>Ga0182018_10002421_pt1 | contig 18727 bp, 11 predicted proteins | sample 812P2MmetaG_FD_120490 | JGI IMG/M metagenome (GOLD analysis project Ga0182018, IMG submission 120490) | Permafrost microbial communities from Stordalen Mire, Sweden - 812P2M metaG | ecosystem: Environmental > Terrestrial > Soil > Wetlands > Permafrost | place: Sweden: Stordalen | collected... | reverse complement strand
TCTGGAAATGACCTGCCACCGTTAGGTGGCGCAACTCAATCGGGGCCGCGTTAGCGACCCCGCTCAAGCCGCTTTGAGCGGCTCACATCGTAAAGCCCCCGGCTCTGCCGGGGGATATTTACTACCCACCTTTGCAAAAACCTAACTGGCTCTTTTCTAACTTAAGCCTAAGTTAGTTCTTCACTGTGGGTTAAGCGACATGGCTTAATAGTCCCCCCTTTCGCACCAACCCTTTCCTGGCCATCTCCGGATCCCCAGCTCAGGCCCGATCGGTCTGTTGGGGGACTGCCACAACCAGTGCCAGGCGCGGCGATTTCAGATTTCATGAGTGGTTCAAGCTTGGTGGCTTTTCTTTCCAGCGTGGTATGACCACTGGACTTTTGAGGCGTATGATCAGGTTGCAACCCGGGCCAAACGCCCCTTAGGAGTTCCTGTGATTCAACGGAAAAGATTGACGATTCACCTTTGCTTGGGCTTGGCCCTGTTGGCTGGTTTTGCAGCTATTTCAGCAAACGCTCTCGACGCTGCCTGCAGTCCCGCCAAACATGGCGCCAAGGGCGATGGCGCGTCAAAGGACACCTCCGCAATTCAGGCCGCGATTGATGAGTGTGCGGCGCACGGCGGCGGAACGGTGAGACTGACTGCGGGAACATACTTGAGCGCGCCAATTGTGCTCAAGAGCAACATCACGCTGCAACTCGACAAAGGAGCCACGCTGCTGGGGTCGACTGACCATGCGGACTATCCGGCCAAGACGGAGTTTCGTGAACCGGGCTTGCAGTCGCTGGTCAGCGCGACCAATGCCACTAACGTTGCCATCACCGGAGAGGGCGTCATCGACGGCGCCGGTGACACCTGGTGGCAGATGGCTCGCAGCATCAGGAATGCCGGTGTGATGGGGTCAGATCATCCGCGACCGAGGCTTGTGGTCTTCGACCACTGCAAGCACGTTCGGATCGAGGGAGTCACCATCCAGAACTCGCCGATGTGGCAGGTGGTCCCTTACTACTCCGATGATGTGGTGATTCGCAACGTCAAGGTTCTTGCACCTGCTCGTTCTCCGAATACAGATGCTATCGATCCCTTCTCATCGTCGCATGTGGTCATCGATCACGTTTTTGCGGATGTGGGCGATGATGACGTTGCCATCAAATCTGGACCGATCAACTCACCGGGCCCGGATGATCCAAGCCGTGACATTACAATTACCGACTGCACCTTCATGCATGGGCACGGGCTGTCTATTGGCAGCGAGGTTGCGGGCGGTGCCCAAAATGTTCGGGCCGAGCGCATTCATTTTGACGGGACCGACAATGGCATTCGCGTGAAGGCCAATCGCGATCGCGGGAACGATGTCGGGCACCTGGTCTTCCGCGATATTGATATGAAAGATGTGAAATACGCGCTCATCATCAGTGAGTACTATCCGAAGATTCTGCCTCCCGAAGGGGAAACGGCGCAACCCGTCACTCGGTTGACGCCTCACTTTCACGACATCACTCTGGAAAATGTAACGGCCACCGGAAGCACAATGGCGGGAGCCATTGTGGGGCTGCCGGAAGCGCCTGTCACGGGGGTGGTTCTGCACAATGTGAAGATCAGCGCTCAACAAGGCCTGACCATCGGTTATGCCGAGGTCTCAGGCGAGGGCGTGGTGATTCAAGCCTTCGATGGGCAGGGCATTGCGGAAAAGGTTGGAGCAAAGGTCTCATTGCGCTGACCGCTCAGGGAGTGCGTTGGCCGGGGCGCGCTCGACTTTAAAACGGCGCATGCCCCAACGGCTGCGTCCCAACCGCAAGGTCAACGCCTCGCTTTCCCTGGTGCCCCCCAGGGTGTGAGCCCTGCAATGCCAATCGGCACGAAGCTGATTCCTCCGTTTTTTGGCGAACCACTTCAATTGTGCAAAATCTCGACATATTTCAAGATTGTGGGGCAAAAATGCCCCCATTTGCGGGGCGATTTTTTGCGTCAAAATTGGGGGCGTGATTACCACTGGATAATCCTTAGTCATGATCCTTAAGCTACATATAATGAAGTAGTTATATAAGAACTAGGGCTCCGGCTCAGCGGAATGACCCCAAAGTGTGGAATTCTCATTTGACTTTGGTTATGTTGTGCGGGAAACTAAATTAGAATCCAATAGTGGTCGGACCACCGCCGCATTATCCTTGTGCAATCTTGATGTAAGGAACTAAGAACCGAAGCAAATTATGGAACCTTTGGAGGCTTCAATGGAGCAGTTGGCAGTTGAAATAAAGTTGTGCATGAATACGTCTTCGATGGAACCGAGTCGCGCGTTCCTGAGAAATTGGGGTTGGCTGGTTCTGCTGGCGGTTGTCATCCTGGCACCGTTAAGCGCGATGGCACAGCTGAGTGGAAAAGGCGAAATTACGGGTCTCGTGACAGATAAGACCGGGGCTGTGATTCCGGGCGCCGAGATTGCCGCAACCAACATCGCCACAGGTATCACAACAAAGACAACGTCAACTGGATCAGGTGACTTTACCTTCGCCAATCTCGACCCGGGCGTCTACTCGATCGTTACAACTGCTAAGAGTTTTGAAAAACTGGCTCAAGAGAATATCCACGTCAATGCGATGGAGACCCAGGTATATAACCCAGTTCTGACGGTTGGTGGCGCAGACGTGGAGATTACCGTCAGCGCTGCACCGCCACAATTGGAAACCAGCAACGCCACCCTCGGCTCCACCATGGAGCAGGAGACATACTCCGAGCTGCCCATTGAAATGGGCGCGTATGGCAACGCCGATCAGCGGCGTGCAACCGACTTTGTGTACCTGATGCCTGGCGTGCAAGGTAACGAGACCAACGGAAACGCAACTACCAACGTCGGCGTTGTGAACGGCTCCGGTAGCCGCGGTGCTGCTTCTGACGTTTATATCGACGGTCTCCCGTTTGTGCGCGCCGGCGGCAACGGTGACCCGCGCTTTGTCTGGACCGCGTTTTCTGTTGACGCAATCGATCAGTTCCAGGTGCAGACCAACGGATACTCTGCCGTGTACGAAGGCCAGGGCGTCATGAACTACACCGTCAAGCAGGGCGGCGCAAAGTATAAGGCTTCAGTCTATGAGTTCTTCCGCAACACGGCTCTCGACACCTGGGGTTGGTTTGGCAAGATTCCGAACCCGGCGACTGGATTGCCTGTGAAGCCGATCGAGCACAGCAACGAGTACGGCATCAACCTGGGCGGTCCGCTGATTCCGTTTGGCGGATGGAAGGACAAGGTATTCTTCTACGCCAATTACAACGGCTTCCGCTACACCAGCGCGACACCGACGCCGATTACCTTCCCAACGTCGGCTCAGCAGTCAGGCAACTTCAGCGCAGCCGGCCTCCCTCCTATCTACGACCCAAGCTCGCAGGCCCTTTGCACGGCGCACTCCAACAACGGCTTTTGCCGGTATCAGTACGGCTACGGGCCGGGCTCCACTGTAGGCGCGGCGGGCAACCCGACCCCGACCGGCGCTCCGGTCAATGTTATTCCGCCCGGGGAAATCTCGCCGATTGCAAAGGCCATGCAGGCCTTCCTTCCATCGTCGGGCATCAGCACAGCTTTGCAGAACAACTACGTAGCTCCCAACGCCACGGGCCTGGTCAATTGGTCCACGACAGAGCGCATTGACTACCTGGTCACTTCGAAGGACACCCTCACGTTCATCGCGGCCATCGGTCGACAGGCCAGCTCCAATCCGGTGGGCCAGACCACCGCGGGCCGCAACGTCGGGCCGGTCCCGTACAACTATGGCCAGACCTACGCCCCCAAAACTGCAGTGGGCATCATCGAGGAGACACACGTCTTCACGCCGCACGTCGTCAACCAGGCCAAATGGGGATATGCCCGGTACTACGGTCCCACCTTCAATCCCGACCAGGCTGCTACCTATGCTGCCACAACCATGGGTATGTCAGGACTGCCCGTCGGCCAGGCGCAACAGACCTTCCCAATCGTCACCTTTGCAGGCACAGATGCCCCGACCAACTGGGGCGGCACGACTGCCAATCTGACCCTGGGGGCAAACTTCACGGCTCTCGACAACTTGCAGTGGACCGTGGGCAAGCACTCATTCACATTCGGCGGGCAGGTTGCCTGGCTGCAGTACAACACGATCAGCGCCTTCGGCGGCACCACTCCCATTACCCTCGCAGCGGCAGTAACCGAAACCGCGGGCATCTCCAAAGGCTCCTATACCGCAGCGGCCAGCACCGGTTTGTCCTACGCCAGCTTCCTGCTCGGCCAGATCGATAAGGGCAGCCTGACTGACTACTCGTTGCATCCTGAGTACGGCGCCCGCTTCCGTGCGATCTCGCCTTACTTCCAGGACAACTGGAAAGTAAATCCGAACCTGACCCTGGACCTCGGGTTGCGCTACGATTTCTTCCCGAGCGTGACCGAAGTGCATAACTTTGAGAGCTTCTTCAATCCCGGCCTCGCCAATCCGGTCACCGGTCTGAATGGAGCCCTGCAGTTTACAGGCAACGGCACCAACACCTGCAACTGCTCATCTCCAACGGCCAACTACAAGAAGAACTTTGGTCCGCGTATCGGCATGGCTTATGCCCTCGGCACCAAGACCGTAATCCGCTCCAGCTACGGCGTCATGTTCTCGCACGGCGACGCGGTGGGCGGCCTTTCCACCACAATCGGCACACTGGGCTTCTCGACCGCGCCGTCTTTCTCTTCAACGAACGACCAAACCACGATGCCTGGGCTTCTGAACAGCTCAAGCGGCGTTGCGGGCAGCGGAACTGGCGCAATTCCCACCTACACCAACGCAACAGGCGTAGCGTCGGGACGGCAGTTCGGCACCGGCTACACCACTGCGGTTCTGTCCGGCAGCCCGACCACCTACACTGCAGCGCCTTCAGGCGTGACCTATGATGACCCATACCTCGGCGGCCGCGCTCCAGAGTACATCAACTGGACCTTCGGCGTGCAGCGCCAGGTGACCAGCGGTTTGACCGTCAGCGCCACCTATGTGGGCTCTGAGGGGCACTTCCTGCAATTGGATAGCATGAACGCCCGCGGCATCCCCGCCAACCAACTCGACCCGAAGTATCTGTACCTGGGCGCCAGGCTGGCGGACACGGGCACCACTGCAACCAAAGTCAGCGCAGATTGCACGACCTACAGTTTGACCTGCACCGGTTTGAGCCAATTCGTCACCTCACAGCCGCTCAGTCAGCTGCTGAAGCCGTTCCCGTTCCAGTCGCCCTCTGACAGCTGGGGCTACGTTGGCAACGCCAACTACCATGCTCTGCAAGCCATGGCCAGCATGCGCGCCTGGCACGGCGTAACGTTGAGCGTTAACTATGCTCTGGCTCGGGCAATCGACGACGGCGGCACCTTCCGCTCCGGCTATGCCATTCCTGTCGGAACGATCGTCAACTTCCCGCAGGCGGCCTACCCGGCCGACGCCATCGAACGGACGGTATCAACGTCCAATCAGGCGAACCACTTCGTTGCGACCAGCGTATGGGCCATGCCTTTTGGCAAGTCGATGCTCGGCGACAACAACGTCGAGCGCGCGGTTCTTGGAGGCTTTAAACTCTCTGGAGTCTTCCAGGCCTTCTCCGGTTCACCATTGGCAATTACAGGAACGACCTGCCAGACCAACCCCTCGGATAGTACCTGCGAGCCCACGCTCAATCCTGGCTTCTCGGGATCGGCGCGGCAGAATGGAAAATGGGGTCAGGGCGTTAACTGGTCCAATTACAATGCGACGTCGCTTGGGGCTCCTGTTTCCTCCAGCAGCTTTATCGTTCCAAGTATCGGCAGCACAACCACGGCACCTACGGGTCCTTTCATCAACCCAGTTCCTCCCGGAGTTCCAACTGGAACGCCTGCACAGGTGTCGCTGCTCAATACACCGACGGTGCCTTCTTTCACCTTTGGCAACTCGCCGCGTACCGCACCGTACAACCTGCTCGGGCCTGGCAACTACCAGTTGGATCTCGGATTGGTTCGCAGCTTCCCGCTGCACATTACGGAAACGTCCAAGCTGGACTTCCGGGCGGAATGGTACAACGTCACCAACCACACCTTGTTCGGTGTTGCCAGCACAGCTGTTGGCAACTCGAGCTTCGGACAGGTCACCCAAAGTTCGATCTTTAACCGCAAGGCGGCACAGTTCTCGGCACGCATCGATTTCTAAACTGGCCGTTGTTTTCGTAGAAGAGGCTGCCGGTGAAACGGCAGCCTCTTCGTTTTTGTGACAACAATTTCGGCTGAACGTACTGTCGTTTCGCCATAAACTCCATCTTTCTGCATGCCCGACGCACTGAGATATCTACAACAACGACAGGAATTGGGATCATGACAAATCACTGGCACCACGGTTTATCTTTGCGCATCGTCGCTGCAGTCTTTATCGTCTGGGCCGCTGCTTCCTCCGCCTCAACCATTGGAACCAATCCTCCCGTAGAGCCCCTGACACGGGAGCGTATAGCACTCTTGCCGGCAAGGGAGCGCGGCGCCTGGCTTGATTACCTCGAGCGCTCCAAACGGCGGCGCCAGGCCGACAAAGACTTCCTTCAAGCGGAGTTGAAACACGCCGGAATGGAAAAGCCATCCGAGCCGCCTCATAGCTTCTCTGCTCGCAGCATCCCGCTCGATCGGGAAGCCGCCTGGTATGCAACCGGCGAAGCGCGGCACATCGCGGATGTGATTGTCTCGTTCCAGACTCCTGCTGGCGGGTGGGGAAAGAACATGGATATGAGCAAGGATGTGCGCACTCCCGGAGAATCATTCACACCCAACAATCTATCCAGGTTTCTCACGCCTGGGGACTTTGACGCTCCGCTGGAACCGGATTGGAACTATGTTGGCACCATCGACAACGATGCCACGACAACGGAGATGAACTTCCTGGCGAAGGTCATCGGGGGCGCGGCTCCGGCGAGCGGGGCGGCATATCGCGCCGCTTTTCTTCATGGGATGGATTATCTCTTCAATGCGCAGTATCCCAATGGCGGCTGGCCGCAGGTGTGGCCACTTGAAGGCGGCTATCACGATGCAGTCACATATAACGACAACGCGGTAAGCCAGGTAGTGGACCTCATGATGCATGCGGCGGACGGGCGCGATGAGTTTGCCTTCGTGCCGCAGGACGTACGGGAGCGCGCAGCGGCCAGCTTCGCACGAGGCATTCGATGCATATTGGATTCTCAGATTGTTGTGAACGGAACACTGACAGTGTGGCCGCAGCAGGACGATCCTTTGACACTGAAGCCTGAATCTGGTCGCAACTACGAGCCACCCGCTCTTTGCTCCGGTGAGAGCGCAAGCTTGCTGCTGGTGTTGATGAACGTACCGCATCCGACCACGGAGGAACAGCGATCGATTCGAGCGGCCGCCGCGTGGTTCAACAAGACCGCGATCTATGGCCAGAGTTATCAGCGCGGGCCACAGGGACGAGAGCTTGTACCTACTCCGGGCGCAGGGCCCATTTGGGCGCGCTACTACCAGATTGGCACAAACATTCCAATCTTTGGGGACAGGGACAAATCCATTCATGACAACGTCAGCGAGTTGTCCAAAGAGCGGCAGAATGGCTACAGTTGGTACAGCCCGGAATCGCAGCGGGCGCTTGACCGCTTTGAAAAGTGGGCGCAAGAGTACCCGGAGCAGAAATGAAGAAGGCACGTAGTTGTACTTGTTTGATGCTGTTGGCCGGAATAGTGGCCGGAAGCTTTTCGGTTTTACATGGACAGGAGCGCCCCTTTTCACAGCGCGCGGCGAATGCGGCCATCGAGCGCTGGCCGGATGGGCGATTTGTTCCCGCCGATCAGCGATGGGTATGGAACTACGAGCTTGGAACTCTGCTGCGAGGCATGGACGCCGTGTGGTTCAATACCGCCGATGCACGCTATTACAGATACATCAAGAGTTCGGTCGACCAGTTTGTCGGAACCGACGGGTCTATTCCGGCATTTAACGCTGAAGAGTATCAGCTCGATAGTATTTTGATCGGCAGGCAGCTTCTACTGTTGTATGGCGTGACCAGGGATGCACGCTACGCGAAAGCCGCCACGCTGCTCTATCAGCAGCTGATGCATCAACCGCGCACTGCGTCGGGCGGGTTCTGGCACAAGCAAAGATATCCAAACCAGATGTGGCAGGATGGCCTCTACATGGCAGAGCCGTTCTATGCCGAATATGCAGCGGTGTTTCATCATCCTGAAGCTTTCAGTGACATCACGCACCAGTTTGTTTTACTCGACGAGCACACGCGCGATGCGAAGACGGGCCTGCTTTATCACGGCTGGGATGAATCGAAGCAACAGCGCTGGGCAGACAAAGTGACCGGCGACTCCCCGGAGTTCTGGGCGCGTGCCATGGGCTGGACCATGATGGCGCTGGTTGACACCATCTCGTTCTATCCCGAGCACGACCCGGGGCGGAAAGAGCTGCTAGCCGAGCTGGATCGAGATGCTGCCGCCGTAGCACGCTACCAGGATCGCGAATCGGGACAGTGGTACCAGGTGATGGACAAAGCAGGTACCAAGGGAAACTTCCTTGAGTCGTCGGCCTCATGCATGTTCGTGTATGCCCTGGCCAAGGGAGTCAGATTCGGTTACCTTCCGCAAAGCTATTTGTCGAATGCCGAACGTGGCTACAAAGGCATTCTCAGTCACTTCATCCAGACCGGACCTGGAGACGCAGTTTCTCTCACCGGAACTGTGAAGGTCGGCGGCCTTGGCGGCGATCCCTACCGCGATGGAAGTTACGCTTATTACATCGGCGAAAAGACGGTGACCGACGATCCCAAGGGAGTGGGAGCATTTCTCCTCGCAAGTATGGAAATGGAGAATTCACAAACCGCGAAACTGGGACGAGGCGAAGCATTCCTTGTGGACGCGTGGTTCAACAGCCAGAAGAGGCTCGACGCTTTTGGCCAGTCAGATTATTTTCACTACAAGTGGAACGACCAGAGCAACGATGGATATTCACTGCTGGGCCACATCATCCGCAACTTCGGCGCCAGGACAAAGACACTCTACACGGAACCTACTACCTCGGCTCTCGGCCAGGCCCAGGTTTACATCATTGCCTCGCCCGATACCCCTGCGAAGAATCCAAATCCGCATTATGTGAATGCAGAAGACGGTGCGCAGATTGCAGAATGGGTCAAAGGCGGAGGTGTTCTGGTCCTGTTGGCAAATGATCCGGCGAACACCGACCTGGAGCATTTCAATCTGATCGCCGATCGCTTCGGAATTCACTTCAACAGTGTGCTCCGCAAGCACGTCATCGGGGATGCGCATGAGATGGGGAAACTCGATGTTCCAGGCGGCGGTCCCATCTTCCACGATCCGCACACACTGTTCATGAAAGACGTGTGCAACATATCAGTGCAGACTCCGGCGACGACTGTGTTTCAGGATGATGAAGGAATCCTGATGGCGACAGCTAAGTACGGCAAAGGCACTGTCTTCGCAACAGTTGATCCCTGGCTCTACAACGAGTACACCGATGGGCGGAAGTTGGAGGCGCCATTCGATAACTACGCCGCGGGCAAGGAGTTTGTCCGCTGGCTTGTCGCGCGGGTCCCGGGCCGCGCTCAATGATCGATATGGGATGGAAATCGGCAAGGTCTCCATCTGTTGTTGCTCCTAATGAAGTGGCGGGATCTTTTGTTTTGTAGGATCCCAGTGATCATCTCCACTGAGAAAGACATCGGGCGCGTAATGCGCCGCCTCTTCAGCGGTCAGAAACCTGGTGTGCGGTTCGCGCTCGCCCGGATGCGCCCCGAGACCCGTTGAGCCATATTCGGAGTACGTGGCAGTGTCAATGGAATGCGTTTGTCCGGGCAGCCATTCACGCCACCCCGCAGGCTGGATATGCCCGCCCATCTCCGTGTCGATGTACGTCACCGTCGAGAAGGGGCGCCATGGCCTTCCAAGGTAGACATTCGTTACACCGGGGTCAGCAGTGAGTCTCGATTTGTAAATGACATACCCCGAGTCTTGTTGGGGATAGACCTTGCTCTGCGCCGTGATGAACCCCGCGGTAAGCAGGTCGCTGTGAATCTCACAACGATCGAAGACGGTCTTGCCATCGCCGAAGATGAAGTCGAAATTTCCCTCGATGTAGCAATCAGAAAAGTACTGCCGTGCTGGTCGGCAGGTGCGCGATTCTGCAGTTCCGGTACATCCCCTGCTGGCGGCGTAGAGCGTGTCCTGGTGGCCCAGCAAGCGAACATTGTGAAAGGCTGCGCGATCTCCTGTGACCCGCAACGCCACAGCCTGTGAGCCCTCTGGATAGGGATCCTGTGCCACTTTGAAATCGTTTTGAAAGGTAATGTTCTCGGCGAGGAAATTATCGCCCGAGACATTGACGGTTGCTGTGTGCGAAGTGCCGCCGTTTCGAGATGCGCTCTTGTCGAAAACTACGACTGCTTTGCTCGCGTCAGGATTCGCGCTGCGCAATTGGATGTTCGGTTTGTCGATGGTAAGCACCTCACGATAAGTTCCCGGCGCAACCAGGACCAGCGCACCACCTGAGGACGGTGCATCGTCGATTGCCTTCTGAACGGACGTGTAGTCTCCTGATCCGTCGGCGGCGACATGCAAGGTCACACCCTTGATGCAAGGCCGCAGCTCCGGGATGGCGGCTGCCAGGCCGTCGGCGACCATGCGTCCAAACACTGCAAAGCCGGTTGGGTTCAGGTGCGTGCGGTCGGGGCCTTTGCCAGCGGCATCGGGATGTGTCTCTGCATCGAAGTGGTCTGCTGCGTCTTGCGTCATGGACTCAAGCAACTTTGTACTGGCCGTGTTCAGATCGATTACGGGGACACCTTCTTCATGAGCAACTCGTTTTGCGGCGTTGGCGTAGGCCGCCAGGTCCTGCACCAGTTTGCCGTCTTTATATTTCCGCCGGGAAAGGGAAGTGATAATCACCAGCTTTGCCCCGGCAGCCCGCGCCTGTTGAATGTAGCGGCGCATGTTGGTGGCATAGGTGGTCTCGGGATCGGTTTCGCGCACAGGGCCTTTACCCGGCATATCGTTGTGGCCAAACTGAACCAGGACGTAGTCGCCGTGCTGGGCCAGTGCACCTTGCCAAAGGCTCTCGTCGTAATAGCTCTTTGAACTGCGACCATTGCGGGCCAGGTTGACGCAGTCCACGTTAGGCGTCATCAAGGCGCAGAATCCGGGACCCCACCCTCCCCCGTTGTTGACCGTCGAGTCGCCCACCAGGACGATGCGGATGCTGGCCGGACCAACCGGCCCGTCATGAAAAAGGCGTTGAGCGTGGCCGATGGAGGCGGTGAAGAGGACCGCGCATACAAGCATTAGCATATTTGATTGCATGGTGTGTGTCCCGATTTTGCGATCGGCCAAAGAGCGGAGAAAACTTGCGGCCTCACCCCATCAGTCTAATGGGTGTCAGCGTTTGCGCCCAATGCGAGCATCCTTTGATTGACCGGAGTAATCTGGAATCATCATGAGTCAATCCGCGCAGCAACCCCAATTGAATCTTGCCCAGACAGCCGACTACCGCGAGTCCTATGCCAATAGCGTGCAGGTACGCGTCAGTGTGTGGGATTTCCAACTTGTCTTCGGCCTTGCCTCAAGCGAGAGCCCGGAGCAGGTGACGATCCGCAACCACCAGGCGATCTTCCTCAGTCCGCAACAGGCCAAGGCACTGTGGAACGTACTTGGGCAGAATATCGCCCAGTACGAGCAGGCCTTTGGTGTTCTGAACCTGGAGCCGCACGGCCACAACTTTCCGCAAGGGCCGGTGAATTAAGGCCGGAGGTTGCACCCGGCACAAGGAGCGATCGCTTGCGCTTGATACAACTCATTCAGCCACGGCGTGACGCGCCCTTGCCCATCTGGATGATCTTTCCGGTGGTATTCACGGCGCTCTACGCAAGCCACTTTACCCTGCTCCGCTTGCCCTATTACTGGGACGAGGCGGGCTACTACATTCCCGCGGCCTGGGACTTCTTTCGGACGGGGTCGCTCATTCCCATCACCACGCTGACCAATGCCCATCCGCCTCTCGCCAGCATCTACCTGGCCCTTTGGTGGGAGGCTGCGGGCTTTTTTCCTGAGGTCACCCGCGAGGCCGTGCTGATGGTTGCGGCGCTTGGATTGCTGGCCGTGTGGCGGTTGGCCATGCGCCTGGTGGGCGTTGGCGCCGTGGCTTTCTGGACAGTGGCTCTAACCGGGCTGTACCCCATTTGGTTTGCGCAGAGTACGCTGGCGCACGCTGATATCTTTGCGGCAGCCTGCGCACTGTGGGGTCTGGTTTACTCGCTCCCTGAGCAGGATCGCAAGCCCTGGGCTGCCGCTCTGTGGTTTTCCGCAGCTGTTCTCTGCAAAGAAACGGCCGTCGCTATTCCGCTCACGCTGGCTCTGCTATGTGCGATCGAGGGCTTTCGCGCCCGTCAGGCTGCCCGGTTCAAGCTGTGGCGTGAGGCGGCGTTGCTGGCAAGCTGTGTTCTGCCGCTGGCCTGCTGGTACGGCTGGCACTACGCCAAGACCGGGTTCATGTTTGGGAATCCGGCGTTCTTGCGCTACAACGCTCAGGCCAATCTCGACCCGTTGCGGTTCCTGGCTGCATTTGCGCATCGTATATTGCACCTTTCTGTGCACATGAACCTGTTTGTGCCGGTGATGATTGCCTTGGCGGCATTGTTGCTGTTGCAGCCTCGGAAAGATGCAGAGGGCAACGAGCGCGCTCCCATGGGCCCTCCCGTCTTGCGGAGAGTCTTTCTGCTTCTTCTAGTCAACGCTCTGCTCTTCAGTGTTCTGGGCGGGGCGCTGCTGACGCGCTACCTGCTGCCCATGTATCCGCTCGTGCTTCTGCTGGTGGTTGCCACGTTTTATCGACGGGTTCCCTTCTGGCATGCGCTGGCGCTCCTGTCCGGGGCGGCGTTTGTACTGGGGTTGTTCATCAATCCTCCGTATGGGTTCGCACCGGAAGACAACCTTGCCTATGCACATGTGGTCCGGCTGCATCTGGCCGGAATCGCGCAACTCAACAAGCGCTATCCGGGGGCGACGGTGCTTTCCGCGTGGCCGATGACCGATGAGCTCACGCGACCGGAGCTTGGCTACCTGAAGAAGCCTGACGATGTCTACCGCGTGGAAGATTTCACGGCAGAGCAGATTGCGCGGGCCGGGACCGAACCGGAAAAGTACACGACAGCGCTGGTGTTCTCGACCAAGTACGAGCCGACGGGATTACAACTCAGCCTTGGCCGAAGCAGCGAGGCCCTCGACGAACAGTTCTTCGGCTTGCATCACGACCTCGCACCGGAAGAGATTGCCAAGCAATTGGGCGGAACGCTGGTTTGGAAGAAGGAAGACCAGGGGCAATGGATTGGGCTCATCCGCTTTGACCGCCGATTGGATGCGCAGGTGGATGGCGCCGCCGAATTGCAAGCGGCTGAGAGCGTTGGCCAATAAGATTCACAGTCAGTCCTCGGTGTTCCTCCGCTGTGAAAACTGCACAGTGGGATGAATCCGGCGGCGCAACAGCCCAGGGCCGCAACGCCTATAATCAGGCTGTCGTGCATACCCTTTCTCGATCTCGATTGCTTCGGGTTTTGCGGGTCGCCGCAAGAGCCGGATTGGGCCTTGCGCTTGGTACCGTCATGTTGCTTCTGCTGGGGGCTAGGCCTGCTTTTGGACAGGCGGACGCAGATGCTTCGGCTCCTGCTGAGGGTCGCAGCCGCATCCTGCTGGTTTTGCCATTTGACAACCGGAGCGGGCAGCCAAGTATTGAGTGGGTTCGGGAGGCAGCGCCGGAGATTCTAGGCAGCAGGTTCCTTTCAGCGGGATTTGCGCCCATGAGCCGCGCTGACCGGCTGTACGCGCTGGATCATCTGGGGCTTCCGCAAGGGTTTCACCCCTCGCGTGCCACGGCACTCAAGCTGGCGCAAACGCTGGATGCGGATTCGATCGTGGTGGGCGGCTTTACCACCGAAGGAACCAGCATTTTGGTCGAGGCGCAGGTGGTGGATGTACCGCGGCTGCGGATGAGTGACGCGGTCAGCGCACGCGGCCAGTTGCGCGACCTGATTGCCGTGCTCGATTCGCTGGCCTGGAGGTTGACCCGGCAACTCAACCCCGGCTTCAGCGGATCAGAGGAGACGTTTGTCGCCGCTGGTGGAGGGTTGCGGGTAGACGCTTTCGAACAGTACATCAGAGGAATCACTGAGCCGGATCAGGCAGAGCGCCTTCGCCATCTCAAGCAGGCCGTCACGCTCAACCCGGAGTATGGGGAAGCGTGGATGGCGCTGGGCAGAGAGGATTTCAACGGCCAGCAGTACGAGGAGGCTGCGTCGGCTTTCGCGAAAGTTGGCAGCGGCAATCCCGACGCGCTGGAGGCAGGATTTTATCGCGGGCTTTCGCTGCTGTTCTCAGGCGACTACCCCGGAGCCGAGAGGGCGTTCGCGGGCATTGCGCAGGTTTTGCCATTGCCCCAGGTACTGAATAATGAGGGCGTTGCGGACAGTCGGCAGGGCCACGACGGGATTGCGTTATTTCGGCAGGCTGAGACGGCTGATCCGAACGCGGCCGATTACCATTTCAACCTGGCACTGAGCCTGAAACGCCACGGAAATGCCGCCGATGCAATGGCGGAGCTGGCGCAATGCCTGCGTTTGCGACCCAACGACAGCGAGGCTTTGGCGCTGCAAGAGGAATGGAAAGAGCCGGCAAAGCTTACCACCAGCGGGCCCGAAGCAGCCTCGCCGGATGCCGTGAAGGCCGACCCTCTGGAGCGGATAGCGCGCAGCTTCGACGCAGCAGCCTTTCGTCAGGCGGCGCTCATGCTTGACCAGATGAACGGGGCGCGACAAGCCGCATTGACACCTGACAAGCGCGCTGCGGAATTGGCCACACAGGCGAAGGATTATCTCGATCGTGGCCTCCTGCTTGAAGCCGAGCGGCTGTATCACTCTGCAGTGGCCGCCGACAGCAAAAGTGCCGTGGCGCATGCGGGATTGGCTGAAGTGCGCGAGCGGACCGGAGATGCTGACGGGGCCCGCAAAGAGGCCGAAGCCGCCCTCGAACTGCAGCCATTGGCGGATGCTTATGTGGTGCTTGGCCAACTTGATCTCTCTGGTGGAAAGCTGGAAGACGCAGCCAGAGAGGCCGGAGAAGCTCTCGGGCTGGAGCCTGCAAACCGATCGGCCCACGAGCTGCGGAGTCAAATTGAGGCCCGGGGTGGCCGGATTCAATAGGTTGGCTGGCCTTCGAAAGCCGGCGGTATCAATCCGCCAGGCCGGCGGCAAGAGTGGGCGGCCGGCAGTAAAGGAGCAAACCATGATCGAGCGCGTGCGCAGGTTCGTGGTCCCGATCGCAACCGGTCTGATTGCGACTGCAGGATTCGTTGTCCTGGGGTTTGCGGCTCCGGTTGACGGTCTACAACCGCTGGTAGAGAAGCTCGTCTTGAGTGACACCATTCAACCGGTCAGCGCCGATGAATTGGATCGGGCCATAGCAAAGGCGAACTCAGATGGAGCGCAGGCGCTGCTTGTGGAACTGGACACGCCGGGCGGAATGCTCGACTCGACGCGCACCATGGTTGGCAAAATTCTCAGTTCCAGAGTTCCGGTGATTGTTTATGTCTCTCCTGGAGGGGCTCGCGCGGGTTCAGCGGGCTTCTTTCTGCTGGAATCGGCAGACGTGGCAGCGATGGCTCCCGGCACCAACGCCGGCGCGGCGCATCCGGTACTCGAGTTTGGCGGTCAGCCCGATGCGACCATGAACCAGAAGATTGAGAACGACACTGAGGCTTTCCTGCGCTCCTACGTGGTCCAGAGGAACCGCAACGCCGAGGCCGCGGAAGCTGCCGTTCACACGTCGCACTCCTACACGGCTGCGGAAGCACTCGATCAACATCTGATCGACGTGATCGCAGGCAGCGATACGCTGCTGCTTGCCACATTGGATGGGCGCACTATCACTCGCATGGACGGTTCAAAGCTGGTGCTTCATCTTGCCGGCGCTCGAATTCAGGTATTGAAGGCAACGCTGCGCGACAGCCTGCTCAGCTGGCTCGTGAATCCCAACGTGGCCCTGCTGATGCTGGTCTGCGGCGGGTTATTGATCTATCTGGAGTTCAACACACCTGGCACGATCGTTCCTGGAGCCCTCGGCACGCTGATGGTGCTGCTGGCCGTCTTCGGCCTCGACCTGTTGCCGATCCGATTTACAGCCGTGCTGTTGCTGGTAGCGGCGCTGGCCTTGCTGCTTCTTGAAGCCAAGTTTGGCGGCCACGGGGCGCTGGCCATCGCGGGGATCATTTGTCTGACCTTTGGGACGCTTACCCTGGTGGCCGCGCCGGTCCCCGAGATGGGAATCAGCCCGGCGGTCGCCATCGCCGTCAGCACGGCCTTCGGCCTGATTACCGTCTTTCTGGTGCGGTTGGCTGTGCGTGCCCGCAAGATGAAAACCCGGCTCGGCGCGGAGGCTCTGGTTGGGAGCCGTGCCTCGGCCATGGAGGCGTTGACGCCGGAGGGCCATGTGCTGGTGGAAGGAGAGATCTGGCTGGCGGTGGCAAGCGAGCCTGTGGCGGCAGGCGCACTGCTCCGCGTCACTGGAAATGAGAAGTATTTGCTGCATGTAGCGCCGGCTGACGCCGCCCGGATTGCACAGAACCCAGCCCGGGGTTAATCGCGGGGTATACGTCCGGCAGGAGTACAATCCCTGCTGAGTGAGGGGAGCAAAAAATGGTTACTCCTGTTCTTGTTGTCGTTGCTATCGTCCTTCTTTATCTCGTCAACTCAGTCAAGATTCTGCGTGAGTACGAGCGTGGAGTGATCTTCCGGCTTGGCCGCGCATTGCCCGTTCCGAAGGGTCCCGGGATCATCCTGGTCTTCCGTCCTTTCGATCAGATGGTGCGCATCTCCCTGCGTCAGGATGTGCTGGAAGTTCCGCCCCAGGACGTGATTACCCGCGACAACGTCACCCTCAAGGTGAACGCGGTGGTCACACTCTACGTGGTCAACCCGAACGATGCGGCCATCAAGGTGGCCAACTACGTGTACCAGACCTCGCAGTTTGCGCAAACAACACTCCGCTCAGTGCTGGGTGAGGTGGAGCTCGACGAGTTGCTGAGCCACCGCGACAAGCTGAACCTGAAGATTCAGACCATCATCGATCAGCGCACCGAGCCGTTCGGGGTGAAGGTCATTTCAGTGGAAGTGAAGCAGGTGGATCTGCCCGAGCAGATGCTCCGCGCGATGGCCAAGCAGGCAGAGGCGGAACGCGAAAAGCGGTCGAAGATCATCCACGCCGAGGGCGAGTTCAACGCCGCGCAAAAGCTTGTGGATGCGGCAGCGCTGCTTGCCACGCAGCCCATGACCTTGCAGTTGCGCTACCTGCAAACGCTGACCGAGATTGGCGTTGAGAAGAATACGACCATCGTCTTCCCGTTGCCCATGGAGTTGCTCACGCTGCTGAACAAGATGGGCAGCCTTGGCACAGGTTCGCAGGAAAAGAAGTAGACGAAAAGCCGTAGGAATGTAGAGTGCGTTGCTCAAGGGCCTTCATGGACGGTAAGTTGTTCGTGGAGGCTTTGCCCCTGGCGTTCTCCTGCATGCGCAGTCGGGAAGATTGAAAAAATGCGTGGCTGTTGGATCTAAATCAGAGGATGGGTTATGCGGGGAGTGTTCGACGAGAAGGAGCCAGAGGAGCGTGGGCTCCGGCGCGAAACCGAGTTCACGCTGAGCACCGGGGCTGTGCTGGCACTTTTTTGCGGGCTGGCGCTTCTCTGCGGGCTTTGCTTCGGAGCGGGTTACCTTATTGGCCATCGCAAGCCAGCTGAATCAGTAGCGGCGTCGCAGCCGTCAGCAAGCGCACAGACGTCATCGCAGGCGGAAGGTTCGCGTCCAAAGCCATCTGCTACTGGGCAATCCGGAGCGGCCACCGCGCCGATTTCTCCAGCCGATCAGGCCACCGACGCGGCGAATGATTCTCCCGCGACTGGGGCTGCGGATACCAATGCTGCCCTCGTTTCACCAGCTCCCGGTTCACAAGGTGGATCGTCTGCGGCAAATTCCACACCAGTAGGAGGGCAGGCTCCAATCCGGTCAGCCCAGGTGCAGCCCGCCGTATTGCCGGTGCCAAAGCCGCTCCAGCCTGCGCAGCCGGCCCCCGGACCAACCGCTGGATCCAAAGTTCAGCCGGTTGCGGCTCCTGCCGTTCCGCTCATGGTCCAGATTGCAGCGGTCTCTCACGTCGAGGACGCCAGTGTGCTGGTGAATGCCCTGCGCAAGCGGGGTTACACGGTTACCGCCCAGCGTAAACCCGAAGATGACCTGATCCATGTGTGGATTGGGCCGTTCAGCAGCCGCGACGAGGCCAACAAATGGCGCCTCAAGCTGCTGGACGATGGGTATAACGCAATCGTGCAGCCTTAAATAATTGCTCCCGTTTGTAGAGCATTAGCTCCCGAAAGCGCACAATGGAAATTGAGAGGCCTGGCGGTTGAGGCCAAGACTGCTGTCCAACCTGTCAGGGGAGTGACCGGTCCGGACCCGATAACCAGAAAAACAATTACCACCTCCCCTTCCCCAACAGGCGCTTTTAGCTGTAAAGCTGTACTGGACTCCTTAAATAAAACAATAGGGGTATTTACTTGACGCCACCAACCCCAAGATATAGTGTTTGGGGCTATGGACGAGGATTATCCGAGGACATTGCTGGAGTTGGAGCGGCGCTTTTGTACCGAGGAAGCCTGTGTTGA
>Ga0182018_10002420_pt1 | contig 18729 bp, 12 predicted proteins | sample 812P2MmetaG_FD_120490 | JGI IMG/M metagenome (GOLD analysis project Ga0182018, IMG submission 120490) | Permafrost microbial communities from Stordalen Mire, Sweden - 812P2M metaG | ecosystem: Environmental > Terrestrial > Soil > Wetlands > Permafrost | place: Sweden: Stordalen | collected... | reverse complement strand
TTGCTCGAGGTAAAACCGAGCCGATGACGCAGCAGTATTCGTGAGCCAGAAGAGTGTGATCTCGTCGAGCATTCGGTCGCGGCTGATCACCGCATCCGGATTGCCGGTATTGCCCGTACCACTGTTGAAGATGTCGTAGATCCAGGCGGCCTGCCCAACTGCCGAGTCCGCAAGCGCGTAGCCGATAGTCTGCGGTCGTGTCGCTTGCAGCTGGAAATAGGCTGATCCCTTCTCTCTGAAATCGTTCAACACGGCGACCGCGCGCTTCTGGTCTGGCAACAGGTTCGCCGGGATGACGTCCGGAATAGTCTGCGCGTAATTTAAGTGGATTGCGGCCAGGCCAGGCGCGCGCTGTTGCGCCATTGCGGTGGTAACGAACGCAACCCCAGTCGCGCCCTTGCGCGACGTAGCGCGCATAGCCGAGCCGTTGCATCAGCAGACCCCAGGCGCGTGCGGTGCGCTCGGCATTCCAGCCACGTTCGACCGGCTTCTCGGAAAAACCGAATCCGGGAAGCGACGGCACGACGACGTCGAACGCGTCACTCGCCGCGCCTCCATGAGCGGTTGGATCGCTCAACGGTCCGATCACTTCGCTAAACAAAACGATCGTGCTCGGCCAGCCGTGCGTCAGCACAATCGGAAGCGCGTGCCGTCGGCAAACACTTCTTTGATCTGGCTCTGTCCGGTTTGCCAGCTATCCGGACCGTGATTTGCGGGCTACCTCCGCAACAAACCGTCTGCGTGCCGCAGGGCCGCGCAATACACGGATCTCCGCAGTTGGCGAGTGGTTAGCAATCGCTTGCATGAGAACCGGACGACCTTGACAGCGATATACCATCAGCCAACGCCAAACCGCGACCGCGGCGTTTGAGTTCGCAGCACGAATGGCACAACGAGGCGTTTTGTCGCCTGAAGCCCGAAGCAGCGATCACATTCGAGCGGTATGGGTTGGCTGGCCGGGTGCTGACTTGGCCAAAGGACATTTTCGGCGACTCCGACGCCGTCGGGCAAGACTGTTGGTGCCAGCATGAGAGCTTCGGCCTAGCGCGGCAGTCGGCTCCTGCGGAACTCGAAGCGAGAAAGCGCGAACTCGCTCTCGAAATCGCATTAGAAATTTACTCTAACTTTGGCTGGTCAGAACCGCCGAGAGACCTTCTGAGTGAGGCGCAACTTAAGAGATTTTGTGCCGTCTAAGGCGCGATTCGCTCCGATGCATCGGCATCCAACTCGACCCAGTCGGGTAGAGAATCGGACTCATAATCCCTATCAAGTTCAGAAACCACATAAAGCGCTTGTCCGCAACGGCGGGCCGGAAGCGTGGTTTCCAAGCAGTGGAGACCCCATCACGTCCTTTCAAGCCGTCTGCAAATAAGACGGACTCAACTTAAATGACAATTCCGGCCAGTCTTCGCTAAGGAAGCGGAACACGGCGACCGGCTCGCCGTCGATTGCGTCGCGGCGCTTGATCGCGAGAGTGACGCGCCGGATCGGCCAGCGCACGCCCCAATTCCCCCACATCCACTCCTGGGGTAAACCCAACAGTCGTGTCACCAGCCGCCATCTGGAAGCTATGTTGTTCGCCACTTCCGGCTTCGCCACGTACCCCTCTTCCATGAAGGTTACTCGGGGTAGGGCTCTCCCGCATGGGCAATCCGTATCCAGTGATCGGTAAAGTTCGCATGCGTGCTAAGTACCTCGACCTTCGGCATGTGGCAGGTCACGCAATCTTTGGTGCTCACTCGGCATGCCTTTCCCGGGTGATCGGCGAGGGGCTTGGAATGCGGCCTCTGCTGGTGGCATCGCAAACACTTGCTGTCGTAGAAGGCAGCATCCCGCGTGACTTCGGCATGTGGGTCATGACAGGCAACGCAGGTGATCCGGGCATCGCCTCTTCCCCAACATTTGCTTTTCTCCAGCCGATAGGGCTGCATGCGTGCATTGATGACTCCCGCTCTTGCCAGTCCCTGCAAGACCACATCAGCGTAGGTGCGATGGCAAGCCCCGCAGAAATCCACGGAGTCGACCGGGCTGAGGGCTGCCGGATTCATAATCAGCCCTTTGGCATCGAGCGCACCCGATGCCATCAGGGCAACATGCGTAACCCCTGGACCATGACATGCTTCGCAGCTGACGCCCATCATGGACTGGTCCGGATCAAACTGGTTGCTCATGGTTGCGCCGGTGAAATGACAGCCGAAACACTCACGAATGGTGGCTGGTGGCGTATAGCCGCCTGCGGCCACTTCAGCATTTCGTGGCAGGGCCCGGGAGTGACCGGTCGTTACATCCAGGCCATTGAGCACCGTGTAGTAGCTGAGTTGAGCCTCATAATACTTCCCATTCTCGCGATACACGTACGACTGGCCAAAGTTGCTGTCCCCCACCGCCCACTCCAGGTTCTTGGTAGTGCTGTCCGCCCCTTGAGTAACCGATAAAAGGCTCTGTCCATCCTTTGTTACCAGCTCATATTCATATGCACCCAGATTGAAACGCAGGTCGGGGTGACTCTTAAGAGGTTGCGAGTCGGATGGGCGCATCGAAGCGCGAGCCATGGACGTGACCGCCTGGGATGCGGCTTTCTCCGCGTGGCAGCGGGCGCAGGCACCGCTTCCGGCATACTCCTGGCGAGCTGCGGATCCTTTGGTCGGCCACCAGAGAGTGGATTCAACGCGCAGTTCCGTCGGCATGGAAAGCGAGATGCGGGAACTATGCTGCCCGGTGGATTGCGCACACACCTCCCCGGCTACCAGGAGCGACAGCAGAAATATCAGGATCACGAGGCTGAGTTGCCGAACCGAGCGCAGGCGATGCGGCGTAGGGTTCTTCTCAAGCGGGCATTCTTGACCACAATCACATCTGGAAACTGCCCCAGCCAAAGGCATTCGCACCACACTCCACTCGAACGTCTTCGCATCAGGATGCCGTCGCGCCGGGGGCGCCAAGGCGGGCTTCATTCTGTTCCGTGTCTAGGGTAAGCGCGGGTCATGATTCAGTCAATCCGGGTAAATCCCGGCTGTCTCGTTAGAAATTGGTATTGGTAGGGGCCCAAAAGGACAGAGAGGTCCGGGTGACTCCTGAGCTGCTCGGAATCCGCCGCCCGGGTGGCGGCGCGAGCCATCGATGTCACGACCTGTGAGGCGGCCTTGTTCGCATGGCATTTTGCGCAAGCGGCAGCCCCGACGTATTGTTCCCCGTCCGAAGAACCCGTGGTTGGCCACCACGGCGTAGATTCGATACGAATCTCGGTCGGTACCGAGCCAAGCCGAGCTGGATGCGGCGGCTTCGTCGGAGTCTCAGCGTATGCAGAACTCGAAGGCAGAAGAAGAACAAGAGTGAAATCAGGGCAACCGGGAACCGATGCCACTGCGCCAGATCATTGGATTGGGTCACGGGGTGCCTGAGGCTTGGCGTCAAAATCTTCGCATGAAAAATCTTCACTTCGACGCACTCAAACAATAGCTCTTAATTTTACCTTTCGAATGCACAATCCTGCCGGCGAGGTCCAGCAAAAACTATGCAACGCATTTTGTTTGCTATTATGCCGGTGCTTTCCAAAAGGCTCCGGTGGAGACGCCCGCGCCATTCTCCCGAAACAGTGCCGGAAGCGCAAGAGCCTTTTGTCAAGTAAGAGCCGTTGTCAAAGTGAAGACAGGATCGTCTCTCGAAATACCGGCCCAAGCATGAAGAACGTTTCTTGCGATGTGCGCGGCCTGCATCCGGCCTGCGCCCAGTGAGCGGAGAGTTCCTATGCGCATTGTGAAAGGTCTGTTGCTAGTCGGCTTTCTGCTGGCGTTTGAACCATTGCAGGCCCGCGCCGGATGGCAGAGTCTGGGCAACGTCTCCGGTGTGAGGGTTCTACCCCAGGGCGTCGACCTAAAAGTTGGCGCAGCCCGCGTTCGTGTCGTCGCCCTTTCTTCTAACGTCGTGCGCGTCCGCTACGCGCCCGAGGGCACGCTTCCAGCGGAACATTCGTTCGCGGTTCTGCCCCGCGCCTTTCCGCTTCCTCCGATGGTCGAGGTGCAAGAGTCTGCGGATGCGGTGACTCTGAAGACCGACAGCATGCTAGTGAAAATCCTCAAAGCGCCGCTCCGCATCCTTTTTCTCGACTTGAAAGGAAATGTGATCTCACAGGATCAGCCCGGCTTTCCGGCATCGTTCAACGGTGCCGCTTTTCGCGTGTGGAAGTCGATGCCGGAGGACGAACATTATTTTGGTTTGGGAGACAAGACGGGTCCGCTCGACCACCGCAACCTGGCCTTCACCATGTGGAATACGGACGCCTTCGGATGGCAGGAATCCACCGACCCCCTGTACAAGGATATCCCCTTCTTTATCGCCACCCGACAGGGCGCCGCTTATGGGCTGTTTCTGGACAACACCTATCGCACGAGTTTCGACTTTGGCAAAGAATCACGGGATTCCTATTCCTTCGGCGCCGATGGCGGCGAACTGGACTACTACTTTATCTACGGACCAGAGCCCAAGCGTGTCGTCGAGGATTTCACCGCATTGGTCGGCCGAACCCCGCTGCCGCCGCTATTCGCTCTCGGATACCAGCAGTGCCGCTACAGCTACTATCCGGAGGCGCGGGTGCGCGAGATTGCTGAGGAATTCCGCAAGCGCAAGATTCCAGCCGACGTGATTTATCTCGACATTGACTACCAGCAAGACAATCGCCCCTTCACCATTGACCGCGAGCGATTTCCCACGTTTGAAGCGATGGTGAAGGACCTCAAGAACGAGGGTTTCCAACTGGTCGTCATCACCGACCTGCACTTGGCAAAATTGCCGGGATCGAAACCTTACGAGGAAGGCGTAGCCGGCGATTATTTGGTGAAGAATCCGGACGGCTCCGTGTACGTGGGCAAAGCCTGGCCTGGGGACAGTGTTTTTCCGGACTTTACGCGCGAGGCGGTGCGCCGGTGGTGGGGCTCGCTGTATGCAGACTTTGTGACGAGCGGCGTCCGCGGTTTCTGGAATGACATGAATGAGCCGTCGATTTTCGAGCGCGCCGATAAGACCATGCCTCTCGACACCGTACACCGCGTCGAGGGCCGAAAGACGGATCATCGTGAAATCCACAACGTCTTCGGCATGCAGAACGCCCGCGCCACTTACGAAGGGATGCTGCAGTTGCGGCCCGACCTCCGGCCTTTTGTGCTGACTCGCGCGGCATACGCCGGCACCGAGCGCTATGCCGCCACCTGGACGGGCGACAACAGCAGCACCTGGAACCACATGCGAATCTCGATTCCTCAGTTGATCAACCTGGGATTATCCGGTTACGCCTTCGCGGGCGATGACATCGGAGGATTCAATGGCAGCCCGACCCCCGAATTGCTGACGCGCTGGATGGAGCTGGGCGCGTTCAATCCCATGTACCGCAATCACGGCGTCAAAGGCAGCCGGAACCGGGAACCCTGGGTGGATGGTCCCGAGCACGAAGCCATCCGCCGGCGCTACATCGAGGCGCGCTATCGCCTGCTTCCCTACATCTACACCAGCATCGAAGAGAGTACGCGGACTGGAATTCCACTGATGCGGCCGATGTTCTTAGAGTTCCCGGGCGAAGCATCGTTTGCAACCACCGAGGACGAGTTCATGTTCGGCTCGGGCCTCTTGGTGGCACCCAAAGTCATCGAGTTTGCCCAGCCCTACGACGTGAAGCTGCCCGCGGGACTCTGGTACGACTTCTGGACCGGGAAACCGGTCGAAGGTCAAGTCCAGACCGTCGACCCTCCGCTCGACACGCTTCCCGTATACGTGCGGGGCGGAACCATCCTGCCGCAGCAGCCCTTGGTCGAGAATACGAACGAGGTTCCGCAAGGCCCGCTCGAGATTTCCGTCTATCCCGGACCCAATTGCCAGGGATCCCTTTACCAGGATGACGGCAACACGCTGGCCTACACGCGGGGTGAGTTCCTACGAATGCAATTTGCCTGTGATCCGCGCCCCGATTCCTTGCGCTTGCATTCCTCAGCTATCGAGGGGACCTACAAACCGTGGTGGACGGCGATGAAGTTTGCTTTCTTTGGCATCACCGGCGCGCCCCGCCAAGTGTCAGTCAATCGAGTGGCGGTATCGGACTGGAAGTTCGACTCAGTGGCGAAGACGGTCACATTGACTGTGCCCGCTTCTCGGACGGCGACCGAAATCGTGATCGGCAAATAAGGTAGGATCTCGGGCCGGGCACGAAACGACCCGTCTTTACTCGGTTTGCTCCACCTCGATGGCATTGACTTCGGCGTAGTTTTCTAGCGGTACGAACTCCACCCACAAAGCGCCGTAGGGGCCAGGCTCCAGGTTCTCGAAGACCTTGATGACCTCGTGGTTCACGCCCCCTTCCTTGGCAATCTCAAAATTCTGCAGCAGGGCCGAGCCATTGGCAAAAACACTAAAGCGCCGCGAGCCCAGGGCAGGCTCATTCGATTCCGGGGTGCCGAACCAGGTTTCGGCGAAGTGCAGGGTTAAGCGGAATTTCCCCTTGGCCAGCGGGATATGATACGAGAAGTTTCCGTAGCGTTCCCCCCGGTAGAGCGCCTTGTCGCGCGCATTCACCACCGGTTCACTGCGATACGCGAGGCTTCCCCCGAAGAAATACTCGTCCGAGGACCAGGTGCGGCCATCGACGTCGGTGACCGGCTGATCCTGAGTAACAATGCGGATCGGGTGTATGAAGCCGGGCTTGCTTTGCAGGATCTCCAAGGCGTTCAAGAACGCGGGTCGGCCCGTCAACGCGGGAAGGTTGATGGAGGCAAACGCCAAGTGCAGTTTTCCGTCGGCCGCGGGAGTGACATCTTTGAAGACTCGCACCAGCATCCGATTCGCGCCTCCGGCTTCGGCAATCGCATCCATGTAGGGAACCGCATCCATGCCGTTGATCTGGATGCGAAACATCCCCTCGGTCTCACTGCCCCCGCCACGATTCCCTGGGCCGTACTCGGTTTCGGCGAAATAGAGACGCAACTCGTGCGTGCCTTTGGTCACGGGAATATCGTAGCGGAATTGGCCCGATCGTTGGCTCTGGAGCAGGTTCGATTCCGGCTCGCCTTGAATCAGATGCTCGCGCGGAATTGGCGTGGAGAAACCCCCGGTATAGTAGGCATCGGGACTCCAGGAATGCCCCTGCTGGTCGGTGAAGGGGGCGCCGCGGTAACCGGTCAGCATGCGGAATTCAGCCGGCACAGGCCCGGTGGCTGGTCCCGCCCAGGTCTCTTCCTGCGGAGCGCGAGTCTGGGCAGGGCTGCTGCTCACGCTACGCCATAGCACCGCCAATCCCAGTATCACCGCGCCCAGAAGCAGCAGGGACCAACCCCAGTGGGTTCGCCCTGGAGCCTCTGTGTTCTCCACCCTGGCCGGCGGTCGCTCGAAGCAATCGCTCGGCAAAGCAGCCCCCGGATCAGCCTCACTCGGTGAATTCCGGGACACGAGTGCGGAGACTGGCCTCGCAGGGTAATCCTGCACGATGAAGCGCGGCGTGTATTGACCGTTTGGAATTTCAATGCGGATGCGATGCGCTGCACCATCGGCCAGGTAGTATTCTTCGAGACGCCGGCGCAGCCGGTGGGCCTCAACCCGGACAATTGAGTCCCTCTTCGGATCGAAACTCGGCAAACGCCCGAAAGCCTCAACCCCGATCGTATATTCCTTGATTTGGTCGCCCTGGCCTTGGAAGGACCGTTCGCACACATAAGTCAGGAAACTGAGCAGGTGGGGAGCCCGGTGGAAGATGCCCGACGATATCAGAGCCCGAAGCTCCGCTCGTTCTTCGCGAAACTCAGCCGTCGCCAACATCGGATGGTTGGCAAGGCTAGACCAACTCCTTAGAGTTTGGCAAGACATATTCGATAACATATTCGAGAACCGCCTTGGTGACACCTTTTGGCGACTTCTCAGGATGCCCTATCGGACTGCCATAAATGGTATTGTTATGAGCGACTTAAGTATCGTTAACCGAGAGTTAACTCCCACGTAACTACTACTAGGTTGAAAAGCTTCTACGACTGCTGATAAGCACACCGTGACTTCTTGTAAGGTTTTGTAAATTCGCGGAGGTTTCTCATGCTGAAAACAGCCAAGCTCGCTTCCTGCCTCGGGTTGCTGCTTCTATTAGCCGCAAACACTCAGGCACAGGGGATTTATGCAACGCTGACTGGGGTCGTGACGGATCCTTCAGGATCGGTAATGCCTCAGGCCAGAGTCGTGCTAAAAGATGCCCTGTCGGGATCCGAGCGCGAAACGGCCACCAATAACGAGGGCTACTACACCTTTGCCTCCGTGCCAGTTGGAACCTACACCCTGACTGTGGTCGTCAAGGGTTTCCAAACCTACAAGGCCGATGGCATCGGCTTGGGTGGCGGCGAACAGCGCGACGTGAATGTCACGCTGGCGGTCGGCACCACCACGCAGACTGTGGAGGTTTCGGCCGAGGCGGCAGTCGCGACCATTGACTCAGGGGAGAAGTCGTTTTCGCTCGGAACCAAGGAGTTGCAAAACTTCACCCAAGTGGGCAGCAACGCCGCCGAGTACATCAAGATTACCCCCGGCTTCAGCATCGAGAATGGAACGGCCAACAAAGCCAACTACAGCGGCCAAACCATCGGCATCAATGCCAACGGAGATAGCGGCAGCCAAAGCCCCCTCAATGCCGCTTTTTCCTATAATGGCTTGCCCACGAACAGCCTCGACATCGTGGCCGATGGCGCGCACGTTTCTGACCCGGGCTGCAACTGCGACACACCCGTGAACCCGAATTCAGACTTTCTACAAGAGTTCAAGGTTCTGACTTCAAACTTCAGCGCCGAAACCCAAAAAGGACCTGCCGTCATCACTTCGGTGACGAAGGCGGGGGGATCGCAGTACCACGGCAGCGGGTTCTTTTCCGCCCGGAACCATGCTTTAAACGCGAACGACTGGCTCAACAACTTCACCAATACACCCAAGCCAGCGGACGTTTTCTATTACCCGGGCGGGACCATCGGCGGCCCGGTCAGAATTCCCGGAACCAGCTTCAATAAGAACCGCGACAAACTGTTCTTTTTTGCCGGCTTTGAGTACTTCTACCAAGTGCTCGACACCGGCCTCCTGCAATCGATTGTTCCCACCCCCAACGAACTCACCGGAAACTTCGCCCCGGCGGAGGTAGCCAAGGAGGGCCCCGGAGGCAACCCGTTGAATCCTGCGACCATCGCTGCCTGGGGCGGCTACCAAATGCCGGCAAACCTAATCGACCCCAACATGGTGGCTCTGATGAAGTTGTACCCGCAGCCGAATTCCACGCCGACTGCGGGGAGCCCCTATAACTACGTGCAGTCCGAAATCTTCAACCAGAACAACCGGCAGTTCACCACACGGGTGGACTACGACGTCAGTGATAACACCAAGGTTTTCATCCGCTATAACTACCAGCGCGAAGTCCAACAGTTCCCCGTGGGGCTGTGGTGGCGCCAGTCGGATCAGGTTCCCTATCCCAGTCCGATCGAGGGCAAGAACCGTTCGGATTCCTTGACCGGAACGATCACCCACGTATTCAGTCCCACGATGACCAATGAAGTGGTGATGGCCTACACGTACGTCGGCTTCCCTAACGTCTTCGCCAGCCCCTCGAAGGTTTCCCGCGCGACCGTAGGCTACAACTACGCAGGCCTGTTTAAGAATAACGTCGCCCAGATTCCGTCCTTTGGCGGAAACGGAGGTTCGGGTGAGGCGGCACTGGTATTCAACCCGGGCGGTTTCGAAGCCGGGGGCGCCTCGGCTGGACTCTACGCGGACAAGTGGATGCCGAGCGTAAGCGATACGTTTACCAAAGTGGTGGGAACGCACACGGTCAAAGCCGGCTTCTTCTATGAGTGGATTCGAAACGCACAGCCAGCCAACAACGACACCAACGGGTACCTGCAGTTCGTCCCGTCGGCTAACGTTGATACCTATGGCAATGCCTACGCCGACGAGTTGGCGGGCAACACGTCGAATTACACCGAAACCAACTTCAACCGCATCAATGACATCTCCTACAACACGGTGGAAGGGTTCGTGCAGGACTCCTGGAAGATTCGAAGGAAGCTGACCGTCGAACTGGGTTTGCGCTTAACCCACTTCTCGCCCTGGGTGGATGATGAGGGCTTTGGCTACTCAACCTTTGACCAGGCTCTCTACAACTCGAACTGTGCTGCTCCGCCGACGTTTTGCGGTTTCGAGTGGCACGCCAAGGACCATAGCGTACCGCTCGGCGGATTCCCGACCAGGGCGCTTTTCTACCAGCCACGGTTCGGCTTGGCCTATGACATCTTCGGCAACGGCCAGACCGTTCTACGCGGCGGTTGGGGACGCTTTTACTACCACTCGGGGCAGTTCACGAGTGGCCTTGACGCATCTGCGGGTTCGGCGACCTCCACTCTGACGCCGCAATCCTTGGGAACGGCCGTCTTTGCCAAGAATTTGTCGACCATACCTTTCACTGCCACCCCCGCTTCCCCGGCAGCCGTGGCCTCGACCGACAACAGCCAGCCCTACACCAACAGTTACAGCTTCACCATCGAGCAACGAGCGCCGTGGCAAAGCACACTCGAGGTTGCGTATGTGGGAAACACCAGCAAAGACTTGCCCAACACTGGCGGCTACGGCAGCAACCTCAACTTAGTTCCCCTTGGGGCCATGTTGACGGCCTCCAACCCGGCGACTGCTAACCCAAACGCCTACCGGCCTCTGGACACGGTTTTGCCTAACGGGACCGTTGATGGCTATGGAGACGTAAACGTGAACACGAACAATCTTTACGCCAACTATAATTCCATGCAAGTAACCTGGGCACGGCATACAGGGCGCTATACCATCCAAGCGAACTACACCTTGCAAAAATCGCTAGGCATCGTTGCCGGAAATAATCCAAATGGATCGGCTACCATCAACCCGTTCAATTTGGGTAGCAATTACGGCATCCAACCAACTGACCGAAGGCAAGTCTTCAACACTGCCTACTCGATCGATCTGGGCAACCCGCTTCATGCCCACGGTTTCCTCGAGGGAGCCACGGGAGGTTGGCAGCTTTCCGGCATTGTTCAACTGCAGAGCGGTGCCAATCTCACCTATAGCGGGGGATACAACGGCAATACCGATTACAACATGCAGCTTGGCAATGCCATCATCCCGGGTTCGATCAGTGCGGCTAACCCGACCGGCATTCAGATCAACAATCAATCCATTTTGGGCACGAACGCCGTCCAACTGAACCCGCTTGTGACCTGCAATCCAACGGCAAACTTGGCCGCCCACCAATATATCAACCCCAATTGCTTCGCTGCGCCAACAGTGATCGGGCAAAATGGTCCGACCTTGCTGCCCGTAGCCTACGGACCGGCCTACTTCGACTCCGATCTCGGGCTGTTCAAGAACTTCCGGATCAGCGAAGGAACGAAGCTGCAGTTCCGGATCCAGGCCTACAACTTCCTGAACCACCCGTTGTGGTCATTCCCCAACGGCAACAATTTGACTCTCCAGTTCGCGCAAAACCCGACCACTGGGGCGATTACGCAGACCAACCCGACCTTCGGGACGACCACCACCAAGCAGGGTGCCCGCGTGGTCGAGCTAGCGGTTAAGTTCTACTTCTAGGGGGGAAGGTGCAGTTTCGTTCAGGGTTTAAAATGGGGTGGCTCGCGGGCCATCCCATTTTTTGTTTCTGGACACAAGAAACGCATGCTCCGAAGGCTAGCAGTTGGATTGTTGCTGTCCGCTTGGCTGTCTGCCCAGACGCCCTCGCCAGAGAGTCTGCTGCGCCACGCCACTGAACTGCAGCAAGCCGGAGACCTCGAGCGAGCCGAGCAGGCCTACCGGGATTTTCTAGCGGTGCGTCCGAATGAGGTAGCGGTGCGGTCCAACTTGGGAGTTCTGCTTTCCCGCCTCGGCCGATACGATCAGGCGGTCGTCGAATACAAGAAAGCCCTCGAGCTCGAACCCACCAATGCCGGCATTGTGCTCAATTTGGGACTGGCCTACTACAAAGCCGGGCAGATTCCGCAAGCCGCCCAGGCGTTTTCCAAAGCCAGACAGATCACGCCGGACAATCTCCAGATCACCTTGCTTCTCGCCGACTCCGAGCTCCGGCTGGGCCACAACAGCAGCGTGATCCAGCTCTTGCAACCCGCCGAGCAGCAGAATGCTGACAATCTGGCCATCGCCTACATGCTCGGCATGGCCCTGATTCGCGATGGCCAGGTGCAAGAAGGACAAAAACGCGTGGACCAGATTCTCCGCAATGGAGATTCGGCCGAGTCGCGCTTCTTGCTGGGGACCCAGATGTTCGCCGCCGGTGATTTTCCCGCTGCCGTAAAGCAGTTTGCCTCGGCTATCGAGATGAACCCCAGTCTGCCCGGCCTGCAGGCGTTCTACGGGCAGGCGTTGTTGAATACGGGCGACCCGGATGCCGCCGCGGATGCGTTTCGAAAAGAGCTGGCATCGGACCCAAACCACTTCGAAGCCAACCTTTATCTCGCCCAAATCCTGATGGCCCGCCGGCAATGGAGTGCCGCGGACCCGCTGGTTCGACAGGCGTTACGGGTGCGTCCGGAGTCGCTCGAAGCGAAGCTCGCACTCGCCGACGGGGATGTCGGCGAAGGTAAGCTGCCAGATGCGCGGATAGAACTGGAAGCTCTCCGGAAGGCTTGGCCGCAATCGGTCGCGGTCCATCGGCGACTGTCCGAAGTCTATGAGGCGCTGCATGAGAACGCAGATGCGGCGCGTGAACGAAGACTGGTAGCCAGTCTCGAACCGAAGCGTGGAACTGCGACGCCCGGACCCGGAGTGGGAGATTCCGCGCCCGACTTTGATGCAGCAAGAATGGGGTCCGGCGAGTCGGTCACGCTGGCCCACCTGCGCGGAGCGGGCCCGGTTCTGCTCATATTTGGAAGCTACACCTGCCCAAATTTCCGTAGCGCGGCAAGCACTCTTAACCGGCTTTACCCGGAATATAAAAATCAAATTCCGTTCTATCTTATTTATATTCGCGAGGCGCACTCCACCGCCGATTGGTCTAGCACCCGGAACGCACGCGAAGGCGTCTTTCTCCAACCGGCTACCACCATGAGCGAAAAGCAGGATCACGCAACCATGTGTGTGCGGAAATTGGACATTGCGTTCCCCGCCCTTCTTGATAGCATGAACGGCGCGGCAGAAACAGCTTACGCTGCGTGGCCCAGTAAGGCTTTTTTACTAGATAAGCGCGGACGGATTGTGTTTAGCACAGGACTGAGCGAGCAGGACTTCAGCCCGGAGCAGCTCGAAACCGCGCTTCGCGAGGTGAGCGCATCCGCAGAAGAGTCGCGTTTGCCGGGCGGAAACCGGTAGCCGGTATGTGGAAATCCACCCTCCTCCTGGTCTTGGGTCTCGGCGCCATTGCGCTGGCGCAAACGCCGCAGGCGCTGGTGGACGATGCGATCCAAAAACAAAAGGCCGGTGATCTTGAGGGTGCTGTTACTGAGTATCAGGAGTTCTTGAAGGTTCACCCCGAGGTGGCGGTCGTTCGATCCAATCTCGGAGCTGCCCTCGCCGGGTTGGGACGGTTGCAGGAAGCCGTCACCGAATACCAGGCCGCCCTCAAGGAGTCGCCTTCCCTTCCCGGAGTTTCGCTCAATCTAGCTTTGGCGTATTACAAAATGGGGCGGATTGGTGACGCCGCTCTGGAGCTGGCCAAAGTGCACAAGAAAGAGCCCGCCAATGAACAGGCGACACTGTTGCTAGGCGACTGCTATTTGCGAATGGGCCAAAACAAAGAGGTGATTCGCGTATTGCGGCCGGCGGAACGCGATCACCCAGAGGATCTTGCGATCGCCTACCTTTTGGGAACGGCTCTCATCCGCGATCATCAACTGGCGGAAGGACAAGATCTGGTGGATCGCATTCTGCGCAATGGCGACTCCGCCGAAGCGCATTTGATGCTGGGCAGCGCGAAGCTCGAGGCAGCCGACTTCTCCGGAGCGCGCGACGAGTTCGCCAAGGCAATTGCTCTCAATCCGAATCTACCGGAGGCCCACGTCCTGTACGCGCGGGCCCTGCAGGTGACCGGAGACCCCGACGAAGCCCTGAAAGAATTCAAAGCCGAATTGGCGATCGATCCTTACGATTACGCTTCCAATCTTCAGATTGGCGCGATGCTGCGGCAAGACCAGAACTATGAAGATGCCCGGGCCTATTTCATGCGGGCTCTCGAAACGCGACCCGGAGATATAGCGGTCCGTTACCAGATTGCGGCCATGACGCTCTCGGAAGGAAAGACCGACGAGGCAAGGCTTCAACTGGAATCGATCGTCAAGGAAGCGCCCCAGTTTACCGAAGCCCACGTTTCTCTTTCGATGGCATACTTCCGACTCAAGCGGCCGAACGACGGAAATCGAGAACGGGAGATCGTTCAGAAATTGACCGCAGAAGCGCAAGCCAAGCAGCCGGGGGTCAAGGCCAGGTGACTGCAGGGCACACGACCAGCTCCCACACGCAGAACCATAAATTAACTACGAGTTAATATACGTGCCATAACATCGGGAAGGCAACTTTACATCGCCACCTCACCAGGAGAATCGTCCGATGAACTTGACCAGGAGACAATGGCTTTGGCTCACAGCCGTCTACGGCGCGGGGCGCCTGTGGGGACAGCAACTGCCAGACCAGCCAGAGCCGTTGTTTGTAGAAGTGCCGGCATCCGCGAGCGGAATCGCCTGGGTGCATGACAACGCAATGTCGGCCCGTCACTATCTGCCGGAGACCTTAGGCCCGGGCTGCGCGTTCCTGGATTTTGACAATGACGGTTGGATGGATATCTTTCTCGTCAACAGCGGTCCCTGCGACTTTTGGAAACCCTCGAAGCCCGTCCGGAACGCGCTTTACAAGAACAACAGGAACGGCACTTTCACAGACGTGACCGAGGCCGCCGGCGTTGCTGGCAGCTCTTTCGGGATGGGAGTCGCAGTCGGGGACTTCGACAACGATGGCTGGCCAGACATCTTTGTGACTTCGTACGGCAACTGCGCTCTTTACAAAAACAACCATGACCAAAGCTTTACCGATGTAACCGCTAAGGCTGGCGTGGCCACTCCCGGATGGACGACTAGCGCGGTGTGGTTTGACTACGACAATGACGGCAACCTGGATCTGTTTGTATGCAGCTTCGTCGATTATTCCGGCGAACATAAGTTCGAGTGCGGTGATAACAAGATCGGCAAAGCCTATTACTGCATCCCGCGGGTTTTCCGACCTACCGCCAGTTTCCTCTATCACAATAATGGCGATGGCACCTTCACCGAAGTAAGCAAGGGCACCGATATTGCTAAAGCTTTAGGCAAAGGTCTGGGCGTGGTGGCGACGGACGTCAACAACGATGGCCGTTTTGACTTATTCGTCGCTAACGACACGGTGCAAAACTTTCTGTTTATAAATCGCGGCCCGGATTCGAATGGCCACTGGAAGTGGGACGAAATCGCTTTGCAGGCGGGTGTGGGATTTAGCGAAAGCGGCCAAGCTCGGTCCGGAATGGGAGTGGATGCGGCGGACCTCGGCGGCAACGGCTGGCAGGATTTGTTTGTGGCCAACGTCGACCACGAGATGTTTTCCGTCTACCAAAACAATCGAGACGAAACCTTTCGGGATGTTGCACAGGCACACGGCGTGGCTCGCGCAACCCGACTCTTGAGCGGCTGGGGACTCAAATACTTCGACTACGACAACGACGGCGAAATCGATTTGATCCTTGCCAATGGCCATCCCGACGACATGATCGACGAGTACTCGATGCAGGTGAAATACAAAGAACCGCTTTTGTTGTTTCACCAGGGTGATGATCACAAGCTGCACGACGTGAGCGAACAAGCGGGCCCGGTGTTTCAAAAGCATTTCCCAGCCCGCGGTCTGGCAGTCGGAGACTATGACAATGACGGCGCGCTCGACGTGCTGATCGGCAACAACGGTGGCCCACCGCTGCTGCTGAAGAATGCCGCCGCCAAGGGCAGGAATTGGGTCGGGCTGAAGCTGGAGGGCGCCCGAAGCAATCGTGACGCCATCGGAGCTAGGATTTTCTGGACGTGCGGCGGCAAGAAAAGATATCGACTGAGAAACAGCGGCGGCAGCTATTTGTCCTCCCACGATCCTCGTGAGGTGTTAGGAGCCGGAAACGCCACGCGGATTGATGAAGTCGAGATTCAGTGGCCGGGCCCCAGCAAACAAGTGGACAGACTCACAGCCTTCCCCATGAATCGCTATCTTCGTGTCGTCGAGGGCCAGGGCATCGTCGGTTGAAGATCCGCACCGCCCGAGGAAGAAGACCTAGCTTCCGTCCCGAATGAATCGACAGGACGCAATATTGAAGGTGACGTCACCAATTGCCAGCTTGGCTTGGTCGCGAAAACTCGCGGCAAACTGCCAGAATCGCCAAGCATCGGGAAAATTGGAAGCTAACCCGAAGGAGACCCGGATGGAACCTGCGCTCTTATGACCGCGCAGTTGCAGTAGTTTCAAAAAGCTTTGCAGAGTGATGCCAGGTCCCTGCTCGAACCCTGCCCGCATGTCGTCTTCGGTCAGTCCCTCTGCGATCTCGCCGGTTCCGGGATTACAGAAGCAGCCCGTACGTAAGGAGATATTTTCCTCATTGGCAAGCTCCTCGACGCGGCGATAGTCGAGCAAATGACCGTCGGGATCGTAGAAGTTCATGGTCACGGTGCCGCCGCGCGCATGGGTCGTGACAGGCCCGTAGATGCGGACCATTGCGTTGCCGTTCCTGTGACGCAAGGCCAGCAACTCATCGAGCAGCCATCCGGTCAGGCAGCGCACGCGTTCCTTGATATTTTCGATGCCGACCGACTCCAGGTAGCGCAGCCCGATCTCCACAGCCGGGATAGAAAGATAATTGAGCGTCCCATCCTCGAACGCAGCTTCATTGGTCGCTAGCACATGTGCCTGGCCTCGCACGGACGCGAAATTCACGGTTCCGCCGGCAAACCACGGACGCTTCAATTTGATAAAGGCAGAACGGCGGATCAGTAGTGCGCCGACACCCGTCGGGTAACCAAACATTTTGTAGAAGGAAAGGCACACGAACTCCGGACGCACCACACTCAGATCGAGGCGGTTGGTGGGCACGAAGGCGGCCGCGTCCAGCAGCACGTCCCAGCCTTTGCTCTGTGCATGCGCGACCAGTTCCAGGGGGTGCTGGACCCCCGAAAAGTTCGATTGGGCGGGAAACGCAAATAAGTTGTGCTGAGCCGTATCGGCCTGATCTAACAGCACATCCAATTGCTGTTGGTCCACGCGCAGGTCGGGTGCCGCCAGAGGTCCATAGTCGATCGCAGCGCCCCCAGCACGAGCGAACTCACGAATACCGTTTACCGAATTGTGATTGTCAAATGTGAGCAAGAACCGGCCGCCCGGGCTAAAAGGGAAGGACTCACCAATCAGCTTCAGTGCAGCTGTGGCGTTCTGCGTGAAGACAACGATGTAGTCATCCGGGGAGGCATTGAAATACGTCAGCAAGTAGCGTCGAGTGCTCTCGACGTGGCCCGTCATGGACACCGATGTCGGATTGGAGGAATGCGGATTGCCGAAAACTCCGGCCCGCAGGATCTCCGCATGCTCCTTCAGCTGAGATTCGCCGTAGAGAGACCCCCCGGTATAGTCGAGATACACCTGGCTCTGTTCATCGAGCCGGCGGTACTCAGTGGAGCGCAGCGCATCGAGTCCGTCGGTCTTGGAATAAGGGGGATACCGCACCAAGAAATCCGCGTACGCGTCCTCCATTCTCAAATGCGCGCCTAGAGGGATTTGTCCTCCGGTCTTCATGCTGGATTCCGGTCCGGTACGAAGTATACGCCCGGGCACGGGGGTCTCGGCTCGGGAGCGACGAACGATGCTCTGCAGTTTCTGTGACAGAGCCTGGGACAAAATCGATGTGGAGATAGGGCAGAAATACCTGCTTGATCTTGAGCGCCGCGCTTCGTGGCAAACCTGATGTATTGGTCCGTGTCCCGTCGCGGGACAACGACGGCTGCCGTGCCTGTCGCCTTCGTCTCGAATCACCTATTTAGTATTGAATAATATAGTGACATTCCTGGCCGTCTGTGCTACCGTTGGTCCATGGGAAACCCAGCGGGAGTACGACGGGACTTTCAGGCGTTGGAGCGGCGGCGCTTGCGGGCGGCGCGGTTGCTGAAGCAGGGAGTGCATCAGTCCGAAGTGGCGCGGCAAGTCGGGGCACATCGGCAGTCGGTCAGCCGCTGGGCCCAACAGCTGGAGGCAGCCGGGCTGTCCGGATTGCGGAAAGCCGGGCGCGCCGGGCGCAAACCTCGGCTGCGTGCGGAAGATCTGAAGAAGATCGAGCGCGGGCTGAAACGCGGGCCGGAAGCTCTGGGTTATGAAACCGGTTTGTGGACGGCGTGGCGGGTGGCGCACCTGATCGAGGAAGAATGCGGGGTTCGCTACCATGCCTCGCAGGCTTGGCGCATCCTGCGGCAGTTGGGATGGAGCTGTCAGCGTCCCGCGGGGCGGGCCCTGGAGCGGGATGAGGAAAAGATCCGGATCTGGAAGCAGAAGCGTTGGCCGGAGTTAAAAAAAAGGCCAAAAACGAAGGCCGGACGATCGTCTTCATCGACGAAAGCGGATTGAGCCAGCGCCCGCACTGCTGCCGTACCTGGGCGCCACGAGGACAGACACCGGTGCTGCAATATCAGTTCAACTGGAAGATGCTGTCGGCGATCG
>Ga0182018_10002419_pt1 | contig 18735 bp, 9 predicted proteins | sample 812P2MmetaG_FD_120490 | JGI IMG/M metagenome (GOLD analysis project Ga0182018, IMG submission 120490) | Permafrost microbial communities from Stordalen Mire, Sweden - 812P2M metaG | ecosystem: Environmental > Terrestrial > Soil > Wetlands > Permafrost | place: Sweden: Stordalen | collected... | reverse complement strand
CCATTGAGATAGAACGATTGGCCGTTGAAGGCCGTGAGCGAAGCGGGGTTCAGAGTGCCGGCCGCGGTGACCGGATTACCTAGCGATGTGTCGTAGTCCGCGGCGACGAAATTCGCGAACTGGTTATATCGCTCAAAGGCATGCGGCAAGGCGTCGTACCGCAGGCCGAGGTTGAGCGTCAGACTGCGCGTCACCCGCCAGTTGTCATTGCCATAGATGCCGTAGTTGTTGTTGACCCAGTGTTTGCCGGATAGAAACTGCAGCTGGGTAAAGCTGGCAGTGTCACCCAGCAGGAAATTCACGTACGAATCACCGGAAAATCCACCGGATGTGAAAGCGGCGGTCCCTTGGGTGTTGGCCTGCAGTTGCTGGTTCTTGGGGTCGTGCAACCAGCTGACGCCGAAGCGGAACTGATGCTTTCCCTTGGTCCAGGAGAGATCGTCTTTAGGCTCATAGCCGAAGTACGAATTCTTCCAGGGAAAGTAACTGGAACTCCAATTTGTGTTGTAAGGCGCGCCGAGATCAATCTCCGGCATGCGGCTGCCAACATTGTTGCCCAGTGGGAAGAAAGATGTGGCCGTCCACCCGGCGGGCTGCGCTGAAATGCCGACGGGACTCAGATGGATGGTGTTGCCGCTGAAGAGGAAGCTGGTTTCATTGAGCAACGAGGGCGAATAGGTCTGAGTCAGCTTGACCACCGACGACCACGAAGGATTAAGCATGGCCGTTCCTACCGTCGGATAAGTGCTGTCGCCCCACAAGGGCGGGAAATAGGTCTGGGTGACCGCGTCATGCAGGTAATGGCCCATCAACTGGAACTTGCTGTTGATGGTGTGGTCGATGCGAACTACGTCTTCGCGGACATTGGTCGGCTCAGGAATGGACGAAATGTATTGGCTGGTGCCGAAATTAGGCTTGGGAAAGGCACCCGAGTTGAGTTCGAGGACCGCGTTTTGGTCGATCAGGTTGGCAGGGATCGTGTTCCCTGGGAAGGGTTGTCCGGGGGTCAAACCGTCCAACGCGTAGAGCGCATTTTCGGTAGGGTTGTTGGGTACGACAGGAACGATCGGGGGCGTTTTATCGCCAGCTGGAACCTGATACGTCAATGGCGCACCGGCCGTAGGGAAATTGGCGGCTGCGACGGTATTCACAATCGAAGGCGTACTTCCGATAATTTGTCTTCGCCACTCTTCATTGACAAAGAAAAACGTCTTCTTGCGATCGGTGTTGTACACGTGCGGAATGAACAGCGGACCGCCAAAATTGAAACCGGGTTCGTTCAGCCGGAACTCTGGACGGGCTTGACCGGCGAGGTTAGTGAAATAATTGTTGGCGTCATAATCTTCATTACGGTTGAACTCCCACACGGCTCCGTGAAAGTCCCGTGTGCCGGACTTGATGACCATGGTTATGGTCCCGCCCGAGCCAATCCCGTAGTCAGGGCCATAGTTGCTCTCAAGAGTCTGGAATTCAGCCAGCGAATCAACTGAAGGCAGCGAGCTGAAACAGCCACCGCAGCCGCGATCATTCAGTTCGCCTCCGTCCAACAGGTAGATGTTGTGCTCCGTACGGGTTCCATTGAAACTGATGCCGTTCGCGCTGGTTAAAGCATTCGCGCCGCTATAAGCCGGCAGGTTCGTGGACACGCCCATGCCCAAGGCCGCAAGAGCCGTGACATTGCGGCCGTTGGTCGCCAACTGGGTCACTTGCTGGCCGCTGATCAGATTACTGACCTCGTTGGTTTCCGTCTGGACCTGCAAGGCATCCGCTTCCACGGTCACGGCCACTTCCTGGCTGCCGACAGCGAGGGTGATATTCGATTCCAGCGTCTGAGAGACGTTCACTACAATGTCGGTCTTGGTGTATTTCTGAAAGCCCTGCGCTGAGGCCTCGAGTTTGTAGTGACCGACACCCACGTTGGCAAACAGGTAGACCCCCGAGGTGTTGGAGGTGGCTTCTCTTACTTGACCGGTCGCGGTGTTGGTGAGAGAAATGGCGGCGTTGGCGACCACCGAGCCAGAGGGATCCGCCACGGTTCCGGTTAGAGTCGCGTTGTCTTGCCCCCACGCCCCGGTCGTCAAAACCAAGAACGAGACGGTGCATGCGAACCATACCGCCAGGGACTTCCATACCGGTCTATTCGCCACGCAAGGCCCGGCAACAGGGCGAATTTGGGTCGCGAGATGAGTCATAAACTGCCTCCTCTTCCCCGCCTAGCAGACGGGTTCCGTTGTGTGCTTGTAGCGATCGATTCAAGTCGTGGCCCAGGGTTTGCGTGACTTACGTCGCGAGACTCAGCGGATTTCGCCAAATACAGCAAACGTTTACTTGTACTCCAGCACCCCTGAGCCCCGTAAACGTTTTCTAGCCCTTCCTTGTAAACTTGTCAATCATTATTTTTGATTCTTAAGCGACCCGCGTTCGACCCCAGCCCGGCAACCCTTCGGATGTTACCCCCGCTCAAGCGGGCCTAACGATCCGTTTGGTAATCGTTTACGTTCGTTCTGAACTCACCGTGCCATGGGCAATCAATTCGCTATTGCGGTGCTGTTTGACTAGACGCTGCCTGGACTCGGTCTTAGGGTCGCTTCGCACGCTCGGGTTCCGGCAACTTGATCGAAACCACGCCTTCCCCTTCGCGCACCGAATAGTATCGGTCGGCAATCAGATTGGTAAACGTCTCCACCTTCCCATCCGGCCAGAAGACTTTGGCGGTATCGACCCGTTCCTGTTCACCCAACCCAAAATGGATGCGCAGGTCATTCTGCGACAGGTAGCTGCCGCCGCTGAGAACTTCGCCAAGCTGCACAAGATCGCCCGCGGTCGCCCGAACACGCGCATTCAAAGCCAGGCGATTACTCTTGACGCCTTCGAGCTGAAAGCTGATCCAATGGTTCCGCGGGCCGCCCTCGGGACGCAGAATCATTGGCCTGCCAACGAGATTCTCGACGACCGCTTCGAGTTTGCCATCGTTGAACAGGTCGCCCACAGCCATTCCACGGCTCACCTGAGGAACCTCGATCGCAGCGCCTGCCTGCTTACTGATGTCCTTAAAGGTTCCATCACGCTGGTTCAGAAACAGCAGTTTCGGCTCCTTGTACATCACAGCAGAGCGAGCGCTGTCCACCTGTGGATACACGTGTCCGTTCACAAGGAATAAATCCTCCCAGCCATCGTTATCGAAATCGACGAAAGCATCGCCCCACCCCACATACCCTCTTGTACCCTTCGCAATGCCCGAGGTCATGGAGGTATCCGAAAAACTCAGGTTTCCGTCATTGCGATACAAAGCGGCGTATTCGTTGTCGAAATGCGAAAGTAAAAAAGACATACGCCCTGTATGCAGAAAATCGCCCAGGGCAATACCCATATTGGCCTGGGCTGCGCCGTTCTCATTCAACGCCACGCCGGAAGGAAAGCCAACATCCACGAACTTTCCCGCGCCGTTACCCCGGTAGAGATAGTTTGGCTGGCCGTCGTTCGTTACAAGTAGATCGAGTTTGCCGTCGTTGTTGAAGTCCGACCAGATCGCCGTCAGGCCATAACGACGCTCCGGATCCCCCACACCAGATTTGTCGGAAACATCGGCGAACGTTCCGTCCCTGTTGTTGTGGTACAGATTGTCCGGAGATCCCTTCAATCCGCGCGGACCGCACTGCACATCGATGCCCATGTATCGGCAGGTCTCGCTCGAACCGAATGCCGCCATATTGTCCAGATGAAAATCCACGTAGTGCGACACAAAAAGATCGGCCCAACCGTCGTTGTCATAGTCTCCAAAGGCTGCTCCCGTAGCCCACAGCGTGTCGCGACTCAATCCGGCGCTTTTCGTCACGTCGGTAAACGTTCCGTCGCCGTTGTTGCGATACAGCACCACACCGCCAAAACAGGTTACCAGGAGGTCCGGCCAACCGTCGTTGTTGTAGTCACCTACTGCCGCGCCCATGGCCCAGCACGGATAACCTACGCCGGCCTGGTCGGTGACGTCGGTAAATGTCCCGTCGTGGTTGTTGTGATATAAGGCGCTGCGCGATTTCTTGCCATGAAGCGCCATATCCACGTTCTGGGCGTTGGTGAAAAAAATGTCTGGCCAGCCATCGCGATCATAGTCAATCAGCGCAACTCCTCCGCTCATCGACTCCACGATGAATTTCTCTTCCGGGCTTGAAAGATGTTCGAATTGAACGCCGGTCGAATCCGTAATGTCCGTCAACTCCGGATAGCTGCGACCCACTCCGCTAGAAGCCTGGTCGACGATTCTCTTCGCGCCTTCGTGCTGTGTCAGCACTTGTTGCGCCAGGAAGGGCCGCTTTTGTCCCATCACGAGAATCAGATATAAGACGAGAGAGATCGCAACCAAATTGATAGATGCTGCTAGAAAATGCAGAACCACGTTTTCACCGCAAGCGCTTCGCTGTCCGCAGATATTTCTCATCCAGTTTCCCGGCACCACGCGCCTTTTCTTGGCGGCCCTAGAGAATCCTCCGCCGCAATGTTTGCGGCGTCATTCATAGAAGTGCTGCTGGTAGGTGATGGTGTGAACGATCAAAACCTACTCCCAAAAAGGCGCTCTTGTCAGACATGTCGAATAACGATAACGACGTTGGCTCGAACGGCGCTCAGACTACAGCTGATCTCGGTATCGTTCCAGACCCACCCCGACCAAGTGGGTTTGCGTTCTGACGCTGGCCCTTGGCGAAGAGTTGCTGAAGAGAAGCTTGACGGCGGTCTCCGAAACCTGGAGCGGGTCCGCGATCTGTTTGTTCGGGAACCCTTCAAAGACGAAGAAACTACGTGCCTTTCTCGCGGGGTCAGCTTCGACCGCCGCTGGCTGCTTTTCGCCTTTCCATTGCCGCTGCGGTGGCGACTTCGCCAGGCTTCACCTGGGGCACGACGGAAATCCTCTTCATCGTGCTTCCGCAGGAGCAACGCGGATTGATTCCACACTCTACCTCGCTTGATGCTAGGACCTCAAATTCACAGCCGCAATAGCGGGATTCACATTGCCACCGTTGCCCCTTTTGAAGTCTCATGTGCAGTGCTCCTCTGTTCCGCGGCAACCCGACTGCGACAAGTCGATGCGGCCGGGCGAATCAAGTGACTTCGGGCATTTTCTGCTTCGAAGACTGTTACTGGGCAAGGGCGCGGAAATTTGGTTGCAATCGCGAACAAACAGAGACGCCTCTTACTGTAGTTAAATTCGAAGCAACTCACCGTCCACTATTGGACATCTGAGCGTACCGCTTGCATCGGCGCGGGTACTGTCGTGCGACCGGTCGCTCAGAAGCAGTTTTATGTAAACTGCGCTCGAAAAACGTAAAATCCGGTTGCATGAGCACAGACGGTCTTGGTGGTCAGTTCACACTTCCTCTGGCAACGGGTCTCTCCTATAATCCCGCACTAGACGCGGAGCCACGGATTGCCCGAAACCCCTAACAGTTTGGAACGGCACTTGCTCGCCGTCATTTCCGACGAAAGCGAGCATTATCATGAGATCCACAAATACTTGGGGAGTGTCTTTCGAACGATCTTGGCGAAAAGCGAAGACGAAATAAAACACGTCTTGGAAGAACTGGCTCTGCACGCGATTTTGTTCAACCTGGATTGCGTCGGGGAGGGAACGCGGGACGGGCTGGATGTTCTGGAAGAAATGCGCAAGATTCGGGACGATGTAGTGATTGCAGCGTTTACAAGATCGGCCCAACGTACTGTTCCTTTGGAGGCCAGCCAGGCAGGTGCCGACGAGTTATTTCTGCTACCGCTAAACTATGAGGAATTGAAGATCGTTCTGCTGCGAGCGATCGAGAGGCGGTCGCTGGAGCTGGAGGGTCGCCGGGTCATTCAGCAGGCCGAAAGCGGGGTCTCGTTCTGTAGCCTTGTCGGGAACAGCGCGGCGATGCAGAAGGTGTACCAATCCGTGGAAGCCGTCGCGGCCACGAACGCATCGGTCGTCCTGCGTGGCGAAAGCGGTGTGGGCAAAGAACTGGTGGCGCGAGCGATCGTTCAATGCAGTAATCGCGCAGACAAGCCGTTCATCTGCCTGAATTGTTCGGCACTTCCGGAGAGCTTGATGGAGTCGGAGCTCTTTGGGTATGAAAAAGGGGCGTTTACCGGGGCCGATGCGGCCAAGCCCGGCCTGGTCGAATTGGCCCACGGCGGAACGCTGTTCCTGGACGAGATCACGACGCTCAACCCTGGGCTGCAGAGCAAGCTGTTGCGCGTATTGCAGGAACGAACTACCCAGAGGCTGGGTGGAAGAAGCGCGCACAAGATCGATTTTCGGCTGATTACGGCGACGAACGAGGATCTGGAAGACTCCATGCGGAAGGGTAGGTTTCGCGAGGATCTATACTTTCGCATCAACGTTGTCCCGATCGTGGTTCCTCCACTACGCGACCGAGTCGGAGATATTTCCCTGCTGCTGGACCACTTCCTCAGGATCTTTTGCGCAGCCTCGAAAAAGCCTTTGAAAGCGCTCATGCCGGACGTTCTAGAAATCCTGGAGGGCTACTCTTGGCCGGGGAACGTCAGGGAACTTGAAAACGTCGTGCAGCGGCTGGTGGTACTGGTCAACAGCCAGGTCATTACGTTGGAGCATCTCCCGCAGCAGTTGCTGCACTCCAGCGCGACCGGTCAGGAGTCGATCCTGATCCCGGAAGCCGGCGTGGATTTCGACGCCGAGCTGGATCGGATTGAGGTGGCTTACCTCAATGCGGCCCTCCGCCGGACGGGTGGGAAAAAGAGCGCGGCAGCGATCCTGTTACGTGTCGATCCGCAGCGCATTAAATACCTCTGCCGGAAGCACGGCCTCGGGTAAAATGGGTTAAAAATTCACCTAACGTGGGTTAATTTTTAACCATCGAAGTGAATTTTGACGAAGCTGTACCGAAGGATAGATCGATGGCGTTTAGCTAAGCGCTTTCTTTTCAGCATTGATAACGGGGCAAGGGCGACGGGGAACCCTTTGGCATTCGCCCTGCAATAGGAAACATCAGCAGTTAGAAAAAATTGGACGAGGAGCGAGTGACTCATGTCGATTCAAAAAAAGAGCTTGATTAACACCCTGAAGACCACCAAGAAGGCCAACATTGTAAAGGCAGACTTCACTGTGTCCGGCACAGTAGCCAGCCCGGTGGCCAAAAACGCGGTAGCCAAGAATGCGGTAGCCAAAAACGCGGTGGCCAAAAACGCGGTGGCCAAGAATGCGGTAGCCAAGAATGCGGTGGCCAAGAATGCGGTGGCCAAGAATGCGGTGGCCAAGAATGCGGTGGCCAAGCACCTCACGAGAAGGTAAAGCGAGACAAAGCAGACTGGTCCGCACGTGCGGCTATTGCCTGCCGGGAACTCTCCTTATAAAGGGCTGCGAGATCGATCTCGCGGCCCTTTCTTGCCTCACCAAAGCTTACGGACTAATGATCGCGTTGCCGCATCCCACCACAAACCCATAGCGCTCCGTCTTGGACCATAAATCCGCGCCAAACCGACCATTCCCGGTTTAAGGCTACCTTCTGGGTTGGCTAACCGCATCGCCACGACATAGAAATTCGGCGGGCTAAGCCCGTTGAATTTGCTGGCCTCCGCAAGCTGCGGGTCAATCGTGATCGACTGAGGTGCAATGGAGGCAACCTCGGTATCCCACTTTCGAAGGCTACCATTTACCATTAGGCGCGCCTGCAAACCAACCTTCAGCTTGTCGATATCGTATTCGGAAACGTAGATTCTGGCACGCATCTCGCTGAGATCACCGATTTCCGTTAACTCTGTTCCTTCCGGAATGAACGACGATAGCCGATCACCTAGGCGCGGCGTCAGCACTACACCAGATATCGGGCTGACCACCTCGAGGGCGAGGGCCTGCTTCCCGAGCTCGCGGGATTGCGCGGCGAGACGGTTACGATCTTGAATAGATGAGCCGATATCGGAGTAATGCAGTGCTGCCGAGGTCGCGCGCATGGAGGCGACCTCGTAATCCGCTTCACTCCTTCCAAGCTTTGATTGCAACGGCAAATTGTCCAAACGAAAAAGCAGTGTGCCAGGAGCAACCCTCATACCTTCGTCCGCATAAACGCCGCGGACCGTGCCCGCCACAAGAGATCGTACGACGACCCGCCGTTCCGGCTCGAGAATGAAGCTCCCCCGAATGGATTCGTGCCACAAAGGCAAAAACAGCACAGCCGCTAAAGCGCCAAACAAGATTAGGGGATGGCGCGAAACTGACCACGCACGGACACGATCTCTCTTGTCTAAATAAACGAATTTCATGAAGTTCACCAAGGTGCGAATCCGGGTACGGAAAACGATAGCGGCGGTAGCAAGTTCAGGAATGAAAGACCAGTCCGGGTCGAAATTGCGGAAAATGTTGCCTACGAAACGGGCCACCACGTACAGCACGGTGTAGCTGTAGAGGCCAGAGAGCAACGCGTAAATCACGTAGCCAAATCTCCAGCGTTTTGGAACGTAGGGGACTTCGATGGGCAAATGCCAGATGTGCCGTTTCACCCAAGCCGAGACGTAGGCTGTCGAGCTTTCTTTTAGATCGACTAGGCCAAAAGTCTCCGACATCATGTAGTAGCCATCCAATTTGATGAGCGGATTGAAGTTGATGAGCAGCGACGCGATGCCGGTGATTAGCATCATCATATATGCCACGGAATGGAGAGTGGTGTCTGGAGGCGAGGCCCACCATAGAATAGTGGCGACCGCGCAAATGTAGAGTTCCGCCCACGCCCCAGCTAAGGCGATCACGAACCGCTGCGATCGCGTGGCCATGACCTGGCCTTCCGCTGTGTCCGTGTAGAACGCCGGCGTGAGATAAATCAGAAGGAAACCCATCGACGGAACACGGCCTCCGTAGTGTTTGCAGGCATGACCATGGCCGACTTCATGCCAGCACATGGCCCCGACGGCCACCAGATAGAAAATCCCTACATCCGCCCAACTTTTCTCTGAAAAATTGAAGAATTGCAAGGTGTCGCGGCCAATCTCACTCCAGTACGTAAGCGTGATACCGGTCATGAACGCAAACACGGCCAGAGTAATCGCCGTCCACCACCAGGTGTAGACCCAATACGTATATTTGTGAAACCAGGTAAGAAACCTGTCGGGATTTACCGCAGGAAAAGTGATTTGGGCCAGATCGCCGTATTTGCTCTTCGTGGCTTTTAGGGCCTTGCGTCTCTTCTGGGCATCCTTCTGCATCAGCAGAATGTTTTTTTCCTGTGGCGTCTTGTACCAGAAGTCGACGGCCTCGAGAGAGGCGGCGAACTCCCGCACTTCGTCAGGGCTGTACTCTGCTCCGGTCTGTCTCGAATACAGTTCCGCAATTTCTTCGTAGGAACGGACGCCGTCAAAAAGTCTTGCGAGCTCCCAATTCGGGATCGGAAAACGGTACATGGCTTCAAGGCTGGCCACCAAGACGCGTACGATCGGCTTTCCGTCCTCGAAGTGTTCCTTCCAGACTGCATCGGGAGGCATCCGCGGGGCGCGGTGCGAGATGGTTCGAGCCGGAATGTCTGGAAGCGCGACGTCGAGGACGCGGGTGAGGTTCATTGGGCGTCGTTGATATGCAAGGCTACGGTCATGCCCGGACGCAAGGCGCCGTGATTACCGACAAGCTCGACGAGAACTTCGAAAGTGCCGCTCGCCGGATCGATGACCGGGCTGAGGTCACGAACGCTTGCGATATGGTTCTCGTTAGGGAGGTCAGCGGAAGTGATTTCGAACTTCTGCCCGTGGTGCAGGCGTCCGAACAACCTTTCCGGGAGCGTGAACCGCATCAAGAGTGGTGCTTCGGCGGTGATCCAGAAAAGGCGCTCGCCCCTAGCGACATTTTGGCCTTCGCGCACGTAACGACGGGCAACCAGGCCGCTAAACGGGGCCGTCACTTTGGTTTTTTCGAGCTCCAATTCCAGGGAGCGCTCATCTTGCTCCGCGGTGTTGCGTTGTTCGGTGACGCGCTGGATATCCCACTGCTCGGACTCCGCTTTGTATTTGGCGTGTTGCAGTTCTTCTTCCGAGATCAGTCCAAGGTCCCAACGACGTTGAGCGCGAGCATAGTCCGCTTTAAAAACTTCGGCCTCGGCCATCCAATTCCTAATCTCGGCGTTAATTCCTCGTGTTTTTGCACGGGCCGCTTCTAAATTGGCGGTGATCTGCCGGTCGTCGAGTCTCGCAAGCAGCGCTCCGGCTTTGACGTGTGAAGGTGAATAAAAGAAAATTTTGGCCACGACCCCGTCGCGTTGCGCGGCTAAGTCGAGTTGATGTTCAACGATGATCGGGCCGGTAACAGTCAGAGCAGATTCGCGAGTGTCTGACGGAGAAACAGACGTGGGGGAATTGGTAACCGGAACAGAAGCGGCAGCGTTCGTCGTGGAAGGTGGAAGCGGCTTCTCGTCGCTGCAACCGGCAGCCAAAAGGAACGTCCCGAATGACAAAAACACTTGGAGAAGCCGCGTTTCTTTCCTCAGCCGCACGTTCACCATCCCAACCAAGCCCAGAGTTTGGAACAGAACCAGATGTAGGGGTGCCGCAAGAAAACGTAGCCCGCTGGATACGTTCCCACGCGAACCTTCCCTCGGCCCTCCATTCCGGCACGAATTGCTCCTTCCGAATTGTCGATCGCTACGCGTGAATAGAACACCGGAATTTCGTGAAGGCTTTCTGCTTTCTGGCTGATCATGACTACTTGCCCGCGAAACGTTCGAGCCGGATAACTGTTCAGTTTGACCGAGGCGTTCTGCCCATTCTTGAGCAACCCGGCATCCTCATCTTCGATCGCAACATCGACAATGGCACGCGAGGTGTCCACCACTTCGGCAAAGGAATCACCCGGCGCCAGCTTGCGGCCCGCGAAACTGTCGACGCGGGGCGTCGAGATGATCCCCTCGATCGGCGACCGCAATTCGGACTTCTCCAAAAGCTGCTGGGCCCGCGAAAGTTCGGCTTTCCAGTAATCGGCCTGCACCCGCTGCGAACCTGCTGCTGTGCCGTCGTTGACAGCCAGGTCGTGGTTCATCAGCATTAGCGCGGATTCATATTTGGACTGGGTTTCGGCCAAGGTCGATCGTGAATTCCAATTCTCCATTTCTGCCAGAATTTGGCCGGCCTGCACGTGTTGACCCTCACGGACGAATACCTTCCTGATAACGCCTTCGGTTTCCGGTTGCACCTGCACCCGATGCACAGGCGTAACGATGGCCTCCCCGTCTACCCGCAGTGGCAAGGGAAAGGCCACCAAGAACAGGAGCGCAGCGACAGAGAGCGCCAGGATGAGTATTCGACGGCGCTTCTCCATGGCCATAAACTTGCGTTTGCGCAGGAGCACCGGCTCAAGCACCGATATGAAAGGAACTTCCTTGTACATCTGAGCATTCCGCAACGCAACCGTAGCCTGACTGGCCAGCAATTGTAGGATTTCGATGTGCGCCGGCGTCAGAAAATCGGGATCGCTGGCCTCTAATGCGAGCATGCCAACACGACCGGTGTCGTCGTTGAGAGGCATGGCGTAGAACCCGCGCATGCCAGAGTCGGCAAAGTATTTCTTAAACTTCGCACGCGTCTCTTCCCGATCGGCGTCAATGGTGTCGCCATGTTGACGGACGTGCAGGACTTCTTCGGACAAAGAGGCCCACTGGAGGACATCGTTGAGCGGCGCGATTTCCGGAAGGTCGGCGGCGATCTGAACGAGACCACTCACTGCGCTCAGCCTAAATCTGCCCCGCTGGTCGAGTGCGATGGCCGCACGTTCGTACGGAATCACCGCCTGTGGAGCGTTGACGATGGTCTGGAGCATGCGCTCAAGATTTAGCGTGGAGGTGATTTCGTGGCTGACATTGTTGAGAGTTTCAAGGATTTCGACTTTGCGCTCGGCCATCAACAAACTGGCATTGTGCAGGGCATTTGAAGCGGTGTCGGTCAGACTGCTCAGCACGAACAGATCGTCGTCGTCGAATGGATCTTCGCCTGCTTTATTAACGGCCTCGATGATTCCGACCAGGGATTCGCGGTCCATGATGGGGACGGCGATCAATGAATGGACGAGCTCCTGGCCGGCTTGTTCGTTCCGTAAAACCAGCCGAGCGTCTTGCGTATCCGAGATGCAGACACTCTCGCCCGTATCCGAAAGAGCGCCGGCAATACCTTCACCCGGTTTAACGACTTGCCCCTTGAAGGCCGTGGGATCGTGTCCAGATTGCTGCAACAACTCCAGCGTCTCATCCGGATGCAACAACCAGATGTTTACGGCCTGGCAGGAAAGAATTTCCAAGAACTTGGTAGCGATCAGCGGCAGAAGCTCTTGCATCTCAAGGGTGGACGAGAAGACCTTTTCCAGATCGTAGAGCTGCGTGAGACGAGTAATCGAGGTTAAGGTACTGTGCCGTTCGCTCTCGTAGGACTGTGCCAACACGATCGATGCTGCGGCCACTCCGGATAGAGGAACCAACGCATTGACCGCTTCCTTGGACAAATCTTGTTCAAAGGAAAGAATTTCCATCGTTCCAACTAAATTATCGTTGTTGACCAGCGGAATGTAGCACAATGAGCGGAGCGTCCTGCGGGCATCGATGTGCGGATAATCTTCGCGTTTCAGCTGCGAGGCGGTCCGCAGGATCGGTTCGGCCTTCTCAAACAAGAAACCGAGGAGCCCGCTATCGGATCGGATGGACACATCGTGGACTGCGGCCTCGCCGATCGCGGCCTTCGGGATCCAGAAAGTGTTCGAACCATCCGAGCCGAGCGTGTATACGATGACGGTGGATTGCGGGATCAGCGCGGCAACAAATCTTGCCAGGGCGCGCGCGCGCGGAGCAACCTCCTGCTCGGTGAGCAGATGCATCGATAGACTGGAGATGTCGACAATCAAATCTTGATCAGAACTGGGCAACGGTGGACTTTCTGCCCGGGGGCCCTTTGCCAAGGGCCATCAAAGAACTGGAACCTTGCTTTTGCGGGGCAGTTTATTTAACGTGTGCGCGCACTCTACCAAAGGGCTTCCAGAGTGTCAACGGCGGGCAAACCGGAATACGGGTCCGCGGAAAGACTGACGTGGAAATCGAGACAAGAACCCAGGACGGAGTAAAGGTCGTAAAATTGAAGGGACGCCTGTCCATGGGGCCTCCCCTCGATCGCTTTAATTCGACTCTGACGGACATTCTGGCGCAGGGCGAATACAAAATCGTTCTGGACCTGGAAGAGATGACCACCATCGATTCGAGCGGCATTGGCGCCCTCATGCGCCACCTTACGGCCGCCAAACAGGGCGGAGGCGCCATCCGGTTGTACAAGCCTTCGAAATTTACAGTGCAGACGCTCAAACTGGTTAGTCTTCTAAACCTGTTCAGTACGTACGACGATCTTCCCGAGGCGATCGCCTCCCTGCAATAGGATTGCGGGCAGACCAAATACTTGGGGACTTTCGGTAAGAACCAAGGACTTCGAGGGACAAGCAGGTAGGTAATCCGCTATCTCTGGGGCTGCTACTATCAGGCGACGCGCACGAAAGAAAGCCCCTGCCGGGGCAGATCGAAATGCAGATTTACAGTTCCTCGTTCGATCGGCATCCATCCAGGAGACGTTAGAAGCTGTAATCGTCCCGCATCCTGTACGTGCTGGTATTGAACGACCGTGGGAGCTTGCGGAGACCCCCATTTCTTTCCATGCCGTGAATGCATTGTTATGAGTTGCATCGATTCGGAAATTTTCAAGCCCGTGGTCGCACCTGCTGGCAAGCCGTCAACGCGTAGCTCAATTTGCGCTGCCTCGACGGGAGGTCATCATCATGCTGGTTCCAAAGCAGAATATCGATCTCGTTGTCTCTCCGCCCCCGGCAGCAGGTTGATATCCGGCCGTTCACGCCTGCCGGCCAGAAGGATCGGGCGTCACCCCGCTGCTAGTGATTGAGAAACACTCTGTTGTTTGCGGGCCCTTCTCTGCGCTTATTGCTGGTGACCGCGCATTCTTGCTGTCAGAAGGAAGTCTCAAATCGCTTGCCCTCGAATACCGATGGTCGCGTGTCCGCTCCAAGCTTAACTTCAAATGTCTTTGCGCTGCGGCGGCAGCATGCGTGAACCATCAGCGAGCTGCAAAGTCAACGTTCGACGCGAGTCATGCCAAGCGATCTGAACACCCATCCACTCACCCTTGCGATCGTTGAACGACGTGCCGTGGCCTTCGCACAGTAAGAACTCGGCGGCCGGGTGGTTCGGTGTAAACGTTTGCTGCGGAGCGGGATATAATGCCTCCCTGGGACTGATCGCGTACGGCACACGGGGGATTCACATGGCAAAGCGATTACAGCTTTCGCGGCGGGAGTTTGTTGGCTCCGCCATTTCCGCGGCCGCAATGAGCGCCGTACCCAACCGGGATCTGCTGGCTTTATCGTGGAGCGACCGTTCAAGCCCCGCGCGCTACGATTGGAAGAATGAAGGCGTACTTTTTCTCGACAAGTCTCCGTATGCCAAGTTGCATAACGTTCCGGTCCAGGCAGTGACGATCACTGAAGGGTTTTGGGGAGTGCGCCGCGAAACCAACGTCGAGAAGAGCATTCCCTCTATGGAGAGACTGCTGGAAGCCAACGGCCGGATGAACAATTACTTGCGCCTGGCTGGCCAGAGTGAGGTCTCTCAGCACGGCCCAGTCTATTCGGATTCCGATGTTTACAAGTGGATCGAAGCGGTTGGTTTCGCCTTGCAGTCCGGTGACCGTCCGCAGTTGCATGCCCTAGCGAACAGGATCATCGAAGAAGTGGTCGCGGTTCAGGAGCCGAGCGGATATCTGAATACCTACTATGTGGGAGACCGCGCAAAAGATCGCATGGAACCCGAGGTACAACGAACGGGCCATGAACTCTATAATTTGGGCCACATGATTCAGGGAGCCATCGCGTTTTATCGCGCGACCGGCGATCGCACCTTGCTGGATTCCAGCATCCGCTTCGTAAACGACTACTTGCTGCCGAATTTCGGGCCAGGCCAGAATAAAAAACCGATTCTTTCAGGGCATCCCGAAATTGAACTGGCGCTCATCGAACTTTATCGGACCGAGGGCGATAAGCGGCACCTCGAGCTCGCAGGCTATATCCTACAAGGCGACGATCGCATCAAGCTGCCGCAGCGCCAATATGTCTATCACTTCTCGGGAATTCCTTTCACCTCGCGTACCCACCTCGAAGGCCATGCCGTTCGTGCCATGTATGCGTGTTGCGGAGCCACGGATTATTACCTCGAAACGGGCGATCCCTCTTACCTGAAGACCCTCAACATTCTTTGGGACGATCTTGTGTCAGCCCAAATGTACGTCAGCGGTGGAGTGGGCGCGCGCAGCGAGGGCGAAGCCTTCGGCGACGCGTATGAGTTGCCAAATTTCACGGCTTACGGCGAGAGTTGCGCGGCCATAGGCAACATGATGTGGAACTGGCGCATGCTCGCCGCCACCGGCGATGCCAAATACGCCGACGTCGTCGAAAGGGCTTTGTATAATGGCATCAATTCCGGCATGTCACTCGACGGAACGTTGTATTGCTACCGCAACCCGCTGGCTTTCGACCCCTCGGGCGGCGATCAGATTCGCAATCCGTGGTATGACACTACCTGCTGTCCTCCAAACCTGGAACGCACCTTCGCTTCCTTGCCTGGCTACTTCTACAGCACAAGTAAAGACGGTCTCTATTTGCACCTGTACGACAATTCGCAGCTCGATTGGCATCTCGAGGATGGCACTGGATTGAAGGTCGTACAGAAGACGAACTATCCGTGGGACGGTACGGCAGAGATTACGGTCACGCCCACGAAATCTGCGGAGTTCACTTTTTATCTTCGCATTCCTGGGTGGTCGGATGGGACAGTAGTTACCGTCAACGGAAAGCCGGCTTCTCAAGCGGCCCCGGGAAAATACCTCGCTTTGCAACGTCGATGGTCCCCCGGCGATACGATCGCTGTGAGGTTCGGCATGACCCCACAAGTGATCGCGGCCAATCCTCGCGTCGTTGAAGATTACGGCCGGGTAGCCGTGCAGCGCGGCCCGATCGTGTATTGCCTCGAGCAATTGGATCAACCCGAGGGCGTGGTCTTATCGGATGTTTCTCTCGATTTGCGGCCGCCCTCTGCATCCGCGTTTCACGAGGAATTGCGAAAGGATTTGCTTGGTGGAATCGTGGTGTTGAAGCACAGCGGGGCCGTGTCCGAGAAGTCCAGTTCACGCGATGCGCTTTATTATCGGTACTCTGCCGAGGGGGCCAAAGACCGCCAAGTCGAACTGCGGTTTATTCCTTACTATGCATGGGCCAATCGTGCGGCAACTCCAATGCAAGTGTGGACCCCGTTTCTCCGGGCATAAAGACAATTGCACAATCTGCTTGACATTAGGCTTACCAAAAAACGACGAAATCCCCTCCGGATCCCATCTTGTGGAGCGCCAGACCAGGCATCGCAACAACCGCAAACATACGTAGCCTTGATTTTAAGTACTGTAATATCAATCGCTTAGACGATGCGTAACGCGAGGTCGAGGTTCTCTCGCCCTAAAGGCCGCACCCAAGAAGGAGGAAAGGACGCGTCCGTCCTCCTTCAGTTCATTTCTTGGCAATTAGTTCTTAGGCTGCCGGTCGCCTTACCCTTCCACGTTGTGATACAGGCGGTAGGGTTGGTCGGCGACCGCTGCAAAGGGCTTGAATACGATCTTGCCGGTGTCGTTTTGCACGGCCCAGTCGCGTGAAGACGAAGAGGCAGCCTCAGCGGCTAGCAGTTGCGCGCGAGAAAAGCTTGCAGGCAGATTTCCGACGCCGAACAGTGCCAGCGGCCCTCGGCGTAGCGCCACGATCTGCGGGTTTTCGGGATCTACGGACTGTAGGCGCAGTGGCATTCCAATCTCAAACTCCACACGATCGCCATTTTTCCACGTGCGCGAGGCCTCAAAGAATCTCCCCGGGACGGCTTCTCCTTCAACGCGTTTGCCGTTCACCGAGACTCGAGTGGCCGCGTTCGCCCAAGCCGGTATTCGCAGATACATCGTAAATTGTTCAGGCCGCGCCATGCCTAGTTGCAGCTGAGTGCTATTGGCAGAGGGATACTCGGTATGTTGCGTCAGCACGATTTGCGTGCCGCCTTGCATCCAGCTTACTCGCGAAGGAAGGAACAGGTTGACGTAGATACCTTGTTTCGCCGGATAGTATGCACTGATGCCGTAGTCGGCGGTCAATTGCGGGAACGTGCCGGAGCAGCAAGGCCATTTATCCTTGTAATAGACTTTTTTGGCGCCGTCCTTGTTGTAATCTGAATAGTAGAAACTCGTGCCGTCCGGAAGAATCGGCTTGGCGCCCGCCACCGTGTTGTACAGCACTTGCTCCATGCTGTCGCCGTAGCGAGAATCCCGCGTGACTCGCAACAAATACCGCGTGATTTTGAATTGCCCATAGGCGCCGCATGGGGTCTCGAAACTCGAGCGGGTCGTTCCTAGGCTCGCGGTTAGGAGCCCTTTCCCCGGTACAACGAACGCCTCGTCAGGTCCCCATCCGCCAGTGGCGTAGCTTTGTTCCTGAACCATACGTAGTCCGTTAGTTGCAGCGCGCAGATATTTTTCTTCGCCCAACACCAGGTAAGCCTGCATCGCCGAGCTTAGAGTATTGACGTGGCTGTACGCATGCTTGCCAGGAAGGGCGTTTTGATTTTCCGCTAGCGCGTCGTAATACTCGTGATAGATAAATCTTTCGCCCAACTCGCGATAACGCCGGTCTCCACTGCGCTGGTAAGCCAGGAAAAAATTCTCCGGCAGCGTGTAGGTTTCATCCCACGTATAGGAGATCGTTTTGTGCGGCCGGGCTTCCTGTTCGGCACGGCTCAACGCCTTTTCCGGCAAGTGCGGTACAACCGCGTCGGTGGCCCGCTTCAGCACCGCGAGGGCATTTGGGTCTCCAGCGAATTCATGGGCATCAATCAGGCCACAACATGTCTTGTCAAACGTATAACCCGGCAAACGGTAGTCCAAGTAAAACTTCCCCGCAGGTTCGACAGTCGCCCCAAATCCCTTCACGAGGCGCTGCACCTTTGCCTGTGTCGGCTTCGACCCAGTAACCGCATACGCGCGTGCTAAACCGGAAAGGTATTGGCCAAAGGAATGTCCGGCAATGAAGGCGTGAAAATTGCCCGGGTTGTTATGGTCGGGAGCGACAAAATCGTCGGCGTCGTCGTACCAGCCTCCCATGTCCGGCCCGGGAGCTGGCAGGCCTTCACGTTGCCGAAACGGCTTCAACAAGCCGTCCTCGTTGAGATTGAGAAATAACTCATGGTTTTGATCAAACTGGCGCTTGAAAGGTCCGTCCAAAATCTGAACTTTGGAGTAATCAAAGACCGATAGCGGCGACTCGTCCTGTGTTGCCGGGGGTTTCTTTGCCCAGGCAGGAAGCGATCGCAGGGCAAGTAATCCGGCGGTGGAAACTGCCGCTGTCGCCAGGAATTGCCTTCTGGACCTACGACTCATGCTAAAGTCTCCTTGGCCTGCTGGCTGGTGTGCACAGTCTTGAAGACTTGTACTCGAAATCGAACATCGATTTCTTAGCAAGCGTTTTCTCAAACTAAGAGTTATGTATAACTCGACTCCTGTCACACGTCAAACCCAAGTCAAACCCACCCTCCGTGCCAACATCCGTGAGACACCGGTAGTACCCTTAATTAATGAGCAGGGCGAGAAAGAAAAAGGAAGAGATGAGTGGCATTTCTCTTGGTGTTCTTTCCTCGGAGGCTT
>Ga0182018_10002418_pt1 | contig 18762 bp, 14 predicted proteins | sample 812P2MmetaG_FD_120490 | JGI IMG/M metagenome (GOLD analysis project Ga0182018, IMG submission 120490) | Permafrost microbial communities from Stordalen Mire, Sweden - 812P2M metaG | ecosystem: Environmental > Terrestrial > Soil > Wetlands > Permafrost | place: Sweden: Stordalen | collected... | reverse complement strand
GCTCAGGTTCGAAACGTGGACCAGGCCGTCGATGCCGTCTTCGATCTCGATGAATGCACCGAAGTCGGTAAGGTTGCGGACGCGGCCCTCGACGACGGCGCCGGTGGGATAACGCTCCGTGAGATTCTCCCATGGATTTTCGAGAAGCTGCTTCATGCCGAGCGAGATGCGGCGATCGGCGGGGTTGACGCTTAGCACCACCGTCTCAACCTCGTCGCCAGGCTTAACCAGCTTGGAGGGATGCTTGAGGCGCTTGGACCAGGTCATCTCAGAGAGGTGAACGAGGCCTTCGATGCCCTGCTCGAGCTCGACGAACGCGCCGTAGTCGGTGACGGACAGAACGCGACCCTTGACGCGCGCGCCCACCGGATAGCGTTCGGCGGCGTCGAGCCACGGGTCAGGCGTGAGCTGCTTGAAGCCGAGCGAGACGCGCTGCTTGTCTTTGTCGAACTTGAGCACCTTCACCTGAATCTCGTCGCCAACGTTGACCAGATCGCGGGGATGGGTGAGACGGCCCCAGCTCATGTCGGTAATGTGGAGCAGGCCGTCGATTCCGCCGAGGTCGACGAACGCACCGTAGTCGGTGAGGTTCTTGACGGTGCCGGTGAGGACTGCTCCCTCGCCAAGCTGCTCAAGAGTGGTGGAGCGCTTGGAGTTCTGCTCTTCCTCGAGGATCTCCTTGCGGCTGACAACGACGTTTCCGCGCTTCTTGTTGAGCTTGATGACGCGGACTTCAATCTTCTGGCCGAGATAGCCGTCGAGGTTGCGAACGGGGCGAATCTCAAGCTGAGAGCCGGGCAGGAATGCCTTGAGGCCGATGTCGACGGTGAGTCCGCCCTTGACGCGGCTAACCACTGTGCCGATGACCGGCGTCTTCTCGTTGGCAGCCTTCTCAATGTCATCCCACACGCGGAGGCGCTGTGCCTTCTCGTAGCTGGCCAGGTAGCCGCCCTCGGGCTCTTCGCGCTCGATGACGACGTCGATAACATCGCCGGCGTTGAACTTGACGGCGCCGGTGTGATCGACGACTTGCTCGAGGGGAATCAGCCCCTCGGACTTGAGACCCACGTCGACGACGAGGTGCTTGTCAGTTGCCTTGACGACCGTTGCTGAAACGATCTTGTCACCGTAGGCTTCGACGGCAGCGGCTTCAGCGGCCTGCTCGCGCTCGAATGCGGCAAGCGCGGCGGAGAAGTCATCCATGGACTCGAGTCCGTGGGGCTCCGGTGCGTGCTCTTCGGCTACGGGGGTGGTATCGGCGTCCAGGGCGGCAGGCGCAGCGGCGGCGGCAAGCTCGATTTCGTTTGGGTTGGACGTGGATTCGGACGACGGCTGCTCTTGCTCCGTCGCAGTCTCAAGCGTGGGTAGTTCCAATTCTGTATTCAGGGTTATGCTCTCGGTTTCGGGATTGAGGACGTTTGCCATTGGCTGCTCCGGAGTTGCTTGCTCCCGCGGCATCTGACTCCGCCGCTGAGATCGGCTCATACGCCCAATCCCGAAGCGGGGAGAGAAGCGCGAAGCCTTTGACCGCATCATCCACCGTGGGCCGTTTGAGTGCGGTGAGTGTGATCACGAGAGACGGTTTTCCCAGCCTTTTGAGCTGGGACAATCGAGATTGATCTCGTTGGGATACACCCGGCAGGCAACGACATGCTGGAGGGCGGCCGCAGCCGACGAACAAAATTTCTGCAGTCGACTACGCTCACGAGTGTAGCAACCTCCGCTTTCCCACGTCAATCCAACAGCTTGGCCATAACGGGGAGCCGCGGCGCTGCAACCTCGCATTCCCATGCGCCGGCGCGAAGCAAGATGCGAAACCAATGGACTTAAGGGGACGCGTGGGCACGGGCGCGGCGAAATGCAGTGACTTTGGTGCAAGAGGCGGGCGAGCGGCGAATCGATGGCGGCGGACCTTATAATCGCTTGCCATGGACCATCTTTGGACGCCTTGGCGTTATGCCTACGTGACCTCAGGCGATGACTGCAAGCGCGGAGGCGTAGCGGAGAAGCTCGCCGGCTGGCCGGGCGACCTGGGATGTGTCTTCTGCAACCTCGTGGCGTCGGTGGACTACGCAATTGCAAACGGCATGAGCGCCGATGAGGCGGAAGCCGCCGCTGGGATCGTCTTTCGCGGCAAGACTTGCTTTGTATGCTTGAATGCGTATCCCTACACGAGCGGGCATGTGATGGTGATGCCCTTCGCGCATCTTGACCGGCTGGCTGTGTTGCCTGTCGAGACCGCCCACGAGCTGATGGACCTGGCCCAGCGGACGGAACGCGTGCTGGAGGCTGCCTACACGCCGCACGGGTTCAACTTCGGGCTAAACGTGGGCAAGGCGGGCGGCGCGGGCGTGGCCGGCCATCTGCATCTGCATGCCATGCCGCGCTGGCTGGGCGACACCAACTTCATGACGGCGGTCGGCGAGACGCGCGTCCTGCCGGAGGATCTGGAGACGACGTGGAAGCGGCTGAGGGCCCCATTTACCCAGCGATAAATCGATTGATCCGTTGACAACGCAAAAGGTGCAAGCAGAGAATGTCCGGGTAAGCGTTTACTTGAGTTTTTTGTTCTGACTTTTTCTGAGATTTTCCGAGGCTCCCTGCCGTGAAGTACTTCGTTCCTTCCTTTCCTGGAATTCTTCTTTCGCTTTCATTTATTGGCTGCGGCGGAGGAACCACCACGCCCGTAACGCCGGTCGCGCCCGTCGTCACCAACAGCATTGCGCTTCAGCTCTCCAACTCCACGCTGACCGTCCCCGAAGGATCCAGCGCCAGCACAAACGCCACTCTGACGCGCACCGGAACAACGGGGAGCGTAACCTTCAGCGCGACCGGACTTCCGGCGGGCGCCACCATTTCGTACCTGAACCCCGGAGCGACAAACAACGGCGAGATCGCCGTGATCGCGACGACGGCGGCTGCGGGCACCTACTCACTCGTCGTTCAGGCCAGCGACGGCACCTATTCCGGCCCATCGAACCTCAGCCTGATCGTCACCGCCGCCGCCCAGGCGCCCGATCCCTACGCGTGGACTTCGACCGGTCCGCTCATCTCGGCCATCCCCGACGCGACCCATCCGATCGTCTCGGTCAAAGACCCCACCGCTGTTTTCTACAACAATCAGTGGCTCGTTTACGCAACTACTGCCGACACCTCGGGCAACTGGAACATGGTTTACCTGAACTTCCCCGACTGGAATCATGCCGCCGCAGCGCAGCCCTATTACATGGACTCGACGCCTGGATTCGCCGGCTACCACTGCGCGCCGGAACTCTTCTATTTCACTCCGCAGAACAAGTGGTATTTGATCTACCAGTCCGGCCCGCCGACGTACTCCACCGCCGCCGACCCCACCCAGCCGCAGACCTGGACTGCGCCGGCTTACTTTTTCGCGACGCAGCCGGCGAACGTAAACAACTGGCTCGACTTCTGGGTACTATGCGACTCCGCCAACTGCTACCTGTTCTTCACCGACGATGGCGGCGACTTTTATCGCAGCCAAACCACCGTCGCGAACTTCCCCAGCGGTTTCAACACGCCGCAGCTCATCATGAAGGCCACCACGGCCGGAGATCTATTCGAAGCTACCCGCGTCTATAGCCTGAAGGGATCGACGCAGTACATTGCCGATGTCGAGGCTATGGGCGGACCCGACGGCCACCGCTACTTCCGCGCCTTCCTGGCCGACAGCCTGGATGGCGTCTGGACTCCAATAACCGGAGCCAACAGCTTTGCTGCGCCGTTTCTCGGCTCAAACGATGTGACCTTTGCCAGCGGCGTCGCCACGTGGACCCTGGACTTCAGCCACGGCGAGATCCTGCGCACCGGCTACGACGAAACGCTCCAGATCGACCCCAACAATTTGCAATTTCTCTACCAAGGCGACAACCCCGCGGCGAATTCTCCATCTTACAGCCAGATAGCCTGGCAGCTCGGGCTGGCGACAGCAACCAGCAACTAGAGCGATGCCATTGTCACCCGAAACCAGACTCCGCCCTGCCATTTGCCCGGAGTGAACGGAAAGCTGAAAAGGAAGGCCAATCCATGTACTCGAAAATCGCGCAGCGTAGCGAGAGAACGACAAGAACGAGAAAACGTATTCAAATCGCCCTGGCAGCGGCCGCGTTATGCCTGCCCGCATGCCCCGCATGGGCTCAGACCACCGCAACGGTCACCGTAAATGCCGCCTCAGTCAGTGCGACGGTGCCTCCTGAGGGTTATGGGCTCAACACGTATGTCTTTGACGGCAACATGCTCAGCACCGGGGTGCCCTCGGCAGTCCAGTCCTCCGGCGTCACTGCCCTCCGCTATCCCGGCGGCTCCGACTCAGACGTTTTCAACTTCATCAGCGGCACTGAACAGTCGATGAACGACGGCGCCTATTGGTACTCGGACGACACCTTCGCCAACTTTATGAGCCAACTGGCCCAACCCGAAGGCGGCACACCGGTCATCACCGTAAACTACGGCTCCAATGTCACCAACACCGGCCCGGCGCTTCCCAGCGAGGCCGCCTCATGGGTCCAGTACGCCAACGTCACCAACAACTACGGCATCGTCTACTGGGAGATTGGCAACGAAACCTACGGCGCCGGCTACTACAACAACTGGGATTGGGAATACGATCTGCATGACCTGGACCAAACCGCGGCCGACCGCGTGGGCAACTCCGCGCTGTCGCCTACGGCTTACGGGACCAATGCCGCCGCATTTGTCACGGCCATGAAGGCTGTGGATCCCACCATCAAGTGCGGCATCTCAGTGAACACCTCGCAATACTCTCCAGGCTGGGACCAGGGTGTCTTCCAGGGAATCTCCGCCGCGCTCACCGGGACCGGGTTGTACCCGGACTTTGTCATCGTGCACTGGTACCCAAGCGGGACCAACGCGCAGATTCTGGCGGCGCAGTACGGGACAGGCGGGATTGCGACGACGGTGGCTCAGATTCGCCAAGACCTCAAGAACTACTACACGCTCAGCAACGTGAACGATATTCAGATTCTCGTTACCGAGACCGGCCCCGGCAGCCTTACCACCGTTGGAGGCGGTATTGTCCCGTTTCTCTTCGCCTCGGACGACTACCTCACCTGGTTTGAAAACGGCGCTTCCAACGTCGACTACCAGGACCTGCACCAGGGCTACCTGGAGGAGCCCGGCGACGGGAACGAACCCAGCGGCGGCAACGATTACACCACGCCCTACGGCTCCTGGTACGGCGTCAGTTTCGACAGCACCGTGGCGCGCGTGGGAGACAGCATGGTGGCGGCCACGTCTACCAATCCCCTGCTGAGGGCGCACGCCGTGCAACGCACCGATGGCCAAACCGGCGTGATCCTCATCAATCAGGATCCAACCAACAGCACCACGGTCACTGTGAATATATCCGGCGCGCCACTTGCCCTTACGGGTACCCAATACTTCTTTGGCAATGCCAATTTTTCCAGCGGAAGCTGGACGCCCAGCTCGGGCATCGGCGAGGGCCCCATCCCTGCAGTGGGAAATCTCTTCACGGTCACCGTTTCCGCTTACACCGCGACCGCGATCCTGATGTATCCCCAAGACGCAATCTATTTCCTGCTCAGCAACAGTGGCAACATCAACGTGGCCCCAGGAGCGGCCACGGGCAACACATCGACCGTTACCGTATCCCCGTCGAATGGGTTTAATGGAAACGTCGCAATGACCTGCGCCGTGAATAACCCTGCCGGCGCCACCAGCCCGCCGACGTGCGGCCTTGCATCGTCCTCTCTCGCTACCGGGTCGGGAACGGACCTGTTGACCGTAACCACCACGTCGACCACCACTGCTGGAACTTACTCGGTTCAGGTTACAGGCACCTCGGGTTCATTGACACAATTCACCCTGGTGAACGTTTACGTCGCCGTGCCGCCGAGCATCGCTCTCACCAACGGCAGCAGCATCGTGGTGAGCCCCGGGGCAGGCACCGGCAACACTTCGACCATTACCGTGACGCCGTCCGGCGGATTTACCGGCGCAGTCGCAATGACCTGCGCCATTACTGCTTCCCCCTCAGGCGCCAGCGATCTGCCGACATGCGGCCTTGCGGCACCGTCGGTTACGGTCAGCGGCACAATGGCGCAGACGGACGTGCTGACCGTGAGCACCACGCCGGCCACCACCTCGCTCAACAAGCCGGCCAATCCGTTCTGGCCGTCGACGGGAGGAGCGGTCCTGGCCCTGGTGTTCTTGTTCGGCATTCCGGCGCGGCGTCGTAAATGGCTGTCGATGCTCGGACTGCTCGTCTTCTTTGTCTCCATCGCAGCAATAGGCTGCGGCAGCGGAAGTGGAGGGGGGGGTGGAGGCGGCAAGTCGAACCCCGGCACGACGGCGGGCACTTATTCCGTGACAGTAACCGGAACCCCAACGTCGGGCACTGCCGAGACGACCGTCGTCACATTGATAGTGAATTAGTCAGAGAAAAAGGGGGCTTTCTCAAACCGAGAAGGCCCCTTGCTTTCTGCGGAGGGATGCTGCGCGTCAATGGGAGTGGAAGACGCTCGGTCTGCGGATGCAGGGTGCGATTCCACTCGCTGCGCCGGACCTGGGGATTGCGACGCAGAGATGGGCATAGGCGGGGTTGGGAGGTAGCGGAATTAGCGAGTCATCGGATTTGCAAAACGCAGGGACGCTATGCCGGCCTTTTGCTTGTCGAGATCGAGAAGCTCCGCAACAAAACGGTCAACCGCACTTGGTGCAACGTCGGCGAAAAAATGCGCTGTTTGCTCGCGGCGACTCAACGGCCCATTCGTCTCGCTTCCAAGCGCTGATTCAACCCTAACTTCGAGAACCGAATGGCCGGCGCCGTCCTTGCAGGAAAGACGCAGACGAACGCCTCCGCCTCCGAGCCCACTTCTAAACGCCCCGAACTGTAATTCGCGAGAGTCTGAGGGACTCACAGGAAATCCTTTTAGAGCTGATGCCGCTTCCGCAATGCCCCCAATCGATAAAAAGACATCGGCTCCGCCAGAGAAGGTCCCATTCGAGGCGGAGACCCTCAGTTTGTATACGTCAACGTCGTGCCAGAGGTATTTGATCTGGAGCGCTGCAGTCATCTTGTCTTTATACTCCGACCCTCTCCCGGGGATTAACACATTATTCGGGGTCGCTGCTTTCTCCTGGCTCGGTGGTTAATTCAAGCGTGCCATCCTCGCCGCCGGCCGCGTCGAGCAAATTTCTGGGCAGCGATTTGCCCGTCCGCACTCCCAGCTCTCTCAGCATCTCCACCTGGCGAATCAGGTTGCCGCGGCCCTCGCTGAGCTTCTTCATCGCGTTGACATAACTGATATCCGCGTTGCGCAGGCTCTTGCCGACGGCTTCAAGATCGGCGACGAAGTTGACAAACTTGTCGTAGAGTTCGGCTCCGCGATTCATTACGTCGCGAACGCTGCGCGCCTGCAATTCCTGCTGCCACAGGTTGTCCACAATGCGAATAACGAAAAGCAGCGTGGTGGGGCCGACGAGCAGGACTTCTTTTTCGTAGGCATAGCGCCAGAGGCCTTCATCCTCGTGCAGCGCGGTGAGAAACGCTGGCTCGATGGGGATAAACATGACGACGAAATCCGGCGTCTCCAGCGCGCCCAGCTTGTGATAGCGGCGCTGGGCAAGCTCGTCGATGTGGCCGCGAACGCTGGCCAGGTGTCGCTTGAGAGCAGCCTCACGCTCGGGCTCGGTCAGGGCGTTCACTGAATCGGTATAGGCGACGAGCGAAACCTTGGAATCGATGACGAGGTGACGATTGCCGGGCAGATTAACGATGACGTCCGGACGGGATTTTCTTTGCCGATCATCCCCGTCGCTGGCGGTGTCAAAGGTTTCCTGCACGCGGAATTGCTCGCCCTCGCGCAGGCCGGCCTTTTCGAGAAGATTGCGTACGATGAGTTCGCCCCAGTCGCCCTGCGCCTTCGACGATCCACGCAGCGCCGTTGTCAGGTTGTGCGCTTCCGCAGTCAACTGCTGGTTCAGATTGCCCAGTGAGCCGATGAGCGTCTCGAGCTTGGTGACGCCGATGTTGGAATCGGATTGTGCTTTCTCGACCTTCTCGCGGAACTCCTTAATCTGGTCCCGTAGCGGATTGAGAAGCGTGCCGATTTCTTTCTGGTTTCCCTCGGAGAAGCTCTTCGATTTCTCGTCGAGAATTTTGCCGGCAAGTGCCTCGAACTGATTGGCGAGGGTCTGCTTTGCGCCTTCGAGTAGCGCAACTTTCTCTGTCAGGCTTTGCCGTTCAGCCTTCAGCTCTGCTTCGAGCCTGCTGATGCTGGCGGACTGCGTGCGATCGGTATCGGTGCGAGCCTGGGATTCCGCGCGCAGGCGTTCGCGCTCAGCGGCCAGTTCTGCGCCCAGTTCCAGAGCCCGCTGCGCCAACTGGGCCTTTTCCGCTTTGGCGGAGGCGGAGCGAAGCCAAAAACCAAAAGCGACTCCCATGAGGGCAGCAACAATTGCACCGATCAGACCTTGCATCTTCTGCACCTTTCCCTGCTTCGCCTAATGTACGCCTGCGGGTTGTGCAAATGGGGTCCAATTCTTCCGGCATTGTCGCTTCCCACCCATTCGCGATGAAACTGCGAATGGATGGGGCACGGTGGCTTGGCTGGGCGAACTCGGCGGCCTCTTTCCAGGTATTAGCCTAAATTTCTCGCAGGCTGCGTGACTTCTCAGAGTGCGGCTGTCTGGCGGTTTCCCTGAGGGCGGGGACGCCCTCAGGACAGCCGGTCTGGAGACCGGCGCTACGGTTTGCAATCATCCTGTGAGAGATGAAGCTTTTCGCACATATGCCCTGTCTTTGGTGCCGGAATGCCGGCCCCCACCCTCTGATAGACTTGGAGTTTCGGGGCCATGCGCGATTTTTCGTGCGCGATGGTTGTGTTCCTATGCCGTGGGCAGGTATCGTAGGCTGGCGGAACGGGTTTCGATTGCACCCCGGGAAGAAAAATTCACGTATTGAGATCGGTTTTTGAGATCAAAGAGGAGAAGCACGCATGGCCGTGGAAGAGAAGGTTAAGCAGATCATTGTTGAGCAGTTGCAGGTGGACGAAGCGGAAGTGACGCCCGGAGCGAGCTTTCAGGAAGACCTGGGGGCGGATTCGCTCGACGTGGTCGAGTTGGTAATGCAGTTTGAAGAGGCGTTCGATCTTGAGATTCCCGACGAAGACGCGGAGAAGATCAAGACCGTGAAGGACGCGATTGACTACATCGAGAAGAACGCGAAAGGCAGCAAGTAACCCTTGACCCAGGCATCGCCCCGCAGAGTCGTCATCACCGGTCTTGGCCTGGTGTGCGGTGTGGGCAACACCGCTCCCGAAGTGTGGCAACAACTCCTGGCAGGTGCCAGCGGCATGGGTCCGGTTCAGGGCTTCGATGCCACGGGTTTCTCCACCACGTTCGCCGCGGAGGTCAAGAACTTTGACCCTCTGAACTTCGTTGACAAAAAAGAAGCCCGCAAGATGGGGCGGTTCATCCATTTTGCGTTTGCGGCCACCCACGAGGCCATGACGCAATCCGGACTTGAGATCACGCCTGAGATTGCGGAGCGAGTCGGCGTTTTCATCGGCTCCGGCATTGGCGGCTTTGAGATCATCGAGCGCGAACACTCCAACCTGCTGCAAGGGGGGCCGCGCAAGATCTCGCCTTTCTTTATTCCCTCTGTAATCGTCAACATGGCAGCCGGCAATATCAGCATCCGTTACGGCGCAAAGGGGCCGATCTCGGCCACCGCCACGGCTTGCGCCACCAGCGCCAATTCCATTGGCGACTCGGTTCGCATGATCCTGCACGGCGATGCCGACGTGATGATTGCCGGCGGCGCGGAGGCCTCAGTCACCGCGCTCTCTGTGGGCGGATTCGCCGCAATGCGGGCGCTCTCTCAGCGGAACGATGAACCGACCAAGGCGAGCCGGCCGTTCGACAAAGATCGCGACGGCTTTGTGATCGGCGAAGGCGCGGGCATCCTGATCCTCGAGGAACTCGAATTCGCAAAGGCACGCGGCGCGAAGATCCTGGCCGAGGTGATTGGCTACGGGATGAGCGCGGACGCCTACCACATGACCGGAATCGCGCCGGAAGGGCAAGGCGCGCAGCGCAGCATGCGAGCGGCGCTGAAAGATGCGGGCCTTGAGCCGGAGGCGGTTGGGTACATCAACGCACATGCCACCTCGACGCCGGCGGGCGACGGGAATGAGTCGCGTGCGATCGAACTGGTGTTTGGGGAGCACGCCCTGAGCCGCAAGCTGAAGGTTTCCGGAACGAAGTCGATGACCGGCCATCTGCTGGGCGGCGCAGGCGGACTCGAGGCGGGAATCACCGTGCTGGCGCTGCAACACCAGATGCTTCCGCCTACCATCAACCTCGAAAACGTGGACCCGGAATGCCGGCTGGACTACGTGCCGAATAAGCCTGTACCGCACAGCTTCGATGTGGCGCTTTCGAACTCGTTCGGGTTCGGCGGCATCAACGCTACGCTGATCATGCGGCGGTGGAACGGGTAAGAGCAGCTTTCAGCCTTCAGCGTTCAGCTTCACTTTGCCGAGTTGAAGATTGCGGCGTCGGATCAAGGCCGCGAACTTGTGGCAAGGAACAAGCAGCGCGAATCCTAACGGATTCGCGCTGTGTTGCTTTTGAAAGGAATTTGCGCGGTCAGCCCTGGATGGCAGCCATTCCCACGCCAAAAAGGACAATGATGGCCCACCAGCCAAAGACAGCGATATAGCCTGAGCTGCGCTTGACCCCGGCCACCGTTGCCAGACCAATGCTCATCACCACCATGCACCAGATGCTCACAATATCCAGTGATGTGGCCAGTGAATATACGGCATGGTTGGTCTCCATCACAGGCAGAAATGCGCCAACATTGGTTGGTGCGAAGTTTTTGATGTTGAAGGTCTCCGGCGTATCGCTGACGAAGATGACGATGATTCCCAGGAGCGATTTGATGTTGGCCGGCAGGTTGGCGAAGAACCACATGGCGAAAATCGTTCCGAAACTGGCTTTGCCCCCGAAGACAAAGTTGATCGTTCCCCAAAGCACCAGCGACACTACCGCAGCCACAGCCAGCACGAACAGTGGGCTGGCGATGAAAACCCCCTCGGTGACATAAAGCGAGATCTTGGCCGTCATCTCACGCTGTTCGGGGGTTGCCTTGGCCATCTGCTCCTGCTGCTTTTCACTCGCCAATTTCATCTGGTTATCGACAACGGTTTGCATTGTGATCTTGCTGGCGACGACCCCGAAAAACAGGTATCCGACGATGACCATGATCAGGAATGGCATCCACCAGCTTTTGTTTCCGCGCTTGATGTCTTCAAAGGTTTTGGATGGAGCTGAAAAGATGCTGATGACGCGCTGCATCTGCGACATGCCAGGGGTTGGCGCCACAATTTGGCCTTCCGATTCGCTCATGATTCCGCCTCTCGAATTCGACTTCCGATTAAGCACATCTCCGATGGATGGTAAGTCGGGTTGTGCGGTTAAACGGTTGCATTTTCTTGATGGATGAAGCCGAGCGCACGAGGATTGCCGCCCAGCAAAAGAAGCAAGTGATCTTGCCCGCGATTGTAACCCTGAGGGGATGGAAACGCGCAATCAATTTCCTGACGCAGTGTCGGTCGGCTCTTGAGCCAATCGGCAAAATGATACTCAGGCTGGTAGAGCTTTCGCAGGCGGAACAGAGGCGCGACCGGATGGGTGGGCAGCGGCGCGGGATCGTCCACCCGCCGCGGTCGATACCCTGCGATGCCGGGGCGCCGCAGGCCTTGCGAGAGAGTTGACCGCCTCAAGAGGCGCTGCGGAGGCAAGCGGCGCAACGGCGTAGCTCCTGTAGACGTCGATGTGGAAGCAGCTTTGAAGGAACTCCTCCTCGACGTCGAGCTTGCCGGCCTTTTCAAGGGCCAGGAGCGAACTGCGCATCCAGGCGATTTCGTCGCGCGTCATGTTCGACTTGGCGATGTCGATTGCCGCACCGGTGAGATGAGGGCTGGCAACGTCGCCCTCGGCTGCCGCAGCGTTGCCGTTGATCCTCTCGAGTTGCTTCTGATAGTCCACGGTACGGACGGCGGAGCTGACCTCAAGCGGACGATGAAACAGGGCATCATGCTGGCGGGCGAGGTCGGCGAGGAACTGCGCGGTCCAGGGACGGCAGTAGCGGTGCGACTCTGCGAGGTTCTGGCTAATCGAAAGGCCGCCCGACGCGGGGACGGGGACAAGGAAGTTGTGCGAGATGCGGTCTTGCAGGTCGTCCTCATCCTGAATGCGCTCAAGTCCGTCTTGTCCTTCAGATATCTCGTCCTGGCGTTCAAGCGATGCGCGGGAGCCACGCAGCGGCGGTGGCAGGCCAAGATCGCGGCGATGCAGCGAGACGACCTCCGGAGCCGGGGCTGGAGACACGGCCAGTTCACGATCACGGAAGCTGGCGCGAAGGTGGGTGTGGCTGCTGAGCACGGCATTGCGGGCCTGCGCGGCGCGGCGGCCAGATCCGGCGTTTACTGACTCGCTGCCGGAGTAGCGGCCAGTTCCTGACCGGCTGCTTGCATAGCGACCACTCGTTGCCCGGCCGGGTGACACCGAGGACGCAAGATGGTGTGCGGAGCCGTGAGCGGCAGAACGATGGGACGCGGCCGCGGGCCTTGCGAATAACCGGGAAGAGCCGGGGCGCCTGACTGCCGGGGTCGCCTTGGCCGCAACGGTTGTGTGCGCAGAATGCGTCGATTTGTGAGTGGATTTGTCAGGCTTTCGCGCGGGTTTGGCTGGCTCCGATTGGAAAGCCAGGGCGAAAGCGCCGCCGGATAAGAGGACGCCAAGTACGAGAACCATGAGGGCGGTCCGGCGCATAAGGGGGGAGCGGAGAATCCAGAGCATCTTTAGTGTAAGACGTTTTGGCTCGCGATTCGAGTGCCTGCTAAGGTGCGGATGGGTCCGATAACAATTTAATTCTGGCTCGCCAGCGAAACTCTGGTACCATCTCCGGACCGAGGTAACTTCCCTATTATGAGAACGAAAACATGGGTGACCACCGCGGTGGTTGCTCTGATAGCCGTGCAGCTCGTCCAGATCGTGGTGGGCATCCACCGGGAGTCGCTGACCTGGGACGAAGAAGACCACATGTACGCCGGCTACCGGATGTGGAAGAACGGCGACTATGGCTTGAATCCCGAGCATCCGCCGCTCGTCAAGCTGCTGGCCACCCTTCCGGTGTTGGCAGAGAAGCTGTGGGTTCCTCCGCTTAAAGGAATTTACTTCAAGGGAGAGGCCTACCTCGGCGGGCGCGACTGGCTGGAACACGACGACGGCGGAAGCCAGCGCCTGGTCTTTCGCATGAGGCTGGCAACGACGCTGTTGGCCGTTGCTCTCTCGCTGGTGGTCTTTTTCTCGGCGCGCGAGTGGTTCGGCACAACGGCTGCGCTGGTTGCCTTGACGCTGGTTGTCTTCGATCCCAACATCCTGGCGCATTCCGGCCTGGTGACTACCGATCTTGGGGCCACGCTGTTTTTTCTGGCGGCTCTCTACGCCTTTTATCGCTACGTCAAGCAGCCCAGCCTGATCCGATTGGCCATCGCCGGTATTGTGCTGGGGCTCCTGCTGGCCACCAAACACTCAGGTGTCATGCTGGGGCCGATGCTGGCGGTGCTTGTGTGCTGGGAGGTTGTCGTTGCGGCGAAAGGAACACGCGTTCGAACAGCGATGCGATTGGGCGGAGGGCTTGGCGCAATGGTCCTGCTGGCCGTGGGAGTTTTGTGGGCCTTTTACGGCTTCCGCTATGCGGCCCGGCCGGCTGGGTTGCAGTTGATTCCATCGCTGGATGCATACTCACACCAGTTGAAGCCGCTCGATTTCGGCGTGATCTGGTGGATGGCCCACTTGCATCTGTTGCCCGAGTCTTACCTCTTTGGGATGGTAGATATTCGCGTGTTTGGCGCGAACTTCTCCACCTTCGTCCTGGGAAAATGGCATCCCCACGGCGTCTGGTGGTACTTCCCCGCCGCCATCGCCATCAAGACCACTCTGGGGATGCTCGCCTTGGTCCTGCTGGCGGGGTTCGCCATCGTCACCGGCAAGTTGGGCAAAGGGCCGGATCACTCCCGCGCACTGGTCTATGTGCTCTTTGTCTGGGTAGCTTACCTGATTACGGCGGGAGCAAACGGACTCAACATTGGCGTGCGCCACATTCTGCCGCTCTACGCGCTGGCGGCGGTCATTGCCGGCGCAGGTGTGGCTGCGCTGGCGTCGCGCTCCCGCACGTGGATGTGGGTATGCGGAGCACTGGTTGCCGCGCACATTGCCTCGGCGTTGAGTGTTTTCCCCAACTCGCTGGCCTATGCGAACGAGGCCTGGGGCGGAGCCAGAAACACCCACAACGTATTGAACGACTCCAATGTGGATTGGGGCAGACAGCTCTACCAGGTCAAAGATTGGGAGGATCGGCATCCGAACGAGGACTGCTGGTTTGCCTATACGGTGCGTCCCTTCATTCATCCGGAGACCTATGGAGTTCATTGTCACGTTCTACCCAACGGTCTGGGCGGCGCCGGGAAGGAGATTGTCCCGCCCATCATTCATGGAAGCGTCCTGCTGAGCGCTGGAGAAGTGGACGGCAGCCTTTGGCCGAGCCAGGAGACGAATCCGTACCGCAACTTCCAGAAAGTTAAGCCTGACGAGGAGATCGACTACGGCGTATTGGTCTACAAGGGCGATGTGCACATGGAGGAGACGGGTGGAATAAGCCGCGCATTCCTTGCCTGGGATAAGCTTGATGCCAAGCAGCCACAGGAAGCCCTGGCGTTGGCTGAGGAAGCGGTCAAGTTGGCGCCTGATCAACTCTATCCACAATGGGCGCTGGGAGACGCGGCCGCGGCAGCCGGCAAGAAGGACGAAGCCCGCGCCGCATACAACGCTGCAATTGTGGCAACGGGTAGTCTGGATCCACAGCGCCGGGCAGAGTACGTGAAGTCTATCGAGGCGAGCCTGAAGAAGCTTTAAGCAGCAATCGCCAATCATCGGAAAGGCTGCTCGTGGAGGACTGGACGATATGAGCGAAGTCGACGAGTGGAGGTTTCCATACGGCTAACCTTCGACCCTAGATTCCTGCCAACTCCTCCTGCAGCAGCGTCGGCTCGTCGTCCTTCAGCTCTTCGGGCGGAAAGATGACCGCGGCGGCTACCTTGTCTTCGGGGCTCGATGGCGAAGCGAAAATGATATATACTCTTGATAGATACTGCTTGATAGATTTTACGGAGGGCCAGATGCCGGCAAAGTCGGAAACAAAGCCAAAGTCGACCGATGCAAAGCTGTTCTGGAATGGCCGCAGCCAGGCTGTGCGCCTGCCCAAGGAGTTCCGGTTTGAGGGTGATCGTGTAAGGGTGACTCGGTTTGGTGCGGGGGTGCTGCTGGAGCCGGTGCCGGAGACGAAGAAGGAAACGGTGGAAGAGTGGTTTGCACGGATCGATGCGATCAAGGGCGATCCGCTGTTTCCCGAAGGGCGCAAGCAGAACCTCGCGCCGATTCGTGAGTACTTCAAGTGAGCTACCTTCTGGATACAAATATCTGCATTGCTCTGATCAACGACTCGTCGGCAAATGTGCGGGCGCGCTTCAAGCAGGCAACGTCACGCAAGGCACCGATCACAACATCTTCGATTGTGGCGCATGAGCTCTGGTACGGCGTGGCCAAGAGCCAGTTGGTCGCGCGAAACGCTCGCGCCCTCACAGCATTCCTGTCGCGAGACATTGCGATGCTCGAACACTCCGAGCGAGACGCGCACGCGGCGGGGGAGATTCGCGCGGAGTTGGAACGGCAGTGCACGCACATTGGTGAGTACGATACGCTGATCGCTGGTCAGGCGTTCGCCAGGAATCTTATTCTGGTGACAGCGAACACAAGCGAGTTCGCGCGGGTGAAGGGGCTGATCGTAGAGGACTGGACGATATGACCGACATCGACGAATCGAAGTTTAACTACACCCACGTGCCGGAACACTTGAGGAAAAGGGTTGCGAACTGGCGAAGTATTTCAGTGGGCGTGAGGCTCAGCCTGAGCTTCGAGTTGAGCGAGGCGACATGGGCGAAGATCGGGGTTGTTCGCGACCGGAACAAGCCGATGGATAAGACGATCAGGAAGATTAAGCGCTCGGGGAATTGAAGACAATGCATTCTGCGGAATCAAAGGTACTAGAAACGAGAGCTGGGGTGACAAACGCAGGCGTATGATGATCCGCAAATCATCGAGGGGTTTCCATGCGCGCTTACCTGTTCGTTGGTGCGGTTGCGTTTGTTTGTTCCACATTCCATTGTGTTAGCGGAAGCTTGTTGGGACAAGAGGGACCTTATTCCTTCAAAGGCAATCCCTTGGGAATGACACTGCAAGAGTTCAAAAAGCAGAACTTCCAGGGCTATGTCTACTACGACAAGAAGGGCAACCTGACCAAGGCCGGCAAGAAGAACGCGATACAGGTGCCAACCCCTGTTTGCACCGATGACCCCACCCAGGCTGATATGAGGGTAAATTTAGGCCCAGGCGAGGTGGTCTGCCCGGAAGCAAATCCGCAATTCGCGGGACAGCAAATCGCACAAGTGCGCTACCGATTCTACAAAGAGCGCCTCTTCCAGATCGAAAGCCAATTCGGTTCGTCAGGATACATCCAGGTGAAGGAGGCATTTGTTGCGAAGTACGGTCCGGTCGCCGAGACTGGGCAAAAAGACTTCCAGAACGGCTTCGGCGCACACTGGCAGGGTGAAATCAGTTTCTGGCGGCAAAAGAGTCAGGTGATTGTGGTTTCGGAAGGACCGGACAACGGCCCGGGACAAGACGGCTGCGATTTTCAAGACACTGCAACCGGCAAATGCCTTGTGCCAAAACTTGACGCCAGCGCTATTCTCCGCGACAACAGCCTGATGCCTTCCGCGAAACTGGGCACTCGAGTGGACTTCTAGAAAACTCAATGCGACTTTTATGGCGCTGACCGGCAGATTGCCGCCCTACAGCAGCGTCGGTTCGTCGTCCTTCAATTCTTCGGGCGGGATGATGACGGCGGCGGCGACCTTGTCTTCCGGCTCGAGGTTGAGCAGGCGGACGCCCTGGGTAGCGCGGCCGGCGGCGCGAATGGTCTTGGTATCGATGCGGATGATCTTGCCGAATTGGCTGATGACCATCAGCTCAGAGTTGTCGTCGACCAGTTGAATGGAGGTGACGCGTCCGATGCGCGGCGTGACGGCCATGTTCTTCACGCCCTTGCCTCCGCGGGTTTGCAGGCGGTACTGCTCGACGTCGGTGCGCTTGCCGAAGCCGTTCTCAGTGACGGAGAGGATGCGGTAAGCGCCCTCGGGGTGTTCCTTGGGCGTGACGGTGACGCCGATGACGTAATCGTTTTTGGCGAGATCGATGCCGCGGACGCCATAGGCGGGACGGCCCATGGAGCGCACATCGCCTTCGTCGAAGCGGATGCCCATGCCGAGGTGTGTGGCCATGAAGACGCGCTGCGAGCCGTCGGTGATGCGGGCAGCAATGAGCTCATCGTCCTTGTCGATGCCGATGGCGATAATGCCGCGGGCCATCACATTGCAGAAGTCCTTGAGCGGGGTCTTCTTTACGGTTCCCTTCTGCGTGCCGAAGAAGATGAACTTGCCTTCTTCTTCGAGATCCTTGACGGGGAGGATAGTGCGCACGGTCTCGCCTGGCTGCAGGTCGAGCAGGCTCTGCATGCTCTTGCCCTTGCCTGCGGCGCCTACGTCGGGAATCTCATAGACCTTGAGCCAGTAAACGCGGCCGGCGTTGGTGAAGCAGAGAAGGTAAGCATGGGTCGAGTTGACGATGAGCTGCGAGACGAAGTCCTCTTCGCGCGTTTTCATTCCGGTGCGGCCTGTACCACCACGGCGCTGCTGGCGGTAGATGCTGATGGGTGTGCGCTTGAGGTAGCCCTGGTGGCTGACAGTGACCGCGACCTGCTCATCGGCGATCAGATCTTCCAGCTGCAGCTCGGCACTCTCGTCGATGATCTGGGTGCGGCGTGCATCGCCGTACTTGTTGCGGACTTCTTCGAGCTCCTTGATGATGACGGCGCGGAGCTTCTTGTCGCTGGCAAGGATCGACTCGTACTCCTCGATGCGGGCGCGGACCTCGCCGAGTTCCTTGAGCGTTTCGTCGATGGAGAGCTGGGTGAGGCGATAGAGTTGCAGTTCGAGGACGTGGTCGATCTGGCGGAGCGTGAGGCCCTTCTCTTCGTGGATGAGTCTTTCGCGGCCCAGGCTGACGACGATCTCACTGCCCTTGGCCCAGGCGTAGAGGTTCTCGCGGGCTTCGACGCGTGAGCCGGAACCGCGAATGATCTTGATCACCTTGTCGAGGTTATCGATAGCGATCTTATAGCCTTCGAGCTGATGTTCGCGCGCGCGATCTTTCTTGAGCAGAAAGACTGTGCGGCGCTGGACAACGTCGACGCGGTGGTCGATAAAGGCGCGGATGGCCTGGTCAAGCGGGAGCTCCCGCGGCTGACCATTGAGCACGGCAAGAAAGATCATGGAGAAGCTTTCCTGCATTTGCGTGTGCTTGTAGAGCTGGTTGAGCACGATCTCAGGCTGGGCGCCGCGCTTGAGCTCGATGACGATGCGCATGCCGTCGCGGTCGCTGTGATCGGGTACGTCGGAGATGTCGTCGATGACCTTAGTGTTGACCAGATCGGCGATGCGCTCAATGAGCCTGGCCTTGTTCACCTGGTAAGGAATCTCGGTGACGATGATGGCCTGTTTCTCTTTGTTCAGATTT
>Ga0182018_10002417_pt1 | contig 18768 bp, 18 predicted proteins | sample 812P2MmetaG_FD_120490 | JGI IMG/M metagenome (GOLD analysis project Ga0182018, IMG submission 120490) | Permafrost microbial communities from Stordalen Mire, Sweden - 812P2M metaG | ecosystem: Environmental > Terrestrial > Soil > Wetlands > Permafrost | place: Sweden: Stordalen | collected... | reverse complement strand
GCATCAAGGAGAAATTCCTGGCCGCGAAACGGGCGGGCGTGAAGACCGTGATCCTGCCCAACGAGAATCGGCTGAACGTGGAGGAGGATCTGATGCCGGAGCAGATCGAGGGCGTCGACATCCGCTACGCCAGCCGGATTGAGGATGTTCTGGCCGTGGCGCTGCCCCGCTCCAGTGCGGAGGAGCGTCACGACGAGCGGGTGCGCGAAGAGGTGCTGCAGCACACGGCGTAAAAGACAGCCTGTAGCCGGTAGCGTGTAGCGTGTAGCAAAGAACCAGGAGCCAGGAGCTGAAGGCGTGGGATGAATTCTCGCGCCTTTTTGTTTTGTTGGGGCGCGTTGGCGGCGCTATGCGATGTGGGAGGTTTCCGCGGCCAGCGATTCGCTATACATGCGCGAAAGATTGCGGCCGTCGCGCTTGGCCGCGTAAAGCGCGATGTCGGCCTCGCGCTGCAGCACATCCCAGGTCAGATCCTTGCGGCCGCCTGCAACTGTGATCCCAAAGCTGGCAGTGATACGAGTGAGCCGCGATCCGAGTTCGAACGGATGCTCGGCCACAGCGCGGCGGAGCCGCTCGATGGTGGCGAGAGCGGTAATCGGGCCGAGGCCGGGGAGGATGAGCACGAATTCTTCGCCGCCGATGCGTCCGGCAATGTCGGTTTCGCGGATCATGCCACGCAGGAAGACGGAAAACTCGCCGAGCACGGCGTCGCCACCGGCGTGACCGTAGCGGTCGTTGAGAAGCTTGAAGAAATCGAGGTCGAGGATGACGACGGCGAGGTCGTGCCCGGTCCGCGCATAGCGGGCCAGCTCTACTTCCGCGGCAGCCTGCAGCCCGCGGCGATTCAGCAGCTCGGTGAGCGGGTCGATCATCGACTGGCGATTGAGGTCGAGGAGCAGCCGCGCATTCATCATCCAGATAAACGCAAGCGGCAGCGCCGAACAGGAGACGACGTAAACAATGCCGCTGGCGTTTTCGACCCACGGGGCAACCTGGCTGGGCATTTTGCCGGTGTAGAAGAAAACGGCGACCCGGGCCGCCTCCACAGCGGAGTAGATGGTAAGAAATGCAGCCATCGTCCGCGGCGGCCAGCGCGTCTCGCGCTCTGACGTGGTGAAGAGAAGGATCGCGGTGAGAGCCGTCTCCACCGCGAGGATCCCGTCCTCCAGCGTGGCGCTCAAGTTCATGCGGCCGCTGACGCTCCATTCGAGGAAGAACGGCAGCGCGGCAAGGATCATCAGGAAACAGAGCCAGCGCGCGCGGATGCCGCGGCGCAAAAAGTACGCGACGCTGGCGTAGAAGCAGCCATACCCGATCGGCGCCGCTTCCATGAAGAGTCCCATGGAGAGCCAGTGCGGCAGCCATTGACCTCCGAGGTCGAGCGCAGCGCCGACACACCCGGAGATGTATCCGTACGCCAGCCAGCGCAGGCTGCGGTTGGCGCGATCCTGGAGCGCCATGCAGGTGAGCACGATGGCGTAGCAGACCAGCTGCACGTCGAGCACGAAGCCCATGGCGTAGGTCAGCATGGCTGGCCCTCTCGATTGGTTAGTTGCACACGGCTCGCTGGCTGAGGGTCACATGGCTCGGGACGAGCTGCCGGGCGCACGTGTTTCGATGCAGGCGGACGGTCGGATCGGGGTGGGAGCGATAACAGCATGAGGTATCCCGATTACAGAACAGTCATTATCTACTATCTTAATGGCTTGACCCTTCGAACTAATGTCCGGAATCCGACCACCAACTGCTTCGTTTGTGGGAGTGGCAGCCCGTGGACACGGTGTTAGATTGCTGTCGGCAAGAACCAGGAGGAGCACGTGTCCCTGCGGGAATTTCTAGCGAAACAGCTGATTGACGTCATCCAGTGGAGCGAGCCGGAAGATGGGATTCTGGCCTGGCGGTATCCCATGGAAGACATGGAGATTCAGAATGGCGGACAGCTGACGGTGCGTGAGTCACAACTGGCGGCGTTTGTGGACGAGGGGAAAATTGCCGACGTCTTTGGGCCGGGGCTGCAAACGCTGACGACGCGAAATCTCCCTCTGCTGACCGACCTGATGAACTGGGACAAGGGTTTTGAGTCGCCGTTCAAGTCGGATGTGTACTTCTTCTCGACGCGGCTGCAGATGGATCAGAAATGGGGCACGGCGACTCCGATTACGATTCGGGAAAAGGAATTTGGCGCGGTGCGGCTGCGCGGGTACGGGATTTATTCGTACCGTGTGAAAGACCCGCGGAGGTTCTTCACGGAAGTGAGCGGGACACGTGACACGTATTGGGTTTCGGATATTGAGGGGCAGCTGCGCGAGACGATTGTGGCGCGCATGACGGATGTTTTTGCGTCGAGCGATGTGCCGTTTTCTGGATATGGCAAAAAATCAGGCGGCGCTGGCGCAGAAGATTTCTGAATCCCTGCAACCGGCGTTTGCTGGGCTGGGCCTCGAGCTGAGCCAGTTCACAGTGGAGAACATCTCGCTGCCGGACGAGTTGACGAAGGTGATGGACCAGCGCATCGGCGTGCAGATGGCCGGGAACCTGGGCAGTTATACGCAGTTTGAAACAGCCCAGGCGCTGGGCGTGGCGGCGGCGAATCCTGGCGGTGCAGCAGGAGCCGGCGTGGGAGTGGGCGCGGGCGTCGCTATGGGACAAGCGATGATGGGGGCCATGAGCGCGGGCGCCGGGGCAACGGGCGCCGCGGCGGCTGAGAAGTTCTGCACGTCATGCGGCAAGCCGATGGCGCGCGCGGCGAAGTTCTGCCCCGACTGCGGTGTGCAGCAATGACCGGCAAGGCGCAGTGAGACGGGACGCGGAATGAACTGTCCTTCGTGCGGCGCGCCAATGCGCCTCGAGCCGGGCGGGGAGAGCCTGACCTGCGAGTACTGTGGGAGCCTCGTTTTTCCGGAGAAAAATGACGATGGCGTGCGGGTGCTCGGTCAGCCGACCGACGAGATGTGTCCAATATGCGCGATGGGGCTGGTGGATGCTTCTTTTTCCGGTGTGCGCATTCGTTACTGCACACGCTGCCGCGGGACGCTGATCCAGATGGATGTGTTTGCGGATCTCATCCAGACGCTGAGGCTGGGGCACGATGGTGGAGTGGCTCCGCAGAGTCCGGACCGGAGGGAGCTCGAGCGGAGGCTGACCTGCCCGCATTGCCGTCAGGCGATGGAGACGCACTTCTATGCGGGACCCGGCAATGTGATTTTGTCGGACTGCGAGCGATGCTCGCTGGACTGGCTGGATCACGGGAAGCTGCAGCGGATTGCGCATGCTCCGGATGCGCTGGGGGAAGAGGCGCAGGTTTAGAAACGCGGGCGGCTGGATGTGGCTTTGGAACTTTCGGAAAGCCGGAAAGCAGCGGCCTTTCTTCACGAGCCGGGCATCGTGCGAAACTTCCGTGTTGGCGACGACACGCTCATATTGCCCAAGACCGCCGGACCTCCGGATCGGCGAGGAATCTGGTCCAAATCTCTTGCGAGATCTGCTCGTAAGCTGATTCTGGCCCGCACGTCTCTTCGGCTTCGAATTTCTGCAGAAATATCGAGTGAACGATTCGCCTCAAGTGTTCTTGGGAAGTAGCTTCTCTCAATCGAGGAAGCAGACCCTCTACTTCTGGGCAATATTCATCTTCGGGCGCACCGATTTCAGCTAAACCGACGGGGTCGTGCCGAAAGAAGAGTTCCGTGAGTTCGTCTCTGAGAGACATAAAAGGATCTATTCCATCACATACTGGCCGAATTACCGGCTTACCTAAAAATAAACAGGTACCGGCATGAAAGTTCCCAATTGTCGCCCAGCCTACTTTGGCGGGAGAATCTTCATCGGCGGTGCCCCACAGTCCATGCAGGTGGGCTTTACGGGACGCGCCGTGATGTTGACGTCCAGGGAAGGCAGTATCTCAACTCGGGGATTTGTAGCGACATCGGTCGGCTCGCCAGCGATCTGGTATGTGAAGATCACCCCGAAACGTTCGTTGACAGTGTCGGCGAACCTCCAGCTCTTGATGTTACCAACTGTTGGTAGCAGCAGATGCGATTCACCAGACTTCGTCTCAGCCTCAACCACTCGACCATTCTTGACGGTTACGAGCACAGCAACCTTGCCAGTCAGATGTGCTGCCCGCCAGATGGGTGGGTATGTGGGCAGATCGGCCCCTATCAGGATCGGCGGTGCCTGAACGTCACGTGACGTAGCAGTTTGTCCGAACATTGGAATGACGACGAAAATCCCCAACGCCACTTGAAGCCAAGTCTTCATGATCGCTTTTTAGCAGATTCCATCCGTATTTGCTGAGTCGCCGGCAATACAGAAGTTACCTGGTGCAAGCACCGCACATCCTTTGTCCCCTGGGGACCCGTTCGACACGCGCCTGACGTCGTTCAGCGCTTGCTCAGGGCTGGCTCTGGGGTCCCCAGTTCCCTTCCCGCTTAATGCTGGCTGTACATCGCCATCACGTCTTTGCGCAGGGCGACGCGGCCTGGTTCGCGCGTGTAGAACATGTGGCCGCCGGGATACTCGTGGACGGAGACGCGGCCCTGATCGCCCATGAGCGGCATCTGGTTGACGGTGAGGATGGAGCCCATGAAGGGGCAGGAGAGGTCGTTCCATCCGTGGACGATCATGACGCGGAGTTTGGGATCGGCGGCGACGGCCTGGCGGAGCTGGGTGGCTGAGCCTGTGCGGAGCTCCTGATCGCGGTTCCAGTGCTCGGCAACGTCGTAGGAGAGCGCGTTGTAGCGAGCCTCGACTTTCCAGCCGACGACGCGGGTGTCAAAGTCGACCATGGCGGTGGTAGTGGGCGCGATGAGCGTGGCCAGCAGCGGGTCATTGGCGCGCTGCTCAGGCGCGTAGGGGAAGGGGTCGAACATGGTCACGTTGGAGTCGTAGACGGAGCCGATTTTGCCCTGTTCGCGATGGACTTCGCGGAGATAGGCGCCGGTTTCTAGGCGGCCGCCGGACTCCTTGACGAACGTTGGATCGAGTCCGGTCAGGTCGGTGACCTTCTTAATCATGGCGTCGGTCGCGGCCTGGTCGGAGGTGCCTTTGATGAGGGTGGTCGCGTATTCGCCGAGCGTGTAGTCGATGACGGGCTTCATGGTCTCAGCCGTGAGCTGGCCTTTGCGCTCGAGGGTGGCGGCAGTAATGGACGGCAGCGTGACGAGCCAGGGTAGTGGCGAGAGGTCACCGTTCTGCTCGATGGTGGGGTTGAGATACGGCGAGACCAGGACGACGCCGTTCATAGCAACGCCGAGCTGCGACTGGAGGAAGTAGGTGATGCGGGGTCCGCGGAATCCGCCATAGCTTTCGCCGACGAGATATTTGCGGGACTGGAGGCGGTCATTCTTGACGAGCCAGTCGTAGACCGCGCGGGAGAGGTACTCGATGTCGGGCTCGGTGGTGTAGAAGAGCTTGCGGGTCTGGTCCGTGTCGACGAGGGAGCGGCTGAAGCCGGTGCCGATGGGATCGATGAAGACGAGGTCGGTGAAGTCGAGCCAGGTTCCGGCGTTGTCGACGAGCGTTGCGGGGTCGGAAGGGCTGTCGCCTTCGTTGCCGGCGTTGAGGTGCTTGGGTCCGATGGCGCCGAAGTTAAGGTAGACGGAGGCGGCGCCGGGTCCGCCATTAAAGGCGAAGGTGACGGGACGATTGGGCGCGTCAACGGTGTAGGCGGTGTAGACGATCTGGCCGGCTGCTTTTCCATCCGCATCGCGGGCGATGAGGGTGCCAACGGTGACGGTGTAATTGAGCTTCTTGCCTTCGAGGGTGATGCTCTGTGGGGCGTGGGCGTCGGGAGGCAGCGGAGGCAGAGGATGCGTGTCCGCAGTCTTGTCTGGCGCGGGTTTGGCGGCTGGTGAGGCGGCGGCGGGGGGCGGCGGAGGCGCGTCGTTGTCGGACTGCGCCGTTGCGAAGAGACAGGGCAGGGTGATGACGCACAGGAAAGCGAGGGATGGGGCACGGCGCTTCAGAACGCGGGCGAGCGATGGGAATTGCATGAGGAATACGATATATCGGATTCGGCGATGGGACCATCGCGGCGGGTCTGCCCTTCAATCGCGCGACTCATTCAGGAGTGCAGGAGGGGCCGCCGCGGCTTTCAGCGCTGGGCGCGCTGGGTGGTGAGTTTGTCGAGCTCGCGGTAGATCTGTTCGTTGCGCAGAATGGCCTGGACGTATTCGCGAGTTTCGGTGAAGGGGATGGACTCTACAAATTCGTCGATGCCATGGTAGTTGCCGATGCTCTGCCAATCGATGACGCGGTCATCTCCGGCGTTGTAAGCGGCAAAGGCGTATTCGGGCTGGCCACCGAATTTCTCCAGGGTCTGTTTCAGATAAAGAGTGCCGAGGCGGATGTTTGTTGAGGGGTTGAGGAGCTCTGTTGTCTGGAAATGGCGAATGCCTTCTTCCTTAGCGAGGGAGCGGCCGACGGAGGGCAGGAGCTGCATGAGGCCGTAGGCGCTTTTGTTGGAGATGGCGGCGGGGTTGAACTCGGTTTCCTGACGGATGAGCGAGGCGACCATGTAGGGATCGAGGCCGTTGCGCTCGGCGTCGGCTTTAATGTCGGTCCAGTACATCTGGGGAAAGAGGATGCGCCAGTAGGCGACGGGAATGGCCTCGATGGGCGCGGATGTGTAGAACGGGATGGCGCGCTTGAGGAGACGCATGGCGCGCCACGATTCGCCGTAGGAGGCGTAAATTTCAGCTTCGGCGAATGCGCCCCACTCGTCGCTGCCGTCGGAGGCGCGAATCTCGGGGGCGATGTATTCGTTGAGGCCGGCGTTGGCGAGGAGGCGGGCCTTCACGACGTGAGGATCGTCTTCGGGGACATCGTCGGTCAGCTCGGGGATGGGAACGGGGTGGAGTGCATCGAGGTCGGCGATGGAGTCGGGGGTGACGGCGCCGAGCTGCATCAGCCGGTCCTGCGCGAGCATTGCGTAGTAGTAGTGCGGAAAGACGCGGAGGATGGTGGCGTAATAGGTGGCAGCGGCTGAGGGCTTGTGCTCCTGGTCCTCGTAGATGCGGGCGCGCCAGTAGAGGGCATCGGGGATTTCTTTACCGCCGGCGTAGACGTGAATCTGCTCGTCGAAGAGGCGCGCGGCTTCGGCGTATTGCGCGAGGCGGTAGTTGAGCCAGCCTGCACGCCAATGCGCGCTTGGCCCGTACTTGTGCGTCGGGAAGCGGGTGGCGAGCTCGCCATAGTAAGTGATGGCGTGAGGGTAGTCCTTGAGCAGCAGGTACATGTTGCCGCTCGAATAGAGCGCCTCGGCGAGCCAGGGACTGTCGGGGAAGCGCGTCTCCATCTGCGTGACGATGGATTGCTGCGTAGTGTTGTCGCCCTTGTCGCGGGCCAGCTCCATGAGGAGATACATGCGGCGAGCGCCGGCTTCGCCGTTGGTGTCAGGCAGGGCATTGAGCTGGGTCTGCGAAAGGCGATGGAGTTTCCAGTCGCATTCGGCAGCGGCGGCGAGGAGGGCGTTGCGGCTGGCTTCGTCGATGTTGGACTGGCCGGCGAGGGAGCGGTATTCGTCCTCGGCGTCGGCGAGGTGACCAGCGTTGTAGAGGGCGTCGGCATGGGCGCGGCGCTTGTCGGGCGGCAGCGTCGCTAGAACGCCGTTGGTGGCGAGCTGGCTGCGCGCAACCCCGGCTTCAATGCTCAGCGGGTAGTCGAGGTAGACGTGCTCGAAGAGCTGCTGGGCCTCGGCGGTATGGCCTGCCAGGGCCTCGGCTTTGGCGAGGGCGAGCTGGAAGTCGGCGTGGCCGGCGATGGGCTCCTGGCGGTGCGGGTTCAGGGTGGTGAGTGCGGCTTGGGGGTCGCCCTCCTGAACGAGGAGATTCGCGCGCAGGATGGGAACGCTGTTGACGAAGATGCTGTCGGGGTACCTGCCCGCGTAGTCGTTCAGGACCTGCTCCGCCTGGGGCAGCTGATTGCTCTGGAGAAAGGCCTGAGCGGTGAGGTAGGCGGAGTAGTCGGCGAGCGCGCCGTCGGGTTGCGCTTTGGTGGCGTCGGCGAGGTGCGCGGAACGGAGAGCGCTGACGGCTTCAGGAAATTTGCGTTCGAGGAGATAGGCGTGGCCGAGGGCGAGCCAGGCTGCGGCGGCGGCTTCTCCGGTGTGGGAGTGGGCGTAGCTGGAGACGCCTGAATATGCGGCGGGAGTGGGAGTCTGGGCGAGTTGCTGGGCCATAGGCCGCAACTGCGATGAGGCCACAAAGGCGCGCTGGAGGCGATGGCTCCGGGCCAGCTCGTGGGCAGTGAGCGGACGGCGGCGATGGCGGTGGGCGACGGTTCGGGTGTGGGCCGTGGTGTGTGTGGCGGCGTGATGGGTTGCGGTGTGGTGGGTTGCGGCCGGGTGAGTCGTCGGGTGCTGGGGCGGCGGAGTGGAGTCGGAGGTCTGGGCGCGGACCGGGCCGGGGACCAGCAAGACCAAGACGCCGATCAGCAAAGTCATCGATACGAAGAACCGTTTCATCCCACCACCGCTGTTAACCGCCAACATACTGCCTCCGGTTAACAGAGTATGACGTACCGGCGGGGGTTCCGGGTAGTAAAACGGAGCGGTCCGGAAAAAGGTTCTTACTTGAGTACCGCTGTTGCCGGGCATTTTTTGTTCTCCTTGACAGTCTGGGAGAGTGGAGCTACTCTCCTAGTCATTCTTAGAGAGGACATTCTGGGAGAGCGACCGTGAGCAAAGAAGCTGATCGAAACGTTGACCTGCTGCAGGGCACGCTGGACATGCTGGTGCTGAAAGCAGTCTCGCTTGGGCCGCTGCACGGGTATGGTGTGCTTCTCCGGATCCAGCAGATTTCACAGAACCGCCTGGAAATTCAGCAAGGCTCGCTTTATCCCGCGCTGTACAGGCTGGAGCACGAGGGCTGGATCGGCGGGGAGTGGGGACAGAGCGAAAACAAGCGGCGGGCGCGCTTCTACCATCTGACCGCTGCGGGACGGCGGCGTCTGGAAACCGAGGCAAAGAAGTGGAACCAGTTCGCCGAGGTGATTGGAGGAATTCTAAGCACAACCGCGGAGAAAGTATGAGCAGAGAGACAGCCAGTGGCCAGTAGCGGGTAGCCGGTAACGGAGGAATCGATGAGCATGAGGAGCCGCATTTCGACATGGTGGCGGGCGGTAACGCGGCGCGGGGAGCTGGACCAACAGGTGAGCGAAGAGCTGGAGTTTCACATCGAGAGCTACGCCGAGGATTTGACGCGGACCGGGGTTCCGCAGCAGGAGGCGATGCGGCGGGCGAGGGCGGAGCTGGGCAGCGTGGCGGCGGTTCGGGAAAGGTCGCGCCAGGCGTGGGGGACGCGGACATTCGATGAGTTCCGAGGGGATTTGCGGTATGCCGTGAGGATGCTCGGGAAGAGTCCTGGGTTTACGGCGATTGCAGTGGGATCGCTGGCGCTGGGTATTGGCGCGAACACGGTGATCTTTACGGCGGCGCAGCACATGCTGCTGGACCGGCTGAATGTGCCGCACCCCGAGCAGCTGCGGATGTTCTGGTGGACGGAGCCGAAGAACGGCATTGTTGACGAGATGTGGGGGTACTGGGACGATTCGCAGGGCGGCGGGGAGACATCGACTTCGTTTTCGTATCCGGTGTACGAGCAGATGCGGCGCGGGAATCGGTCGCTGGCCGATGTGTTTGCGTTCAAGCCGGTTGGGCGGATGACGGTGACGGTGAATGGTGAGGCGGAGGCGGCGGGCTCGGAGATGGTGTCGGGGAACTATTACTCCGCGCTGGGGGTGCAGCCGCAGCTGGGGCGCGGGATTCAGGAATCGGATGACGGCGCGGTGGGCAGCGGGCCGGTGGTGGTGATCGGCGACAAGTTCTGGACGAATCGGTTTGGGCGCTCGCGGGATGTGATCGGGAAAACGATCCTGGTGAACGCGACGCCGATGACGGTGGTGGGGGTGAATCCGCCGGGATTTACGGGGGCGTACTCGGCGCAGGGAGCGCCGGATATCATTCTGCCTTTCAGCATGCAGCCGATTGTTGCGCCGGAGGATTTCGGTCCTTCCCCGTCACCGTCACTACTTACGAATAACGTACTGTGGTGGGTGCTGGTGATGGGGCGCGCGAAGCCGGGAGTACCGGATGCCAAGGCCGAGGCATCGCTGAACGTGGCGATGACTGCGGCGGTGCGCGCGACGATGCCGGTGAAGAAGGACAGCGAGCTGCCGAGGCTGTTGCTGCGGGATGGAAGCCGGGGGCAGAATCCGTCGGCTGACGGTTTGGAAAAGCCGATCTATGTGCTGATGAGTCTGGCGGGGCTAGTGCTGCTGCTGGCGTGCGCGAACCTGGCGAATCTGCTGCTGGCGAGAGCCGGGGCGCGGCAGCGGGAGATGAGTGTGCGGCTGGCGATGGGCGCGGGGCGAGGGCGGCTGGTGCGGCAGATGATGACGGAGAGCCTGTTGCTTTCCACGATGGGAGGGGTGGCCGGACTGCTGCTGGCGTATTTGGTGCGGAATATCTTTCCGCGCTTGCTGTCGGATTCCTGGGCACCTCCGGCGTTTTCGGCGAAGTTCAGCTGGCCAATTTTTGCGTTCGCGGCGGGGATTTCGATTCTCACGGGAATCGTCTTTGGACTGGCGCCCGCGTGGCAAGCAACGCGGGTGGAGGTGAGCCTGAGCCTGAAGGACAGCGGGCAGACGGTGACGCATCGGCGCCGCGGGTTGGGCGGCAAGGCGATTGTGGTGTTCCAGGTGGCGCTGTCGATGTTGCTGGTGGTAGGGGCCGGACTGTTCGTGCAGACGCTGATTAAGCTGGGGCGAGCGCCGCTGGGATTCCGCTCGCACAACCTGCTGCTATTCAGTGTTGAGCCCTCAGAGGCGCGCTATCCGGGAACAGCGAGTACGCCGCTGCTCGAGCAACTGGAGGACAAGCTGGCGGCGGTTCCGGGAGTGCAGGCGGTGACGCTGACGCGGGTGCCGCTGCTTGCCGGCAACGCCGAGAATCACACGTTCATCCCGGAGGGGCAGCAGCGTAAGACGGAGGGAAATCCGAGCGTGCTGGCGAACGAGGTGGGCTCGCATTTCTTTTCTGTATTTGGGATTCCGATCCTGGCAGGGCGTGGATTCGACACGAGCGATACGCAGACGTCGCGCCAGGTCGCGTTGGTGAACGAGAGCCTGGCGAAGAAATATTTTGCTGGCGTCGATCCGGTTGGCCGGACATTCGAGACAGGCTGGAATCATCCTGAGCGAATTGAAATTGTCGGGGTGTGTGGCGACGCGAAGTATTACCGCATGCGCAAGGATGTGGAACCGACCTATTACTCGCCCTATTGGCAGGCAGACCACGGCATTCACGAAGCTACTTTTGCGATTGCGACCCATGTGGAGGGCCAGGGCCTTCTGCCCTCTCTGCGAGACGCGGTGGCTTCGGTGGACCGGAATCTGCCGGTGCTGGATGTGCGCACTCAGGATGAGCAGATCGAGGCGAATCTGCAAGCGGAACGCATCTTCGCGAACCTGACGGGCGGGTTCGGCCTGGTGGCGCTGCTGCTGGCTTCGATTGGGATCTACGGGATCATGGCGTATTCGGTGTCGCGGCGGATAAATGAGATTGGGATTCGCATGGCGCTGGGGGCACAGCCAAGGCGGGTTCTGCGGATGGTGTTGGGTGAGGCGTCGTGGATGGTGGCGGTGGGGGTGCTTGCGGGCGTGGGCGCAGCGCTGGCGCTCGGGCGCGTAATTGCGAGCATGCTGTATGGGCTGAAGTCGTGGGATCCGGCAACGTTTGCGCAGTCGAGCGCGCTGCTGATTCTGGTGGCTCTGGGGGCGAGCTGGATTCCGGCGCGACGGGCGGCGGGGGTTGATCCGATGCGTGCGCTGAGGCACGAGTAAAGCAGGGAACAGGGAGTAGCCAATAGGGAGTAGCCAAAGGCTATTCGCTACCGGCTACTGGCCGATGTTATGACAATTTCCCCCGTCATCTTATTGTGGCCGCGGCCGCAGAGGATACTGCAGCGCATGGGATAAACGCCGGGCGTCTGGGCGAGGAAGCGGATCACCGCGGGATGTTCAGGCTGGACGGGCTCGCGGATGCCGAGTCCGGGAACGCTGATACCGTGCTCCACGTCGGTCGTGGAGACGACCAGCTCCACCCGCGCGCCCTGGGGCACTTCGATGCGGGCGGGCTCGATATCCCACTTTTTCATCAGAATCTGGCGAACCGTGTCGGGAGGGCCGGCATATGTCGGAGTCCTTTTGCCGCACCCAGCCATCGAAAAGAGGAGCCACGCCGAGAGCAGAGCCGCTGGCGCCTTTTTTGCCGCCGCGCGGGCGCGCCGTTTAGTATGGGGGTAGAATTCGTTGTCTGCAGCTGTCCAAATTCTGAAGCCATTCATGTCTTCTCCCATCCAATCACAAGGAACGGCCGAAGTTCATCCTGACGTCCTGCTCGTGGAGCGGGCGCGGCGGGGCGATATAGCGGCGTACGAGAAGCTGGTGAAGCAGTACGATCGCCAGGTTTTTCGCATTGCGCAGCACATCGTTCAGAACCGCGAAGACGCCGAGGATGTGGTGCAGGACGCGTTCCTGAAGGCGTACGAGAAGCTCGACCAGTTCCAGGGCAACTCGAAGTTTTATACCTGGCTGGTGCGCATCGCGGTGAACGAATCGCTGATGCGGCTGCGCAAACGACGCACTGGGCGGATGGTTTCCATCGACGAGGACGTGGAGACCGATGAAGGATCGATGCCGCGCGATCTGGCGGACTGGAGTCCGGATCCCGAGGCCCTGTACGGCCAGTCGGAGATGGCCGATATACTCCGCAAGACCATCCAGGGGCTTCCGCCGGGGTTCCGCGTGGTGTTTGTGCTCCGGGACGTCGAAGGGCTTTCGACGGAGGAGACGGCGGAGACGCTGGGATTGAGTATCCCGGCGGTGAAGTCGCGCCTGCTGCGGGCGCGGTTGCAGCTGCGGGAGCGGCTGAGCCGCTACTTTAAGCGGGGGCAAAAGAAGCAGGCCCAGGATGGTGTGAAGTGACGTGCACGGAGTTTTTGGCGCAGCTGGATGAGATGCTCGATCAGGACGCGGCAATACCGTTGCGCGCCGATCTGCAGCAGCATCTGGAAAATTGCGAGCACTGCGAGATCACGCTGAGCACCACGCGCAAGACAATTGAGATTTACCGCAGCCACGAACTCTACGTGCTGCCGGACGATCTGCGAGAGCGGCTGCACAAGGCGATTCTGGCCAAGTGCAGGAAGTGCTGAGGACCGGTCTCTCCTTAGCCGATCGCGTATCTAAAGAGGCATTCCGGGCGGCGCAACGCGGTCAGTAAAATTGCCTGAATGGTTGACACGCTTCCTCCCCGTCCCAAAAAACGCCCGGACTTTACAGAACTGATCGTCGCCATTGCGTGCGGGCTGGCTATTACAACCACAGCTCTGTTTCTTGGCGTAATGCCGTTGGTGCGGCATCTGGCGGGCGCGCGCGACTACGTCGTTTACTGGGCGACGGGCCAGCAGCTTGTGCACCACGCCAATCCTTACGACCCGGTTGCGATGGGGGAGATCGAGCGGGGCGCGGGGTTCGATGGCAAACGGGGCTCCTACTACATGCGGAATCCGCCATGGGCATTGCCGCTGGCGCTGCCGCTGGGGTTTATCGGTCCGCGGGCAGCGGCGCTGCCGTGGTCGCTGCTGATGCTGGGCATCCTGATTTTTTGTGTGCAGACAATCTGGAGAATGTTTGGCCAGCCCGGGACGCATCTGGAGTGGCTCGGCTACTGCTTTCCGCCAGCGTTGCAGTGCGTGATCATGGGGCAGACTTCGCTGTTTCTGCTGCTGGGGCTGGTGCTGTTTTTGCGGCTGCATCGGACGCGGCCGTTCTGGGCGGGCGCCTCACTGTGGCTATGCACGCTAAAGCCGCATCTGCTGCTGCCGTTCGCTGCTGTGCTGCTGCTTTGGATTGTGGTTTCGCGCAGCTATCGTGTTCTGGCGGGCGCAGTGGCCGCGATCGCGGTGAGTTGTGTCGTGACGCTGTTGATCGACCCGGCGGCGTTTGCGCAGTACATGCAGTGGGCGCACACGTCGGGAATCGCGAACGAGTTTATTCCCTGCTTCGGCGTTGAGCTGCGCCAGCTAATCGATCCCAGGGCGAAATGGCTGGCTTTTGTGCCTGCGATTCCTGGGTGCATTTGGGCCGTCGTGTATTTCTGGCGACGACGGCGGGCGTGGAACTGGCTGGAAAACGGCAACTCGCTGGTGCTGGTCTCGATCCTGGTTGCGCCGTACTGCTGGATCTACGATCAGTCGCTCGCGATGCCCGCGCTGATGTATGGCGCATGGCGGACTTCTTCGCGGACCGTGGTCGCGGTGCTGGGGTTGCTCTACATCTGGCTCGAGATTCAGCCGTTTTATACGGTGGGGCTGCATTCGGCGTGGTATTTGTGGCCGGCGCCGGTTTGGCTGGCGTGGTATTTGTACGCGCGCACGGCGCAAGGAAAGGCCGAAGCTGTTCCACTGGCGGTGACGGCACAGGCTGCGTCGCTGGGGTGAGGCAGTCTGTTCAGGGGGTCGTGCTTGCCATGGGATTCTGTTCGACTTCGATGAGACGGCGGGTGTCATCGATCTGAGCGAGGATTTTCCAGGTGAAGCGCGGGTTGGATTCGATCGCGACGCGGAACCAGGGTGCGTCCCCGTTGTCGAGCAGCAGAAATGATTTTCGGCTGAGGATTCGTGAGTCGTCGGGCAGACTGGCGGCGAAATAGCCTTCGCGGCGGTAATTCTTCATCAGACGAAAATCGGTGTCGGCGCCGGGGAGGGTGTTGGCGGCGGCCTCGTTCATCGGATATTCAGGCAGATCGGGCCGCGAGCTGTAGCGCGTCATCACGAGAAAATCCTTCAGCGAATCGCAAATCACTGGACGGCCTGCCGCAAATTCGTCGATGCGCGGTACTTCGAGCGAAGCGGGTCGCGCCAGCAGGGCTGTGACAACAGGGAGCAGAAGAACCGCGCAGCTCAGGGTGGTAACGGCAATTCCCTTCCCGGCTTGGCCGTGTTCCGCCCAGGCCGCGGCGAGCATGGCGATGCCGAGCGCGGAGGGGATGAGGTAGCGCGGGAGAAAGATGGGCGCGGCGATGTGGGAGATGATGAAGAAGGCTGCCGGCGCGAGGATTAGCGCGAATCCCAGCAGGTAAACCGGACGCTTCGATGATGGAGCAGTCTTGAGCCCTCCGAAGGCCGAGAGCACCAGACCGACGACGCAGGCTACGCCGCAGAGCCAGCCAGCGAGGATGACGGCGGTGGGAACATGAGACAGCTGCCAGTAGAGCCCCGTGAAGAGACAGAAAGAAAGGCTCACGGCGAGGTCGCTCAGTGCGGGCATAGCGATCCAGCCATGCGGTTTGCCGACGGCTGCGGAGGCCTGGATGGCGGGGATCCAGGGAATGAGGGCGAGCCATCCGGCCATGCAGCAGAGATAGACTTTCGCGCGGAATCGGCGCTGCCATGCGTCGCTGGCGACGAGGGCGAGCAGGATGAGTCCGGCGTAGACAAGGCCGAGGATGTGGCCCAGCACGAGGCCTGCCTGGCTGAGCGCCAGCAGAGCGAGGGCCGGCGCGGAGGGACGCGGCGTTTCAGCGACTTTCAGAGCCTGAGCGATGGCTATGGCGCACAGCAGCAGGTAGAGGCCGTAGCCGCGCGCTTCGCTGTTCTGGTCAAGGACGATCAGCGACGCGAAAAGGCCGAACGCGACGCCGAAGAAGGCCGCGGGGGCGCTGAAGTAGCGGCGCAGGATCGCGAGGAGAATCAGGAAGGCTCCGCAAACACCGACTGACGAGTAGAGCCGCAGCGACAGATCGCTGAGACCGAAGACGTGGGCCCACGGCCACCCGGTGAGATAGAAGAGCGGCATGCCGCCGCCGCCGAGGCGCGGGACGGCGTGGAGCAGATGCGCCAGGGAGGGATCGCGGAGTTCTGTAACGGTGACGACCTCATCGCCCCACATTTGCTTTCGCAGCGACCAGAGGATGCAGGATGCGAGGAGCGATGCGACTCCGAGGAGAGGGAAGATCCAGCGGAAGAGGGGTCCGTCGTGCGCGGTTGAGTGCTGCGCGGCAGAGTGCTGAGGCGCTTCGCGCGAGGCTTCGCTCGGAGTGGCAAGAAGGGTGGTCATGCAGACCTGGCTGCTTCCATCTTCCGCGTGGCGTGGGAGCGCGGACCATGCTTCTTCCGGGGGATGAGAAGCGCGGTGGTCAATGGTAGTGGAGGTGCGCGCTTTGCTGTGCGGGTAGACTGGAACAGGCAACTTGATAACAGGCAGCTTGATTTCGATTCCTCAGGAGTTTTTCGATGGCTGATGTGAAGATTACGGTGCGCCCCAATGGGCCATATCGCGTGGAGGGTCCGATTACGGTGGTGGACGCTGAAGGCAACGAGTGGCCGCTGCCCGAGGGCAAGCCGTGGGTTTCGCTGTGCCGCTGCGGGGCGTCGGTGAACAAGCCGTTCTGCGACGGGACGCATTCGAAGATGGGTTTCCAGGCGGCGGAAGCGGCGGTGAAGGCGGAGGAGAGTCTGACGCCTCCGGGCGATCCCAACTACCCGGTGAAGATTTAACAGAGGAAAAAGCGCTCGAATTAGAGGGACTTAGCTCGTTAATTCATTGGCGATGCTGCCGTCTATGCAAAATATGCGATTGTATCGTATATTTTGCTCATGTGGATTAGCCGCGCTGTGGAGCCGCGCCTGGAGCACTCCGCCAAAACGCGTCCCGTCGTGGTGCTGACCGGAGCGCGACAAACCGGCAAGACCTCGACGTTCCTGCGCCTCTTTCCGGATTATGCCTTCGTATCCCTCGATCTTCCTGTCGAAGCGGAAACGGCGGAAAAGGATCCCGGCATATTTCTTCAACGTCATCCGCCTCCGGTCATCATCGATGAGGTTCAATACGCGCCTGGTTTGTTCCGGCACCTCAAGGTTGCAGTGGACGCACATCGCAGGCGCTATGGGCAATTCCTGCTGACGGGTTCGCAGAAGTTCACGCTGATGAAGAATGTTTCGGAATCCCTGGCAGGGCGAGCGGACATCGTCGAGCTGGAAACCCTGTCTCTGGCGGAGATTCGCGCTGCCCTGCCACAGACAGCGCTGGAGACCGCCATCGTGCGCGGCGGATTCCCGGAACTGTATGCGAACCCGGATATCGACGCAGTGGGCTTCTACAATTCCTATCTCGCCACCTATCTCGAACGCGATGTGCGCTCGCTGACGAACGTGGGTAGTCTGCGCGATTTTGAAAGGTTTCTGCGCGCCTGCGCGCTGCGTTCGGCAAACCTGCTGAACAAGGCGGACCTGGCGCGAGATGTCGGCGTAGCGCCGTCAACGGCCAACCACTGGCTTTCGATGCTGGAAGCTTCGGGCCAGGCGGTGTTGCTGGAGCCGTGGTTCTCGAACCGGACCAAGTCGATCGTAAAGAGCCCGAAGCTCTACCTGGCGGACACCGGCTTGCTATGCGCGCTTCTGAACATTCGCTCCGAGGAGGCTCTTCGTCTTTCACCCGCAGTGGGCGCGGTGTGGGAGACGTTCGTCTTCGCGCAGCTTCGTGATCGGGAGCGTCTCGCAGGCCGAGCCGGCAGTCTGTTCTTCTGGCGGGACAGAACGCGCGAAGTTGACTTTCTGGTGGACGCCGGAGGACGCCTGGAACTCTATGAAGCCAAGTGGACTGAGCTGCCGGACACCGGGGACACGGTCAATCTGGAATTCGTTCGTAACGTCGTGGGAAAGTCTCGGTTGGCTGGCGCAGCGGTGATTTGCAGGGCGGCGAACGGATTTCCTCTGGCGAACGGGATTCGCGCGCTGCCGGTAACGGAGCTGGCGTGAATCCTGGGTCAGTCGCTCTTGAGGACATGCAGCGTCAGCTCGCGCTGGCGGGGGCCGTCGAGTTCGACGAGGATGACGCGCTGCCAGGTGCCGAGGACGAGCGAGCCCTCTTCGACCGGCAGGGTCAGCGCGGTGCCGATCAGCGACGAGAGGATGTGATCGGGCACGTGCTCCGGGTTGTGGGGATGGCGGTAGCGGAGCTTCGGCATCATGGCCTCGAAGGCGTCGAGCATGTCGAGGTCGGTGCCAGGATCGAGGTCGGCGGTGGTGAGCGCGGCGGTCGTGTGCAGGACATTCACGAAGCATATGCCGGTGGCGTTGGGCAGGTGTTTTTCGATCTGCTCGGTGATGTCAAGGATCTGGCGTTTGCGGTGGGTGGCGATGGTGAGTTTGGGCATCGTGGGTTGGATTCAGGACCTCGCGAAAGAACCCCGTTTGAAAAGGGGCGATGCGGGTTGATTGTTCCCACTTTCCGCTGATACGGCCATAAGCCAGAGACGTCGCGCCACTCAGAGGATCAGTGAGGCATTGGCGATCTTTCGCTAAATTACCTCGGACAGCTCGGCTCAACCATGTACACAGGGTTGCCCGGTTTGCTCCGTTTGTGAGAGTAATTCATCGGGAATATGACAGCCGGTTGGGGAACGCCATCCTTGTACACGATGAAAGCAAGCAGATAGTCCCCGTCTCTTTTGTCCCGGAAAGAGAATCTCCTCTGCGTTAGTTTGAAAGAGATTTTTGTGCCGTCCTGCGTGGTGCCCTGCTCCTCACTTGTCTCGACCAGAACTTTCTGCGTATCGAGGGTCGTGCCGCTCTTGTCTCGAAGCTCTACGGCGATAGCGTCGTCTAGTTCCCAGTCTGAAGGGCTCATGCAAATATCTCCCGAACAGACTTGGACGACGCCACAAAGACATGAAACCTTGTGCCGCAAGTATCTCAGGGTCGAACAGTC
>Ga0182018_10002416_pt1 | contig 18776 bp, 20 predicted proteins | sample 812P2MmetaG_FD_120490 | JGI IMG/M metagenome (GOLD analysis project Ga0182018, IMG submission 120490) | Permafrost microbial communities from Stordalen Mire, Sweden - 812P2M metaG | ecosystem: Environmental > Terrestrial > Soil > Wetlands > Permafrost | place: Sweden: Stordalen | collected... | reverse complement strand
TTGCTTATCGAGAACGGGTCAGGAAGCAAACCGCAGAATCGGCCCGGCCTCGGCCAGCCAGCTTCCCTGAGGTCGGGGGTCGAAATCTGAGGCCAATCCGATTTCCAGGTTTCACGGGAATTGTGGGGACGAGATCAGGAGATCTGACCTTGGTGTCCGGCAGACCTGGCAACTCGGCCCAGTGGAACACGAACCGGCCTTCCACAATCGCGAAATCGCTCGTATAGCGTCCGGCAAATAAGTGCCTGTCATGAAATAACAGTGGCATTTGTGGCAGCCAATCCTGGCCGGGGTCCCCTCTGGGAAGGGCTTTCCAGCTCCAGCCGGTTGGACGCGCGGGAAAACGCGTCCGCGGGCGAGATTGCCGCCCCACGTTTGGAATGCTTATTTCATGACAGGCCCTAACCAGACATTTCCAAGAGCTTATTGTGAGGCGGACCCCCTGGTCCGCGGCCGGCGCCCTCGTCGGCCTTGGTAGGGTTGACGCGGAATCATCTCGCGCTGGCGGGAAGCCGGCCGGGGGGCCGGCGGCCCGGCGATACCAATGATCCGAAAAACGGCAGTTGACCCTCAGCATGGTCGGCAAGTCTGCGACCCGTCTCAAGTTTCAATTTCAACTGCTGCGCAGTTCACCCGTTGGGTGACAACTGGCTTGGCTGCAAACACTTGCGACTGAAGGAGAAGACTATTCTGGCGGCATCTCAACCCCCGTTTTTAGGATGATGTGAGGTTTCATTCAATCGAGGGCGAAGTCACGGTGTACAACCCAAGCACCGCATCGACCAGACCATCGACACTAAACACTCGCGCCTCCGCGTCGACCGCGATGCCCAGACCGCGCGCCGTTCCCGTGGTCACCGGGCCAATCGATGCCACTTTCACTCCCGCCAGCGCCTCCGTTCCCGCCACCGCCAGGAAGTTTTGCACCGTGGACGAACTCGTGAAGGTGATGCAGTCGGGTTTGCGCTCGCCGCCGAAAATCCCGGCCGCCTGCGCGCCGGCGCCCTCGGGCGCTACCGTTCGATAGGCTTCCACCACGTCGACCTGCGCGCCGCGACGGCCCAGTTCCACCGGCACCAGGTCGCGGGCCACCGCCGCGCGGGGCAGCAGGACGCGCCGGCCGGCCAGATCGTAGGCCGCAAATGCCGCCAGCAGCCCTTCGGCGACATACTCGCGGCCCATCAGGTCGACCTTCAGATGCAGCGCCTCGATGGCGGCGCGCGTGGCCGGACCGATGGCGCAGATTTTGGCGCGCAGCGCGCGGAGATCCACCGCCGAGCGATCCAACCGCTCCAGGAAGAAGCGCACGCCGTTGGCGCTGGTGAAAATCAGCCAGTCGTAGGCGCCCAGTTGGCCCAGCGCGCGGTCCATCGGGCCGTAGTCGGCCGCCGGCTGGATCTCGATGGTGGGCAGCTCGACGACGTCCGCGCCCAGCTCTTTCAGGCGCGAAGTGAGAGCGTCGGCCTGGCCTTTGGCGCGGGTAGTGACGATCCGCCTGCCGAATAGCGGCAGGCGTTCATACCAATTCAGCTTTTGGCGCAGCCGCACCACCTCGCCGACGATGATGGTAGCCGGAGGTTTCATGCCGCGATCGGCGATCAGTTGGGGCAGGGAAGCGAGCGTGCCCTCGATACTCTCCTGGTCGGGCCGTGTGGCCCAGCGGACCGCGAGGGCCGGCGTTTCGGGGGAGCGGCCGCTCGAGATCAGTGCGCGCGCGATCTCCGCGACGGCGAACATCCCCATGAAGACGACTAGCGTGTCGGCCTGGCCGACGGTTTTCCAGTCCACCGCGCCTACCTCGTGGCCCGTCACGAAACTCACCGACGTGCTGCGCCCGCGATGCGTCAGCGGGACGCCGGCATACGCGCCAATGCCCAATGGCGATGTGACCCCGGGTACCAATTCGAACGGAATGCCGGCATCGGCCAGCGCTTCGGCCTCTTCGCCGCCGCGACCGAAAATCAACGGGTCGCCGCCCTTGAGCCGCACCACCGTCAGGCCGCGTTGCGCGCGCTCGATGAGCATGGCGCAGATCTCTTCCTCGGTAAAAGCGTGCACCGATTTTTTCTTGCCGACGTAGATCCGTTCGGCGTGCGCCGGGGCAAACTCCAGCAGGGCCGCGGGCGCGAGGTGATCGAAGAGGACGGCGTCGGCCTGTTCCAGGATGCGGCGGCCTTTGCAGGTGAGCAGTTCCGGATCGCCCGGGCCGGCGCCGATGAGGTAGACCTTACCAGGCATGGCTCACCCGGCCGTTTAACCTACGTAGCCGGCGGCCGCTCACGCTACGTCCGAAGCGGCAACGGCGGGCGGCAAGCCACCCCGGATCGGAACATCGGGGCACAAGTCGGCGCCGCTGGGCCGGACCGGAGTCCCGACTTCCGCTCTGATCTGCCCAAATCGCACGTCGTCGTTCCGGATCTCGGCAAAGACAGGACCCACCGGCAATGGTCCAGGATCTCATTCGACTACGCGACCGCCGGCCGGTGTGCGCTCAACGCGGCAATTGTCCAGGGGCTTGGCTTCCCGGATGCGAACTAATTTCATATCTGCTCCTCAGCCGTGTCTCAAAGAGCGTCTCGAATTCACTCGGGCATTTCTTCCTTCGATTTTACCCTCTCCGCACGCGCCGCGTCCAAAGGCCGCCGATTTCCGCGCACGCGAGCGAAAGGGGCTCAGGCGGCAAGAAGGTCAAAATTGAATTAGCCGCCGATGAACGCCGATAAGAAAGAGCTTTGTCTTATCGGCGTTCATCGGCGTTCATCGGCGGCTAATAATCTTTTCTTGTTTCGCGCCGCGCTTCAGCGGCTTCGGGTAACACCGAGATATCGGTATTCGGAACGCCGGGTGAGGTCACGGACGTAATTCACTAACTGCCACCGGTCGGTCTCCGGCAGTTCCGCGCCGTACCCGGGCATTGGCGAACGTCCCGTGGTGATTTTCCAGAACAGCTCTCCGTCCTTCACCTTCGCCATGGCTTTGGCGTTCGTGAAGTTGGCCGGCGCCTCCGCAAGAGAAGCCGCCGCGGGGCCGTTGCTGGCCCCCTTCGCCCCGTGGCAAGCGGCGCATTTCCGATCGTACAGCTTGGCGACTGCTTCCACCTTCTCTCCGGTGAGCGAAACCCGGTTCTTCATCTTCTTGGCGGCCGGCGGAGCGTCCCACACGGTTGGCTGCTGCGCCGCGCCAACCTTCAGCGAGACCAGGATCGTGAATATCGGCAAGATTCTATACACAGTCCCTCCCGTTCAACCCTACTCTAGAAGAACACGATCACATCGCTCCGCTATTTCGCTTCCGCGAACCGGTAGCCGACGTGGCTGTCCGTCAGCAGATATACTGGCGCGGCCGGGTCTTCTTCGAGCTTCTTGCGTAACAGCCGAACGAAAGTCCGCAAATACTCCAGTTCGCCTCCATACTCCGGACCCCATACGGCTTGCAGCAGGCGCGCGTGGGTAATCGGCAGGCCGGCATGCGCCATGAGATAGCGCAGCAGGTCGAACTCCGTCGGTGTAAGGCGGACCGGCTCGCCGCCCTTGAGAACCAGCCTGCGAGCCGGATCGAGCTCGATATTCCCGATTCGAATGACCGCGTCGGGATCGGCCTCGGAATCGGAGGAACGCCGCACCGCGGCCCGTATGCGCGCCGCCAGCTCGCGCATCTGGAATGGTTTGGTGACGTAATCGTCCGCGCCCGCATCCAGCGCCGTCACCTTGTCGTCCTCGCTGTCGCGCACCGTGAGCATGAGAATCCCCAGGCGGGGCATGCTCTTCCGGAGCTCGCGGCAGGCCCTCACGCCTCCCATCCCCGGCATGTTAATGTCCAGCAGTACGACGTCGTATTTGGCTGCCCGGACAAGCTCCAGAGCCGCTTCTCCGGTAGCGGCATCGTCCACTTCGAACCCCATTCCGTGGAGTGTGTTGCGCAGCGCGCGCCGAATCGAACTTTCGTCGTCAACGATCAGAACCTTGCCGTGCGACGGCATCTAATTGTCTCCTTGTGCCGCGGGGTAGAGCGAAGAAGAACGTAGTGCCGGCGCGCTCTTCGCTCACCACCCAGGTACGGCCGCCATGGGCTTCCGCGGCCTTCTTCGTGATCGACAGGCCGAGTCCGGTTCCCGGCGCCAAATGGCGCGATTCCTGGGCCCGATAGAATCGCTCGAAGATCCGCTCCCGGTCGGAGGGCCGGATCGGCGGGCCCTCATTGTGCATGGCGACGATCACCTCTCCCAGGTGCTCTTCGGCGGTGATCGAGATGGGGGATCCGGGCGTCGAATACCGGGCTGCGTTATCGATAATCTGCTCCAGGGCCGTCGTCAGGATCCCGCGGTCGCCGTAGACCTCCAGGCCGGAGGCGCTATCGGGAACCTCGATGCGCCGGCCGTGAAGCTGTTCTTGATACCGTTCCAGAACGTCCTCAATCAGCGAGAGGACGGGTACTCGCTCGCGATGGAGTCTCACTTCCTCGGCGTCGATCCGCGCCATCTGCAGGAGCTCGGTAGTGAGCCGATTCAGATGCTCCGCCTGCTCGTCTATGAGCGCGGCCAGTTCGTGGTCGTCGGCGGACATGCGCCCGGTTTCGAGCAGCCCCGAACTTGCCGTCAGGATGGCCGTCAGCGGCGTCTTAAAGGCATGCGCCAGCCCGTCCAGAACCGCCGTTCGAAGCTGCTCGGTCTGGCGCGCCGCCTCCGCCAGACTCTCCTTTTCGAAGGAACGCGCGCGCTCCAGGGCAATCGCCGCCAGCGACGCTACCGGTACCATCGTGAGCCGCCCCAGTTGCGGGCCGCGCAATGCGATCGCGCCCACCGGCTTGGCCCCCAGGCGCAATACGTGCGCCCACGTGTGGGCATCGTCGCCCACCAGAGTGCCGTCCTGGAAGTAAGCGTCGCGCGCCAGTTGTTCGAGCTCATTTGCCGCCGAACCGGCCGCATCCACGCGCGCCAGTGTGGCGTCGAACAGGGCCACCGATGCGGCGCCGAAAATCTCCTGGATCAGGGGCACAATCTGCGGCCCGATCGCCTGGCGCCGATCGAGAAAGAGAATCCGGCGGCTTAGCTCATAAAGCTTCTCTACCTGCGCGCGCTGCCGCGTCTCGGCCCTGGCCTGGGCTTGCGCGCGCGTGGAGAGCCGGCTCACGGTCAGCGCGGCCGCCTCAAACGTGGCAAGCGCAACCCAGTTCTGCGGATCCGCAATCGACCACGTGAGTACGGGAGGGATAAAGAAGTAGTTCAGGCAATTGACCGCGATCAACGAGGTGACGCTGGCTTCCCAAAAGCCCCATACCACCGAAACCATCACCACAATCAGGAAGTAGAGAGAGCCGGAAGCGGAGAGGTTCAGACTCAGACGGTACCCCACGACGGTCACCAGGGCGACGGCCGCCGAGCCGGCCAGGCATCCCCGCAAAAATCCGAATCGGGACCGCACCAATTCCGCGTAGCTTGTCCAGCTATTCGCCTTGGTCCCGGCCTTCGATGGGGCCATCATGCCGGTCACGAGTTCGGTTTTCCCTTCCATGCCTGCCGCCGAAAGGCCGCAACCTTCCACCTGTATTCATTATGCACGTTGCCGGCGCCGTTACGTCTCCTCCGGGCCAACCGCGCATCGGATAATCCGATCGCGCCCATCAACTCTTTTCATGCGAGCGTCAAGTCCGGACAATGCAACTCGTTACCTGAGACCGATGCGCTCCAGTGAAGGAAAGGCCGGGCATCTTCATGCATTCCTGATGCGGAATCCCGCAACATCTACTAGTCGGCGTGCGATGCCCGAAGTCAATGCCACTAGAGTCTGAAAAGGACGACGAGTTTAAAGGAGCGAGCCTTATGAAGCTGCTTGGCACGTCCCTCGTCGCGGCATTGTTCGGGACGGTATCGGTTACCGCCGTCGCCCAGACAACGGTCCCCGCGCGTGGTGTTCCGCGTACAAAGAGGGGCCGTCGCCCAAGCTGGCCTTCATCGTCGCCGACGTCACCGAAGAGACCGTCGCAGTTGGTTCCGGCCCTTCCGAGCGCCCCGCATTGATCGGAAGGGAAACCGAAATACTTGGCTTCCTGGTGCGGGGATTGGCAAGCAAGGAGATCGCAGCCCGCACGGATATCTCGGAGAGCAAGGTTCAAGGCGCGCTGCAGCAACTGTTCGCCAAGACCGGCGTACACACCCGCGCCCAACTGGTGAGGGTGGCGCTGGAACAGTATCCGGATCTGCTCCCGGCGCACGCAGCGTCTCCCGAGTCCCTCTTCGCCTCGCAGGCATCCGGCCGCGTCGTGGACATTCACACGCGGCTCGGTAGGCCGCCGCCAGGGGCAAGCGGTTGCCGCCCGCTTGCGGCGATGACGCTCCCGAAGGTTTTTCGAACGACGGGAAAGCGGTTGGCCGATGAACGCCGGTCAGTTGTTGCGATACCCTGTACGGGCATACGCCTTGATGCCCGGCCCTGCGACGGTCACTTTGATCCGGCGCCACTGGCCGTTGCGGCTGGGGCCAAGGGGAACATATCCGATGGTGTATTGATTCCGAAGCGCCTGACCGATGTGGAGGGCCGCGGCGGCAATATCCGCTGAGCTATGCACTACAAAGCTCAACCCACCGGTCTTAGCCGAGAGTTCATCCAGAAAAAGACGCCCTCGGTCTTCTTCCATCCGTTCGATGGGTTTGGCATACTGCTTCGCCGGGTCGGTGACCGCGATGGTGTAGATCTGCGCGTCCGATTCCATCGCCAGTTCCAGCAGTTCTCCTTTGGAGCGGCGGCTGTGATTGTCCATGCCGTCGGAAATCGCCAGCAGCGCCTTTCTGATATGGACCCCGGTGCGCAGCTCTTGCAAGCTCTCGTAGACCGTATCCACCAGCGCCGTATTTCCGCCGGCGTCCTCGAATGCCACCCGGCTCAGAAGATCGTCGAAATCCTTCGTGAAAACGGAGTATTGCCGCGGGCGCGTCGACACCGCGTTGAGGAATGCTTCGTCCGCCGGATTCGCGTCCTTCACCAAAGCCCGCAGAGATTCCTTGGCGTCGCCGAGGACCCTTTTCATGCTGCCGCTCAAGTCCAGTACGATTCCCAGTGAGACGGGCGCGTCCTCCTCGCTGAACGAGCGTATTTGCTGCCGCACGCCGTCTTCGGTGAGTGTAAATGCCTCGCTCGACAGCCCGTTGACAATCGCCCCGCGGCGGTCTAGCACAGTGATCGGAACCAGGACCAGCGGGGAATCGACGCGGAAGGCCGCCCCTTCCGGCATGATACGGCTCTGCCCGCCGGCGGGCCCGGCGGCGGCGGCTAAAACGGCGGCCGCGACGATTCCGGAACCCGCCAACCATTTCTGCCTAGGTAACCGCATGAGCAACGCGCTCCTCTCTCGCGGGCAAGCTCTGTGGAACACCGCTCTCTCCGCTCGAGATCGCGGCGAAGAGCCCATCCGGCGGTTCGCCCGGCCGGCTGGCCTCGGGAACGGCCACGGCCACCGTTCTCATGGCGCGCGGAACCGCGGCCAGTTGAACCCGGAGCTGGCCGCGCCATTGGTCGCAACGGTCGATGGCGGCATCCAACGCACCCACCACCTCGGCGCACTCTCTCACCGATTGAACCTGCCTGCCTTCAGGCGGCGTTCCGCCCCGAGCCAAGACCGCCGGGAACCACCCCGGAGCGCCCCCAGCCTCCGGCTTCGAGTCGCCGGTGCGTACGTCTGGGCCATCGCGCTGGGTCCCGTATTCCACATCCACCTGGCAGATCTCCGTGAACGCGTCCGGGTCGATGATCTGAACATAACCGAGCGCCAACGCTCGAAACGACCATTCGTTGAGACTCTTCTTGATCCGGTGTTTTGGAACATGGAACCGCGCGGCAATACCCGCCGAGCTCCAGCCGCGGACAAAAAACAGCAGAACCATGCGCCATTGCATGTCGGCCGGAGGCTGCCTTAACAGAATCGGAATCCGCGACGGGAAGCAGACGATATTGCCGCGGAGTGCCCGGCGCAGGGCTGCGCTGCCCGGGTGGATAGGCGTTTTCAGACCGGCTTCGCTGTCGATTGCCGGAGCGTCCCGGTTTTCGTCCAGGAAGAGCATAGAGGAAGTCTAGACCGGCGGACATGAGAATCGCATGAAGATCCGGTAAGTCGACACCGAAAAATTGAATACCCCGCACAACGTGCTATTTCTTTGAGTCTTTTACCGGCTTGGCACTTAGCGATTCTTGTTTACCCGCACCCCGGACATAAGAAACCCTGAACAGGACCATCAAAACTTTGCATGCCGCGACCAAGTGCCGACGATGCAGTTGGTTACAGAGGACTGATGGGGCCATATGAGGAAAGGAGCCGCTATCTTCATGCCTTCCTCATGAAAAAACCGGGAAAATCATCCGGAGTTGCAAACTGGGTGCGATAAAACAAACAATTGGCGCGCCACTTAGGAGACGGCTGGATGAGTTCAATGCCCGAACCGGCATTGCCGGGACCAGAAGGGAGCAGGAAGGGCAAGCTGCTGATCGTGGACGACGAAATGTCGATCCGCTGGGCGTTGCGGAAAACGCTGGAGCGCATGAATTTCGAGATCTCCGAGGCCGAAACGGGCGATCAGGCCATCGCCCTGGTTCGCACGATTCGCTTTGACGTTGTGCTGTTGGACATCGGGATGCCGGGAATGAACGGCATCGAGGCGTGCAAGAAGATTCGCAAGCTGATGCCACTGCTGGGGATTGTGATGCTAACCGTGAAAAACACCGAAGAAGACAAGATCCATGCGCTTGACGCCGGAGCGGACGATTACATTACCAAGCCCTTCCACGTGGGGGAATTGGCGGCGCGGCTCCGCGCTACCGTGCGCCGCGCGCACGCGTCCACGGCGAACCTTGCCGCCGTCATCAGTATCGGTGAAATAGAACTTGACCCGGCGCGCCGGCTGGTGAAGCGGGCGGGAACGCCAATCCATCTCACGCCCAAGGAATTCGAGCTGCTTCACCTGCTGATGTCTCACGCCGGACTCCCGCTGACCCACGCGCGCATTCTGGGGGTGGTCTGGGGTCCGGAATACGGCGGCGAGCTGGAATATCTCCGGACCTTTGTGAGGCAATTGCGAAAGAAGCTAGGCGATGATGCCAGCTCCCCCAGATATCTGGTTACCGATCCGCAGGTTGGTTACCGGTTCAGAGCCGAGGCCGATTTGCCGGCCGAAGGGGGAGGGTGACAGCGCCCTCTTCATGCTTCCCTCATGAACCCCAGGTCCATGGATGCAGTGCCGCAGCAACGGCCACGATCCCATCTAGCGCAGTCTCCTTGTTCGCGACGCGCTAGAGGGAACAGCCGCCGATACAAACCGCCCACGCAGGCGGTACGCTCGCCCCGCCAAGCGCGCATGCCCCCAACCGACGAACAAGTATGACTATCTATCTCAGAGAGGACACTTATGACTCGAAACTTACACTACTAGCGGCCGTTTTGCCGGCCTGCATCGCATGCCAGTTCGCGGCTCCGTCCACCCCTGCCTTGGGGGGCGGACTTATTCGGCGGAGTTGGTGGGGTAACGCGCGACTCCGCCAGTAAACAGCCAGTACCGCGGGTCCGAATCACGACGCGCAATGTGAACACAGGCCCTCAGACGCCGCGGAAAAAGCCATGCCGTTGAACTCAGCGATGCCTTGATTGCCTCAGCCGCCGTGTTGAACAATGCGGCGCTCTAGACGCGAAACCGAAAGCACTACCCGATGAAGGACTTGATCTTCTTTTAGCCGGCGGCTTCCACTCCGCCCCGCTCGATGCAGTATAATTCTCCAAATGCTCATCGGGAAACCGCGCGTGGCTCTCCTTTTGCTGGCCGTTGCGCCGCTGTGCGCGCAGACTGGCTGGTTCCAACCATCGCTGCTCGACAAACCGGAACTGCACAAGGCCCTGCAGTCGGTGGACGACCGTGCCGCGGGCATCGTCGAAGAGTGGGTCCGGTTGGTCGAGACACCGGCGCCCTCCGGCAAGGAGCAAGCACGCGCCAAGTACATCCGGGCCGAGATGGAGAAACTCGGGCTGAGCGAAATCCGCACCGACGACATGTCGAACGTGAGCGGCGTCCGTAAAGGAGCCGGCGGCGGTCCCACGGTGGTGTTCGCCGCCCACATGGACACCGTTTTTCCCGACGGCACCGACCTGAAGGTGAAGCGCGAAGGCGACATTCTGCGGGCGCCGGGCATTGGCGATGACACGTCGAACCTGTTGGCCACTTTGGAAATGTTCCGCGCGCTCAACCGCGGCGGAATCAAGACCAGGGGCGACCTCATCTTCCTCGCGTCCGTTCAGGAGGAGGTGGGACTTCTCGGCGCCAAGCACTGGCTGGAGACCAGCGGTTACAAGCCCGATATGTTCGTGGCCCTCGATGTGTCCTCCACGGAGGTCTGGTACGGCGCGCTGCGAATCGATCAATTCAAGTTCTTCTACACTTCGCCCGGCGCGCACACGCTCGAAAGCCGCGGCGCGCCGAGTCCCGCGAAAGCCGTGGCGAAGGCCATCACTGCGCTCTACGAGATTCCTCTGCCGCCCATCGCCGAAGGTTTCGGCAGCTTCAAACTACCCACGGTGAACGTGGGAATGTTAGGCGGGGGCACGGTGGTGAACGCCATCCCGCGCGAGGCATGGTTCACGGTCGACTTGCGCTCGCTGGACAGCGCCACGCAGGATCGCCTGGAGACCGTTGTGGAGTCCACTGCCCGCCGCATCGGCGAACAGGAGGGCGTCGGCTTCCGGATGGAGAAGAAAATGGGCATCGACTATTCGAAGGCCCTGCCGCAAGCCGAGCGGCTCCATCACCCGCTGGTGCAAACGGCGCTGGCCACCACCAACTACTTCCGCAAACCGGGCACTGCGGAGGTGGTTGCCCGGGACGCGGGCTCCAATGATTCGAATATCGCCGTCAGCATGGGCATCCCCGCGGTGGCCGTCGGCGCGGTCCTCGAATACCTGCCTCACAGGCTGGAGGAGTACGCCGAGGCAAGCAGCATCGTGCCGGGCATCAAGTCTCTGATCGCCCTCGCGGTTGCGTTGACCAGCCATTAATCGATCGCCGTGCCAGCCATGCCGGCCATGCATCATTGCGTCAGCCGCGCCGGCGTTCGTGCTAAACCCGAAGTCCAAAAGCGGCCGCGACCGATTCGCACCGGGCCTCGCCGCCTATCCGAAGGCCGAGACTCCGCCCAGGCCGGCTTACTCCCCGCGAGCCGGCAAGCGTCCCGCGCAGTGTCCCTGGGATCACCCCGCTATGGGCCGGCTTCGGTCCGTTGGTGGCATCCCTACTGGCCATCCGGAAGTGGGATCCGCTCGGTTGACGACGCGGCGAAGAACCGGCGAAAACGCCAGCCCGCGCCGACGGCGTCTTCGTCACCTTTGATGGCTCGCAGTGCCCTGAGGCACCCTTTTTTTGCCCGAAGCACCACCTCTCCGTAGGTTTGCTGCAAAAATCGACACATTTCCCTTCCCCTACGCATGAATTTGGCCTATGATGTGGGCATGAGAATATTAAGACCTCAATATCTATTTCTAGCCTTCGTTCTTGTGCCGCTCGCCACCACGTCCCGTGCCGTGTACGCACAAAGCAAGCAAATTAAGATGGAGCCCGCCAAGTCCTCCAATGCCTGGAAAGGCGACGATCTGTACCGCGAGTTCTGCGCCGTCTGCCACGGCATCGACGCCAAAGGCAATGGCCCAGCCGCCGATGCCCTGAAGACCAGGCCCTCCGATCTGACCGAGATTAGCCGCCAAAACGGCAACAAATTCCCAACCCTGCATATGCAACGGGTAATCGGCGGCGAAGATGCCGTTGCCGCCCACGGCAGCCGCGAGATGCCCACCTGGGGCGACTCGTTCAAATCCATCAGCGCCAACGGCACTTTCGCGGAAATGCGCGTGAACGCACTGGTGGACTACCTGCAGAGGATTCAGCGATAGTCGGCGGCTAGGGCCGTTCCTCGCTGCCGCCTAAAATCGCTTCCAGAATGTCGGGGATTTCGAACACCGCCCGATTGTGGAGCCGTTCGGTTGCCGCGAGAAACCGCGCGAAAGCCGCCGGCTCCAGCATTTCCTCCACCGCCCGGGCGATTCCGCGGAAGTTCGGCAGCACCACGCCCACGCCTTGCTCCCGAATCCACTCCGCGTTGTAGCGCTCCTGGGGAAGCGTCCAGGCGTTGTTCTCCACGATCGCCGGCAGCCGCATGGCGACGGCCTCGCTGATGCTGGCGGGGCCCGGTTTGCCGATGAAGTAGTCGGCCAGTCGCATGTAGCGCGGAACTTCCCGCGTGAAGCCTTCCACGAATATTCCCGCGCGGTGCGGCATCGCGACCAACTTCGCCCGCAGCTTCCGATTGTGACCGCAGATCAGCACCAACTGGTGGTCTTGCAGCTTGGCCGCGATGTCCACCATCGCCGCCGCGCCCTGGCCTCCGAACAGCACCAACCCCACCGGCCGGTCCGGATTCAAACCCAGTGCCGCCCGCGCCGCCTTCCTCTCCTCCGGCCCTAGCGGCTCCATCTCGTAAAATCGCGGATTCAGAATCATCCCCGAGACGCGGTGCACCATGGACGGTGCGTGCCCCATTTCCACCGCCTGCTCCACGGCCTTGTCCGACCCGCAGACGAAGTGCTGCTGCTGCCGCTCCATCCAGAAGTGCGGCGGATAGTCGGCGAGGTCGGTCAGGATGGTCACGAAGGGCACGCCCGGCAGCGCCCGCCGCAAGCTCTCTCCCATCGCTCGATTGAAATTGGGTACCAGCGAGACCACCATGTCCGGCCGGCTCTTGCGCCAGAATTCCACCAGCATGCGCACCTGCTGCGGGTGAAACAGCCGGATCACCAGGTGCATGCCCGCCGTGAGTTGCGGCGAACCCAGCGTCCAGCCCTTGCGGAGCATGGTGTTGTAGAGGTCTTCCAATCGCAGGCCGGTGACCTTGCGGAACACGTCGATGCCGTCCAGCATTTCCTGCAAATTCACCATGCGGATTTCGCACCGCCGTCCCTGCCGCTCCATCACCTCCCGCAGGGCGTTGGCCGCGGCCCGGTGGCCGCCGCCGGCGTCGAAGAAGACAAAGTCGAGCGTCCGCATCTGTCCGATTGTGCCATGCCGCATCCTCTTACTGCGTAAATACCCTCATAAAATCAATTTCCTTAACGCATGTTTTTTGTGCGCGTCATGGAATTGTAGCCGTCGGCCCTCTACAACAGGGGTATGCGGTGCGACTTGCACGTCCACACCAGTCACTCGGGAATGTGCACGATCCCTTTTTTCCGGAGCGTGTGCAGGGAAAGCTATAACGATCCGCTGGCCGTCTACGAAAAGCTCAAACGGCTCGGCATGGATCTGGTGACCATCACCGATCACGATTCCATCGATGCCGCCGAGGCTCTCCGCTCGCGGCCCGATTTCTTCCTCAGCGAAGAAGCCACCTGCCGCTTGCCCAGCGGCACCGAACTCCACGTCGGCATCTATGACATTACCGACCGCGACCACGTGGAGATCCAGCGGCGGCGCGGCGATTTCGAATCCCTGGCCGCGTGGCTGCGCGAACGCAACCTGCTCTTCAGCGCCAACCACGTTTTCTCCAGCCTCACCGGCCGCCGTGCCCTGGCCGATTTCGAGCTTTTCGAGCGCGCCTTCCCCGCCGTGGAAACGCGCAACGGCCACATGTTGGCCCGCGCCAACGAAAACGCCGCTGCCCTGGCCGACTTCTCCGCCAAAGCCGAGGTGGGCGGCAGCGACGCCCACGCCATGGCTTCCGTCGGCTGCGCCTGGACGGTGGTGCCGCGCGCCCGCGGCCGGCAGGAATACCTCGACGGTCTCCGCCGCGGACTGGGCAAAGTGCGCGGCGACACCGGCGGCTATTGGAAACTGACCCGCGACGTCCTCACCATCGGCGCGCAAATGGTGTGCCACAATCCGCTCACCCTGCCCCTGGCGCCGCTGGCCGTGGGCGTGCCGTTGGTCATGCTCGGAAATTACGCCGTGGAAAGCATCTTCGCCCGCTGGTGGATGGCCCGCTATCTGCGCGCGCGCGCCGTGCGAGGCGGATCCGCGGCGGTGGCCGAGGCGGCTGCATGACCTTCCCCAACGCCATGCTGAGCTACATCGACCGCCGCGACCAGACCCTGATGCGGCGAGTGAACCGCTGGCACGCGCCCCGCTGGATCCGCGTATGGATGCTCTGCGCCACCCGCGGCGGGGATGGCTGGCTGTGGTACGCGATGGGCGTCGTCATCCTGCTGGCAGGCGGCGACAACCGTTTCCCGGCGGTGGGCGCGGCGCTGCTGGCGGCGGCTCTCGGCATCGCCTGCTTCCTCCGCCTCAAGAAGGCCACCGGCCGCAAGCGCCCCTGCGCCATCGAGCCCCACTGTTGGGCAACGCTCCTCCCGCCCGACCAGTTCTCGTTTCCGTCCGGCCACACCATTACGGCCTTTGCGGTATCGGTCGCGCTCAGCCGCTTTTACCCGGACCTGGCCACCGGCCTGCTGTTTTGCGCGCTCAGCATCGCCGCCTCGCGCATCTTGCTAGGCATGCACTTCCTCAGCGACGTCCTGGCAGGCGCCGTCATCGGCGCCATCGTGGCAAGTGCGTCGGTCTGGGCGGTCGGATGGATAGCTTAAGAACACATTATTAGCCGCGGATGAACGCAGATCAACGCGAATAAGAAAAGATCTTTGTTTTATCCGCGTTTATCTGCGTTCATCTGCGGCTAATGATCTTTCCTGACTCGCCCTTGCACCCCCGCCCGGTTTCCGAAACAATAGCAGCTTCATGTCGAGCCCCCAACCGAAGTACGCCTGGTACAAAGACCTCACTCGTTATCAGTGGTTCGTGCTGGGCGTCTGCTGCATCGGCTGGATGTTCGACACCATGGCGCAACAAATCTTCAACCTGGCCCGCAAGCCCGCCATCCGCGACCTCATGGGCGCGCAGGCCACCGACGCCATGGGCGCGTACGCCACCTCCGTATTTATGCTTGGATGGGCCACCGGCGGAGTGGTCTTCGGCATCCTGGGCGACCGCATCGGCCGCGTCAAGACCATGGTCTGGACCATCCTCTGCTACACCCTCTTCACCGGCCTGAGTGTGCTGGCCACGGGCTTTTGGGACTTCAACGCGTACCGCTTCCTATGTGGCCTGGGCGTCGGCGGGCAGTTCGCCGTGGGGGTCGCGCTGGTGGCGGAAGTGGTGCCCGCACGGGCGCGGCCTTACGCCCTGGGCACGCTGCAATCTTTTTCGAGTATCGGCAATATGCTGGCGGCCACCACCGGGATCCTGCTCGGCTTGCTGGAACGGTCGGGCGCCATCCATGGTGCGTGGCGCTGGGAATTTCTCTCCGGGGCGCTGCCGGCGCCACTGGCCTTCCTCGTCTTCCGCAAATTGAAGGAGCCCGAACAATGGCTCAAAGCGCGCGCGGAAAAGAAGCGACTCGGCTCCTACCGCGAACTGCTCTCCGATCCGCGCTGGCGTCGCAATTCGCTCGTCGGGCTCACGCTGGCTGTGGCCGGAGTGGTGGGACTGTGGGGTATCGGCTATTTCAGTTATGACCTGTTCCAACCGGTGCTCGAACGGACGTTTCGCGCGCAAGGATTGAGCGGCGCCGCGCTGGCCGGCAAGACCACCACCTGGATCGGCGTGACTTCCCTGTTTCAGAACCTGGGGGGATTCTGCGGGGTCTACGCCTTTACTTATCTCACCCACTACACCGGCCGCCGCAAGGCGTTCGCCGTCAGTTTTCTGGCGGCGATGGGGATGACCGCCTACACCTTCTGGCACTTGCACGCCATCAGCGACATCTTTTGGATGGTCCCCATGATGGGCTTCTCGCAGATGACGTTGTTCGGTGGCTACGCCATCTACCTGCCGGAACTCTTCCCCACGCGCTTGCGCAGCACCGGCACGAGCTTCTGCTACAACGTGGGACGCGCGGTGGCAGCGCTCGGCCCCTTCACGTTCGGCTACCTGACAGGCAGCGTTTTCGCCGGACACGCCGAGCCCATGCGGTATGCGGGCGTCAGCATGTGCCTGGTGTTCTTGCTCGGGCTGGCGGCGCTGCCCTTCGCGCCGGAAACCAAGGGTAAGCCGCTGCCCGAGTGATCCTGCGCTGGTAGCGGCCGATACGAACTTGTCGGCATCCAATCGCTCACAACACGGCGCCGCCTCGACATGGCAGCCCGCGCCGGCGCTCGCCAAGGAATCCGCCAAGGTTTGGAACGCACCTGGAAAGGTGCTTAAATGCCTATAGGAAGCCATATGCTCGATATCACCAAGGACATTCAATCGCTCACGACATTCCGCCGCCGCTCCGGCGATTTCATGAAGCAGCTCAAGAAGAGCGGGCGGCCCGTGGTCCTCACAGTGAAGGGAAAAGCCCAGGCCGTCGTACTGGACGCCGGAGCCTGCCAACGATTGCTCGACATCGCAGCCCGCGCCGGTGCTCGCGAAGGAATTCGGCAAGGGCTGGAGGACGTAGCCCGCGGCCAAACGCGACCGGCCAAGGAAGTGTTCGACGACATTCGCCGGCAACATGGCGGTGCTTGAAATGGGCGCGATTGCAGATTGCGATAATCGGAAGCTCGACCTGGCATTTCCCGGCAAAAAGTGCACCTCTCGGGTAGTTGGTTCCGTCGCACCTGGAAAGGTGCTTAAATACCTATAGGAAGCCATATGCTCGATATCACCAAGGACATTCAATCGCTCACGACATTCCGCCGCCGCTCCGGCGATTTCATGAAGCAGCTCAAGAAGAGCAGGCGGCCCGTGGTCCTCACAGTGAAGGGAAAAGCCCAGGCCGTCGTACTGGACGCCGGAGCCTACCAACGATTGCTCGACATCGCAGCCCGCGCCGATGCTCGCGAAGGAATTCGCCAAGGCCTGGAGCAGTCCAAGCAAGGGCAGGGGCGCGATGCCGAAGAGTTCTTCGCGGAATTCGAAGCCGCAAATGGCATATCGGCTTAAGCTGATGCCCCGCGCCCAGCGGGACCTTTCCGGCATCTACGCGTGGATCGGCGCCCATTCTTCGGACGCCGCGCTCGCCTGGTATCTGGGCCTTCGGGATGCCATCGGTACTCTGCGAAACCGCCCCGGCCGCTGCCCGTTGACGCCGGAGGACCGCCGCCTCAGACACCTGCTCTACGGCCACAAACCACATGTCTACCGGATAATCTATCGGATTCTTGAGAAACCGCGGCAGGTTGACGTCCTCCACATCCGCCACGGCGCACGGCAAGAATTCAAGGCTGGCGACCTGACCTAAATCCCCCTCACCCCTCCACCGTCACCTTCACGAACCCCTCCTCCACCGCCGGCGCCACCAGCTTCGCCGCCATCTTCGCCAGCGCATCCTCCGGCACTACCCGGTCGCGCCGCGCATTGCGCTCCCGGCAGACCGCCGGCGGAACGTCGAAGAACACCGCCTCCACGTCGCAGCCGAACTGTTGGCCCATCTCCAGATACGGCCGCCGCTCCTCCGGCCGCAAATTCGTCGCGTCGATATACGTCACCGGCCGCCCGATCGCCAACCGTTGCCGCAGCAGATAGCGCAACGTCTGGAACACCCGCTCGTGGATCGTTTGATCCCGCTCGTCGTCCGCCAACAGTCCGCGAATCGTGTCCGAGGCCAGCCCACGGACGCCCATCCGCTCCAGGTACGTCGACTTGCCGGAGCCCGGCAGCCCCACCAACACCACGATGCGCATCTGCGATCATCATAACGTGCCGCGCAACTGGGACCAGCACTATGCCGACCCCGCCCACCTCGATTCCGCCGCCGACCCGCTGCTCGTCGAGGTTGCCGGAATGCTCCCACCCGGCCACGCGCTCGACCTGGCTTGCGGCCCCGGACGCCACGCCATCTACCTGGCCCGCCTGGGCTGGCGCGTCACCGCCGTCGATTCTTCCGCCGTCGCCATCGGCCTTTTGCGCGCCCAAACCGCCGGCCTGTCTCTCGACGCACACCTCGCCGACCTGGAGCGCGGCCAGTTCGCCATCGCGCCCGACGCCTATAACCTGATCTGCGACTTCTACTATCTGCGACGCAGCCTGTTCCCGCAAATCCGCGCAGGCGTTCATCCGGGCGGCGTCTTCGCCGGCGCGATTCACCTCTTGGACGACGCACCTGCAATGCGCCCGCGGAACCCGGATTTCCTGCTGCATCCGGGCGAATTGCGCGGCCTTTTCGATGGCTGGAAGGTGCTTTTCTATTCGGAAGGCGATGAGCCGGGACGCTCCCGCCGCACCGCCCGCATCGTTGCGCGGAGAGCTTGAGTTGTCTCTTCGGCCCGCAAGTTCGCCGATATGCTTCCCGCAGGACGCCGGTAGTCCCGGATGTGGGGAGTAAATACCGTCTTGTATCGGTGGAAACCGCTCCTTTTGGTCGCAGCTCGGTGAGAGGCTTCCGCACAGCGGAGTGCCCATCGCCCTGCGGGCCACCGAAGGTAATGAAGACGCGGTCGCGGCTTGGGGGCGTTTTCGCCGGTTCTTCGCCGCGTCTTCAACCCAGCGGAGTGCCTCGGGGGCAAAAATACATCGGCGTACGACACCGTATTCACGCTCACTCTTAACTTCTGCGCCGCCGTCTTGGATCTGCTCGCCGCGCTGTATATCGGGCTTGCGTCGTGTGTGGACCCAAGAGTCGCCAGCGGGTGGGACACGCAAATTCGCGCCCAACCGCTCGCCGCCGATCGGGTTAAAAACTTATGGAAAAAGATGAAAAAAGAATTGTCGATCCTAGGCGGCAATCCCCAGAGCCGTGAAGAGATCGCGCATACCAACCCGGAGATGTTCATAATGTTGATCC
>Ga0182018_10002415_pt1 | contig 18779 bp, 26 predicted proteins | sample 812P2MmetaG_FD_120490 | JGI IMG/M metagenome (GOLD analysis project Ga0182018, IMG submission 120490) | Permafrost microbial communities from Stordalen Mire, Sweden - 812P2M metaG | ecosystem: Environmental > Terrestrial > Soil > Wetlands > Permafrost | place: Sweden: Stordalen | collected... | reverse complement strand
TCCCCGTTTTCAGGGTAGAAACTTTGCGGTGTTATAGCAAGGGGATTCCGAGGGGCGGACAGTACGGAGGTCACGGGTGTACCGGAGTGGGTCACAGTGGGCGGTTCCTGGGTTGTTCTGCCTGACACTGGAGGTGTTTGCGTGCTGGATTCGAGGCTCCTGCTTACTCTGTTAACAGAGATTGAAGTTCACTCGACAGGTGGGCCGCCATCGAGATTCGCAACATGCTGGAACAGGCGCATTCGGCTGGATTGGCCTTTTTTTGGGGGGGTATCCGGTCGGCTCTCCTGGCAGGCGACCGCTGCGAACGGTCCAAACGATGTCGGGAATGTCCGACCAGAATGGAACGGTGAACTGCTGCGCCCCAGCCTGTAACTGAGCCTGCATCTCGCCATTGGGGAGCACTACACCCGATTGAAACAGGGCTGTGCTCACCATCGAATTCTCGACTTGATATGCGGTGAATTCCGCCGGGACAACTACGTCAGTAATCTGTACCTGTGCCATGGGTCAACCTCGAATCAAAGTGGGATTGTTTGATCCAGGTTTGGCCGACTGGCTTTACCCGCTCGCGACTGCGAGGGCGTTACATGGTGCGGAAGCGCGACTGCGCTAAAAGACAATCGCACAAATAAAAGCGTGTGACAAGGGCTCTTCTGTAGAAAGCGCAGGCGGATAGAGGCGGGCTGTGCAGTTAAGGCTTCAATTCATTCAATTGGGTCAGAACGGCACAATATTTGTTGTCGTGCGCTCCATCGTTGTCCCAATGGTCACGCACATATGAACTCTCCAATAGCAGACGTGACGACGCGACTATCATATTTGATGTTGCTTTGGGATGAGGGCGTGGGTCGATATTCTCTTCCGTTTGATAATCGTTGAACAGTAGCTTGGATGAAAAACCGCCGTGAGTTACGCTTGATAAGACCCTATATAGGTCGTAGATTGGATGGTTAGCTTTTTCTAAAAGTGCCTTGGTTGATGCATACTCTGGCTGAAACCAATAATTCTTCGGCTTACCCGCCGCTAAAAACGCTTTGGCCTTCGCTTGATCCGATGCATTGAGACGAGACACAATGGCATCAATCGTTTTTTTCCCGTCCTGCAACTCGGGAGGGGTTATATCGGGCTCATTCAGCCAGTTGTGATGAAAATGCGAAAGATACTTGAATCCCATGTAATCGGCGTTGGCGTGATCAGAAACAAGGGCAATGCAGCTAGCAAACACATCTAGCATTGTGCGAGCGATGATTGGAGCTATAGGTGCCCAGCCCTCTTCACAGAGTGTTCGAATGCTGCGATGAGCCAATACGGCGTTGAATGAAAGAACATTCAATGCCTCCGCGGCAAGATTCTTGCATCCCCCTTTCGAGGCGACTTCGTTCTGCACCGAAGACGCATACGCCAAACATTGGTCGTGTAGACTCGCTAGCTCTGCTGAAAGGGGAAATGTGGCCAATTACGCCCTCCATTGAGGCACACTATATCGCACAAATCACGCCGCGAGGCGGCTGCGGCTATGCGGTGTCGCTCGCGATCCCTGCCACCTTTGTCGATTCAGACGGGTCGCTTGAATATAAGCCATTGGATGTCGAATCGGTCCTTGACCGTTTCATAACCTGCCGGTGTTCCGTCCTCATTCTCAACTCCAAGTTGATCGCCTTTAGACCATGGCGCAATGAAGGAACAGAACTCCCATCCTTGTTCGCCTGCTGCCTTCAGGAATCGAGTCAACCCCAATTGTGTTTGGACTTCCTCGATGTCGTTCATGGGCAGCTCACTGTTACGACAATCGATCAATGCGTGCTGCGCGTTCGGCTCGCGACGATACAACGCCATCCCATATTGCCACTTTTGCATGATCTCCAACCCTTCTTTCGATCTCCGGCTACTGACTTAATTGATACCAATCGGGAGGAATTGTAACGCTCAGATACTTTGGCCTCGATTTGAGGAATGCTTTGAGGTATTCAAACGTCGTCGGCGAATGCATCATCGCGGGGATATGGGCTTTCGCATACTCGTTTCCCTTGAGTAGTTCCAACACGTCGTTAAGATAGATCGTTATCATTTTGTTCGACATACCGGACAGTGAACCTTCGACCACAATGCCGCAGCCAGCCTCAATCAGATTCATCAGTTCGCAAAATTCTCGATAACGCGCTTTTTCGTCAATTTCCTGCTTTAAGAAGCGTTCCCATGCTTGGCGATATGCTTCGTTGAGCGTGACGAGAGTTGCGACAGACGAATTGCGGTTGGCCTTATATGCGGCATACCATGCGACGCCAAGAGCGGCGAAGGAAACACCCAACGATGCTGCGGCGACCCAATCGGCAGTTTGCAAGTTGTCACTTTTGGTCGGTTGATCGCGACGGCGACTGCGGTGCTTCCGACGTCGGTTGAACCCCGGGTGCTTGAGCGTTAATGGAAGGCGCAGCCTTCAACATGTGATGAATATAGGTGGGTGTCAGGGATTCCGCTGCGAGTGCCTCTTTGATGTGGCTTACGGTGGCACTGTCGCAAGCGCGAATTGTTTCCGAGATTTTGATGGGTTCGGATTTTGAATCGTCAGTCATGCAAATACCTTCACTGATTTACTTTTTGTCGTTCGATTGCGTCTGCGATCCCGAACTTGAACCTGTTTGAGTGGAGCCGCTTTGAGTCGGCGCGGTTGTTGGCATCGCATCTTTGGTATGCGCTACGGTTAATGATCGCTGTAGATCGTCCAAACTGCCTTGAACTTTGTTGAAAGGTACGCCATTGTCATCCGCCATAATTCCTCCATCCTTGGTGAGTTGTTGGTTCCAGTATAGGAGAATAGCGGGCGAATATGCGCAGCGGCCTTTTGTGGGAAAAACGGTACAGAAGATGACTATGCGGATTCGTGCTGCATGGATGTGGCAACTTGCTCCATCGCTCGTCGAACGACCGTTTCTTTCCACTGCTCCAGATCGCTAGTGTCTGGCACTGGAGCTTCAACGAGTTGTGCGAGCTGCCTCATCCGTTCGCAACGATCAGCGAACTCAGCCCCCATACCGCTACCCGCATATTCGTACGTTGTGCCAGCGGGAGACTCGATACGAAAGCTTGCTTCCATGACACGCTCACCGTTAACCCCGAACGCTGGAACAGAAGCCAACCCAACCAATCGGACCTTGAATCGCTGCATTGATCCCTCCTGCCGTTATGATCTCGGCGAGATTAGCATTTCCAGTTCGGAGGATCGCTGCATTATTGGGGCATGACCGAATTTCCTTGTGTACTCCGGAGATTCAGGGACGGCACCCAAAATTTCGTCTGGATCGATCTTAGGGGGGTGGGGGGGTAGATGGTCGGCTGTCCCGGGAAAGCGACCGCTGCGAACGGATCGGCTGGCACTCCCAAGGGGGCTCTATGACGTACGAGTGACGTATGGGGTTGTCGATTGATTACTACTGCGGCCTTAAGCTATTGATTTTATGGCGTCCCTGAGCACTCAGAGTTTGAACCAGTTCTCCGAACAGATTGCCAAGGCGGACGCACTAAACGCCGAAATTGCTCATATTTATGGGGATAGACACGGACCGGAGCATTCGGCGTCGATTCAAGGGATGTCGAAAAGTCGTGCTCGACAACCCGCCAAACGCAGGAGTTGCCCCGTTGGTATACCCCTATCAGTGTTTGAACACTAGGAGACGAGGCGAGGCAGTACACGATACGGCAACCTTCGATGCGATCCCTTGCGTCCGTTGGCCTGATACCGTGTAAGCGTCGTTCTATGATTCAAGATTCGCCCGAGACAGCAGAATGAGCACACTGAATCTGAAGCCGACCCACGCGCCGGTGAAGGCCTATTACCACGCGCTGGAGAGGATCGGGCGCGGCAATTTCGACAATGAGGGCAATATTCGGAGTGCCTTCGAGCACCTGCTGGGCAAGTGCGCTCGCCAGTTCGACTGGACCGTCATTCCCGAATACAAAATTTCCCGCAAGGGCCAGAACCCGGCGTTCGTGGACGCCGCTCTCGTCGACGAGTTCAACCTGCCGCGTGCGTATTGGGAGGCGAAGGACTCCAAAGACGATCTGGAAACGGAGGTTCGCAAAAAGTTCCAAGCGGGGTACCCGCGAACGAACATCCTCTTTCAGTCGCCCAGCAGGGCCATTCTTTATCAAAACGGCTTAATCGCCTTTGACGACGACATCACGCAGCCCGAGAAACTCGTCGATGTCCTGCGCCAGCTCTTCGAGTACAGCGAGCCGCATATCCGGGAGTGGGAAGCCGCCGTTAACGAATTTTCCGCGCGTATTCCAGAGATAGCCGCCGGAGCGATGGAACTGATCGCAGCGGAGCGGAAGACCAACAAGGCCTTCGTCGAACGGTTCGCTGTGTTTGCCGAAGTTTGTCGGGAGTCCATCAATCCCGACCTGAAGGACGATGCCGTAGAGAAGATGCTGGTCCAACACCTGCTCACCGAGCGCATCTTCCGCAGGATTTTCGACAATCCGGAGTTCACGCGGCGCAACGTAATTGCGGTTGAAATCGAGAAGGTGATCGATTCGCTCACACGGAAGCACTTCAGTCGCGATCAGTTCCTCCGACCTCTGGACCGTTTCTACAAGGCCATCGAGAACGCGGCATCCCAGACCACGAGTTACGAGGAAAAGCAGTCCTTCCTGAACCTGGTGTACGAAAAGTTTTTCCAGCGCTTCGATGCGAAGCAGGCCGATACTCACGGCATCGTGTACACACCGCAGCCCATCGTTGATTTCATGGTCCGCAGCGTCGAGGAAATCCTGAAGGGCGAATTCGGCAGGAGCCTCAGCGACGAAGGTGTCCATATCCTCGATCCGTTCGTCGGCACTGGAACCTTTATTGTCCGCATGATGCAGGAAATCAAGAAGACGCGGATTGAGAAGAAATATCGTGACGAGCTGCATTGCAACGAGATCATGCTACTGCCCTACTACATCGCCAGCATGAACATCGAGCACACTTTTCTCGATATCGCAGGACGCTACGAACCATTCGAGGGCATCTGCCTCGTGGATACCTTTGAACTGGCCGAACCGAGGCAAGCGGGCTTCGAGTTCATGACCGAGGGCAACACCGAACGCATCCGACGCCAGAAGCGTGCGACCATCTTCGTCGTCATCGGCAACCCTCCCTACAACATGGGACAGGTTGACGAGAACGACCAGAACAAGAACCGCAAATACAAGCACATGGACGCGCGCGTCCACGAGACCTACACGCGGGCGTCAACGGCGACCCTGCGCAACAAGCTGAGCGACCCGTACGTGAAAGCTTTTCGCTGGGCCAGTGATCGCATCCGTGCTGGCGGGGGTGTCGTCGCCTTCGTTACCAACAATAGCTTTGTCGATCAGATCGCCTTTGATGGCATGAGGAAACACCTGCTTCGGGAGTTCGATGAGATTTACGTCCTCGACCTCGGAGGCAATGTTCGCAAGAATCCAAAGCTTTCCGGTACCACGCACAATGTCTTCGGCATTCAGGTCGGGGTGGCCATCACACTGTTGGTGAAAAAGACAGATCACCAAGGCAGCGGTGAAGCGAGGCTCCACTACGCATCCCTCGGCGAGGACTGGAAGAGAGGACAGAAATACGATCAGCTAAATCAATGGGAGGAGCTTCGGAGCGTCAAGTGGCGCACCCTGACACCAGATGCAAAAAACTCATGGCTGACCGAGCGAGAAGATTCAGGCTTTCAGGCATACCTTCCGCTGGGGGTAAAGCATGCAAAATCGCGCCTCGAAAGTGGGACCATCTTTCGACTCTTTGGTCTGGGCGTGACATCAAACAGGGACCTGTATGCGTACAACTCGGACAGAAACAAGCTAATTTCAATCGTCCAAGAACAGATTTCCGCTTATCAGGACGCATTGCAAAAATATCGAGGCATCAAACCGCCTCGCCCGAGGCCGGACGAGGTAGTGAATACGAACGACATAAAGATCAAATGGACACGTCAGGTCAAAGCGTCGCTGGGGAAGCTTGAAACCACTCGCTATAACGCCGGATATGTCCGAGTGGGCCTTTATAGGCCATTCTTTGAACAGTTTCACTACTTCGACGATTTCTGGAATGAGGAGCGCTATCAGACTCATCGCATGCTCCCGTGCGCAGATTCAAAAAACGTATTGATCTGCGTACCCCCCAAGGGTGCGAGAACGGAGCCATGGGCGTTTGCTTCCGACCGGACACCGAACCTGAACCTGATGTCGATAGACGCGGCCCAGTGCTTTCCCTTCTACACCTACGATGAAGACGGCTCTCATCGCCGCGACAACATCACCGATTGGGCGCTCGCCGAGTTCCGCACTCAATACAGCGACTCCTCCATCTCCAAATGGGACATCTTCCACTACACCTACGCTATCCTGCACCATCCCGCGTACCGCACCCGATATGCGGCTAACCTCAAACGGGACCTGCCCCGCATCCCCTTCGCTCCTGATTTCCGAGGCTATGCGGAAATCGGCGCAGCCCTCATGAAGCTGCACGTGGAGTACGAACGGCAACCAGAGTACCCGCTGGAAAGAACGGAGACGGGGATGCTTGACTGGCGGGCTGAGAAGATGTCCCTCTCAAAGGACAAAGCCAAACTGCGCTATAACGAGTTCCTCACCTTGTCCGGTATTCCTCTGGAGGTTTACGAATGACCGCCTCGGCAATCGCAGCGCGCTCGAATGGCTTGTCGACCAGTATCGCGTCTCGAAGGACGCGCGCTCGGGCATCGTGAACGATCCCAACCGCGAAGACGATCCCGAGTACATCGTGCGCCTCATCGGTAAAGTGGTCACAGTGAGTGTGGAAACGGTGCGCATTGTGCGAGAACTTGCGGCGCTGGAACTAATGTCTGGAAACATTCACAGAGAATCAACAGCCTTGAGCACGCGGTAAACGCTCGTGGCGTACCAACGGACCCCAGCACGGGGCTTTAGTCCCGCAACGTTCAGCGCCTCAGCAATCGTGTCGACTGCCAATCCTTGCTGCCGCAATTCCTTCATCCGCCCGATGACTTGCTGTTCGCCCGCTCTAGCACCAAATGGCTTGCGACCCTCGCAACGCCCGACTTTCACACGGACCCTCTGACGTGCGCCCCGGAGTTTCTGGACAATCATGGCACGCTCATACTGACTGAACGCCCCGAGAATCTGGCGCATCAGGACTCGGCTGGGGTCGTCGTTGCAAAGGTCTGGCTCGCTGACGCTGACAAGCTCGAACCCGCTGCGCTTCAGGTCCGCGATGATGGACTCTTGGATCATCAGGTCGCGTGCGAGACGGTCGAGCCTTTCCACCAAGACTAACTTGGTGCCATTGCTGTGAAGGGCTACAAGCAACTCCTGAAGGGCGGGACGGAGGTCAAGGTCCTTTGTGCCGGATACGCCCTCCTCACGGAAAATGCGGGCGATTCTGATGCCCTGTGCAGCAGCGTGATTCCTGATAGCCGCGATCTGGCGGGGAAATCCATCGCCCTCCAACTGTCCTTTGCCGGAGACTCGGAGGTAGGCGAAAGCGCTCTTCATGGGGAAAGTATCGCGTATAAAATGCTGCTTGTAAACACATATTCTTCAGAATATGTTAAGTTATTGATATTGTTAGATTGAATTCGCGGCCCGGCATAGATGCCCTCAAAACCGCACGTACGCAAAATATCGCAAATGAGGGGTTCGGAAGAGCGCGAATGATATTCTAATGATATTCATTATAAACGACTTACTTGATATGTGCATCGTCAGGAGTGGTGTGTGAAGTGGTATCTAAAGTGGGGTCTGAAGCGGTTTCAGGAAGCGAAAATTCTCGGAGGGATACTAGGGGGGCCAGAGGGCTTTACCTCCCCTACCACCACCCTTTTCCAAGGCCCCGGCAAGACCCCATGGGGGTGACGGCCTCCCAAGTCAGCTTCGGCCCAGCCTTGCGCGGCTTCTCTTGCGGGACTTCGCTCGCTTCTTCCGTTGTCGCCCTCGCGTCCGCCGTACGGATTCGAGGTGAGCACAATACTGACTGCAATATTTCCGCGAGTGGCGGCTGGTGATCTCGAAGAATTTTGGGCAGTCAGTGCGGGCGCAAACGCCGAATTTCGCCCCTCGAAGGTGGTCTATTTCGATGGTGGCGAAAATAGCAGATACCACGTCGCTGGCCTGCAACAGAGCAAGGTGCTTTGCCCCGCGCCAACCGATCTGGGGAAGGCCGTGCCAGTGAAATTCCACCTCATGACGTGAACCGAAAAAAAGTGCACTGCGAACGCCGAGGATGTCGAAGCCGGGTCGAAGCGGGAGCAGGCTATCTACGTAGTCGCTCCACGTTTCAGGTGCGCGTTTGGCGAGTTCCGCGAAGACGGTCTGCCAACCCTCAAAGTCAACTCGTCGCCAACCCCGGCTCTTTTCAAACTCCCCCAAGAGCGAAAACTTCCCATATTGGTTTAGGAAGGCCAGATGGTCTTCGTCGGTCTTTAGTTCCATGAACCGGTCTCGAATTGCACGTCCGTCGAAATCTTTCGGGATGGGCGGCGGTCCCGGTAGCTCAATGCCCTTCCATTTGACCATCGGCACTGGAGCAGGGCGGGCAATAAACCGTTGCGGCAAGGGAATGGGTTCAACAGTCGTGCGAATCTTGTCTTTGTCAGACTTTAGCTCCCAAATCCAAGGTGTCGCGCGAAGCACAACTGCAATGGGGATGCCGAGGACCTTTTCGATTTGCTGCTTCATATATTACTGTGCCATGATTTGTTGTATAGATCGTACTACAGCAACCGAGTAAAATAAGGCATATGAAAGTAGAGACACCCGATGAGGGGTACCGTCGCTACCTTCAGTATTGCAAGCGGGTAGGTGTATCGCCCGCGCCATTTCAGCGGTGGTTGGTTCTGCTGGAATGTAACCCAATTCGGAGGTAGTTGGTATCACAACACGCGAGCAAGGCGTACGCTGGCACGCCCCATTCGTCGGATTCAGTTCGCCAGCAGCGGCACGAAGAATTGGAGCAACTTGCCGACATCATGGTCTGCATCTACGGCAGCCTTACGCCCGAGCAGAGAACCAACTATGGGTCAGCAAATGCAGAGCAGAAAGCCGCTTTAACCCCTCTAAACTAGGCATCGCATCGGAGGCGAGCTGATGGGAAAAATGAGGCGGGGAAATGGGGCCGTGATATACGTCCGGGTTTCGACGGACGAGCAGAGCGGTCCCGTTAACCTGCTAAATCAAGAAAAGAGATGCAGGGATTTCTGCCAGCAGCAGGGTTGGCCTGTCGTAGAGGTGTTCACCGATCCGGGTGAATCTGCGCGTACCGCTGACCGGCCCGAATTTCAGCGGATGATTCGGTTTTGCAAAGCGCACCGAGGAGAGATCGGATACGTCGTGGTGCAAGACTTCAGCCGATTTGCGCGTAATGTGCAAGACCAAGCAGAGACCACGGCAAACTTGCAGAAAATCGGCATATTGGTTCGGTCGGCATACGAGACGAACATCGATGAAAGCGCATCCGGCAAGCTGTCGGCCACCATCGTCGGCGGGTTCAACGAGTATTACTCGAATTCGCTCTCTGAAAAAATGAGGGATAGAACTCGCCAATCTGTGACCCTTGGCCGATTCCCATGGCGTGCGCCCATCGGCTACGTCAACATAGGCGGAAAAACCGGAGCAAACATTCGGCCAGACCCGCAACGTGCGCCTCTGATCCGTCTCGCATTCGAACTGATGAGTACAGGGGGATACAAGAAGACTGAGGCGCTCAGGCGAATCTCTGAGGAGGGTCTGAGAACCACCACGGGCATGACGCTATCGGCCCAAACGCTTCAAGCCGTATTGAAAAATCCTATCTACGCAGGATGGGTTACGCTGCCGAGCGACCCTGATTTTGCGCCTGTGCGCGGGCTGCATGAACCCCTCGTGAGTCAGGAAGTGTTCGACCGAGTTCAGAGCATACTTTCGGGAAGAAGGCCCATCGTGGCCCCAAAGCGGAAATTCAATCCCGCTCTGCCATTGAAGTGTCTCGTGCGATGCGAGGCGTGCGGTACTCCGATCACCGGAGGATTCCCCAAGGGAAGAGGAAAGAGGTATCCGCGCTATTGGTGCCGCAAGGCGGGTTGTCGCGCTGTCAAGATATCGAAGGAACTGCTTGAGAGTGAATTTCTCGCGTTGCTGGGGAGATTGCGTCCCGAGCCCAAAGTGCTCTCCGAATTTCCCAAAATAGCGGCTCGCGTTTGGGCTGAGAAGCAGGGAGACGCAGAGAAGCAGGCGAAGAAGTTGGGAGAGCGCATCGATGAGCAGAAGCGGCTCAAATCGGAACTGCTGAGAATGAGATTGCGAGGTGAAATCCCACAGACAGAATTCGAGCAATCCAATTCAGAGTTTGGCGCGGAAATCGCGGTACTGGAGCAAGAGCTACAGGCAATTAATTCGTCGCGTGCCACGATGGATGCGTTCGTCCGATTCGCGGAATTGCAATTGATGGACATTGCGCGCGCTTGGCAGATTGCCGACCCAGAGCAACGCCAACGGGTTCAAAATTTGCTGTTCAACGATGGTTTGGCTTTCTCGTCGGAAACAGGTTTTTTGAACCGCTCTAAATCCTCGCTCTACAGCGTGTTGGAAGCGACCGCAACTAAAAACGGATTGTTGGCGTCCCCGACGGGATTTGAACCCGTGTTATCGCCGTGAAAGGGCGGTGTCCTAGGCCGGGCTAGACGACGGGGACGCTGGTTTCGCGGGGCCTGGACAGGCTCATCCGCAGTGCGGGCCATCTCTGACTTTAATGGGGGGTGGGGGCAAAGTCAAAGTTAGGGTACAGGGTACAGGGTACAGGGTGCAGGGTACAGGGCGGAGGCTGACGAATGGGCCTCAGTGGGAGCGCCAGGCTGGATCGCGGCGGATGTCGAGGCGGAGGCCGCGTTCGAAGAATCGCACTGTGAGCACGATGGCGAGCGCGAAGAGGGGTCCGAATATCCAGCCGAGCAGACGCTTGATGCGAGGAAACATCGATCCTCCGGTCTGCCTGAGGCAGACGCAGCAGTTGATGAATACATCCCATACTGATCTGTGGCGACCGTCGCGGAGATCAACATGCGATGAACGCGCATTGCCGAACCAGATTCGCGGCGCCGCATGGGAAAGCGCCACGTGCATAGGGAGACAGGGAGCGGTGCGGAAGACGCGGCGAGTTGTGGTGTTGGCTGGAGTGGGCGCCGCTTCAAAATGAAAATGCAGGTCCCCATTCGGCTCGTTGCCTTGCGGCAACTCGCTCAGGGCAGGCTTTCGGCTTGCGCCCAATTACTTCAGCGCGCGCCCAATCACCCCATCGAGCAAAAGCGGCTCGCTGGGGACCCCGAACCTTAGTCACCCCATCGAGCAAAAGCGGCTCGCTGGGGACCCCGAACCTTAGGCGCGCTGAGATTCGGATGCTTCGCTCAGGATGACACTTTTGTTTCCGTGGGACGGACTGGTGACGGTTCGAAACCGGGGTGCGATATTCTCGTGTTCTTATGCGGCGGTTTCGTTATCTCGATCTGCTGACCATCGGGTTTGTGGTGGTGCTGCTGGTTTCGAATCTGGTGGGGCAGAAGATTTGTCAGATCGGGCCGCTGCGGGTGAGCGGGGCGCAGCTCTTGTTTCCGATCGCGTACATCTGCGGCGATGTGTTCACCGAGGTTTATGGATATGCGGCTTCGCGGCGGGCGATCTGGATCGGATTTTTTGCGATGGGGTTGCTGGCGTTGATGGGCGAGGTGGCGGTGGCGCTGCCTGCTGCGCCGGGATGGCCGAATCAACAGGCGTTTGCCACGGTGTTCGGACTGGTGCCGCGGTTCGCGTTGGCGAGTTTGATTGCGTACTGGGCGGGGGAGTTTACCAACTCGTTCACGCTGGCGAAGATGAAGCTGCTGACCGGTGGGCGGTGGTTGTGGACGCGGACGATTGGGTCGACGGTGACGGGACAGGCGGTGGATACGGCGCTGGTGATCGTGATCGCTTTTGCGGGATATACATCGTGGAACACGATCGGGATCATGATTGTGTCGTCGTATCTGACGAAGGTGGTTTATGAGACGCTGGCTACTCCACTGACGTATGCGGTGGTGGCGTGGCTGAAGCGGGCTGAGGGCGTGGACGCGTTCGATCGGGAGACGGATTTTAATCCTTTTATATTGCGGGCGGAGACGGAAGGCTGAGCCTGGGCGCTGTGGACCTTCGGCGTCATTTGCCGGTTCGATACCTGCGGCGACGATGCGCAGGGCAGCGGATATAATCAATGTTTTGGAGCTGAAAAGGGGAGGCATTGGCATGCCCATCCAGCCAACGGCCAAAATCTGGCACAACGGCAATCTGATTCCGTGGGACAAGGCCCAGATTCACGTGATGAGCCATGTGGTTCACTATGGGTCTTCGGTTTTCGAAGGCATTCGTTGCTATGCGCAGCCGGAAGGTGCGGCGGTGTTTCGGCTGCCGGAACACATGCAGCGGCTGCTGGACTCGGCGCGCATTTACCGGATGACGCTGCCGTGGTCGCTTGACCAGCTTTGTTCGGCGGTGGTGGAGACGGTGGAGTCGAACAACATTGCGCCTTGCTACATCCGGCCGATCGCGCTGCGCGGGTATGGGGAGATGGGCGTAAACCCGAAGGGGTCGCCGATCGAGGTATACATCGCGAACTATCCGTGGGGGAAGTACGTGGCGGGCGACGCGGCGGATGTGTGCATCTCGTCGTGGAACCGGCTGGCGCCGAACACGATGCCGTCGCTGGCGAAGGCGGGGGCGAATTATATGAACTCGCAGCTGATTCGCATGGAGGCCGACATCAACGGCTACCAGGAGGGGATTGCGCTCGATGTAAATGGCTACCTTTCCGAGGGGTCCGGGGAAAATGTATTTCTGGTGAGGAACGGGGTGATCTATACGTCGCCGCTGTCGAGCTCGGTGCTGTCGGGGATTACGCGTGACTCAGTGCTGACGCTGGCGCGGCACTTCGGGATTCCGGTGGTGGAGCATGCGATACCACGCGAGATGATTTATATCGCGGACGAGGCGTTCTTCACGGGGACGGCTGCGGAGGTGACGCCGATCCGGTCGGTGGATCGGATCCAGATCGCGGATGGTGAGCCGGGGGCGATCACGAAGCAGCTGAAGGACGAATTTTTGGGGATCGCGACGGGGCTGAAGCCGGATCGGTTTGGGTGGCTGACGCCGGTGCGGGTGACTGCGGAGCAGCCGGTCACCGCGTAGCGCATTCGGCAACTCAATGACGCCCGGCCTTGGTGCCGGGCGTTTGCTTTGCGGAGCGGGCGAACGGACTAGAATATCGCGCATGTTCGGGGTGGAGGCATTGGCGGTCCTGTTATGGATGGGTGGGGCTGCGGCTCAAGCGGCGGGCGGGTCGCAGGCGCAGCCGGATTCTGCGCCGCCGGCTGCGATGGAGATGACGATCGCTTCGGTGCCTCTGACGGCAGGTGACGGAGCGATTTACGTCGACCAGGGGTGCGCATTGCTGCCGGACCCGGCGGCACCGGCGACGGACAAAAACAAGCCGCGGTGGGATCCTGCGATTTGCCATCTGGAAACGATCAACCATTCCACGCATCGCGAAGAGGCGGTGGTGGGGGTTGAGATGCTGCGTCGCAATGTGGAGGTCAACGAACAGGAATACGTTCTGCAGAACGTGACCATGAAGCCGGTGGCGTTCGTGGTGAAGCAGCCGGTTCCGAAGGGATGGAGGGTCGATTCCGATCCGCAGCCGACGGAGATGGAGGGGACGACGGCGGTTTTCCGCGTGCATGCGGAGCCCGGCGAGATTGTGAGGCTGCATGTGGGTGTGCGGCATACGACCGAGCTGAAGCCGAAGACGATTCATTGAGAGTTTTGGGCGTGTCCGGTCGGGTTCTCCGGGAAAACGCAGGGTTTTGCGGGGCGCGGGGAGGCGCACGGTGATATATGTCACATGCGGGGTTACGGGCGGACTGCTTACAATAGAGTCATCATGAAGAACGGCAACAAGCAGACGGTGCGGATCGTGGTGGCGGTGGTGGTGATTCTGGGGGCGATTTCGTATCTCGCGGTGACCGGGGTCGAGGCCAACAAGAGCTACTACGTAACGATTCAGGAACTGCAGTCGATGGGCGGGAAGGCTTACACGCGGAACCTGCGGGTGGCAGGGAGCGTGGCGCCGGGGAGCATCGTGCGCGATGGGTCGCATGCGTCCTTTGTGCTTGTGGAGCTGGATCGCAAGCTGACGGTTTCTTATACGGGCGAAGAGCCGCCGCCGGACACGTTTAAGGACAACAGCCAGGCGCTGGCGATTGGGACCTACGGGCGCGATGGGGTGTTCCACGCGACCGGCCTGCAGGCGAAGTGTGCCTCGAAGTATGCTCCCGCACAGCCGGGGCAGCAGAAGACGGCGGGGACTGCACAGTCGACGGCGATGGGTGGGCAGTAAAACCAGGGTACAGGAAACAGGGTACAGGGTACAGGGAGCGGGTTAAAACGCCGCATGCTTGTACCCAGGGAATTCGTGTGTTCGAGTGTGTGGAGTAGACTGCGCAGCAACGAGCTATGAGCAGCATCATCGCGGAGTTCGATGAAGTGTCGAAGCTGTATGGGACGTTCGCGGCGCTGCGGAAGGTGTCGGTGCGGCTGGAGCGAGGGCGATGCTATCTGGTGCTGGGGGAAAACGGGGCGGGGAAGTCGACGCTGCTGCGGACGCTGGCGGGATTGTTGAAGCCGAGTTATGGGAAGGTGCGGGTGTTTGGGGCTGATGGACAGGCTGAGGATCCGATGGAGGCGCGGGAGCGGATCGGATACATGAGCCACGCAACGATGCTGTACGACGAATTTTCGGGTGTGGAGAATTTGCGGTACTTTGCGAGCCTGTATAGGGGTCGCGATTGCGTGGCGCCGGAAGAGGCGTTGCGGAGTGTGGGGCTCGATCCGACGCTGGCACGACCGGTGGGGCAGTATTCGCAGGGAATGAAGCAGCGGGCATCGCTGGCGCGGGTGCTGATTTCGCGGCCGGAGCTGCTGCTGCTGGACGAGCCGTTCTCAAATATGGATATCGGCAGCGCGCACCAGATGCTGCGGCTGCTCGAGAAGTTTCGCACGGAGCAGAGGACGATTGTGCTGACGACGCATCAGCGGGAGCTGGCTGAGCCGCTGGCGGATTTTGTGCTGACTCTGCAGGCCGGGGCTGTGGTTTCGCTGGAGGATGGACCCTATGATCACTCCAACGCACCAAAACCGAGCGCATTGGGGACCCCGGTCAATACCGCGTTGCGTTTTGTCGAAGGATCGATTCGATGACGAAGACGCCGACCAAGACGAATGCGGCGCGGTTCCTGGATTCGCTGGGAATTGTTTATGAGATACGCGAATACGAGGTTGCGCCGGAGGAGTTCTCGGCCATCTTGGTTGCGGAGAAAATTGGGTTGCCGGCGGAGCAGGTTTTCAAGACGCTGTTGTGTGTGACCAGCGACCGCGACCATGTATTCGCCGTCGTGCCGGGGGATGCGGAGCTCGACTTTAAGAAGCTGGCTGCTGCATGCGGAGCGCGGAAGACGGAGATGGTGTCGCTGAAAGATGTGCAGCCGCTGACGGGGTATGTGCGGGGCGGGGTGACGGTGTTTGGGGCGAAGAAGGATTTTCCGGTTTACGTCGATGAGACCGTCGAGCTGTTCGATGTGGTTTCGGTTTCTGCGGGGACGCGGGGCGCGCAGGTGGTGCTGAGTCCGGGGGATTATTTACGGGCGGCGAAGGCGACGGTGGCGGACCTGACGAAAGTCCTGCGAACGGCAGCCCCTTCGGGCGCCATTGAGGAGATCTCGTGAGACCCAGCTATTTCCTGACGCATTTGAAAAAGGATCTGCAGCTGGAGTGGCGGTCGAAGGACGCGATCAACTCGATGCTGTTTTTTGGGCTGCTGGTGGTTGTGTTGTTCAGCCTGGCATTCGATCCGACGCGGGCGGTGAGCCGGCAGATTGCGGGCGGGATTTTGTGCGTGGCGACGATGTTTGCAGCGGTGAGCGCACTGAATCAGGCGTGGGCGCGCGAGTTGCGGAACCAGGTGCTGGACGCGCTCAGGATGACACCGGCGCCGGGGGCATCGCTGTTTCTGGGTAAAGCGCTGGCAAATTTTCTGTTCGTGATGGTGGTGGAGGTGGTGCTGGCGCCGGTGTTCGTGATGTTTTACAACCTGCGGGCGCTGGGGAACGCGTGGCTGCTGTTGCTGGTGCTGCCGCTGGGAACGTGGGCGCTGATTGTGAACGGGGTTTTCTTTGCGGCGCTGTCGATTCGGACGCGGAATCGGGAAATGTTACTGCCGCTGATACTTTTTCCCATCTTCATTCCGGCATTGCTGGGGATGGTGATGTCGGCGACGGGGATTTTGACGGGAGCAACGGATCCGATTCTGTGGATTAAGATGCTGGCCGCTTACGATGTGATTTTTACGACGGTGTGCATGATGCTATTCGAGGTGATCCTGCACGCTGAATAGGGACTGGCCGCCTTAGTGATGGTGATGGAGGAAGTGAGCGGCGGAGAAGGCGACTATCCAGAGGCCGACGACGAGCGAGCCGACGGTGAAGATCCAGTTGCGGGTGCGGCGGTCGCTGGGGGCGAGGGTGGTGGATTTGCGAACACCGAAAATCTGGCCGCCGATGCCGATGGCCATGAGGAGGGCGCCGAGGATGAGGGTGATCCAAGCCATGGTTTTACCTTTTTACCCTAAATGGTGTGGATGCGGGAAGTGCCTCTTGCGTTCCCTGGGGTGGGGTGGTCGAATGGAGCCGGTTTGGGAGGAAAAGCGATGAGGGCGGTACGGGGTGCGGGTTTTCTGCTGGGATCGTCGCCTGGGGCGTTTTCCTCAGGGGTGACGGTGGCGCAGATCAGGTTGCAATTCGATTTTGTTTATAACGAACCAGAGGCGGACGATACGCGCCCGTAGATCGGGCCGAAAGAGGCAGAGGCAATGAAAGTGTGGCGATGGTTGTGGCTGGTGGCGACGCTGGGAGTGCTGGCAGAGGGATTCAAGGTGGCCCTGTTTGTGGTGCCTCCGGATGCGGCGCAGGGCGATGTGCAGCGAATCTTCTACTACCACATATCATCGTGGGCGGGGATGGGGCTGTTCTTCACGCTGAATCTGGGGTGCTCACTGGTGTATCTGGCGGTGCGGAACGGAAACAACGCGGTCGCCATGAAGGCGGACTCTCTGGCCGTGGCCTCGGCCGAGATTGGCGTGGTCTATTGCTTCATTGGCCTGGTGACGGGGTCGCTGTGGGGGCGCGCGGTGTGGGGCATCTGGTGGACGTGGGATGCGCGGCTGACGTCGACGCTGGTGCTGTGGCTGATTTATGTTGCGTATCTGCTGCTGCGGCGATTCGCGGCGGGGCCGCAGATGCGGACGCTGGCAGCGGTGATGGCGGTGTTCGGATTTCTGGACACGCCGCTGGTTTATATGTCTACGCGATGGTGGCGGACGCAGCATCCTGCGCCGGTGTTTGGCGGCGCGCCGGGGTCGGGGCTCGATCCCAGCATGTACCCCGCGGTGTGGTGGAACCTGGCGGGGTGGACGATGTGGGGGATCTTTGTGGCGAGCTTACGGTATGTGTCGGAATATCGTGCGCAGAAGGCGGAGCAGGATGAGGCGCTGAAAGCGCTGGAGTATGTACCGGGGCAACATCAGATGGCGGAGGGGAGATAGCGGCTATGGGCGATATGGGACATCGGCATCTGGTGATCGCGTATGCGGCGACGATTGTCATTCATCTGGTGTATCTGGGGTATGTTGCGGTGAAGTGGCGGGCGGCGAAGACGCTGGCGAAGTAGGGTTCGGCACCGGCAGCGGTTACTGGGGTTTCACATCTGCGACCACCGTGGTGGGATGATGGCGTTCTTTGTCGACCCACTCCCACACTTCATCTTCGCGCACCTTGAACGCGCGCGCGATATGGCGCACGATGTCCGCGATCAGCATCCCATAATGCTCGTGCGTGAACTCTCCGGGATGAAGGTGCGTGATGGTCTTCCCGTCGTGTTCGAAGCAGATGATGAGTGGATTCTCGATTCTCATTTGTTTCCGCATGATCCAGCCTCCGTTTGCAATCCAGTTAAGCCCGTTCGTGCGTTGAGTGCCAGATAACGACGGTTTTGCCAACGGCAGGCGAGACGATAAACTCAAAAATATGGTTGGAATGCAAAGAATTGCTCTCTTAGGAATGGGTTGTTTGATTGCGGTTGCGGCGCGGGCGCAGACGCCGATTCAGCCGAAGGATACGTCGGCGCTGCATCCGCCGCCGGGGGTGAAGGTGGCGATTGTGGAGTTCGCCGATCTCGAATGCCCGAGGTGCGGAATAGAGAACCCGGTGATCATCGAGGCTGTGGAGAAATACCACGTGGCATGGATGCGGCACGATTTTCCGTTGCAACAGCACACCTGGAGCTTTCAGGCGGCGGTGAATGCGCGGTGGTTCGACACGAAGTCGAAGAAGCTGGGCGACGATTATCGCAACGCGGTGTTCGCGAACCAGGCGAGCATTGAGACGAAAGACGATTTGCAAAAATTCACGCAGAAATGGGCGCAGCAGCATGGGGCGGCGCTGCCGTTTGTGATGGATCCGCAGGGAAATCTGGCGGCTGAGGTGAAAGCGGATCAGGCGCTGGGAGAGCGGATCGGGATTCGCGAGACGCCGACGGCGTGGGTGGTGACGGAGCACGGGTATAAGCAGGTGATGGATTTTCAGAAGCTGTATTCGATGCTGGATCAGGCGGTAGCCAGTAGCCAGTAGCCAGTAGCCAGT
>Ga0182018_10002414_pt1 | contig 18791 bp, 20 predicted proteins | sample 812P2MmetaG_FD_120490 | JGI IMG/M metagenome (GOLD analysis project Ga0182018, IMG submission 120490) | Permafrost microbial communities from Stordalen Mire, Sweden - 812P2M metaG | ecosystem: Environmental > Terrestrial > Soil > Wetlands > Permafrost | place: Sweden: Stordalen | collected... | reverse complement strand
CTACAGTTCCTGCAAGCGCTGTAACTATGCATACACCGCCGTCGGCTTTGTCATAGTGGGACTGGGCCGGCGCGCGACGCAGAGCGACAACTCTGCATAGTTTGGTCCTATGCATAGGGGTTGACTCCAGACATTCGGCCCGACGCCCGGCTACAGCCAGTATGGTGGGATGGGGTCGAAAATCTTGAACGCACCAGCGGCGCGGGGCTTATCCAGCAGGCCGTTTCCGCAACGTGGACACGTTACGGTAATGCATCACATCTGCGCCGCTGAATCCGTGAACGTATCAGGAGCCCGCCTGACGCGGGCGTGAGAATGTCTTGCTGCGTAATGCTTGAATCATGCACCAGCGGTGGCCACTCACGAGCAAGGCGCAAACAACGATCCCCCAGGCGGTGCGGACGCCGCTCGGCGTATATCCGGGCGATGAGATCGCCTGTGTCATCGAAGATGGCCGCGTCCTGGTGACAAAGGCCCGTCCAAAAATGCCCAGACGCGGTGTGCCGTTCGAGGACCCCTTCGCCAGTTTCGGGGAGTGGGAGTCGCCGGAGGACGACGAACTGCTTCCCCAACATTGACGCATGGACGCCGTTCGTACAGGTCGATTTCCCCCTTCGCCGATCGTGCCGAGGTGCGGCGGCAATGCGTTGGGTGGGACCCGGATCGGTTCCAACCGCATTCACTCGGACCATGTTCCGAGCCGCGGAATACCGATGGGACCGCGATTAAGGGCTCAATCCCGGGTCACGAAAGGCCGGCGGAACTGGCGCGAGCGTCCATATCGCCTCGGTCCGCCGGTCATGGTAAGATTTCCCGGATATCTCGTTCAGGAGACCCCGTCATGACCGAAGCCTGCATCGTTGGTTGGGCGCACTCGCCCTTCGGCAAACTCGACGACCCGGATATCGAATCGCTGATCGGCCGCGTCGCCGGCGCGGCCATCGCGGACGCCGGGATCGCGCCGCACGAAATCGAGGGCACGTTCCTCAGCCTGTTCAACAACGGTTTTTCCAGCCAGGACTTTCCGTCGTCGCTGGTGCTGCAGCATCTGCCGGAACTGCGCTATCGCCCGATCACGCGGTATGAAAACGCCTGCGCGTCCGGTTCCGCGGCGATCCATGGCGCGCGCGATTTCCTGCTGAGTGGCCGCGGCAAATTCGCCCTGGTGATCGGCGTCGAGAAGATGACCGCGACCCCGGGCAAGGAAGTCGGCGACATTCTGTTGAAGGCCAGTTACCAGAAGGAGGAAGCCGATATCCCCGCCGGTTTCGCGGGTGTGTTCGGGCGAATTGCCGAAAAATATTTCCAGCGTCATGGCGATCAGTCGGATGCTCTGGCGGCGATCGCGGCGAAGAACCACAAGAACGGCGTGGACAATCCTTACGCGCAGATGCGCAAGGACCTCGGCTTTGATTTCTGCCGTAACGTGTCGGACAAGAACCCATACGTCGCGCCGCCGTTGAAGCGGACGGATTGCTCGCTGGTGTCCGACGGCGCCGCGGCGCTGATCCTGGCGGATGAGGAAACCGCGCGCGCCATGGGCAAGGCGGTGCGTTTCAAAGCCGCTGTCCAGGTCAACGATTTTCTCCCTATCAGCAAGCGCGACATCACCCTGTTCGAGGGCGCCGCGCTGGCCTGGCAACAGGCGCTTGCAGCGGCGGACGTGAAGTTGGGGGATCTGTCCTTCGTCGAATCGCATGACTGCTTCACCATCGCTGAACTGATTGAGTACGAGGCGATGGGCCTGACGCCTCCGGGCCAGGGTGCGCGCGCGGTGCTGGAGGGTTGGACGCAGAAGGACGGCAAACTGCCGGTCAATCCGTCCGGCGGATTGAAGGCCAAGGGTCATCCGATCGGCGCCACCGGCGTGTCGATGCATGTGATCACGGCGATGCAGCTGACCGGTCAGGCGCCTGAGGGCATGCAGTTGAAGAAAGCCGACCTCGGCGGCGTGTTCAACATGGGCGGAGCGGCGGTCGCCAACTATGTGTCCATTCTGGAGCCGTTACGCTGATCCCGACTTCCAATCTGGCGCATCTGCTGATCCAGACGGCGCGGCGCTTTCCCCACCGTCCCGCGCTGATCTGGCGAGACACCACCTGGACCTGGGCTGACTTCAACGCCCGGGTCCAGGCGGCGGCAGGCGCTCTGGCCTCACGCGGCGTGCGGCATGGCGACCGGGTGCTGGTGCACGCGCGCAATTCCAACGCCGTGCTGGAATCCATGTTCGCCACCTGGATGTTGGGCGCCACCTGGGTGCCGACCAACTTCCGCCTCACGCCACCCGAGGTCGCATATCTCGCGACATCGTCCGGTTCATCGGTGCACATTTTCGACAGCGCGTTCCCCGAGCACGCGGCGGCGGCGAAAGCGGAAAATCCTGCCTGCCGGCTGGAAATTTCAATCGGGGAGGGGACGCTGACCTGGGAAGATCTCGCCACCGGCACAGGACGAGTGACCCGTCCCGCGGATGTCGATCGCGATCATCCGGCGTGGTTTTTCTACACCTCGGGTACCACCGGGCGGCCCAAGGCGGGCGTGCTGACACACGGGCAGCTTGAGTACGTCATCTGCAACCATCTGTGCGACCTGATGCCGGCGACAACCGAGCACGATGTGTCGTTGGTCGTGGCACCTCTGTCGCATGGCGCCGGCATCCACGCCCTGCCGCAGGTCGCGCGCGGCGCGGCGACGGTGTTGCTGTCGGGTGAACGGCTGGATATCGAGGAAGCCTGGCGGCTGGTGGAAAGCCACCGCGTCAGCAACATGTTTACCGTGCCGACGATCCTGACAATGCTGACGCGGCATCCCGCTGTCGACCAGTACGACCATTCCAGCCTGCGCCACGTCATCTATGCCGGTGCGCCGATGTATCGTGCCGATCAGATCCATGCGCTGGAGAAACTCGGCCCAGTACTGGTGCAATATTTCGGCATGGGCGAAGTGACCGGCAACATCACCGTGCTGCCGCCGTCGTGTCACAGCCTCAATGACGCGGAAATGCCGGTCGGAAGCTGCGGTTTTCCGCGTACCGGCATGGATGTCACGATCCTGGACGACAGCGGCGAGCATCTGCCGCCTGGCACCACCGGCGAAATCTGCGTGCGAGGACCTGGCGTCTTCGCCGGCTATCACAATAACGCGGACGCCACCGCCGCCGCCACGCGCCACGGGTGGTTCCACACCGGCGACCTCGGCCACATGGACGAACGAGGTTTTGTCTATATCACCGGCCGCGCCTCCGACATGTACATCTCGGGCGGCTCCAACGTTTATCCCCGCGAAATTGAAGAAGTCCTGCTGACCCATCCCGCCGTGGCCGAGGCCTGCGTCGTTGGCGTGCCGCACGAGAAATGGGGCGAGACCGGCGTCGCGGTCGTGGTGCTGAATCCCGGCATGACCGTGACCGAACAGGCGCTCACCGCGCATGTCGAGGGCAAACTCGCGCGCTACAAACATCCGGCCTCGTTCGTGTTCTGGCCGGAGCTGCCGAAATCCGGCTATGGCAAAGTGGTCAAGCGCGATGTCAGGCGCTTGTTGGAGGCATCATGATCGACCCCGCGCGCATCAAAGGCTACCACGCCCACATTTACTACGACGCGCTCAGCCGTCCGCGCGCGGCGGAACTGCGTCAGGCGGTGGAGCAGAAGTTCACCATCAGAATGGGACGCTGGCATGACGTGCCGGTCGGTCCGCATCCTCAGGCGATGTATCAGATCGCGTTCGAAAACGATCAGTTTCCCACGCTGGCGCCATTCCTGATGATGAACCGGATGGGTCTTACAATTCTGCTGCATCCGGAATCCGGCCGGCCGCGCGACGATCACACGATCAACGCGGTCTGGATGGGGCAGGTGCTGCCTCTGATTACCCGCATCCTGCCCGAAGCCGACCGGACGGCTTGACTTCACCGGCACCGCTCGCATCATCGGTCGTTCAAGGGGGAAAGCAAATGTCCGCGCTCGACGACTGTTACAACGTATTTGATCTCCGCGATGCCGCGAAGAGCAAACTGCCCAAGGCGGTTTTTGAATTCGTCGATCGCTCCACCGAGGATGAGATCGCGCTGCGCAATAACCGCGCCGCGTTTGAAAGGATCCGCCTGCGCCATCGCGCTTTGGTCGACGTCTCCGGCCGGTCCACGAAAACCACGTTGTTCGGCAAGGAAATCTCCGCGCCGATGGCGATTGCTCCCACCGGCGCCGCTGGCTTGTGTTGGTACGAGGGCGAACTGGAACTCGCCAAGGCGGCGGCGAAGATGAAAATCCCGTTCACGCTCGCGACCGGCGCCATGACGTCGATGGAGAAGATCGCCAAAGAGGCGAATTTCCGGCTGTGGTTCCAGCTCTATGTGTGGAAGCAGCGCGAACTGTCGTACCAGTTGATCGAACGCGCGAAGAACAATGGGTTTGAGGCACTGATCGTCACCACCGATACGATCGTCCCGCCGAACCGCGAGTACAATGCCAAGAATGGCCTTGAACTGCCGTTCACCCCGACCCTGCGGTTCACCCGCGATATCCTGCGACGGCCGGCATGGTTCACCACGGTGCTGTTGAAATACCTGACGACGATCGGCATGCCGCGTAATGAGAACTATCCGGAGCCGTACCGCCGCCGGGTCGGCGACGATATGTTCCGCCATGAGGTGATGCGTCAGGACTCGCTCAACTGGGACGATATCAAGATCTTCCGCGATAAATGGCCGGGCATTTTGATGCTGAAAGGCATCAATCGGCCGGACGACGCGCTGAAAGCGGTCAGCGCCGGCGTCGACGGCATCGTGGTGTCGAATCACGGCGGCCGCAATATGGACAGCGCCGCCGCGACCATCGACATGCTGCCGGAAATCGCCGAGGCGGTGGGCGATAAAATAACCGTGCTGCTGGACTCCGGCGTCCGCCGCGGCTCCGACATCGTCAAAGCCGTCGCCCTCGGTGCGAAGTGCGTGTTGACCGGCCGAGCCACGCTGTACGGCACGGCGGTCGGCGGGGAGAAGGGCGCCACCAAAGCGATTAATATCATCCGCACCGAAATGGACAAGACGATGGCCTACACTGGCTGCAATCGCGTCGATGAAATCACCACCGACATCTTCTTCGGCGATCGCGAAACCAACCGGTTGGCGGCGAGCTAGAGCATTTTCATGCTGACTGGAAACGCGGGACTCATTCCCCTGATCGTCATGGCCCTCCCCCGACTGGATCGGGGGATCTCCGGGCCACCCGCATCAGCATGGCGTGGCGAGAGGTGGCCCGGACGAGCCGGGCCATGACGGGAAAGTGGGGAGGACCGAACTGATGGCCGCGCTCGACGACTGCTACAACATCTTCGACCTGCGGGAAGCGGCGCGACGGCGGTTGCCCAAAGGCGTGTTCGAGTTCGTCGACCGCGCCACCGAGGACCACATCGCGGTGCGCGACAACCGCACCGCGTTCGAGGAAATCAAACTGCGCCACCGCGCCTTGGTCGATGTCTCCGGCCGCTCTCCGGCCACGACCTTGTTCGGTAAACCGATGGCTCTGCCGATGGCGATCGCGCCCACCGGAGCCGCCGGTCTGTGCTGGTATCGCGGCGAACTGGCGCTGGCGAAAGCCGCCGCTAAAGCCGGTATTCCGTTGACCCTGTCGACGGCTTCAATGACCGCGATGGAAACCATCGCCAAGGAAGCCGGCGGCCGCCTGTGGTTCCAGCTTTATGTCTGGAAGCGGCGTGACCTGTCGCACCAGATCATCGAACGAGCGAAGAACGCCGGCTACGAAGCGCTGATCGTCACCGTCGACTCCGCCGTGTCGGGCAACCGCGAATACAATGCCCGCAATGGCTTCGCGCTGCCGTTCAATCCATCGCGAAAATTCCTGCTGGACGTCGCCACGCATCCGGCCTGGACACTGGGCGTGATGGGCAAATACCTCACCACGATCGGTATGCCGAAACACGAGAACTACCCGGAGGAATTCCAGGGCACGATCACCAGCGGCGTCGCCGGGCGACGGACTGAGATGGAGGTCGACTCGCTGAACTGGGACGACATCGCTAAGTTCCGTGACATGTGGCCCGGCATCCTGATGCTGAAGGGCGTCAACCGGATCGATGACTCACTGAAAGCGATCAGCTACGGCATCGACGCGGTCATCGTGTCGAACCACGGCGGCCGCAACATGGACAGCGCCGCCGCGACATTGCGTCTGCTGCCGGAAATCGCCGAGGCGGTGGGCGACAAAATGACCGTCATCCTCGACTCCGGTGTCCGCCGCGGTTCCGACATCGTCAAGGCACTCGCGTTGGGTGCGAAGGCGGTGCTGACCGGGCGCGCGACGCTGTATGGCACCGCGGTGGGTGGGGAAGCGGGCGCCGCGAAGGCGATCAACATCATCAAAACGGAATTCGACAAAACGATGGCCTACACTGGCTGCAATCGGGCCGGCGAAATCACCACCGACATTTTCTTCGGCGATTACGGCTCCAACCGGATGGGTCCGCGGTAAGGGACCTTCGCGACCTTGGTGAACTTCGCGTCCTTTGTGATGCGGCTGACCGTGCTTCCCACTCGGGCGGCCGGGTGGGACGTTCCTCTGTTCCGTGCTGGTCGGACGGTTCCAAACATCACAAAGGACGCGAAGTTCACCAAGGTCCCGAAGCTTTCTCGTGATGCCCCGACAAACCGGAGTCCCATTGCGGCTATGGCGTCGAACTCGCCGATCCCGGCGGATACCTGATCCGGCTTTGGGACGAACGCTCGATGAAGGAAAAATGACCTTCCACCGCCAGTCTGTTCAAAAACGAAACGAGGGGCCGGCACGACACCGGCCCCTCGCGGATCGACGACCGGTCAGGGCGTCAGATCGAACAGTTCGATGACGTAGGATTTGGCCTTCAGTTTCGCCGCCTCCGCCTTCCACTCCGGAGACGACGTCGCATCGGTGGCCTGCGCCGCCGTGGCGAACACCGATGTCGTCGTGATCGACATCTTCGCCGGGTCGGTTCCCGCGTAGACCGCCTTGTTGCCGGCACCCTTCTTCAGCAGCGCCTCGAAACCCGGCACCAGCGCGGCGTTGGCCGCGTAGTCACCCTGGCTGTCCGCCGTCACGATGGCGACACGGATCACATCGGCCTTCGCCGCTGTCATTCCCGCCACCGCGCACACAGCGAACGCCGCCGCCGTCAGCGCACCACGAAACATGTTTGTCATACTACTTGTCCCCTTGCTTGCGAAGTCGATTGCAACGGGGCTTGACTTAAAGATGTTTGCGCTCGACGGAAGTTTGTAACGGTGATATTCGCTCGTTTCACCGTTACATCCGGGGAGTGTCACCTTGGTTTTGGCCGGTTCTCGGCTGAATTCCGCATGGCGGCCGCCGGTTCATACGCGCGGCCGGAGCGATCGGTCGCGGATGCGACGACCGCCCGTGGAAGCCGTGACATGACCGCCGAGTCCGGGTCCCTCAACGAACCTGGTCCTGACGAAATCCGGGCCGCGCTGCGGCGTGTCCTGGACAGCCCGGTACTGAGCGCGTCGCCGCAACTTTCGGCATTCCTCAGCTTCGTGGTCGAAGCCGCGTTGAACGGCAAAAGCAGGCAGATCAAAGGCTATACCATCGCGGTCGAGGCGCTCGGCCGGGCCGGCGATTTCGATCCGCAAACCGACTCGATCGTGCGCGTGGTCGCGGGCCGGCTGCGGCGGGCGCTGCTCCAGTATTATGTGGAGGCGGGAGCGGCGGAAACGATCGTCATCGATCTGCCGCGTGGTGGTTACATCCCGATCTTTAGCCGCGCCGCCGTTCCGGCGCTCTCGTCCCGGATCGCCACGCCGCTTAATGAAGCGATCAGCGGCTGGGGACGCGGGCGGTTCGCCCCGCCCGGCGGGATCGCCACGATGGCGAGCGGGCTGGCGACCGTCATGGCCCGCACACTCCGGCTCGGCGAAGCGCCCGGTACCAACGCCGAGAAGCCCGCGCCGATCATGCGGTGCGGCGCGCCATCGGTGCCGGTTGTTATCGTCGAACCATTCATGGCGATCGGTCAGCCGGCCGCGCCAGGGCTTGCCATCGACCAACTGCAGGCCAGGTTCAGCGACGCTCTGGCCCGGTTCGACGCCATCACCGTGATCGAGGCCGAGCCGTCATCGAACGGCCGCGACCGCGCCGCCGCCGGCGAGTCCCGATTTGGCGGAGCCGTCGAATACAACAAAGACGGCACCATCACGCTCAGCTTCAGACTGGTCGATGCCGACGGCATCGTTTTGTGGTCGCGCTCGTTTGAGGGACTACGCGGCGAGAATGAGCGGGAGGTGGCGAGTCCCGCGATCATCCGCGAGGTGGTGACAACCGTGGCCTCGCCGCTCGGTGTCGTCTGGGCGCGCGAGATCGCGAGCACCACCGCCAAAGACGCCAACCGGGAGTGCCAGCTTCTGACCATCGAGTACTGGCGCAGGTTCGATCCGGCGCTGCTGGAGCCGGTGCGGCGCTGCCTCGGACGCATGATAACGGACGATCCCAGCTGGGCGCCGGGCCATTTCGGTCTGGCATTGGTCTGTCTGCGCGAGTTCCTCACCGATATCGTCCGGTCTGGCGAACCCCCGGCACTCGATCGAGGGCTGGAATACGCGCGCCGCGCCGTCGAACTCAGGCCGCAGAGCGCGCGGGCGCACCATGCTTTGTTCAGCGTGCTGTTCGCGCGCGGGGAGATCGCCATGGCGTTCGCCGCCGCCGAGCGGGCGACGGTGCTCAACCCCTATGACACCGACGTCATCGCCGATTATGGCGGCCGGCTGATCGCCAGCGGGCAGGTGGAAAAGGGGATGGCGTTACTCGATGAGGCCTTCGCGGGCAGTCTGTCGCGGCCGATCTGGGCGGAAATCTATCTGGCGATCGGCGCTTATCTGGCGGGCGATGTGGCGACCGCGACGCGCAACGTGGCCATGATCGGCGACAATGTTTCCCCGCAAGGCCTGCTCGCCCGCGCGCTGATCGCGAACGTCAACGGCGAACGCGACAAGGCGAGGCAGGCGATCGATCGCCTGACGTCGCTGAACCCGGCCTGGCGCACGTCCCCCAGACGACAGCTTGGGAAATTCTTTCCGTCCGCGGAGATGAGGGACCGTGTTCTGCGCGATCTTCAGGCCGCTGGGCTTGAGGAGGTTGGGTGAGTTTCTCCCCGTGTCGCCATGGCCCCTACGCGCTAACATAGGAGGATCAGGCTCCCTCTTCGTCGTCAGGGCCACCACAATCCCCCGTCATGGCCGCCCGTGTGGCGGCCAATCCACGTCTTTGACGCGGCCACTAAAATCGTGGATGGCTGGGCCAGGCCCAGCCATGACGTGGAAAAGTCGGGTGCCCGGACTCTATGTTAGCTATGGGGCCATGACCGGGGCATCGCAAGCCGTTCGCTACCCCTGCCGGCTCACGACCCTTAAATTCCTTCGCCGCGCGCGCGGTGAAGCCTCGGCCGGCAAATCCAGTGGCAACAGTGGTGCCTGATCGCGGGGGCCGTCGCCAACGGTATCCGCGGGCTCCGGTTCCGCCGCCGGAATGTCGCGCCGGCCCAGATAATTCGCCGCCAGGTGGCGGAACGCGTAGTCCAGGAACGACGTGGCGTGCTTCACCGCCGGGTCGCCCTCGACCGGGCCGGCGGGTCCGAACCGCGTGAACGTGAAGGCCTCGACAAAGGTTTCCAGCGTCACGCCATGCTGTAGCCCGAGTGACACGGCGGTCGCGAACGCCTCCATCAGGCCCTTGAACGGCGCGCCTTCCTTGCTCAGGGCGATGACGATCTCGCCCAGTGAACCGTCGTCGTATTCGCCGGTGCGCAGCAGGACTTTATGGCCGGCGAGCGAGGCCTGGTGGGTATAGCCGCGCCGCCTTCCAGGCAAATCGCGCTTCGCCGGAGGTTCGGATTGAACCGTCAACGTACTGGGCCGCGGCGGCATGCGGTGCATGAATGGCGCGACGGCATCGTGCATCGAGGCATGCGCCGCTTCACCGATCGAGGGGAAAGGTGAACCGCCCGACAACTGGATCGCCAATGCGCGTTCGCCGCTCATGCCGCGGGCGCCCAGCCAGGCGCGCGCGGTGTGGGTGAGATCGCCGTCTTCGGACACCCAGGCGAAGCTCGGGGCGATGCCGCCTGTCTCGGCCCCGAGCAGTGCTTCCACCGCACCGGGAACCCGAATCGAGGTCGTCACCAGATGGCGCGGCATCGCATCGGTTCGCGCCGCATGGGCCGCCTCGGCGAGGCCCGGAATGACCGATCGCGCGGGAGGCTCGGGGTAAATGGATCGCAACGACCCCGCTTCCCCGGATCGCGCCGAGGCGGTATCGGCGTGGCCCCGCAGGATCGCGGCCAGGCACCGCGCCACATCCCTCGCCGCGTCCGTATCGTACTTAATCCCCTGGGCCGCCAGAAACCGCGATAGGTCGGCCATGCCAATGGACAGGTCGCGCGCGGTGGGGGCGAGCAGCGCCAGCGCCGCGACTGCCGTTTCGACGGCGGCGGCGAAGGCTTCCACATCGAACTGGCCGTCGCTGGTCAGGAACGCGGGCAGGTTCAGTACGAAGCCGGGGTCGTCCGCGGCGCGGCCCGACCAGGCGGCCTCGGTTGGCGCGGCACGGCGTAGCAACAGCAGACGCAGCGCCCGCTTTTCGAGTTCCGGTCCGAGCGGATGCGCCCAGATCTCGGTGGCTCCCGCCAGGGTCACGGGCCCGCGGCCGGGGGCAAGCGCGGCGAGGGCTGCGCCGGCGTGGTCTTCCCAGGCGGCCGGCAGGGTGAGCAGGCGTAAGGCGGAATCCGGATCGGCGCCGATCTCGACGCGCCTCGTGCGGGTGCCATGCCAGATCCGATGCACTCTCATGACCGGCAAAGTATGCCGAACGACTCGGGCTGCAAAGCACATTTTGTGTGAAATCGGCGCGATGACCACAAAATCCTGTGGATAACGACACGGTAGACCAATAGTCCCGGCGCGCCTATATGTCCGGGCATGAACATCGGCACGTGGCTCTTTACCCTGCTCAACGGCAACCTCGTCGGCACCGACGCGGCGGGCAACAGCTACTATCAGGAGAAGGCGATCCGTCCCAACGGCCGCTCGCGGCGCTGGGTCACTTATAAGGGTGAGGTCGAAGCGTCCTCTGTCCCGCCGGAATGGCACTCCTGGCTGCATTACACCACCGACAAGCCGATCCAGGCCTCGGCGCACCGGCCTTGGACCAAGGACCACGTCCCTAACCAAACCGGTACGGCCGCCAGTTACCGGCCGCCCGGTCATGACTATGAAGGCGGTCAGCGGGACCGCGCCACCGGCGATTACGAAGCCTGGACGCCGGGAAGCCAGTAATCCCAATGGCGAAAAGCGGCACCGCTGAGGTTCTGACCGGAGCCGTCGTATTGTTGATCGCGGCCGGATTTCTGGGATTCGCGGTGGCGCATTCCGGGCGGACGGCGAGTGCCGGATATCAGTTGCATGCTCAGTTCGATCACGTCGATGGCCTCAATCCGGGGGCGGATGTGCGGATCGCTGGCGTGAAGGTCGGCAGTGTCGTCTCCATGGAGATCGATCCGAAGACTTTCCTCGCCGACGTGACTCTGACTGTGCGCGACAACATCCATTTGCCCAAGGACACCGGCGCGGAGATCACCAGCGAGAGCCTGCTTGGCGGCAAGTTTCTCAATCTGAGCCCAGGAGGCTCGGGTACGGATCTGGCCCCTGGCGGATTGATTACGATCACCCAATCTTCGATCAGCCTGGAGCAGCTTCTGGGCAAGTTCATTTTCAGCGCCGCCAGCCTGACGGATAAAGTCAAGGACACTGGTTCGTCGGGAACGGATAAGGGTGGAGCTGGTACGGGAGCGTCGAAATGATCCCTCCGCCGCCGTCGAACTGGCCGGGCCTTGAAGGCAATTCGTTGGCCTGCCGCGAAAAGATCAAGGTGCTGACGGAAAATCACCAGGAACTGGCGCAGGTGCTGCGCGACACGTTCGAGGACGCGATCCTGATGGGCGTCGATGAGGCGGCGATGCGTGGCATACTCGCCGGGATGATTGACGGCCTTGAATCGCCGAAGCGCGCCTCGCGATGAGGTGGGTCTGGACCGGGATGTTGCTGGTGTCCTTGCCGTTGAGTGCGCTGGCGCAGCAGGGAGCCGTGTTGCGCGAGAACGTGCCGGATGAGCCGGCGGTGATGGTTGCGCCGCCGGATGACACGGTGACCGCGGCGCCATTGCCGCCGCCGGATCAGGACATGAAGCCGGATGATACCGAACCGGCGATGGTGCCCAATCCGCTGGATGAGCCCAACGCGAGCCCGGGCGCTTCCGCCAGGCAGGCGCAGCCGCAAGGCCAACCGCAGCGCGGCGGATGGGTGCAGATGGGGACAGCGACGTTGCAGGCGCTGGACAAAGTGAACGCCAGAGGCGACCTGCTGGTGCTGAAGGTGGGCGACAGTGGACATTTCGGCTCGTTGATCATTTCGGTGCGCGGTTGTTTCGTTCGGACACCGGATCGACCATCCGACGCGACGGCGTTTCTGGTGATCCGCGATCAGCATCCCGACGCGCCCGGTTTTTCCGGTTGGATGGTTCGCTCCGCGCCCTATTTATCGATGTTGGCGCATCCGATTTACGACGTTCGCGTCGCGGGATGCTCGCCGTGACGTTGCCGCCGTTTCGACGTGCCGCGTTGCTGCTCGATCTGGATGGCACATTGTTGGATATGGCGCCCGCACCGGATTCAGTCGTGGTGCCGCCGGGTCTGACGGATGCGTTGCGCACGATCCGCGAGCAGTTGGACGGTGCTCTCGCGGTGGTGACCGGGCGGTCGATTGACGTGATCGATGCGCTGCTTGGCGACGTGCCGTACGGCGTCGCTGGTGAGCATGGCGGCGCGGTACGGGCGGGTCCGGGCGAACCGATCGAACGGCCGGAGGTGAAAGCTCCGCCACCGGCCTGGATCGATCGCGCGAAGGCGCTGGAGGCGGCGTTTCCAGGTAGTATTCTGGAACGCAAGGCGCGCGGTTTTGGGATGCATTTTCGCCAGGTGCGGGAGGCGGGGCCCGCGATCCATCGCGCTCTGTGCGAGTTGGTCGAGGGTTCGGCGGACTTCGAACTGATGCAAGGCCAGTTGCTGTATGAGGTGCGGCCACGCGGCGTCGACAAAGGCCACGCGGTCACCGCCCTGATGCGGCGCGCGCCATTTGTGGGCCGTGTGCCGGTGTTCATCGGCGATGACGTCACCGACGAGGATGGGATGCGCGTCGCCCGAAGCATGGGTGGCATCGGATTGCGGGTGCAGGATGTGTTCGGTGATGCCGCCGGAGTGCGTGCCTGGTTACACGACACGGCGGCTCACGGGGACTGGGGGGCGTTGCCATGAAGGTTTCGGATTTCAAGGTGCTGACGTTCGATTGTTACGGAACCCTGATCGATTGGGAGAACGGGATCCTCGCCGCGCTGCGCCCGCTGGTTCGGCGTGCCGGTGTCACTTTGGACGGCGAAGCGATTCTGGCTGAATTCGCCGCGCAGGAGTCGGCGCAGCAGGCGGCGACGCCGGGTATGCCGTACGCCGCGTTGTTGAGCGTGGTGCATGCGCGTCTCGCCCGCGTCTGGGGGGCGGCCGACGACGTGGCGGAAGACGCGCGGTTCGGTGCCTCGGTGGCGGATTGGCCGGCGTTTCCGGACAGCATGGAGGCGTTACGCGCATTGGCGAGCCGTCACCGTCTGGTGATCCTGTCGAATGTCGACCGCGCCGGCTTCGCCGCCAGCAATCCTCGACTGGGTGTTACCTTCGACGCGATTTATACCGCGCAGGATATCGGATCGTACAAGCCCGATCCGCGGAATTTTACCTATCTGATGGAACATCTGGCCGCCGATGGTTACCAGAAATCCGACGTTCTGCACGTGGCGCAGAGTCTGTTCCACGACCATGCGCCGGCGAACGCGCTCGGTCTGGCGTCAGCCTGGATCGATCGCCGTCAGGGCGCCGAGGGATGGGGCGCGACGGCGCCTCCGCCGCAAGGTGTGCACTACGACTTTCACTTTCAAAGCATGGCCGAGTTAGCCGCGCAGTAATCCGCGTTTCGCCAGGTTGCGCATCAGCGCGGCGGTGCCGAACGTCCAGGGCTCGCATTGATCGGTTGGCATGATCCGGTTGACGAGAGCGCCAAGTTTGGGCGCGGCGATGGTGACGGTGTCGCCGGTCTTATGGGTAAAACCCTGGCCTTTGACGTCGCGGTCCTCGATTGGCGCGAACATGGTGCCGAGAAACAGCACCGCGCCATCCGGGTAGCGATGATGCGCGTTCACCATTTGCGCGACGAGGTCCTCCGGGTCGCGGCTGATCTTCGCGATGGACGACGAGCCTTGCAGCACATACTGGTCCAGCCCTTCCACCTTCAGCGTGACGGTGGTTGAGCGGATATCATCCAATGTGAACCCGGAATCGAACAGCCGGACGAACGGGCCAATCGCGCAGGAGGCGTTGTTGTCCTTGGCTTTGCTCAACAACAGAGCCGAGCGGCCTTCGACATCGCGCAGGTTGACGTCGTTGCCAAGCGTCGCGCCGACGATGCGGCCGGTGGAGGCGACGACCAGCACGACCTCGGGTTCGGGATTGTTCCACGAGGAATCCGGGTTGACGCCAGCGTCCATGAGCGTGCCGACGGCGGCCATGGGTTGCGCCTTGGTGAAGATTTCGGCGTCGGGGCCGATGCCGACTTCCAGATACTGGCTCCAGGCGTTTTGTTCGATCAGGACCTGTTTCAGGCGCGCGGCCTCGGGCGAGCCGGGCTTCAGCTTCGCGAGATCGTCGCCGACGAGATTGGTGACCTCGGCGCGGATCGCGGCGGCGGCGGACAGATCGCCACGCGCGCGTTCTTCAATCACGCGTTCCAGCATCGAAATGGCGAAGGTGACGCCGGCGGCTTTGATCGCCTGCAGATCGATCGGCGCGAGCAGCCACGGTTTGGTGCGGTCGCGGGTCTGGGGTGGCGTGTTGGCGAGCAAGGCCGCGACGGTGTCGATGCGTTCGCCGGGCGCGGTGCGTGTCGTGGCGGCGGGATCGGTGGTCTCGCACAAGTCACGCATTGTTGGACAGGTGGCGGAAATGTCGAACGCCACGCCCTCGCGGATCGCGACCAGGGATGGGCCGTTGAAGTCGGGACGCCACACCCGGCCGGCGAGTGTGGCTGTCGCGGCGTCATCCGGTAGCACGTCGCGTGCTATTTCGTTTGCGTGTGGCATCGACTCTTCCTTCGATCGCATCACTCGTGTCATTGCGAGCGGAGCGAAGCAATCTCCATCAGAGGGGACAGGGAGATTGCTTGCCCCGGCCAGGCCGGGGCACCGCTGCGCTCCTCGCAATGACAGAATGTACCTACTTGACCCAACGGAATTTGCGGAGCGAGCGCAGGTTGTCGGGCATTGGGTCTTTCGGGAACAATTGCGGCCAGTTCGTCCACGAGACTTCGCCGACGTACAGGTCGCCGCGGCTGTCCACGCACAGCCCGTGTGGCGCGATGAACTGATCCACGCCCAGGCCGGCGCACAACCCGCCTAATCGCGAGAGACGCTTGCCGGTGTTGTCGACGATGGTGACCCTGGGCCCGAGATTCGGCGCGTTCCGGTTGACCGGCTGCACCGGGCCCAGTTCGCCAACGTAACAGATTGGGCATTTGCCTGATGGCATGAAAATCCCGCACGGGCGGTGCAGGTTGTTCCATTGCGTTTCGTATTTGCCGTTGCCGTCGAAGACCTGGACCCGATGATTCTCCCGGTCGGCGACATAGACCCAGCCGTCGGCGTCACAGGTGATGTTGTGCGCGATGTTGAACTCGCCCGGGTCGGTACCGGAACCGCCCCAGGATCGCAGCAATCGCCCATCCGGCGTGTAGCGGTGCACCCGGGCGTTGCCGTAGCCGTCGGAGACGTAGATGTCGCCATTCGGCGCCATCGCGGTATGGGTGCAGCGGTGGAACGGTTCGCCGCTCATGTACGGCGCGGGCTTGCCGGAGATGCCAATTGTCAGCAGCACTTTGCCTTCGAGCGTGCAGTGACGCACCGTGTGATCGCCGTCGTCGGTCAGCCACAAGGTGTCGTCGGGGGCAACGAAGACACCGTGCGCGCGGGGAAACAATCCCTCGCCCCAGGCGCGGACGAACTCGCCGTCGCGGTTGAACACGATAACCGGGTGCTCGCCGCGATTGAAGACATAGACGTTGTCTTTCGAGTCGACGCCGACGCCGCCGATTTCCTTGAACGACCAGCCGGGGGGGAGTTTCGCCCAATCGTCTACCGGCTCATAGGTGTAGTCGCCGCTACCCAGGGTGACCATGATGGGTTCCTCCGATTGTTACGAGCCGAGTACGCTTGCATTTGTTTTCCCCACCGTCATCCCCCGACCTGATCCACCGCTGTCCGGTCAAATGTCGTGTTGATGACTGGTTCTTTTTGCCCGTCATGGCCGGGTTCGGCCCGGCCATCCACGACTTTACTGACCGCGCCAAAGACGTGGATGACCGCCCCAAGGGCGGCCATGACGAGATGCGACAGCCAGTGCTCAACCGGACAGAAGTGGACCCGATCGGGGGATGACGATAATGGATGTTCCTCTGCCGCAAGGAGTGCTACTCCGCCGCGCGTTTCACGTCCGGTTCGCGGAACCTTGTGCGAAACGCATCCCATTCCGTGGCGCCGACGCGATCGAACGCGGCGCGGACCGTCATGCCGTCACGCGGGGCCGGGTGGACATGCGTCTCCTTCAACGCGGCCAGCGCGGCATCGCAGGCTCCGATCGCGGCTTTCAACAGCAGGCCGGGAACGATGGCGAGTTTGAAGCCAAGCTTTTCCGCCTCGCGCAAATCCAACGACGGCGTCTTGCCGCCCCAGACCACGTTCAGCAGGCACGGGCCCTTCACACGCTTCGGCACGGCGGCGATTTCTTCCAGCGTTTGCGGCGCTTCCAGGAATGCCATGTCGGCACCGGCATCCAACGCGGCGTTGCAGCGGGCGACCGCTTCCTCGAAGTTCACCACCGCGCGGGAGTCGGTTCGGGCGATGATGAGGAAATCCGGATCGCGCCGGCTGGCGGCGGCGGCGCGGATTTTCGCCAGCCAGTCCTCCCGCGGCACGATTTCCTTGTCGTCGAGGTGACCGCAGCGTTTCGGCGAGACCTGATCCTCGATATGGATGCCCGCGATTCCGGCCTGTTCGTAATCGCGCACGGTGCGCACCACGTTCAGTTCGTTGCCGTAACCGGTATCCGCGTCGGCGATCACCGGAACATCCACCGCGCGCGCCATGCGAGACGCGTTGGCGACCATTTCGGTTTCCGTCAGCAGGCCGAAGTCCGGATATCCGTGCGACACGGACGTCCCGGCGCCCGTCATATACACCGCCGGAAATCCCGCCTGGGCCACCAGCATCGCGGTCAGGCCGTCATAAGCTCCTGGTGCGATCACCATGCCTGGGCCGCGCAGCAACGCGCGTAGCTTGCTTGATTGGGTCATCCTGGCACCTCCGGTTTGATGGTAGGCCCGGTGCGGACCAGGGTCCAGCTTGCCGGGACGGCGGCCCAGGGATATCACCTGAAGACGATGAGCGAGGGCTGGCTGATTTGGCGAGTCCCACGAAACACTGCTGACCCAAACGGTTGGCGAACATTCATGCTGACCGAAACGTTTGGCGAGCATTCATAAGGAGAGGTGAGTTGAAATTCGTGGATCAGCATGGTGTGTTGACGGCCAAACACGGAAGAATATTGGACGCTCACGGTGATTCAATACTACTCAATGGGGTCTCGTTGTTTGAGAGTCAGCATCGTGTGGGTGAAAGATTCTACAACGAGGATGTCGTTAAATGGTTGGTTGAAAACTGGAACATTGACGTGATTCGCGCCGCACTTGGAGTTGCACCCGATGGCTATCTAACGCATCCAGACCGAGAACGTAATAAAATAACTCGAGTGGTGGATGCAGCCGTCGACTCTGGAATTTATGTGATCATCGACTGGCATGCCCACCAGCAACACACGCACGAGGCAAAAGAATTTTTTATCGAAATGGCGTGTCAATATCGTGAATGCGATAATGTAATCTTTGAACTCTGGAACGAGCCGGAGCGTCACGACTGGTCAAGCATAATCAAACCGTATCACCAGGCCTTGATAAAAGCAATAAGGGACAATGGGGCAAACAACCTGGTGATCGCCGGCACGCAGTGGTGGTCTCAGGGCGTTGATATAGCAGCTTCCGATCCGTTGAACTGTGATAACGTTGCCTATGCTCTGCACTTTTATGCCGGATCGGCTGATCACAAGGCCGCCGATTTGCGTACCAAGACCAAAAACGCGCTGAATAACGGTGCCGCTATCTTCGTTAGCGAATATGGAACATGTAACCATGATGGGAACGGACAAATCGACGAAAACGAAATGAAATGCTGGTGGGATTTCTTACAACAAAACTGTATCAGCCACGTCAACTGGTCAATTTGCGATAAAAATGAGGCTGCCTCTGTACTGATGAACGGAATTGTGCCTTGCGATAAGGATGTGCCTGGAAATTGGCAGCCCGCCTGGCTTTCCGCGTCTGGCGAACTTGTTCGACAGCACATCAAAGAAACCCGAAAGCCGGCAGGGAATTGATGGCGCCGATCAACACATATCGACGGGCGCCTAACAAGACGGTTGCCTAAGTCAGGCAGACGCTTAGGATGCTCTCCTCGCAATTTGCCATTCAAACAACGGAGGAAACAGCCCATGGCGTTGACACAGGATCTCGGACAGTTCGTCGCCGATCT
>Ga0182018_10002413_pt1 | contig 18793 bp, 14 predicted proteins | sample 812P2MmetaG_FD_120490 | JGI IMG/M metagenome (GOLD analysis project Ga0182018, IMG submission 120490) | Permafrost microbial communities from Stordalen Mire, Sweden - 812P2M metaG | ecosystem: Environmental > Terrestrial > Soil > Wetlands > Permafrost | place: Sweden: Stordalen | collected... | reverse complement strand
TCCGATTACACCGTGTACTCGATGGTCGGCGTGAGCGGCGCTTCTTTTCTCCTCGGCCAGCTGACCCATGACGACCACCTGCAGGAAGCTGGACTTCTCAGCGGCGAAGCTGCCATCAACAGCACTGCGGTGGCTTACTTTCTCAAGGAGATTACGCAGCGGCCGCGCCCCTACCAGGGCAATGAGCATGGATCGTTTTTCCAAGGCGGCGATTCGTTTCCCTCCGAGCACGCGGCCATCGCCTGGTCGGTGGCCAGTGTCTGGGCGCACGAATACCCCGGCCCGCTCAGCCAGATTTTGGCCTATGGTCTGGCCTCGGTCGTGACTGTGACCCGGGTCACGGCCAAGCAGCACTTCGCTTCTGATGTCGTCATCGGCAGCGCGCTCGGCTGGTATTTCGGGCGCCACGCTTACCGCGCCCATCACGATCCGGAACTGGGCGGGACGTCTTGGGACAGTCTTCTGCCGGAGTCCAAGGGCGAGAGCACGCGTAACCCGGAGAACATGGGCTCGCCCAATGTGCCGCTAGATAGCTGGGTCTATCCCGCACTCGAACGTCTCCAGGCGCTCGGCTACGTGCACGGCGGTTACCTCGGCATGCGCCCGTGGACGCGCATGGAGTGTGCACGTCTTCTCGAAGATGCTAGCGACAACCTGGCGGGAGATCGCCAAGATAGCGGCGCAGCGCAGCATCTCTATGACGCGCTGGCCGGCGAGTTCGAGGATGAATCCCGGCGGCTTGAGGGCGAAACCAACCTGGGGGCGAGCCTGGATTCTATCTACACGCGCACTACCCAAATCTCCGGAACGCCGCTGCGCGATGGCTATCATTTTGGGCAGACCATCATCAACGACGATGGGCGGCCGTATGAGGAGGGCTTCAACAACGTTACCGGCTTTACGGCGCACGCCGTCGCCGGTCCGTTTTATCTGTCCGTGCAAGGCGAGTATCAGCACGCGCCGGCAGTTGCATCGGATCCTCCCAGCGTGCTCGACGCTACGGCCGCGGCAGATGGCGGGGTCATTCCCTTACCGGACGGCTCGCCGACCATCAACCAGTTTCGTCTGCTTGCCACCTCCGTTGGTTTTACCTGGCGCAACGTACAAGTCTCTTTTGGGAGGCAAAGTCTTTGGCTGGGCCCGGGAGAAAGCGGATCGCTGCTGCTCAGCAACAACGCGGCCCCGATTGCGATGCTTCGAATCAACAATGCCTCCCCCGTCACTATTCCGCTGCTTTCGCGGATATTGGGGCCGCTCCGCATGGATTTTTTTGTGGGACAGCTTTCGGGTCAAACTTGGATTTACAATCCGCCGGCCTCGGCTGGCCTGAACCCCGGACTCAACCCCCAGTTCTTGGTCGGGCCGAATCTCAGCCCCCAGCCCTTCATTCACGAAAACAAGATCAGTTTCCGACCCACGCCAAACCTAGAATTCGGCATGGGTGTCAGCGCAATGTTTGGCGGTCCCGGCCTGCCCTTCGATTGGCACGAGTTTCTCGCGAGCTACTACGGTCATAACGCCAATACCGCCATTAATCCCGCCAAACGCTTCTCCAGTTTCGATGTGACGTATCGCATCCCGGGTCTGCGGCAATGGCTGACGCTCTACAATGACTCCATCGTCGGAGACGAGATTTCCCCGATCGGTTCGTCTCGGCCGATGTTGAATCCCGGTTTCTACATTCCTCAGTTTCCCAAGCTCGAAAACCTCGAGCTTCGGGTGGAGGGATTCAAAGACTCTCCCGGCCTGGGGGTCATGTACATCGACCGGCGTTTCCGTTCCGGGTACACCAATGACGGCAACCTGATTGGGAGCTGGATTGGGCGCCAAGCCTTTGGCGGACAAGCGTGGTTGAAATACTCATTCTCTCCTAAGAGCTATCTGCAACTGGGATATCGTCACCAGGAAGTGGATCAGTTTCTCGTCGGCGGCGGTCATCTCAATGACTTCGGGGTGGACGGCGCATTCCAGCTGGCTTCGGGTTTGACGGCTTCGGGCGGGATTCAGTATGAGCAATGGGATTTTCCAGCCCTTCGATCGACAGTTCAGTCTGACATCACAGCATCGGTGCAGTTGACATTTCATCCTGCGTGGCAGGTTCACAAGTAGAAACAAATAGAACGTGTCCCAGATAGAAACCAAATCTCGAGCGCAGTACGCGTCAGACCCAGACTTTGAAGTCGCCGTGGCGCACTTTAGAGCCACGGGAGTTCGGGCTAAGCTCGTCGAGTCACTCCGGCTGCTCTGGGTGGAACGGCGGTTTATCGGCCGACTTGCGCTCGTCGGCGTTCTGTCCGGAACTTTGATTGCATTTCTGCTACCCAAGCAGTTCCAGTCGACGGCGCAATTGATGCCTCCCGACTCCGGGAGCGGCTCCGGGGCGGCCATGCTCGCAGCTCTTACCTCAAATGCCGGGAGCGGTGTCGGAGGAGTTGCGGGCAGTTTGTTGGATGTCAAGAGTTCCGGGGCTCTGTTTGTTGGCATTCTTGGCAGCCGCACGGTGGAAGACCGGTTGGTACAACACTTTGATCTCAAGCAGGTCTATGGACTCAGACTCGAAGAGGATGCGACGAAGAAACTTGCAGAAAACACCGGCATCGCGGAAGACCACAAAAGCGGCATTATTACGATCACGGTGACGGATCGTGACTCACAGCGGGCTACGGCCATCGCCCAATCGTACGTCGAAGAACTGAATCGCCTCGCTGCCGAACTTTCCACGTCAGCGGCGCACCGGGAAAAGGTGTTTCTGGAGCAGCGGCTGGCAGAAGTGAAGGTAGATCTGGATCAGGCTTCGCGAGATTTCAGTCAGTTTGCCAGTAAGAACACGGCCATTGACATTAAAGAGCAGGCCAAAGCCATGGTGGAGGCCGCTGCGACCCTTCAAGGACAGGTGATCGCCGCCGAGTCCCAATTGAAAGGGTTGGAGGAGATCTATACATCCAACAACGTACGAGTACGCTCAGTGCAGGCCCGCATCACGGAACTACAGCAGCAGCTCGACAAATTGGGCGCGCGGTCGACCGGCGAAGCTGGCGTTTCCGCGAAGGCCGGAAGCACGCTGTATCCCTCCATCCGCGATCTGCCCCTGCTCGGGGTCACCTATGAAGACCTTTTTCGAAGGACCAAAATCCAGGAAGCGGTCTATGAAACCCTTACGCAGGAATATGAGCTGGCCAAGGTGCAAGAAGCCAAGGACACACCCAGTGTAAGAGTTCTGGATTCGGCCAGCGTGCCCGAGCGGAAATCCTTTCCACCCCGTATGATCATCATCCTCTTGTCCGCATTTGCTGCTTGCGGTGCCGGCGCTATGTGGTTGCTAGGGCGGGCTCGGTGGGAACAGATTGACCCGGAAGATACCGGGAAAGCGTTGGCGTCAGAAGTCGTCCAAAAAATAAGTTCCACGCTGGCATGGAAATCTCCGCAGGGATCGCGGATGCATGCCTGGGTTCACGGCTTCTGGGCTTGGTTGATTCGGCGTCCCGAGAGAGATGAATCAGCGTAAGAAGTGGATGGATTGCACTGCATGCAGCGCTCTCTCCCGGTCCCGATTGCATCAGGTGGCTTGCAGCCTGGCGGATCAGGCGCTGTCGGTCGGCGGCATGTTCATGGTCAACGTCGCTCTCGCGCGTACCGAAAGCAAGGAAGAATACGGAATGTTTGCGCTTTTCTATTCCGTGTTCACTTTCTTGGCCGGCCTGCACAATGCCGCCATTCTGGAACCCTATACCGTTTATGGGTCGGGAAGATATCGCTTGCACTCTTCCGCATACTTCCGGTCGATGGCATGGATCAACGTAGGCGTTGGTTTGTTGCTGACAGGCGCTCTGTTATCCCTCTATGTTCTCCTCGAACGGTTTGCTCCAGGAACGGCTTCGAGATCGCTGCTCGGCCTTGCCGCCACCGTGAGCATTCTTTTGTGGGGCGTCTTTCAGCGTCGTGTCTTCTACGTGCAACGACAGGCGGTCCTTGCGGCCAAGACTTCCTTGGTTTTCTTCGTCGCGGTGGTTTGTGGGCTTCGGCTAGCAACCAAGGCGCATGTGCTGAACAGTTTTTCCGCCTTTCTGGTGATTGCCCTGGGCTGGGTTGCAGCCAGCGCGGGCTTTGCCAGAAGACTTCCTTTCGGGAAGAGCCCGGGGGCCTTTCTTCAAATGGAGCCGGGTTACCGGAGCCTGCACTGGAAATACATGCGCTGGGTTCTGGCTACCGCCTTCGTATTTCAATTAATGAATCAGGGCTACTACTGGCTGGTGGCGGCGCTGGTTTCAGTCAAGCAGGTGGCTGAACTCAAAGCCATGGCCTTACTGATCGCGCCAGTCGATCAGATTTTCATCGCCCTGAACTATCTGGTTCTTCCGCTGCTGGCGGCTGACTCCGCGACCGGGAAAATGGAAGATATGTTATCCACGTGGAAGCGGTACGCTCTCGGGATTGGAGTACTGACCTCGGCTTTCGCGGTATGTGTCATTGTATTCGGAAAAGCGGCGGCGCACCTGCTTTACAGCGGCCGTTATGACGACGCGGCTCCATTGTTGATGATGCTCGGGTTACTGCCTCTAGTAATGGGGATTGGTCATACGATGAATGCCGCGCTGAAGTCCATGGAAAAACCGAAACTGGTGTTCTGGGCATATGTGTGCAGCGGCAGCGTCACCTTCCTGGTTGGAGTTCCGCTGATTCGACATTCAGGCTTGCGGGGGGCAGTGTACGGAATGCTTCTTTCCGCAGTTGCTTACACGGCCACGTTGGCCTTGGCGCTCGGAAATGCCTGTTACAAGACACCTGTCAAAGCGGCCGACGCATCATGACTATCCCTACTTCCAAGAATTCGGAACTGTCTCCCATTGCGCTGTTTGTCTACAACCGTCCCGAACACACCAGACGAACGGTGGAGTCGCTGGCGCAGAATGAGTTGGCGCCCCAGAGTGATCTTTTCGTATTTGCCGACGGTGCCAAGAATGAAAACGCCAGAGCCGCCATTCAGGAGGTCCGAGAATACGCGCAGACGATTCGGGGCTTTCGCTCCGTTACCATCGCCGAACGGGAACGGAATTGTGGCTTAGCCAAGTCGGTAATCGGCGGAGTCAGCCAGGTTTGCGCCCAGTTTGGACGGACCATCGTCGTCGAGGATGACCTATTGACTGCCCCAAATTTCCTGCGATTCATGAATGAAGCCCTCGAGCACTACAAGGACCAAGTGAGAATCTTTTCCGTCAGCGGCTTCAATTTCCCCATCGATGCTCCCGAGGATTACCCCTATGACGCTTTTTGTTCTTACCGGAGCAGTTCCTGGGGCTGGGGGACGTGGCAGGACCGCTGGATGAAGGCGGACTGGGCAATGCGGGATTTCGCGGATTTCATCGTTGACCGTCAACAGCAAGAACGCCTCAACCGGGGAGGCGATGATCTCACCCCCATGCTTGCCCGGCAAATGGCCGGACATTTGAACTCGTGGGCCATTCGTTGGGAGTACGCGCATTTCAAACATGAAGCATTCGCGCTATTTCCCGTCACGTCGATGGTCTACAACATAGGTCTTGACGGATCGGGCGTTCACTGTCGTGGCGATACCGTAAATCAGAAGCCTCTGTCGTCCAGCGCCGCCAGAGCCTATCGATTTCCGGAGACGGCGGAAGTGCCGCCACATTTCGCAGCGGAAATCAAGAGATTGAACCGCATATCTTCTGCCCGAAAAGTGCTGCGCTATTTCCGGAGCCAACTGGAGTCCAAGTACAGCGCAGTTAAGAGCTCATGATGGTTGGCGAGGACCAGTGAAGATGGAGAAATGTTGATTAAGAGCGGAATTAAATCGGTGTACCGGAAACTGCGTAGGCGAGTGGAGCACCATAGTGAGTCGATACTCATGCTTCTGGGTAAACAAATGGCGTGGCAGGTCGCTGATCTGCCGCCGAACGCCGACTTTCGAACAGTCGGATTTAAGGTTTTTTCGCAGTGGGATGAGGATGGCATCATCCAGTATCTAATCAGCAAATTGCCTATCGAGAACAGGACTTTCGTAGAATTCGGCGTGGAAGACTACGAGGAAAGCAATACTAGATTCTTGCTGCTGAATAACCACTGGCAAGGCATGGTTCTCGACGCGTGCTCGGCGGATATCCGGCACATTCAATCCGATAGAATTCATTGGCAGTATGACCTGCAAGCCAGAACCGCATGGATTACTCGGGAGAACATCGACTCCCTACTCGCCCAGTCTGGTTTTTCTGACGACCTTGGCCTTATTTCGATCGATGTAAATGGGAATGACTATTGGATTTGGGAGGCTATTCAGTCGGTAAAGCCAAGAATTGTGGTCGTGGAATATAACAGCCTTCTTGGACTTCAGCCAATTTGCGTGCCTTACCAAGAGGATTTCGACCGAACTGCTGCTCATCGCTCGAACCTGTATTACGGTTCTTCTTTGGCCGCGCTGCATCACCTGGCGAAGAAAAGGGGCTACATTCTGCTGGGTTCCAACGTTTGGGGCCACAATGCCTTCTTCGTCAGGTCGGATATATCCGAGGGCTTTCGAGGATTGTCTCCCGAACAAGCTTATGTGCACAGCAAATTCAGGGAGTCGAGGGACGCGGCTGGAGGACTGACCTATGTCCGTGGAGACGATCGCATTAAGTTGATCGAGCACCTGCCTGTCTGCAATGTTGTGACGGGGCAAGAGGGCCCGCTAAAAAACCTTCGTTCGGCGCCCTGATGATTGCGATAGGACGGCCTTACCGTTCGTAATTCGACCTTGAAACTTCTGTCGTCTCCTCTTTAACTCGCCGTACTTCTATGTCCCCAATGGCCACGGTCTCGCCGCAGATCGCTAGAACGCTCATCGTTCAGATTGAACCCTGGGTGAATGAAGGCGAACTTCGGGAACTCAAGAGGGTCATCGACTCAACCTTCTTGGTGGAACACGACTTGACGCGCGAGTTTGAGAGCATGACAGCTCAGCTCACGGGATCGAAGCACGCCATCGCGGTGTGCAACGGAAGCATGGCGCTGTTCGTTTGCCTGAAGGCGCTCGGCATCGGTCCCGGCGATGAAGTGATCGTGCCCAACCTCACCTTTGTGGCAACCGCCAATTCAGTCATTCTGGCGGGAGCCACTCCGGTTCTGTGTGAAGTTCAAGGGGACACGTTTTGCCTGGACGTCTCCCGTGCCGAGAAGCTGCTGACGGAGCGAACCCGCGCAATCATGCCGGTTCATCTCTACGGGCAGGCTGCCGACATGAGCCGAGTGCTGACCTTTGCCCGCAATCACGGCCTTAAGGTGATCGAAGATGCCGCCGAAGGCATCGGCGTCACCTTCGAGGGAAGGCACGTTGGTACGTCCGGCGAGATGGGGATTCTGTCCTACTACGGCAATAAGACAATTACCTGCGGTGAGGGTGGAGTGGTCTTGACCGATGATGATGATCTAGCGAAGGCCGTCTATCGTCTCAAGAACTATGGGCGCGACCAAAAAGGCACGTTCATCCACGCATCTATCGGCTTCAACTTCTCGTTCACTGATTTGCAAGCCGCGATTGGCATCTCCCAGATGAAAAACCTGCGAGCCATCATTCACAAGAAGCGGGAAATTCATGATCGGTACCTTGAAGAGTTGCGGGGTCTGCGGGTCTTGCGTCCAGTTCATATCGATCCGCGCTGTGAACCGGTTTTCTGGTTTACGTCGTTTCTCTGCGACGACCCCGACGCGCTTTCAGTGTTCCTCCGCAGTCATAGTATCCAGACACGGAGGTTCTTCTGCCCCCTCCACCTCCAACCGTGCTACGCGGACCACAAGTATGTCCGTTTCATAGACGCGGATTTCCAGGTCAGCGAGAGTATCTACAAGCAGGGAATCTCTCTGCCATCGGCTTACAGTCTGACCCCCGGGGACCAGGGCTTCGTGATTGAAAAGATAAAGCGGTTCTATGCGGATCGGGATTGATTGCTTGCGGGTTGATCCTGAATATTTCGGGGGATTGAATACTTACGTCCTGGGAGTTCTGGACGGATTCGCTGCCGTGGGTCAGGGTTATGACTTTCAGTTGTTCCTCAACCGTGGTAATGAAGGCTTTTTCGAACAATATGCGGGCCTGTCAAACTTTGAGACAGTCGTGGTCGACGACCGGTCTCTTCGACTACGTCAAGGTCTATGCCGAACGTCGCTGCTTTCCGGTAGCCCCGGAATGTACCGCTTCGCTTCCAGTCTAATGTTCGAATCCATAAGAGAAAAACTGGACGCCGCCTCCGACGTTATCTACACTCCCACGGTCGCACTGCTCTGTCTTGACAACCGCAAACCAACCCTGCTTTCCATGCACGATATTCAGCACGTCCACTATCCGGAATTCCTCAGCTGGCCACGGCGGCTTAGCCGGAGGATTACCTATGGCCTTAGCGCCAGTTATGCCAACTATTTTCAGGCGAGCAGCGACTTCATAAAGCAAGATATGCTAGCCAACTATCGCCAGATTTCCCCAGAACAGATCGAAGTGATCCCTGAGGGGGTCAACTTGCGGGAGTTTGCGTTTCCCCGCGACACTGCGCCGCTTGTGATGCGCCATGAACTGCCGGGACGATTTTTGTTCCTTCCAGCTCAACTGTGGCCGCACAAGAACCATCTGACGGTTCTCAAGGCTCTCAAGCGAATTGAAGAACGGCATGGTTATCAAATTCCTCTAGTCCTGACCGGCGCGAAATATGCAGGAGCATCCGCTATTTTCAAGTTTCTCGCCGAGCACAAGATGGACTATGTCCGTTACCTTGGGAGGGTGACTTTTGACGACCTCGTTGGGCTTTACCAGAGCGCATCGTTTCTGGTTTCGGCCGGACTCTATGAGTCGAATAGTCTGCCGGTCTTAGAGGCTGCCGCAGCAGGTACTCCAATTATTGCGTCCGACATACCTCCGAACCGAGAGCTTGAGGCCACTCTCCAGTTGAACCTGTTCGATCCGCTGAACGTGGAGCAATTGGCGCAACTTGTTATGCGGCTTTGGGGGGAGCGGGAAGGTGCTGCTGAACAGGCGTCACACAACCGCACTCAGATCGTGGCCTACTCCTGGGAAAACGTGGCGCGGAAATACTTGCAGTTCCTTGACCGGATTGCAGTTTCATGAGGTGCCATTCGCCATTCGCTTATGGCAAGGCGTTGAGCCAGTGGTCGCCAGTCTGCGTCTCTGAGAAAGTGCTCCGGTTTCATCTTCACGTTGTTTCTAGCACGGTAGGAGTTGACGGCGACCTGTGAGAATCCTTTGCCTCATGTTGCTCATTTCGCTTCACTGGACCTACTGGAAAGCTCTCAGTCGGCTCCGCTGGAGGCGCCTGGCCCTTACGCCAGCGATGGGATGGATGTTGGGGCTTGGATATTTTGTGTTGGCACCCTTAACGCTGCTGACTCTAAATGGTGGCTTCACCCAGCCTGCTGTTTACAACACGAATGACAGATACCGTTCCGTTAGTTTCTCGAACACTACCTACCTTTTACCTATACTGGTGATCTGGCTGGCCATGTTATTCGCGTTCGTGTCGGTCGTCGTGTTAATGCCGCCGTACTGTGGCAGCAAGGACGATGAGCCGCCACTGCTGTTGAACGACAAGCGACTTAAACGAGCCATCGTTGTTACTTGGGGAATCGCACTGCTGGACTATGGCATCACCATCTGGCTCTCTGGCGGACCTACCGCCTTTCTCGTGACACATTGGTATTTGCGCCAGACCCAGTTCCTCACTGACTTCGGTGAGCAATATGTCCTATACACTCAGTTCACCCAGGCGAATTTTGTGATTTTCACCGGGGTCGCGGCGCTCTATACGGCTTGGCTGCTGGAGCATCGGAGGTACAGTTGGCGATTCTGCGGACTCATTGCCTTCGCGATGCTGCTGCAGACGGTGATGACCGGAAACCGAATTTTTGTCGCGCTGTATGGTCTGTCCCTTCTGGTGTCATGCTGGATCTATGGGCGGAAGAAAATCATCCTTGCCTGTTTCGTTTTGTCCCCCGTGATCCTTCTGGTGTTTAGCGCGTGGGCGTCTCTTCGTGGGGACTTAGGAGCATTCTCGCAAAAGCTTCCAGCCTATGTGGAACAAGACCTGGGCGACCGGGCGACGATTACGTTGATAGACGCAACAGAGGGAGCCAGTGTGATGCAATTGCTTCACATGGTCAATGACTTTGGCGAGAAATTCAATTACTTCTATGGTTTAAGCTACACCAAGGCGGTTACTTTTATCGTGCCACGAAGCCTGTATCCGGGGAAGCCCCAGAACTTTCCTGTCTTGATGGCACAGCTTTACGAGCCTGGACAGGAGACCAGCTTAGGGGGAACTCAACTGGCGGAGCTGTACGCGAATTTTGGTGTGCTCAGCGTCTTGCTTCTGCCCGCGATCACGGTTTTGATTTTGCTGCTTTCCGAGAAACTTACTCGAAACATTGAAAAACATGTACTCCTATCGGCGGTACTGTTTGTGCTGTTCATTTGGTATGCGCGGTCCTCCTTCGAGGACAACTTCGTCACATTTGTGTGCGCACAATGTCTGATGTGGAGTTTGAAGCTGGAACGGGGTATTTGTGCGCCGCCGCCACGCTTCGCGTGAGCTCATACGTAAGCCTTCTGTGTCCAGTACAACATGTTATTTTTGGCATTCCATCCACTGCGTTGCTGGAGTATCCCGCAAGATTGTGAGGGCGTAATGACTTTGCTATCCCGGATCTCGTTCTTTTGTCGGCAAACAACCGGCTACCGCCCGTGACTTTCGCCAACCGCGTTTTCGTGAAGGTGGCTCGCTATCCATTGACTTGGCTGGCTCCAGATCAAGTTGTGCCCATTCTTAGCGGGCCGCTGCGCGGCCGCAGGTGGATCGTTGGCTCGGCCCGGCATGCCTATTGGTTGGGCAGCTATGAGCACGAAAAGCAAAGGCAAATTGCCAATGAATTGAAGGCAGGGGATACCTTCTACGACCTAGGAGCGAATGTGGGTTTCTATACCCTGCTGGCGGCCGGACGAGTGGCGGCCGGGAACGTGTACGCCTTCGAACCTCTGCCCAGAAACATCGAATACTTGCGAAAACATCTGAAACTGAATAGCGTGAGCAACGCGGAATTGCTGGAGCTGGCGGTCTGCGACGTCGTTGGAATTGCTTCCTTTCAGGAAGCGGACAATAGCTCCATGGGACACTTGGGAGGCGGCGGCAGCACCAGGGTTCGTACCGCAACCCTCGATTCTCTTCTGCTGCAAGAGAAAATCCTGCCTCCGAGCCTCATCAAGATCGATATCGAAGGGGCTGAACTGCTAGCTCTGAGGGGAGCCTGCGAGACCTTCAGACGATTCAGGCCAGTACTTTTTCTGGCCACTCACAGTCGCGAATTACATAACGAATGTGTCCAGTTGCTGGCCTCTTGGGGATATGAATGCAAGGATCTTGTCCCTCGAACCTGCGAAGACTCAGGTGAAATCGTCGCCCGTCCCAGGCCCGGTAAGTGAGTTCCGAAATAGTCGGAGAGTGCCGCGATCCAAGACGTTTGTTCCGAATCCCGCTACTGTGGGCGTCGGGAAGGTTTTCTGAGCTAATTCGCAAATCGACCATTCGCTAGCAAGGTGACGGTTCTGCCGACGCGGGCAGCATCGGATTCCTAAAGAAAAACGCTGGAGGACCTGCTCAGCCTCTGCTCCAAACTAGAACCGCTAGCGCTTCCCGCAACAGCTCCCAAGATCTGTGAGAGGTTAAGTACGTTCGAATGCACATCCGCTCATCACAAGAGCGCGGGCTTGCCCAACCGCTGCAGTGGGCTCGGTCTGGATATCCATTGCGGCGTCATTCCAGAGGGATGGTCGCAAAGGTGAGAAAGCCGTGACTCCCGTACCGCAGGAAACCGGTATTACGGAATATCCATCATCAGCGGGAATCTTGACTGCGCAGACCGAAGAGGTAGCTGCGCCAGAATCCCGCTGCATCGTATGTGCGGGTCCGCTCGATGAGTCCGTCAGACAGCTTTTCGATACTCGCTTCGGAATTGACGGCAGCTATGAAGCCCGGCGCTGCTCGGGATGCGGATTGGAACAGCTGTTCCCGGTTCCGACCGCTGCGGAAACCAAGCAGCTCTATGAGTCTTACTATAACTTCGGCGGGGAGAAAGGCACGCTTTATACGGGGCTTCGGAAATGGTTCTTCTCCTCTTTCCTTTTTCGCCTCTGGGTTCAGCTGGATGGCGATACCGCTTTCCACACGCGCCGGGGAAAAGGACGTTTGTTGGATATCGGCTGCAATGAAGGCCGGGGATTGCAGATCTACGCGCGCAACGGCTATCAGGTGGAGGGCCTCGAATTGAACGAGACGGCAGCGGCGGTCGCCCGGGAAGCTGGGTTTAGGGTTTACACCGATACGTTGGAAGGTTTTATCCCCGCGACCTCATACGATGTCGCAGTGCTCGCGAACGTCCTCGAACACTCTCTTGACCCGAAAGGAATGTTGTCGTCGGTTCGACGTTTGCTTCAGCCGGATGGCCAGGTATGGATCACCTGTCCGAATAGCCGGAGTTGGTTGCGTTCCCGGTTCGGCCCATCCTGGATCAATTGGCATGTTCCCTTTCACATCGTGCACTTTTCTCCGCAGAGCCTCACGCATCTATTGGCCAAGATTGGTTTTACTCGAGTGCAGGTCTATCAGATTACTCCGGCGCTTTGGGTGGCCTCTTCGTTGATTGCCTGGATGTTTGCCCGAAGGGGAAAGCCCACGCGGCAGTTAAGGAATCCGTGGCTCGTATTTAGCCTGGTGCTCCTGGCGAGGGTCCTCCTGTTTCCCGTGCTTTACCTCGGGAATCGGCTGGGACGGGGAGACTGTTTGGTGGCCGTCGCAAGCCGGCCTGCGGATGTCCCCGGATCACAGGACGGCGCAGCCGTTCTGTCCAGAAGTCTTAGCGTAAGGAGTTCTTAGCATGGCATCGCTTTCCAAACTAATGTCGGCCGCTTGGGTTTCTGGCCGCAACGTCGCACTGGGCGGCTCGGTGGCCTCGCTGACTCTGCTGCGGCAGCCCAGAAAAATGTTTGCCCACGCGACAGAATCTCTTTTTCTGTGCAAAACCATGGGCAATCGTAGGGGAATCCCTCAGAAGTTTGTTTTTGAAGCGTTGCCCTGTGAACGCAGCTACGAGCTTGCCATTGCAAATTTCCAATCCGAAGAAGGCTGGATGCGGGACACGGGATCCTATTCCACAGACCTGATCAGCCTGTGCCAGCTTTGTCATTGCGTGAATCCAAGGCGCATCTTCGAGATCGGAACCCTCCGCGGCTACACCGCCTTGCATATGGCCATGAATACGGTTCCAGAGTGTGAAATTTTCACCTTGGATTTGCCCAAGGATGGTCAGACGAAAATCGTCTCAAAGCTGCGAACCACTCTGATGGACGACGTTCATTGCCAGATGCCGGTGACCGAGTACTATTTCGCCGGCACTCCCCAGGAGAAGAAAATCCGGCTTCTGTTTGGCGACAGCGCCGAATTTGATTTCTCTCCCTACCAACAAAACATCGACTTGTTCTTTATCGACGGCGCCCACTCCTACGATTATGTGCGCTCCGATTCCGAAAGAGCTTTGCGATGCGTCTACCCCGGAGGCGTCATTGCCTGGCACGACTTCGGACGAGTTGGCCTCAATGAGGTTTCGAGATACATCTTGGAGCTTTCGCAGAGCCTGCAGATCTACTCCGTGCCCGGCGGCTCTTTGGCATTTGCAGTTGTCTAGAGGCATTCACCCGGAGGTTATGTCAATGAGTGGCAAGCGAGTCCTCGTCTGTGGCGCCGGTGGCTTTATCGGCGGCCACCTGGTAAAGCGGCTGAAGAACGAAGGCTACTGGGTGCGCGGAACAGACATAAAACCCCACGACTACGCTAAGACGGGCGCCGACGAGTTTATCCTTGGTGATCTTTGTGACCAGCAAGTCGCCCGCGAGGTCGTAGAGGGCATCGAGGAGGTCTACCAACTCGCCGCCGATATGGGCGGCGCAGGGTATATCTTCACCGGCGAGCACGATGCCGCCGTGATGTACAACTCCGCCACAATCAACCTCAATATTCTTAGATTCGGCCATCGTGCGGGCGTTGAAAAGCTTTTCTACTCCTCATCCGCCTGCATTTATCCCGCATATAACCAGGAGGATCCTGGCAACCCGAAATGCTCGGAAGATTCCGCCTATCCGGCTGCACCGGACAGTGAGTATGGGTGGGAAAAACTGTTTAGCGAACGGCTTTATTTCGCCTATCTCAGAAATCTTGGTGTTCAGGTACGTGTCGCGCGTTTCCACAATATATTTGGACCCGAAGGTACATGGAAAGGTGGTCGCGAAAAGGCACCGGCCGCCATCTGTCGCAAAGTTGCTGAAGCCCCCAACGGAAGTGAGATCGAAATTTGGGGAGATGGGCACCAGACTCGATCATTTCTTTACATCGACGAATGTGTGGATGGGATTCGACGCTTGATGAACTCGGACTTTACCGGCCCTGTGAACATCGGCTCCGATGAGATGGTGACGATAAACTATTTTGCTGAGTTAGTTATGCAAATTGCCGGCAAGAAGCTCTCGCTGCGTCACAAGCCCGGCCCGCTTGGTGTGCGTGGTCGCAACTCGGATAATCGACTGATCGAGCACAAGCTCAGTTGGCGGCCCTCCAGGCCCCTTAGGGAGGGTCTGGAAAAAACATATGTATGGATCCGGCAACAGGTTGCCGAGACACGCTCAGCCGAGGAGCTAGTAGCTACTGGAACTCAAGATTCCAGTCTACAGAAGGTGTAACGATTAGCCCATGAAGAAAGCTCTCATCACCGGGATCACTGGACAGGATGGCTCCTATCTCGCCGAGTTCTTACTCGCCAAGGGCTATGAAGTGCACGGGATCAAGCGCCGCTCATCGCTGCTCAATACGGAGCGAGTCGATCACCTCTACGAGGACCCTCATGTTCCGGACCGCCGTTTTTTTCTGCACTATGGCGATATGACGGACGCGAATAGCCTCATTCGGGTCGTAGATCGGGTGCAGCCGGACGAGATCTACAACCTCGCGGCACAGAGCCACGTTGCGGTGTCCTTCGAGCAGCCGGAGTATACGGCCAACGCTGATGCGCTGGGGACGCTGCGCTTACTCGATGCGGTGCGTATTCTGGGACTGGAGAAGCAGGCTCGGATTTATCAAGCCTCCAGCTCCGAGCTCTACGGATTAGTGGCCGAGACGCCGCAGACGGAGCGTACGCCATTTCATCCGCGTTCGCCCTACGGAGTGGCGAAACTTTACGCTTTCTGGATTACGGTCAACTACCGCGAAGCCTATGGCATGTATGCCTGCAACGGGATCCTGTTCAACCACGAATCTCCGGTTCGTGGCGAGACCTTCGTTACGCGTAAAATCACACGCGCTCTTGCCCGCATTAAGCTTGGGCTGCAAGACTGCCTTTTCCTAGGCAACCTCGAGTCTCGGCGGGATTGGGGCCACGCACGCGACTATGTCGAAATGCAATGGCTGATGCTGCAACAAGATCAGCCCGAGGATTTCGTGATCGCCACCGGCGAGCAGCACTCCATCCGGCAATTCGTTGAGGCCGCTGCACGCGAACTGGATATTTGCTTGGAATGGCGGGGAATCGGGGTTGAGGAGGAGGGCTACGATGAGCGGGGGAACTGCATCGTGCGAATCGATCTCCGTTATCTTCGCCCGGCAGAAGTCGATTGTCTGGTCGGAGATTCGACGAAAGCTAGAACCAAACTCGGGTGGCGGCCGCGGGTCAACTTCCAGAAATTAGTACGCGAGATGGTGGCCGCCGATCTCCAGGCCGCCGAACGGGATCAACTGATGAAGACCTCCGGCTATCGGGTGTACGAGTATCACGAGTAAAGTATGGAGCTTACCGCCAAAATCTACGTGGCTGGCCACACTGGTTTGGTTGGTTCCGGGCTAGTCCGACGTTTGCGGCAAATGGGCTACCGCAATTTGGTGCTCAGGACGCACCCCGAACTCGATCTGAAGGACGCGTCGGCGGTCGAGCGGTTTTTCGCCCAGGCTCAGCCGCAATATGTGTTCCTAGCTGCGGCTAAGGTCGGAGGCATTCTAGCCAACCATTCCTTCCCTGCGGATTTCCTCATCGACAACCTGCGGATTCAGACTAACGTGATCCACGAATGCTGGCATCAGGGTGTCGAGCGGCTGCTGTTTCTCGGTTCCAGCTGCATTTATCCTAGGCTGGCTGCGCAGCCCCTCAAGGAAAATTCTCTGTTAAGCGGGCCGCTCGAGCCTACCAACCGCCCGTATGCAATTGCAAAGATCGCCGGTATCGAGATGTGCTGGGCCTACAACCGCCAGTACGGAACTCGATTTCTGGCGGCCATGCCGGCTAATCTCTATGGGCCAGGCGACAACTACCATCCCAGCAACTCCCATCTGGTTCCCGCGCTCATCCGCAAAATGCACGAAGCCAAGACGAGCGGTCAGCGCGAAGTGGTCCTCTGGGGAACGGGAACTCCGCGCCGCGAGCTTCTGTACAGCGATGACGCGGCGGATGCCTGCATCTTTCTCGCCGCTCTGGCGCCGGAGCGCTTCAATGAGCTGGCATGCAACCAGGAGGCGCCACCATTGGCCAACATTGGCAGCGGCCAGGACATGACGGTTCGAGAAATTGCAGAACTAGTAGCGGAAGTGGTCGGAGTTCAGCCTAAGCTGCGATTCGACGCGAGTAAGCCGGACGGCACGCCTCGGAAGCTCCTCGATATCACGCGCCTCGCTGAACTGGGATGGAAGCCGCGGACCAATCTGCGAGACGGGCTGCGCCAAGCGTATCTTGACTTCCGCGCGAGCTGCGCCGAAAGCCCAGCCGGCGCTCTGGTTGGACCCCAGGAAGACTGATCCTGTGCGCATCCTGATTTACGGGATCAATTTCGCGCCTGAGCTGGTCGGAACCGGCAAGTCTACCGGCGAGATGGCGGAATGGCTGGCGGCCCGCGGACATGAGGTGCGCGCGATTACGGCGCCTCCCTTCAACCCCGCATGGCAGGTCGCTTCAGGTTATTCGGCATGGCGCTATTCCAGGGAAAGTTACTTTCCGCAGAGCGCTGGGGAACGTGGTACTCATGAACTGGCCGCGGTTGCGGCAGCAGGCTCGGGGTCTCATACCGGGAGGGTAGCGTCGCTGTATGCGTCGGCCGAGGCGCCAAAAGTAGTGACCGCTGAAGCCGAAGAACGTCCCAGCTCCAATGCGCCACCCGGCGGCCTGACCGTCTTCCGATGCCCAGTGTGGGTTCCGCGCCGGCCTTCCGCGGCCAGGCGAGTGCTGCATCTCGCTAGCTTCGCGCTCAGCAGTAGCCTCATCATGTTGCGGCAGGTCAGCTGGAAGCCGGAAGTGGTGCTGGTGGTCGAGCCGACCTTGTTTTGCGCGCCTGCAGCGTGGCTGACTGGCCGCTTGTCGGCGGCTAAAACCTGGCTGCACGTGCAGGACTTCGAGGCCGATGCCGGCTTTGAAATGGGGCTGCTGCACTCTCGCGCACTTCGCTCACTAGTCGGCGCGCTAGAAATAAAATGCATGTCGGGCTTCGACCGGGTTTCGACCATTTCCGAAAAGATGCTAATGAAACTCTCGCAGAAAGGGGTTGCATCCTCTCGCAGCGTGTTGTTCCGAAACTGGGTGGACACAAGCTTGATTTTCCCACTCTGCCGGCCGAGTCCGTTGCGCGCGGAATGGGGGATCTCTAAAGAAGATGTTGTCGCCCTCTACTCGGGAACTATGGGGCACAAACAAGGATTGAAGCTGCTGGCAGATACCGCCAAAATCTTGGCACCAGGCAAGAGACTGCGCTTCGTCTTCTGTGGCGAGGGTCCGGGCAAGCCGGCCTTGGCCGGCCTAGCGGCGCAATTGCCCAATGTCCAGCTATTCCCCATTCAACCCAGGGAGCGCTTGAACGATCTTCTCAATCTCGCCGATATCCATCTTCTTCCGCAGCGGGCCGACGCCGCCGATTTGGTGATGCCATCCAAATTGACCGGCATGCTGGCCAGTGGACGCCCGGTAGTGGCCACGGCAGGGGCCGGAACACAACTGGCGCAAGTGGTAGAAGGCCGCGGATTGGTCGTTCCACCTGGAGATGCTTCCGCATTTTCCGCCGCGATCGCTCGACTCGCTGACAGTCCGGGCTTGCGCGAGATGCTGGGCAGAAGCGCGCGCGCCTATGCAGTTTCGGACTTGGCCAAGGAGAAAGTGCTATCCCGCTTCGAACAGGAACTTCTGTTTGCCGTCTGCGGAAACAGTTCATAACGGCCAGCCAGAAACTAAGCCGCAATCACGCAATCTCTCGCGCACAACCATCCACACCAGATCGAGCCGTCACTTGACCTCGTTCCCCGCAATGCCGCGGCCCAGCGCTTCCCCGGACGTGGTCCTCTCTCCCGCCTGGGCAAGTCCTGCGCGTCTGGCTCTGAAGCGAATGATGGACATCTTAGGCTCGGCAATTCTTTTGATTTCGCTCAGTCCGCTATTCCTGATTTTGGCGGCGGTGGTCAAACTCAGTTCGCCGGGACCGATCTTCTATCGATGGATTGTGGTGGGTCGCTCCGGGAGGCCGTTCCTCAGTCACAAGTTTCGCTCGATGGTGGCGAACGCCGATGATCTCAAGGCCAAGCTGGAGGGACTCAACGAAATGACCGGGCCAGTCTTCAAGGTGACCAACGACCCGCGCATCACTCCGGCCGGCTGCTGGATGCGGCGCTACAGTCTCGACGAATTGCCCCAGCTCTACAGCGTTCTGAAGGGGGACATGAGCTTAGTGGGTCCG
>Ga0182018_10002409_pt1 | contig 18808 bp, 12 predicted proteins | sample 812P2MmetaG_FD_120490 | JGI IMG/M metagenome (GOLD analysis project Ga0182018, IMG submission 120490) | Permafrost microbial communities from Stordalen Mire, Sweden - 812P2M metaG | ecosystem: Environmental > Terrestrial > Soil > Wetlands > Permafrost | place: Sweden: Stordalen | collected... | reverse complement strand
GATGTGCGAAACTCGCCTGATGAGCTCCACTGCGGAAGGGATGACGCAGCTTGAGCTGATGGTGAAGCGCTATCGCAACTCGCCGTCCATCATTCTGTGGTCCATGGGCAACGAAGAGTGGGTGCTGCAAAGCACTCCGCAGGGCCCGCGGGTCATTGCCGATATGGTAGCGCGCACGCATGAGCTCGATCCCACGCGGCTTTGCACCTCAGCGGTGAATCAAAGCTTCAATACACACTTCCCCGACGCGCTGGATGTGATGGGATTTAACTACAACCTGAACGTCCCAGACGACTGGCACAAGGAGCATCCGAAAAAGCCCAGCGTCGGCTCGGAGACGGCCAGCACCGTTTCCACGCGAGGCATTTATTCGACCGACAAGTTGCGTAACTGGGTGAGCGCCTACGACCTGAATCACACTTCGTGGTCCGAACTCGCCGAGGAGTGGTGGAAGTTTTACGCCGCCCGGGAATGGCTGTCCGGCGGCTTTGCCTGGACCGGATTCGACTATCGCGGCGAGCCCACACCCTACGCTTGGCCTTCCATCAATTCGCAGTTTGGTATTGTGGACATGTGCGGCTTTCCCAAGGACAATTTTTATTACTATCAAGCATGGTGGGGTTCCGAGCCCGTGCTCCATCTGTTTCCGCACTGGAACTGGGATCAGCGCGAAGGCGAAGCGATCTCGGTATGGGTGCACTCGAACCTCGATTCTGTGGAACTTTTCCTGAACGGCAAAAGCTACGGCTCTCAAAAAGTGCTGCCCCTGACGCATCTCGAATGGAAGGTAAAGTACGAGCCGGGCGTGCTTGAAGCGCGCGGCACCAAGGATGGCAAAGTGGTGCTGGCGGAAAAGCGCGAGACTACGGGCGAGCCCGAGTCGATCCGTCTAACTCCGGACCGAACCGAGATTCACGCGGACGGCGAAGATGTCACTATCGTGCGGGTGGAAGTGCTCGACAAGCAAGGCCGGGCGATTCCAACTGCCGACCCCACGATCAGCTTCAAAGTAAGCGGCGAAGGAGCGTTAATCGGCGTCGGCAACGGCGATCCCAACTGCCAGGAGTCCGACAAGGCCCCGAAGCGCAGCCTGTTCAATGGCCTCGCGCAAGTAATCGTGCAATCCAGCAAGCTTGCCGGCACGATCGCAATCGAGGCTTACACGGAAGACTGGCCGCCGCCGAAACTGCCTCCGACCCGAGTGACGATCGCAACCAAGAAAGTAGATTTGCGGCCGACGGTGGAGTAGCCCATAAAGATGTGTTTGGCCTGGTCTCAGTGAGAAGCGATAGAAAGCGTTCCCGGCAAGGCAAGCGGCCCGTAAAAAGAGTACCGGGGCGTTCGACCTCTGCGGTTCAGGCGAACAAAAATTCCTTCGTCCGGAGCTCTTTGATCGTATCCCTCAGCTTCGCAGCCTTCTCGAACTCGAACCGCTTTGCCGCTTCGCGCATGTCGCTTTCGAGCTTACCGATGTAGGCATCAACTTCTTCCTGGGTTTTGAACTCGGGCATGCCCTCGGACTCGCCCGCGGTCAGGTCGGCATAATCGGCGGCGACAATTCCGGCGAGCGTCATGTCGAGCGGACGCACGATGGACTCCGGCGTGATTCCATTTTCTTCGTTATAAGCGGTCTGAATAGCGCGGCGCCGCAAGGTCTCGTCGATGGCGCGCTTCATCGAATCAGTCATGCGGTCGGCATAGAGAATGGCGCGGCCGTTCAAATGCCGCGCGCAGCGGCCAATCGTCTGGATCAAAGATCCTGTCGACCGCAGGAATCCTTCCTTATCCGCGTCGAGAATTGCCACCAGCGATACTTCCGGCAGATCCAATCCCTCGCGCAGTAGATTGATGCCAATCAATACATCAAACTCGCCTTTGCGCAAGTCGCGCAGAATCTTCACCCGCTCCAAGGTTTCGATCTCGGAGTGCATATAGCGGCATTTCACGCCCACCTCGGCATAGTACTCGGCCAGATCTTCGGACATGCGTTTGGTCAGAGTGGTTACCAGCACGCGCTCGCCAAGTTCCGCGCGGGCGCGAATTTCGTGGAGGAGATCGTCAATCTGCCCCTTCACCGGACGCACTTCGACCTCCGGATCGATCAGTCCAGTTGGCCGGATGATCTGCTCCACCACCACCCCGGCAGACTTCGTCAGCTCGTACGGTCCCGGGGTTGCCGAAACGTAGACGAGTTGGTTGGTGCGGTGCTCGAATTCCTCAAACGTCAGCGGACGGTTATCCAGCGCGGATGGCATGCGAAAGCCATACTCGACCAGCGTTTCCTTACGGGAGCGGTCGCCCGCGTACATTCCGCGCAACTGCGGTACCGTCCCGTGCGACTCGTCGATGAACAGCAGGAAGTCCCGCGGAAAATAATCCAGCAGAGTGGGCGGAGGTTCGCCCGGCAGGCGTCCTGTAAAGTGCCGCGAGTAGTTTTCGATGCCATGACAGAACCCCATGGCCTTGATCATTTCAAGATCAAACAGGGTGCGCTGGTGGATGCGCTGCGCTTCCACCAGCCGCCCTTGCTTCTCCATTTCGGCTTCCCACCACGCCAGTTCTTTCTTGATCGAATCCACGGCCGAGGCGCGCGTTTCTTCCTTCATGACATAGTGGGTTTTGGGATAAATCGGTAGCCGCATGTATTTCTGCTTCACCGTGCCGAACAGCGGATCGACCTGGGTGAGCGATGAAATCTCATCGCCCCACAACTCGATGCGGTAGGCCATGTCGTCGTAAGTAGGAAATACTTCGATCACATCGCCGCGCACGCGAAACGTGCCCCGCCGGAAATCTCCGTTGGTGCGTTCGTAGAGAATGTCGACTAGCCGGCGCGTAATATCCTCGCGTTTGATCTTCTGGCCTTTCTCGAGAAACATCATCATTCCGTAATAAGCTTCGGGGGAGCCGAGGCCGTAGATGCAGCTCACCGAAGCCACAATCAGCGCGTCGCGGCGTTCAAAAAGCGACCGCGTGGCCGACAATCGCAGCTTGTCGAGTTCATCGTTGATAGTCGCTTCTTTTTCGATGTATAGATCGGCGGCGGGGACGTAGGCCTCTGGCTGATAGTAGTCGTAGTACGAAACGAAATATTCGACCGCGTTGTGCGGGAAGAAGTTCTTGAACTCGTGATACAGCTGCGCCGCTAGAGTCTTGTTATGCGCCATGACTAAAGTCGGACGGTTCACCGCTTCAATCACCTTGGCCATGGTGAAGGTCTTGCCCGACCCGGTGACTCCGAGCAAAACCTGATGCTGCTCGCGGTCAAACACTCCGCGCAGCAGGGTCTCGATCGCACGCCCCTGGTCGCCCTGCGGCTTGTAACTAGAAACAAGTTTGAAGTCCATGAAAGAATGCTTTTAGCTTTTAGCTTTTAGCTTTTAGCTCTTGGCTTTTGGCCAAAACCTATAAAGTGGCAATGCCCATGTATGGACAGCTGCCCTCGGCTGTCCGATCGAGCAAGGCTCGGCTCGCTTTTTCCCGACCTGGGCCTCACAGAGGCCAATTCTGCCAACAGACAATCCTTTTATTATAACGTCCGAGGAGATGGAGGGCAGGCCCGCGCTCTACTTATGCAGTTCGATCGCGATCAAGCGCGGAGAATCGGTTTTGTCGGCAGATTCAACGTATTCGACTTTCGCAGGACGGTTTTCCAGATCGCTGCAGGGTTTGAGCTCGCCGTTGGGCTGAAAGTTAAGAGCGCTGAATTGAATCTTGTAATAGTTGTCGGCATGCAGGGTGAGCGTCTTTGCGCTAGAAGATACGGTCAAGTCCAGCGTGGGCTCATCGCAATGCACGGCTTTCAGGACTCCGAATACGAAATGATGTGGGCCGCTGGCGACGAATTCTTTGCGGCGGACAAGATGTGGTATATCAGCCTCGGCCGAGACCGCTGATGGCAAAGCAGCCTTCGATTCTTCACCCATGCGCCGATTCTGCGCTGCATTTTGTTCTTGCGCCTCTGCGTATTCCTGGGCGTTCATCAGAAGATGGTCGACCGCCTGGCTTTCCTGCGGAGATTTCGCCAGTTTCGCGGCAAGGCCGAGCACCCGGACTGCATTCTGGCCCTGTCCCATGGCTAACAGAACGTTGGCCATATTGATGCGATACCCAATATTTGCCGGGTCCAGAGAGACTGCGGTCAACCCCATCATGCGCGCTTCGTCGAGATTTCGACGGCGCATTCCCAGAAAAGCAGCCAGCCGGTCGTAGCTCGGGGCAAACGATGGGTTCAATTTAATTGCGCTTCGCAGGCTGCTTTCCACCCGCGCTTCGTCCGCTGCGGCGATTGCACTGCTCATTGAAATTGCAGCGAAGTAATAGTGCGCCAGAAAGCTTTGGGAATCGAGTTGCACCGCCTGCGCGTAACGCTTGCGCGCTTCCTCCAGATGGCCCTGACGAAACTCAATGAATCCCATCGTTTCTTGTGCCGAAACGTTGTTCGGATCTTCCTGCAGCACCTGATCGATAAGCGCCTGGGCATCTGCAGTCCTTTGGTTGTAGGCCAAGAAGTCCGCTCGAACCGCGTCGGACTGGGCTGAAGTAAGAGCCTGAACGCTGAAGGCCGAATCATCCACCTCGGTAGTGGCCATCATTTTGAAATAACTGAAGCTGCCTTGCCGGATGTAGTCTTCCAGCCTGGACTGCAGTTGCTTTAAGTCGCCGAAGGCGCGGGTGGCGGCGGTGACCGGATCGACTTTCTGAATCAGAAGTTCCGCATATTGAGCCAATCGCGATCCCTTGTCCTGATGATCTTTCATGAAGATATAGTGAGTAAGCGCCCATGACTCGGCGTAAAAGATGGAGCCCTTGTTTTCCTCGTGGTAGTAAGGCGAGGATGCATCGACCGTGAACAAGGTCGCTAAGGGCAGCAGCCGGTTCTGCCGCAACAACAAAATGTTCTCCCCGCTAGGCTCGCCGAGCGACACATCTTTTTCACGAATATCGGAGTTCTGGTAAAACTCAGCCAGGCCTTCGTTCAGCCACAACGGCATCCACTCTGCAGCCTTGGTCACAAGCAAGTGCGTGTATTCGTGGTACACCACTGCGTACGGATGCTCTCCCTCGGCATCGAGCCGCATCAAGACATAATTCTTGTCCGCAGCCCGGAGGAATAACCCACCCAACTTCAGCGACCCCTTGGCCAGATAAGCCTCCGGTTCGAGGGCTTTGAAATCCTTCTCGTCCTTGATGGCCAGCACGATAATCGGGGTTCCGGGATCGATCTGTAATTTCGGAAACGCTACATGAAATACCGATCGCATGCGCTCGAATTGATCGGCGATACGCCGTCCCTGCTTTTCGTTGGAGTTGATGACCACCGTGAAGTGCGGGCTGCGCACTTCGATCCAGTTCTCGGGCTTATCCCGCGCCGGGGTTGGCGCGGCCGCGAACAGGAGCAGGAGGAAACAGAGGCGCTGTAACATAGCGGCGCGCCCATACCAATACACCCCCATCCGTAGCGAGTCAAATGAAAATGCGCAGGCGGCGGCGACAAGCCCATCGAAGTAACGGCAAGGTGCGGGTTTTCGATTGCAGGTTAAATCTCTAGGAATGACATCGGCCTAAGGATCCAGAACGGGGGAAAGGAAACTGCGGCAGCTCATTTCTATCGTCCGTAAGCCGCGCTAGCCGCCAGCGGTTTACGGTGGAAGGTATAGCCATCGAAAGTTTCCGAGCGGAAGTTCAGGTTCGGGGCGCAGAGCTTTTCCGTCTGGCTGAGGAAAAGATATCCGCCCGGTTCAAGATAAAGATGCAGGCGCTCCAGCAGTGCGGTGCGCTGCGTGCGAGAGAGATGGGGTAGTACGTCCATGCAGAAAATGCAATCGAAGCGTCCAATGTAAACCGGCTTGGTCAGATTCATGGTATGGAAGGTGACCAGGCTGCGCAGGCGCGGCTTGACTAACAGGTGGGCGCCATTGCTGGTTCGGTTCGCACCGTTCGTTCCATTCCAGCCGTTGGTTCCATTGCCCGAACCATTTCGCGATCCATTGTTGATTGGATTTTGCGACTTTTCCTGAGAGACGGTTTGCATTCCGTTGGGGCTTCCGATTTTCGAGAACGAGGCGCGGATCGCCGCCGGGGGCAAGCCCGTCAGGGCGGATTGCGGATAGAGCCCACGCTCGGCAACTTCAATCAGGGAAGGCAACAGGTCGCTGCCCACGATGTGAATCGACCAGTCTTTCAGGCTCGGACCCAGGTTCGGGCCCAGGGAAGCCAGAACCCCGTTTTCGGCGATGCCGCCATTGCGTCCCGCATTTTTTTCTTTCAGGTCGCGGCTGGCGGTCCCGTTGCCCGAACCGTTGCCGTTGCCGTTTCCCCCCGGTAACGCCTCGCACAGCGCCATGGCAATCGAGTAAGCTTCTTCGCCGCTGGAGCAACCCGCACTCCAGATGCGAAGCGTGCCAAATCCATCCTCCGATTTGCGGGCATAGAGTTGCGGAATCACCTGCCGGGCCAGCGCATTCATGGCTCCGGGATGACGGAAGAAACCGGTGTTGACGTTGAGCACTCCGTCGAGGAACGTGGGCAGCGCGGAGGGATCCAGATCCGCAGCTCGCAGGCGGCCGATCAATGAGGCCGCAGACTCCAGTTCCTGGCTCTCCAGATATTCGGCCACGTGCGCGGCCAAAGCGCTGTTGGGACAGTCGAGCAGAATTCCCGTCTGGCGTTCGACCAGCAAGCGCAGTTCGGAGAGTTCATGCTCGAGAATCGTCACGCCCGCCATCAATCTATGCATAATTCCTTCCCCCGCAGGGTGCGCAAAACGATGCTGCTCCGACGCTGATGAAATCGGCGTGCTACGAGGGCAGGGCGAGCTCTCATGGGTTAGGCGCCTGCCGCCGTGGCCGTGGCCGCGTACGACTTTCCTGAATCTCGTTCTGCCTGCTGCGCCACCACATTCATTTCTTTCTCCAACGACGAGAAGCGCTGCATGATCTCGTGGATGCGAAGCGTCATGTTGCGAATGGTTTCGATTTGAGCGCGAGAGTGCGCGGAAAGGCTGCCGGGCTCCACCAGCAGCAGATCCGAATTTCCCAGCACCGAGGTGAGAGCGTTGTTCAGATTGTGACGCATTTCCACCATGTACCGGCCCAGCGTCGCCTGGCGATCGAGGGCCGCGCAGCAGAGTTCGGCGGCACGAGCGCGGGCTTCCGCCCGGGAACGATGCGCCGCCTCGCTGCCCGCCAATACCAGGGTTTCGAGCCAATATTCAGTGCGCCCGAGCACCGTAATGCGGGGCCACCGCCGGTGCACCAGCTCCGCCGTGGCACCGTCCTGGCAGACGCAGAAAATCGGTTGCCCGGTGGAATGGAGAGGTTCCAGCACGACCGAGAGCAGCTCGCGCCGTAACTCACCCACAATCGCCACATCAAACCCATCCACCGCGAACCTGGGCCACAAATCGCCGCTCAGCAGCGTGAATTCCGGGGCACCGCGTTCCCTCTGCCAGCGGGCAGTGATGCACCTGGAAAAGTCGACCTCATCGGAGATAATTAGTACGGTCGGTGCTTGCACTTGCAGGGTCCTCTTTGTCGATTGCCCGAGATTGACCAACCTTGATAGCCAGCGTGACTGCGAACGGTTCAGCCCTTGTTCCCGGCCTCCGATTCGGAGTCCGGATCCCAGTCGGGTGCACTTGAAACTTCGAACTCGGCAGAGTCGGAACTAGCAAGGGAGGGCTGGGTTTCCGGCGTCTCGGCACAGGCCGGCGCAACCGCAACCTCTCCCGATGGTTCCGACGCGCCCGCTGCTGCCGCCGACGCCATCGGTTTTGCCGCAGCGGATGCGGGCTTGCTGTCGGCTCGCGCTTCCGCTTCGCTGCCTTGGCCGCGTCCCAGAGCCTGGTCAACCGCAGCCCGCAGATCGACCAGCATGCGCAACGGCTGTCCAGAGGAATACTCTGCCTGAAACATCACCTTCCACGACTGACAAATCATGCGCAGGCGAACGATCGGTTCCTGCGCGGAAAACTGGGAGCGGCGGCAATCAATGGTCACCACACCCTTGTCCTCGAGTTCGGTCAGGCCATCGAGAATGATGTTGAGGTCGCCCAACATGAGGCGGAAAAAAGACCGCCGCATGAGGTATCCGAAACGGGTGAAAGCCACTAAGGCTATCGGCAGATAAAATAAATCCCCGGCCAGGCCCTTCGCCTTGCGTCCTTGCTCCAAAACGCCCCCATGAAGCAGCTCATCGAGCGAACGGCAGTGTCCTGCCGCCTCCAGCACCCGATCCAGAGCGTACAACCAAACCGGCGGCTTTAGTTCGATCTCGCCCAGGATCGGCTCCAACGACTGCGCCACATAGGCGAGATCCACTTCCGCGTCCCTCACACCAGAGGGCGCCAGTTGGCTGAAATATTGCACCAGCAAGAAATCAATCTTGTCACGCGTGGCTTCGGTTCTGGCCGTCAGCGCCAGGAAGTGTTGCAGCAGGTTCAACAACCCTTCCTGGTTCACCAGAGAACTGGTTTGCAGGAACTGGCGCAACTGATGCACCTGGATCAGTTGGTCCATTTCCTCCAGCCAGCTTTGGGCCTGTTCGACCGTCTCTTTGCCGGGCGTTTCCCCGCCGGTCTCAAGTTCGGCGGACGCTTTCACGTCGATGGCGAACTCCCGCGCCAGTTCAAAATAAATGGGATACAGCCGGCAGGCGGATTTCCATTGGGCTGAGAGATCCTGTAGGGATGTTGAAGAAGTCATGATTTCACGATCCAGTTGGGCACTGCATCTCGAAAACGGGCGGCCACCACGGTTTTGCCGAGTTGATACTGCACCGCCACCACGCGCGCTGCGACATTGAACGAACCGTCGGAGTCGCGCAGGCGAAGCTCATCGCCGAATTCCAACGCGGTGTCGCACTCGAAGAGAACTTCGCGAGGGGTGCCAAATTCGATGACGATACTTTCGCGGAACAGAGCCGCGGCAGGGGCACTGCCCGGCAGGATGCGGGCGAGTTGAAGCCGCATCCTCACCGGCGACGCGTCCGGAAAAAAGCGAGCGAGTCCCGCCACCGGGCTGGCGTACTGTGCGGTGCGTGCCGTTGCTGTGGCTTCTTGCCCCAAGCGATGAAAATCTCCTGACGCCGACTCACTCTGCCCGTCGAAATGCGGTTGGGCTCCCCCGCTCCCGGTTCGTGAAGAGCCGTCGGGGAGCCAGAATCCGCGGTTCAGAAACTAAGGAGCAACACGGCGGCCATCGCCGCGAACGGAAGGACTAGTACCAAGGTGAATGCATTTTCAGCGGGTTAGACCCTGAGCCGAGCGGGTTGAAGGAGTCAGACGACGGCTGGCGTCTCAGCCTGAGACCAAAGTCTCACAACCGTCGTCGCGAGTGGTTCGTGATGAGGGGACTCATCCCTGACCTTTGACTTTCTCACTGCAGGGTATGGCTCGATGGCTCAGCCCCAGACGATTCCACGCCGATGTTGTAGCGTTTCAGCTTGCGATACAGGGTGGCGCGGCTGATGCCGAGCATGCGTCCGGCGAGGGCTTTGTCTCCGTTGACCTGCTGGAAGACGCGCTGGATGGTGGCGCGCTCGATATCTTCCAGATCCGTCGTGGAGAGCGCGGCACGCGACGATTCGGGCACGGCCCGCGCCCGGGAGGGCTCAGAATCCGTCACCGTCGACTCGTCCATCGGCGGGGCTGCGATTCCTCCCGCGGCGTCAGCGCCCGAAGCAATGGAGGGCGGAAGGTCGCTGAGGTCGATGACCTGTCCGTTGCCCAGCGCGACCGCGCGCTCCACGCAGTTTTCCAATTCGCGCACGTTGCCGGGCCAGTCGTATTGCATCAGAGCTTCCATTGCCGCATTGGTGACGTGCAACTGGGAACCCGGGGCATAGCGTTCCAGGAACCAGTGCACCAGCATGGGCGTATCGCTGCGGCGCTCGCGCAATGCGGGAACGTACAAAGTAACAACATTGAGCCGAAAATAAAGATCCTTACGGAAAGTTCCGTTTTTGTAGGCCGCTTCCAAGTCGCGGTTGGTGGCGGCAATCACGCGGACATCCACCTTCATCCTCTGATTGCTGCCCACCGGCCGAACTTCTTTTTCCTGGAGCACGCGCAACAGTTTGGCCTGCAACTCCAGGGGCAGTTCGCCGACTTCGTCCAGGAAAATCGTGCCCCCATCGGCAGCCTGAAACAATCCCTGCTTCGATTTCAGCGCTCCGGTAAAGGCTCCCTTTTCGTACCCAAAAAGCTCGCTCTCGATCAGCGTGGGCACCAGCGACCCACAGTCGACGGCGACAAAAGGCCGGCTGGCAAAGGCGCCGCGGAAATGCATAGCGCGGGCGACCAGTTCCTTGCCCGTCCCACTTTCTCCGTAAACCAGCACCGGGGTCCGCGTGTCCTTCAGGCGCGCGACCATGCGCAGGACTTCCTGAATTCGCGCCGAGGAACCGATGATGCCATGCACTGCGGTCTCCGAATTGATGCGCTGGCGGAGAAATTCGTTCTCCTCGACCAGGCGAACTTTATCCGCCATGCGTCGCAGGAACAGCCGCAGCTCTTCCAGGGGAGAGAATGGTTTGGTGATGTAGTCGTAGGCTCCCAGCTTCATGGCCTGCACCGCGGTTTCAATGGATCCGTGTCCGGTCATGAGCGCGATTTCGGTGCGCGGCAAAAGCTTTCTTACTTTCTCCAGAAACTCCAGACCGGACATGTGCGGCATCACCATGTCGCTCAGAACCATGTGTACCGATTGCTCTTCGAGAAGCGTCAGCGCCGACTCCCCGCTTTCCGCCTCCAGGCAGACAAAGCCCAGAGCCTCGCCGACCGCGACGCAGAGCTTGCGGATACTCTGCTCGTCGTCGACAATCAGGAGGCGAATGCGAAGATCTTCTTTGGCGCCAGTGTTATTCATTCGGCCTTCCCGAAAGTTTTCGAAACCACATCGATAAACTGTTGCACCCGGAAAGGTTTCTCCACGCAGGGGGCGCCGGTTTGATGGAGGGTGGCAACCGTCTCTTCGTTGGCAATATCGCCGGTGATAAAGATGATCCGCGAAGCCAGATCGGGGCGGTTACGGGCGACCCAGGCATGGACCTGGCTTCCATCCACTCCGCCGGGCGTTCGCATGTCGGACACTACACCCAGGAATGCTCCGTTTTCCAGCAGGCGCAGAGCATCCACACCCGACTCGCAGCACACCACCGGATATCCGCTGCGCTTGAGAGCCGCCTGCACGTAAGCCATGACGGCAGGCTCGTCTTCGATCAGCAGTACGGGCAAAAGTTGAGGTTTTAGCTCTGGTAAGCTCATGGTTGTATTACTCCGGCCGCCACACTCAAATGCGCTGTGTGGGGCGTTGCGGGCAAACGGACGATGAACGTGGCCCCGTGGCCGCCCGCGTTGTTGTGGCAAAGAATCTCGCCGCCGTGCTCTTTCATAATCCCATAACAGATGCTGAGGCCCAGACCGGTGCCTTTCCCGATCTCTTTCGTGGTGAAAAACGGGTCGAAAATCTTGTCGGGATCGGAGATTCCGTTGCCGTTGTCGCGAAACGAAACTTCGACCGCATCGCCGGTTTTGGTGGAAATGATCTCAATGCGCGCGGGACGGCCCAAGTCGTGGACCGCGTCGTAGGCATTGTTCAGAATGTTGAGAAACACCTGCTGCAACTGGTGGGCATCGCCCATAACCTCGGGCAGTCCTTCCTCGAGGTGTTCAATAATCTCGACCCCGTGGCTGTTGAAGTCGTACGAACGCAACTGCACAGTCCGGCGAAGAATCGAATTCAATTGCACAGGGGCGCGCTGGGGCGGCATCTGGCGGGCAAAACTCAGCAGGTTTTGTACGATCTGCTTGGTGCGCTGCGCCTCTTGCAGAATCACGCGCATATCCTTGCGGGCGTTTTCCGGCAGATCGGGATTCTCCATCAGCAGGTCGGCAAACCCCAGGATCGCAGTCAGCGGATTGTTGACCTCGTGGGCCACGCCGGAGACCAGTTGTCCGACTGCCGCCATTTTCTCGGTGTGCACCAATTTGTCGCGAAGCACGGCGGAGTCGGTAATGTCGGTCAATATCAGCACGATACTGGTGACGGTCCCCTGCTCATCGCGCATGGGACTGAGATTGGCCGAGAATTTTCCCGCAGCGCCATGGCCGCGGACAAGCTGTAATTCCAGGTTGTCGACCTGCTGGCTCTTCAGCGTGCTCTGCAGCGCTTCCGCCAGGGGGCGGACAAAGGCGGGCGCGGCCAGGTCGAGCAAGGGATGTCCCAGCAAGTCCCGCTGCTCAAATCCCGCGTCGTACCACCGGCGATTGGCGTAGCTGATCAGGCCAGCGGTGTCCGCCACCAGAATCAGGCTTTGCGTATTGCTCAGAATCTTGCTGGAAAAATCACGCTCCCGGTGCAGTTCGGATTGATAGGTACGCAGACCGGTCACATCGAGCATCAATCCGCGCATCTGCAACAGCCGCCCCAGATTGTCGTAGAGGCCAAAGGCATTGATCAGGACGTGAATGGAAGATCCGTCTTTGCGCCGCAGAGTCGCCTCAAAATTACGCAGGTGACCGCTCTCCTTCATCGCAGCCTCGTGGCGGTCCCGGTCCTCGAATGAAAAATAGAGTTGCGTGGCAATGTCGATCTGCAGCAGTTCCTCCCGGCTGCTATATCCCAGCATCCGCACCATGGCGTCGTTGACTTCGATAAAGCGCCCGCCCGGCGTGCTGAAAAACAGGCCTTCCTGAATATTGTCGAACAGTTCCCGGTAGCGACGCTCGGCCTCGCGTCGGTCTGAAATATCTTTTAACACGTGAATGGTCTGCAGTCCTTCGTCCGCCGGCCCATGCACCCGTGAGGTCGAAACCAGATAGGTGCGGTCGAAGACCGGGTGTGCGAATTCGTCTGAATCGTCGGCCATCGCGCGGCAAAAAGGACACGAATAGGACGCCGTGTCACTGGTCAGAGCCATCAGCGCCCTCATATTTACGCCAATCAATTCCGCTGGCGGCACGCCAATCATCGCGGCCAGCGAGCGATTCACCCGCAGAACCTGATCGCTCTGGTCGTGCACCACGATGAAGTCGCTAACGGCATCGAAGATCTCCGTCCAGTGGCGATTGGCTTGCTCGATTCGCGTAAACTGCCGCGCGTTTTCCAGGGCCATCGCGGCGTGACCCGCCATGGTTTCCAAAAAGATGCGATCATCCTGTCCCAAAGCGGTGGAATGCCCCGACAGACAAAGCACTCCGGCCAATTCCCCCTTGACGCCAGAGAGGCGCACTAGCGTGCAATCGGACCACTGCAGACGGGAAGCCGTTTCCCGACCGAGCATCTCTTCCGCCAAACCGTACACCACGGTCTCGGTACGGCGATTCACGAACTCTGCCAGAGCCGCACTCAGCGGGCGTTCGAGACCGGGCTCCAGCGGGGGACCGGGATGAGCCTTGACGGGATAATCTTGCCGCAGGCTTCGTCGATTTTCTTCCGAGGGCATAGACTTGGTCGTGGAAACTGCGTCCTGATCTGGTTTCTGAGCTTTCTCCTGATCGAGGGAAGACGGAAACGCCGAAGCAGTCTCCAGGGAAGGTTGCCCCGGGGCGTGCAAGGCGACGACTTGCCAGTGTTCCTCCTGCCATACGGCAAGCAAGCCGGCGCGCGAACCCGTGAGTTCCGCGGTGCGGCTGACGAAGCGCCGGGCAAACTCGGGCAAATGCAGGGCGCCGTCGATTTCGCGGGCCAGTTCGATCAAGGCTTCAGCCCGGTGCCGGTGCTGCTGCGAAAGATGCAGATTGCTCGCCACCTCGAGCGCGATCGCCGCCTGATTGGACAGCGAACGGGCGCGACGAATATCCTCCTGCGAAATTCCAGTGCCGTCCAGCCGGTCGAGAACTCCGAACATCCCCAGAACCCGTCCGCTCATGCCCAGCAGTGGCACCGCCAGGAATTGGTGCACCTTGTATTTCGTCACCACCTCCAGATTGACTCCGGGAGTCCGGCTGGCCTCGTCGGTCCAGAAAACTTCCTTCGCGCGCAAGGCGCGCGTGGCCACGCCCTCAGGAAACAGCGTATCGGCCCGCCGCGGTTCCCCTTTTTCGACCGCGTAACGAATCCGGAATTGGTCCTGTTCGAGAAGCGCAATGAAGCAACGTCCGAAACCCAGAAAGTCGGAGACCCGCAGGACGAATGCCTGCAGAAAGTGATCGAGATCGCTGCTCGAGCTGAGTTCGGAGGAAATCTCCAGCAACTGATGCAGCTCGTGCGCCTGCGCATGCGCCGTGGCATGCAGTTCCGCATGGGCCACGGCGACCGCCCCGAAACCGGCAATCACCGCCACCAATGCCTTTTCGTCCGCAGTGAAGATCCCCTCCTGCCGGGGATAGATCAGGATCGCGCCCTGAGTGCGCGAAGTGCGAAACGGAGCGGCGATCAGCATTCCGGGAGAAACCAGATTGCCCAGGGAGTGCACATCGGCGCCGATCGAAAGTGTAATCGGCTCCCCCGCCGCCACTGCGCGCTGCGCCAGGTCCGCCGCGAAGCGCAGTGTCTGCCGATCGTGCCGCGCCCGTGCCGAAGTCGCCAGCTGCGGAGTTTCCGCCGAAACCGCCTTCAATTCAAAAGGACCCTCGCGGCGCAGCAATACGCAAACCAGCTTGGTGCGCAGCAGCAGCCGAAGCCGGTCGGTCAGGGCCTCGATCACTGCGGAAACATCGGGTGCTCCATGCAGCACCTGGGCAACCTCCGCCAGAATTTCGGCGCGACGATACTGCTCTTGCGAAGTTTCGCTCCGCCGCCCCGCCTCCAGCAGGCTGCCCAGTTGCCCCGCCAGGATCGTGGCCTGGGCCGCTAAGCCTTCATTGAAGAACTCGAGGCCGGAATCGTGCAAGAACGTAATCGCTCCCGTCACTTCATTGAGAACCGTCAGCGGCGCCGCCATCAGCGATCGCGCCTCAAATTCCAGCGCCGCCGGAAAGCCCGTGGATTTCACGTGGTTGGCGAAGATGGTCCGTCGCTGCCGCACCGCTTCGGCGGTGACGGCACTCTGCTCGGGACGCAACCGCATGCCGACAAAACGCTCCGCCAGTTTTCCATCCGCTTGTTCTCCAACCAGCTCACCGGCCAAATGGCAACCCCAGTAATACACCCCGGACACTTCAAAAAACTCCCGGGTAGCCTGGCAAAAAAACTGAATCAGGGAGTGGGATCCGGACCGTTCCCCGGCTTTGGCCGCAATACCGGCCACCAGCTTCTGGAAGCCCTCATCCGATCCCGGCCCAACTTTCGGGGGAATGATCGGACCGCGTCCAGAAACGCTTAAACCCGCGTCGAAAGTGGAAGGATAGTATTCTTGATTCACAAGTGCTTGAATCTATTGGGAAACTACCTGTCATCTCATTTTGAGTCAAGAGAAATGGGTGAAGAGGTGCCTTGGTATGAAATCCCGCAACGTTTTGAGATTTTATCTCAGAGTGAGAAATCAAGCACCGTCCAGCCGGAATGAGACATTGCAAACTCGACAAGCGCTGCCGGTTCACTCTCTTCGACCTCCTCAAATTCCTTTAGTTACCGCAAGATACAGCTCATTACCTTCGTTTTTTCAATAACCTTCAGGTGGCCCGGCCCTTGCACGCTCAGGGTTAGCTTCTCGAAAGTGAGGAGGAATTGTGTCTCGAAGAACTGCAGCGGCCCTTTTGGCCGTTTTAACCCTGGCAGTCACGCTCAGTCCGATACACAGCGGGGCGCAACAAGCCCAAAGCGGAGAACTGCTCCGCCGGGCAATAACTAAGGTTCAACCCACCTATCCGGATCTGGCACGGAAGATGAGTATCGCGGGCACGGTGAAGATTCAGGTGGTGGTGGCGCCCAACGGCATAGTGAAAGACGCCCACGTGGTTGGAGGTCACCCCGTTCTGGCCAACGCGGCGCTGGATGCGGCTAAGAAATGGCGGTTTGAATCGGCGTCGGAAGAGTCCTCAGGAGTAATCGACTTCAAGTTTGAACCGCGGTAGGCCGGCGGAGGAGATAGGGATGACAATCGGCAAGAAGTTATATACGAGTTTCGGCATGATTCTCACCATGGTGGTGGTGTTGTTTCTGGTGAACTGGTCGGCGGTGCTACGCGAGCACGCGGCCAAAGCTGCCGCCACGGCCTCGCTGAAGATGGCCGACAGCACCAACGCTGTCCGCTTCCAGATGATGCAGAACCGGCTCTATCTCAGCAACTACCTGTTAAGCGGTGACACGCGCGAAGTGGACCGCATGAATGAGGGTCTGCGCGCCCTGGGCGAGAAGCTCGAACAGGGCAAGGCCCTGGCGAGCTCCGACCAGGTCAAAAACGCGCTGGCCAAGGTGGAACAACTGGAACAGGCCTGGGGCAAGGAATTCGCGCAGCCGCTGATCGACAAACGGAAAGACGTGGACTCCGGCAACGCCACCGTCGCCGAACTGCAGATCTACTACTTGCAAAAGGACGCTTCTTCGTGGGTAAGGAATTCCACCGACTCGCTGGATGTCGCCGACGGTGAAAACCGCAAGCTGGTGGACGAGCGCCGGCAGTCGGATGAAACCGCAGCCACGGCGACGATCGTCATATCTTTGTTGAGCACCCTGCTGGCGTTGTCGTTGGGTGCCGCAGTAGCCTATCGCACCGCCGCTTCGATTACCCAACCGCTCAACGACCTGATGAACGTGGCTCGCGGCATTGGCAACACCGGCGATCTCGAGCACAACATTGACCTGAATCGCGCAGATGAGATTGGCGAACTGGCACGCACCTTCGACAAGATGGTCACTTATCTCAAGGAGATGGCCGGCGTATCGGAATCGATCGCCGGAGGCGACCTGACTCTGGAAGTGAAACCGCGGTCTTCCCACGATACGCTAGGCAACGCCTTCGCCCGCATGGTCGAAGGCCTGGCCGGTCTGGTGCGCAGCGTTCGTGACGCCTCGTCTCAGGTGGCCAGTGCCTCCAACCAGGTGGCGGGCGCCTCCGACGACGCCGCCAAGGTCGGACTGCAGGCCTCCTCGGCCATCGATGAAGTCACCAGCACCATGCACGAGATGAGCGTCAACGTGCAGAACATGGTGAAGAGCACCCAAGTGCAGGCCTCCAGCGTCAGTGAAACCTCCGCCTCCATCGATCAGATGGTAGCCTCGATTCAGCGAGTCGCCGACACCGCCAAGGTGCTGCTCGACATCTCCAACCGCTCGCGCGAGGAGGTTCACAACGGCATCGGCACCATGGAGAAGGCCACCGACGGCCTGAACCGCATCAACACCACCATCACCTCTTCGGGCCAGATCATTGGCGCCCTGGGACAACGCGCCGACGACATTGGCAAAATCATCGAAGTGATCGACGATCTCGCCGAGCAGACCAACCTGCTGGCCTTGAACGCCGCCATTGAAGCGGCGCGCGCCGGCGAACACGGCCTGGGATTTGCCGTGGTTGCCGACGAAGTGCGCAAGCTGGCCGAGAAGTCCGCGCAATCCACCAAGGAAATATCGGAGCTCATCCAGAGCATTCAGAAGGAAGCCCGCAAGGCGGTCGAGAACATGGACCGCTCGACCACCATCGTGAACGAGGGCCTCGAACTGGGCGGAGAGCTGAACGCAGCCCTACGCAAGATTTCCAACGTGGTCACCGAGGTCTACAAGTTCGCGCAGGAAATCGGCGCGGCCACCAACGAACAGTCGCACGGCTCGTCGCAGATTGCGCGCGCCACTACCCGGCTGAATGAAATCACCCACGAAATCAATTCGGCCGTGGAGGAGCAGGCCTCAGGAGCGCAGGCCGTGGTCAAGGCTATGGAACGGATGCGCGAACTGGTGCAGCAGTCCACCTCCGGTTCGACCGAACTGGCGGCCTCGTCCGAGCAGATGTCGAAGATGTCGCGCGGCCTGTTGGAATTCATCGACCGCTTTGCTCTGGGGGAAACTTCCCGCGGACAATCCGTCGATACCCCCGGCCGCAATGCACGCCGGGCCTCGGCGGGGTCGCAGTTTTAAGACGCGGGGAGCAGCTCCAGGCATCGCTCCCCAACAGAGTTTTTAAGATTTCTTAAAGTATGAACCATGAACTTCATATCGTGGGCTTCAAGGTCGGTCGTGAGACCTACGGCGTTCCCATTACTTCCCTGCACGAGATCGTACGCGTTCCCGAGATTACGGCCGTGCCCGACGCGCCCGACTATCTGGAAGGCGTGATCAACCTGCGCGGCAAGATCGTTTCCGTCATGGATCTGCGCAAGCGTTTCGGAGAAAAGCAGGCCACCATTCGCAAGCAGAATCGCATTCTGGTGGTCGAGCATGCTGGCCGGCTCGCGGGTCTGATCGTGGATTCGGCCTCCGAAGTACTGAAGATTCCCGCCGAGGCCGTGGAACCTCCGCCGGCCGCGTTTCAGGAAGGCGGCCTAAACTGCGTCACCGGCCTGGGCAAGGTTGGAGGACGGCTGGTGGTGCTGCTCGACATGAGCAAACTGCTGGCTCCGGGCAGTTTGCAGATCAAGACTGAGACCAGCGAAAACAAGACGCCGGCAAAGCCCGAGGCGCGAGGCGCGGCGGCAAAGTGAGCAAGGCACCGTATTTCGCGCTTTATTATTTCCGACATCCTGAATTCAGCTTCAGGCAAGAACGAGAAAACGCATGAGCACATTAGGAGCCGCAGTAGCTCCCATACTGACGGAAGCGGAATTGAGGTTGTTGCAGGCGCTCGTCTACCAGGAGTGCGGCATGCACTTCGACGAACGCCGTACCCACTTTCTTCAGGACCGGCTGCTGCGCCGCTTGAAGGAGTGCCGCCTCGACTCCTTTTATTCGTACTACCGCTTGCTGATCAGCAACCAGGGCAAGGACGAACT
>Ga0182018_10002407_pt1 | contig 18817 bp, 13 predicted proteins | sample 812P2MmetaG_FD_120490 | JGI IMG/M metagenome (GOLD analysis project Ga0182018, IMG submission 120490) | Permafrost microbial communities from Stordalen Mire, Sweden - 812P2M metaG | ecosystem: Environmental > Terrestrial > Soil > Wetlands > Permafrost | place: Sweden: Stordalen | collected... | reverse complement strand
TCTCTCAGTGGTAATCCACTATCTCGACTTCGTGCGCGCTGCCGTCACGCCAGGTGAAGCAGATCCGCCAGCGATCATTGATCCGAATGCTATGCTGGCCGGCCCGTTCCCTTTTCAGTGCTTCCAGGTGGTTGCCCCGAATGGCGCCCAAATCGGTGAGACTTGTGGCTGCGTCCAGCCAGCGCAGCCGCTTCCGCGCCTGCCCTTCGATCCCGCGAAACTTCCGGCTGCCAAATCCTTCGTGGACCGCCTTGGTTTCCGGGCATCGGAACGAGCGAATCATACACGTTAAAAATACTACGCGCCGCGTACTGAGTCAACCGCGGCCGGGCGCGCCGCCGGAGGCGCCGAGACCTTCTCTGCCACCGCCGTGGCACGAACTGGCCGTGGGGACCGTGCGCTTGAATAGGCGCACGGCTAGGATCGGTCGCTTCATTCCCGAGGCCGGGGCGGCGTCGCGATCCATCATGCCCCCTGATAGACTATCCACAGCACGGAGGTGCACCTGTGCGCATTTCGGTACTTTCCATTACCCTGCTTTCTCTCGGGGGAACCTGCTTGGCGCAGCCTCAATTACCCGGTTGCGAACCCCGGCCTGAAGTACAGCAGGTGCTTCGGGAACAACTCAACAACAAGTCCCTCGACAAATTGAAATTTGCCGATCAGTCCGCGCGGCAGCATGAGGTTCTCGAAGGGCTCATCGCCAAATACCCGCGCGAGTTGGAACCATACCGCCGCCTCATCGATTTTGTGCGCTATTCCGAGACGGACCATTACCCGGCATTGCAGGCCCGCTTCAAGGAGCAGGCAGCGCAGAAGCCCGACGATCCGCTGGCGCTCTACCTTGCGGCGTACGTTCTGAACGGCGCAGACACGCCGGAGGCGATCCGGCTGTTGGAGGCTGCCAAAGCCAACGCGCCCGAGTTCGCCTGGCCCTCTCTGCAACTCGCCAACATTTATTCCACCGGGAAATTCACCGATGGGAAAAAGAGCGGCGAGTATCTCAGCTCGTTCTTCTCAGTCTGCAGCAGTTCCACCGACAATCGCGCGCAGTGGATCCTGGGAAAAGGCGGCGACACGGCGCTGCAGGCTCGCGTGGCAGCTGCGCTCCGCGAACGGCTGGCGAAGGAGTCCGACACGGAAATCCTGGAGAAGTACGAGACGGTCTGGGGCCTGGAGTTTCGTTCGCGCCCGCCGCGGCAACATGCGGCGCTGCGCCAGCAGGTGGCCGAAGACCTCAAGCGCCTGGAATCCGCCAACGTCAAGCCCGACGGCGAGTGGCTGGGGTTCCTTAAGGGCGGATACAAGCAGAGCGGCTCCACGGAATCTGCCCGCACGGCCTTCGACGACCGCATCCTGAAGGACTTCCCGTCGAGCGCGGCGGCTTACAGTGTGGCATACGAGCGCTGGCGGAATGCGCACAAAGAGCCGGAAGATCAGAAGGACACCGCCGCGTGGACGGCTTACGATCAGGCCTATCGCGAAGCGTTGAAGGGCTGGATCCACGACTATCCGGACGACACCTATTTGAGCCGTTCGGCGTGGTACAACACCATTTCGAGCGACATGTCTCTTACGGAAAAAGAGGGAATACCCGCCATGGATCGCTCTCTCAAGGCGGACCTCGACTACGATTCGCCCGATTCGTCGCCCTACATCGACGCGGCGGACTTCCTGGTGACGCACAAGTGGCAGCCCAAGCGGGCGCTGGAGTTGCTGCACAAGGCCCAGCCCATGCTGGCGACTGAGTTGAACCAAGCCAAGCCAGACAACCTCACCGCCGACCAGGAGGACCAACGCGAGCGCACTGCAGTCTATCGGCAGCAAAACCTGACCGGCCTGATGTTGCAGGCAGCCCGCCTCGCCAATCGTCCGGCCGAGGCGCAGAGCCTGCGCGCCGCGGTGGAAGGCGCACCGCCCAAGAACGCGAAGCGCCAGTCGGATTATTGGCGCAATCGCGCCCGCCTCGCCGCGCTGGAGAATCGCAAGGCCGACGCGCTTACCTACTACCAGTTAGCTCTCGAGACGCGCATCTCGCCGCCCACGCCCTGGCATGGCCGCCTCGACGATCCGGTATCCGACGAAGCTCGCGCCGTCTTCAAGGAACTGGGTGGCACGGATCTCGCCTGGGACGTCTGGATCAAGCCGCCAGGGGCGAAACCTCAGGAGGCCACCGAAGGCCGTTGGGAGAAGCCTACCCGGCAGCTTCCCACCTTCGAACTTGCCGATCTCTCGGGCAAGACATGGAAGCTGGCCACGCTCGAAGGCAAGAGTGTCCTCATCAATATATGGGCCACCTGGTGCGGACCCTGCAACGCCGAACTGCCGCACCTGCAGAAACTCTACGAGACCGTGAAGGACCGGCCCGGCTTGCAGATTCTGACCCTCAATATCGATGAAGATCTCGGGCTGGTGGAGCCGTTCATGAAAGAGAAGGGCTACACCTTCCCGGTGATGCCGGCGTTCAGCTTTGTCACTACCCTGCTGGATGGCTTTGCCATTCCGCAGAACTGGATCGTCGATCCTAAAGGCGTCTGGCGCTGGACGCAGATTGGCTACGGCGGCGAGCCCGACTGGATCGATGTGATGATTCAACGGATGGAGATGGTGAAGGAGAGCGACTGACAGCGGGAGCATTGTCATCGCAAGGCGATGGTAACTCCGGTCTGAGTACCCTCGTAATCGTTGATCAACACGAAGAGCGGCACTGCATTCAGATTGACCCCAGCTGGTCAACTCGAAGGAACCTGGACGTTGATCTGCACCACGCCGGCGACTAACCCGGGCGCCGATCCGGCGAAGGCGAGCGTCCCCAAGGTGAGAGCGGGATCATTCCCGAAATAAACCTGAATAGGCAGAGTAAGCGTAGAAGCGGGCGCCGGCGCAACTTCGGCGTCGATCAGCGGCGGGTTGAACGGTCCGAAACCGGTCGCAAAAAGTGAAACGGTCGATCCTCGGGCCGCGGGGTTCTGCGGCGAATTGACGGTTCCGTCCTGGTTGAGTACGGCTGCCTGGCCGGTCGGGCTTGGCAGCGTAAAGATTCCCGGCGCGACGTCCCTTATCTCCAGTGGAAGGACGGAGAATGCTTGCCCGCCGATTTCGATGGCCACCTGCGCAACTATACCGGACTGAACGCCGAACGGAACCACGGTGTTGATCTGCGTGCTGCTCACATAAAGCAGCGGCGCCGGCACGCCGTTGAACAAAACACGCGTGCCGCCGAGTGTGGTGGCGACGTTTCCATTGGCGTCGAGTTGAAGACCAACGCCATCGGCGGGGCCGAGGTTCACGCCGAAAAGCGAAATGAGCTGGCCGGGCGCTGACCAACCCACCGAAAACGACGCGGCATTGGCGGAGCAATCCGCGAACGGCCCCGGCGGAGCATTCAGATCGGTCTTAGTCAGGAATTGGCCGTCGCTTATGTAGATCTGTCCCGGTTTTCCGGTCGCGAGGGACGGAAATCCAGTGGCGTTGGAGGAGGCGTTGAGATAAGACGAGTAGATGACATTACCATCGGGGTCCAATGCGGTAACAAATCCCGGAAGAACTCCCGTGCAATAGGTCGGCATGACGGCATTCTTCGTCGGCGTGATCTGCGACGCGACTCCTGTAACGTAGACCTGTCCCGCCGCGTCGACGGCGATGGATGGGCTAGTCGACTCGGTCAGCGGCAGGGAGGTTGAGAAGATCGTGCTGGAGCCATCGGGACTCAACTCGCGAATGAATCCGCCTCCGGCGCCGAGTAGGCCCACAAGCCAGGCGTCGCCATGCGAATCGACTGCAATGCCGGTCACGAAGTCGTCCACCAGCCCGGCAGAAGTAGTGTAGATGGCCGACTTGCCGTCCGCCGCCAGTTCCGTCACGGAAGTGCCGGCTGTGTAGACGTTATCGCTCCCGTCAATATCGATAGCGGCGACTGGGCCACCCTCCACATAAGTTGCCCAGATTACCTGCGTTCCCGCCGGATTGATTTTCGCGACGATTCCGGCGAAGGACCCAGCCGAGCCGAGGTAGGCCCCCGGAGTCACGGGAAATTTTGAGCCGCTTTCGCCCGATACGTAAGCATTGCCGCTCGAGTCGACGCGAATTCTTCCCGCGGTTTCGCTATCGGGACCGCCGAGAAAGGTCGCATAGACGACCTTGCCCGAGGCGTCCAGCTTAGCTATGAAGAGATCCCCGCCGGGGCCAAGTGGGCCGCTGAGGGAAATGCCGATAGACGGCCCTCCGTATTTCGTCTGTGCAGCGCCGGTGGTTACCGGAAAGTCCGCGGAAAAGGTCGTGCCAAGGACATACGCATTTCCGCCGCTGTCTACGGCGATCGAAGCGCCGCGATCCTCGCTAGTCCCGGCCAGCAGGGTGTTGTAGAGCACGTGAGTGCCGCTTGGATCGAGCTTGGCCACAAACGCGTGATCGCAGGGAAAGGGTATGCCGAAGATACCGTAACCGCAAACATCGGATGAATTCGACCGCAGGTACCCCGTTACATAAAGGTTCCCTGCGGTATCCGCTGCGAGACCGCTCACCGTCCCCTGGAGCGGACCGGTGGAGTAGATCACAGCCTGACCTCGCGCATTAGCCATGCCGAGGAGAAGGATCGACGCCGTTAGGCGAAGCGACATGGGACAACGAGAAGCAACTCGGGGTCCACGAATCGTTTTGTGTTTATGCGGAACTGTCGGTTACTTAAAAGGGCCGCAATCGGTTCCCCTTGGATACATCTGACACACGGCTGGTTCCGCGGCGCTCACTGTCCGAGGATGGCATAAACCGGCACCGCACCGGACATCGTGCTTCCCACCTGAACTGCTGCCGAGAACATGAAAGCGATTGGATCCCCGGCCGCTCCCAAGCCCGGCACTTTGGTATCTATCCGCAGAAGGTCGATCACCACGCCCGGAATACCGGCAGCGTAGGTAGGAGTTATCGATTGCTGACCGATGACCGGCACAGTAATGGAGGGCAGGTCATACGTGAAGTTCACCAACACCGGCAGCACTGGCGCGGGAGATGGCGATGGCGCAATCGTCCCATCCGGCAGCGCAGGATTCAGCGCTCCGGCGCCGCTTACCAGAAATGTTACCAGCGCTCCCGCCGGAGCGGGGTTCCGGTAGGAATTCACACTGCCATCGGGGTTCAGCACGGCGAATATGCCCGGCTGCGCTGCCACCACGTTCAAGGGCCCGGTCTGGGATGTTCCCAAGCTGGTGGTAATGGTCAGGGTCACCTGTTGCGCTCCGGCGATCTCATAGGGCACGAGGGCGTTGATTTGCCCGTCGGCGGCGTAGAGTAGCGGCGCCGGAATGCCGTTGAACGAAACCTGCGTCGCTCCAATGGAAGTACCCACCGTGCCGCTGGAATTCGCTCCCGCCGCGGCGCCGGCGCTCGGTCCCAGGCCGGTTCCGTAGATGCTCAGAAACTCGCCCGGAGCCACCGTGTCCGTCACCAGGTTGGCGGCCGAATCGGCCACGCCCAGCACGGAGACGCCGGACGGCAGGCCGCGGGGCAGCCGCACCGCAAATCCGTTTGTCACCTTAGCTTCGCCTGTCGGCGGCGGCCCGGCTGCGGTGAGACTGCCGTCGGGATTCAACACCAGGTCCTGGCCAAGCTCGCCGCTCGGCAATAGCTCCGAGAACAACACACTCGAGCCATCCGGTGCGAGTTCCGCAATCAGCGAGCCACCCAAAGTGAGGGAGTGTGGTTGCAGGGGCACGCTCGCCGGGTCGGTCACCGATGCCGTGAACCAGATATTGTCCTGCGCGTCGAGTCTCGGCGGGGACAGCCAGTTGGCGATCCCGTAGTAAGTGGAGAACAGCAGACTCGAACCGGTGGAATCGACCTTCGCCACGAACCCATTGGAGAATCCCTCACCGGTTTCGAGAGTCGCGAACTGAGATTGCAGTGCCCCCGCCGTCACCGGCACGCTGGGCGCGTTGGTGGTGCCCGTCACCACTACGTTGCCGGCGGCGTCCAGGGCCACTCCGCTGACAATCATGTTGTCGTACCCGGTGGTCAGCGGCGCCCCCAACAGGGTGGACCATACCAGGGCCGAGCCTTTGGCGTTCAAGCGCGCGATAAAGACATCGACGTCGTTGGTTGCTCCCTGATATTGCGTCTGATAGGCGCCCGGGGTCACGGGGAAATTGGTAGTTTGGGTTACGCCGCCGGCTGTCACCACGCCGTCGGCGTCGACGGCCAACGCGTTCACCGCGCTGGCGGGCGGGAAGCCGCAAGGTCCCGGCGGTAGCACCTGCCCACCAAGCAAGGTGGAATACACCAGCGTGTAGGGCGGTGTGCCCGCGCTCGATGGCGTGAGTTTGGTGACGAAGCCGTAAGGCACGCCGCTGCTCCATGTGCAACCGGCGGCCGGCGGCGTGGTGGCGTACTGGCTCATGAACGAACCCGCCGTCAGGGGAAAATCCGATTGGGACGTGTATCCGCCCAGATATAAATTCCCGATTGTGTCGAACGCGATGGCGTTGAGGCTGGTGTATCCGTTGGCCTGGTTCCCGCCAAACAGTCCGCTGTAGAGCACGTGCGTGCCGGTGCTATCGAGTTTGGCGATCAGACCGACCACCGTTGGGTTCGGTACGGCGGTGGCGGATAGTGTGCGGCCCACGATCCACAGATTGCCTTGAGGGTCCACCGCTGTAGCAGTCGGGGTGGTGTCAGGGCCAGGCTGAAAGGCGAATTGCGAAACGACGTTGCCGCCGGAGTCCATCTTCGCCACGGAAATCGCGGACGGGGGCGCGCTAGTTTGGGTTGGTCCGCCGGAGACGACGAAGTTGTTCCCGTGCCCGTCCGAGGCTATGCAGCAGGGGTTTAGTGCAATGTTGGATAGCGTGGTTTGCGCGCGAGCGCCGGGGAGGGTGAGCAGCAGCGATAGGCCAAAAAACGAGGTTGAAGTCCGACGCCGCACGCCTGCATCTCCTCCCGAATTGTACCGCGCGCGAACTCCTCAGAGACCCTTGAGGAACTCGACCAAAAGGGAGTTTACATTGCTGGGAGACTCTGACATCCTGATCTGGCACGGGTATTGGGCGAGGCTGCGAGCAACGCGAAGGAGCCGCCTTTCCCCATGCCTTCCATCGACAAACTCCGATCGAAACTCAGTCACGGGGCTGAAGAAAAGAAATTTTGGCCGCCGATGAACGCAGATGTACGCCGATAGAACAAGAACTCTCTTATCAGCGTTCATCGGCGCTCATCGGCGGCTAATGATATCCCTTGCCGGCACGTAGGGTCGGCTCATCCTGATTGCGCCGACTGCCATCTGAAGTAAGACGCTACCGCGGACGCCGAAAGTTGATCTCTACAGTGGCCGGATAGACAACCGGAACGCCGTTTCTCTTTGCCGGGATAAAGCGCCATTGCGCGAGAGCATCCAGCGCCTTGGCATCGAGCCCGTATCCCAATCCCTTCACCACCCGGGCGCGGTAGGCGCGGCCATCGATGCCAATCAGCACTTGGATCATTACCGTTCCCTGGATTCCGGCTTTCAGCGCTTCCGGGGTATACTCCGGCGGTACGTTCTTCATCAGGGCAGGCATGACTTGCGGGAGTCCGAAGGCTTCCACGGTTGGGGTCAAGGTTAAACTGGCGCGCCCACGCAACACGCCGATCTTCACTTGACGGCCCGGGGGTGTTTCGCTCAGCAGGCGGGAAAGCTGCGCTTTGACGTCCACGGCCTGACCGTTGTAATCGAGCACGAAGTCGCCTGGTTTGAATCCGGCTTTGGCCGCCGGACTGTCTGTGTCCACTTGAGTAACTATGACGCCGTCGGCGGTGTCCCGGACGTCGATTCCCAGGTAGGTGTTATGGGTAGCCTTCGGGTCGGCCGGCATACCGAAGATGGGCATGCGGTCCAGGTCGGCGGTCGCATGCTGGCCGTAGGTCTTGGGCGCGCCCAAACCGGCTGCCAGCATCGCCATGATAGTTGGGATTTGTCCCTTCATGGTTCCACCTCTACTGCCATCTTAATACCGGATGGCTCGAAGTGGCGATTGTTTCCGATAGTTAGAGATCCTATACTCTAGCTGCACGGGATTAGAATGCGAAATCACACCTTCCCGATTTACCGGCAAGCCGCCTTGGTCTTGTTGGCTTGCATGCCATTGCCGTGTCAAACGGCAGGACAAACTGGGCCGCCGCCGCAGTCCACGGCCAAAACCAACGTGGACGAGGTCCTGCTCGACCTGGTGGTGCGCGACAAAAAGGGAAAGCCCATCACAAATCTCACGCCGGAGGAGATCTCCGTCACCGACAACGGGGTGAAGCAAACCATCCTCAGCTTTCGCCTGGTGCGAGGCTCGGATGCCGTCAGTGCCACCGGCGCCGCCACGCCACTCGACCCGTTGCGGCAGATTCGCTTGGTGACTCTGGCATTTGAGCCGTTGGCCGCTCCCGACCAACGCAAGCTCGCCCGCACCGCTGCCCTCGACCTGGTGAAGGGCGATCAGGGCGTCAACGTTCTCTATTCGGTGGTGGTCATCGACACCCGGCTGCTGGTCTTGCAGCATTTCACCAAAGATCGTGCCGCGCTGGCCCAGGCTATCGAGCGCGCCACCGAAGGGGTGAGCGCGCCGCGGCTGACGGCCGAGTCGGATGCCATCGTGGCGCAGTTGCAGAACATTCTGAGCATCTCGCCTAGCAACAATACAGGCGCACTCATTCGGAATGTGAACATACTCAGCCAGGCGACCAATATCGCCGACGCCGGCGACCCCACGTCGGGGCCTCCGGCCGACCCGACCGCGGCCGGGTTTGCCAAGGTCATGCTGGACATGCTGCGCATGGATGCGTCGGCGCAAGCCAACGGCGCCCGGATGTCGCTCGATGCTCTCAAGGCTTTGGTGGCCGGCCTGCGCGAAATGCCCGGCCGCAAGAGCATCATGTACTTTACTACCGGAATGTACCTGGCGCCCGAGTTGGACACCATGTTTCGCAATCTGGTGGCCACCGCCAACCGCGATAACGTGACCTTCTATAGCGTGGATACGCGAGGCGTGACGGTGGGCGCGCAAAACGATGCCGCCATGATGCAGTTGAACGCCGCCGCTGCCGCCAGCGCCAATACTACGCAGCGGCTGGATGGAGGCGCCGCGCCGGCGGAGGTGATGGCCGCCGATAACGCCGAAGTTGCCGGCCGCGCCAATCTGGACCTGCCGCTGCGCGATCTGGCCGAATCCACCGGCGGCTTCCTCATCGGCGACAGCAACGACTTGCGTGTGCCGCTGCACCGCGTCAACGAGGAGATCAACTCTTATTACGAGATTTCCTACAATCCGAATATCGAGAATTATGACGCCAGCTACCGCAAGGTCGGCGTGGCTACCAGCCGCAAGGATGTGGCGATTCGCACCCGCACCGGCTACTTCGCATTGGCGGCCGCGGCGGCGGCCTCCGGCCTCGCGCCTTTCGAGATGCCGTTGCTGAAAACTATCTCCGACGGCAAGCTCTCCGACGATGTCCAGTATCGCGCCAGCGCCATCATGCTGCGGCCGAAGAAGGACGGGTCCACGATTGCGATTCTGCTGGAAGTGCCTCTCGGCGCACTGCAGGCGACGGGCGGTACCGGCACCACGGACATCCACTGCACGCTGGCGGCGCTCATCAAAGACTCCAAGGGCACCCTGGTGCAGAAAATTACCAACGACCGTTCTCTGAAGGTGACTGCCGCGCAACGCGAGTCCGGCAAGTTTCTGGATAAGACCATCCTGACTCTGGCGCCCGGCAAGTATACGCTCGACTCCGCGGTAGCGGATATGGCGAACATGAAGATTGGCGCACAGCACACCGAATTCGAGGTCGCCGGCGGCGCGGGCGTCGCCATCTCCGCTCTGATTCCCGTCCGGTGGTTCACGCCCGATACCAAGGACCTGGATCCCGAAGATCCTTTCCAAGTTGAGGGCGGCAGCGTGACTCCAACCATGGACACGGATTTCAAGTCGGTCTCCAAGCCCGGATTCCGGCTGTTTTTCACGGTCTACCCGGATGCCTCGATTGCCGACAGGCCGGTGGTGGAGATCCACTTCATAAAGGACGGGAGGACCTCGGAGACGGCCCCCATGCAGCTACCGCCGGCGGATTCGCGGGGCCGCATTCCATACCTGATGACCATCCCGGCGGAGGCCATTCGCGCCGGCACTTACGAGATCCATGCCACGGTGACGCAGGGAAGCACGTCGGCGGTGGCGAGCACGACGATTCGGTTCGAGCAGTAGAATGCGAATCTCCATTGGGCTCTTCGCAATCGCCGCATTCGCTGCCCAGAACGCCACCGAGCAGCCGAAATTCGAAGTGGCGTCGGTGAAGCGCGCCGAGTGCAGCATGGAGAACTCTATCGACCCCGGTATGGTCACGTTGAAGGGTTTCCCACTCAAAGCAGTTCTGGCGGAGGCGTTCCAGGTGAAGATGGACCAAATTGAGGGACCCTCCTGGTTAGATAACGAATGCTTCGACCTTATCGCCAAAATGCCCGAAGGAGTGGGCAAAGATCGGATGCCGGCGATGCTTCAGGCGCTGCTGGCCGATAGGTTCAAGCTCGCCGCCCACATGGAGGATCGCCCTCGCAATGTGTATGCGCTGGTGGTCGATAAGGGCGGCCCAAAATTCAAGGAGTCCGACCCGAATGCGCCGAATCAACGTTTCCTGAGGTTCACGTTTGGCGGAGGCGGGATCAAAGGGTCTGTGACCATGGCGGCGCTTGCCCGCTATCTTTCAGGCAGGGGATACGGTCCGGTGCTGGACTTTACCGGGCTCAATGGAAAATACGACATCGACCTCGCTTGGGCGCCGGATCCGGCCTTCGAACGGTCCGGACCGAATGCTGCCGTACACCCAGATCCCGCCCCTGCCTCCGCTCCGACAGCCGACCTGTTTCACGCCATCCGGGAGTCGCTCGGATTGAAGCTGGAGCCGCGCAAGGAGCCGGTCGGAGTGCTGGTGGTCGACCATGTTGAGCGCGTCCCAACCGGGAATTAACGTACTCTCGCGGAATATTGCTTTTTCAGTGCCGCAAGGCGTTCCCAGTATTCGTTAGACGAAGCCAGCCGGCTGGCGAATTCTTTTCTCACTTCCAGTGCCTTCCTGCTTGGACATTGTACTCTCCACTCGCCGATGCACGACAAAAGGGGGGCTTTCCAGAGAATACTGTGTAATATGCGCGGCCAACAGTCGATATGAGTAGTGGGAGCGCTGCTATGGAAAGCATTTCGTTACCGTCCAACAACCGCGCTGAAGCCGCTTCGGCTCCGCGTGGAGGCCTTTTCCAAGAGGCCGCATCGCCTGTCGCGGTGATGTGGGAGCAGATGGAGTTTCTGTTAGACCACGCCGGGCCAACCTGCTCTTCGGAGTGCCCTGAATGCACCCGCCTGGAGCAGTTGAAGCGGTGCCTTCTCCGGCCCTTCGGCTACGATTAAGCCGTTCTTGCACCAAACCAAATATCCATTGAGGGCATTCTCAGAGGGCCACGTCTGCCCTATACTTTGGCCGTGAGATCGACCTTCCTGGCTGCGGTGTCATTGGCGGCGTTTTTCTGCTCCGCGTGCGTGCGCAGAGACTGAAAGACGTTGAGGACCCACACGGCTCGGTAGTTTTGAGCGGCGACAAGCGCGCCGGGCAGGTGAGTCTGCAAATCTCCGAATCGCCTTCAGCCGGAGATCTCGTCGGGGTAGCCTCCAGTGTGGCCGAACTGCGAATAGTCCTGTTAACTCCAGGCGGCAAGAGGGTGACCGAGCAAAACGCCGCGGATAGTGGCTTTATCTGGCTTAGACGGCAGGATTCGCCTTTGAGGCTGCACAAGGTCATTTGTAGCTGGGGCCACGCGCAGAAGAAAGATGGCAAGAGCGTCCAACATTGTGGACACAAGCACCGCGAGGGAGTTTATCATGGCCCGAAGGGCCAGAGCGAGCTCCGCTCGCTTGGACAAGCTGAAGCTTATCCCACAAAATCGGCGGCCTTTCTGATGTGGGGTGAGCTTTAGCTTGCCCAGCCGGGCTTTCGCCCGGCCTTGGCCTGCGGGCGACCGTAGACGATGAAGCTCAGCCGGCGATGTTCTCCAACCGAGCGGTGCTTTGATGGTCCATAGTAATCGACGAGATTTTATGTCATAAAATACCTATTTCAAAAATAGGTATTTCTGATATACTTCATGGCAGCATGGCAAGGAACCCCGAACATCGTGAACTATTCTCCGGCGCCCTGGAGATGATGATCCTGCATTCGCTTCGCTGGAAGCCGATGCATGGGTACGCGCTGGTGAAACACATCCAGCAGGTGTCCGGCGAGCTGCTGCAGATCGAAGAAGGGTCTCTGTACCCGGCTCTGCAGCGCATGTTGAAAGAGGGATGGCTGGACTCGAAAGCGGGGATTTCGGCCAAGGGAAGGCCGACGCGGATTTACCGGCTGACGGCCGCCGGGCGGCGGCGTTTGGAGCAGGAAGTGTCCAGCTTCGAGAAAATGCTCGCCGGAATCACTCGGGTACTGGCAGTTGCTGCGCACTAGGAGGAAATCATGCGTTGGGTCCGACAACTGTTTTCGCGCCGCCAGCGGTACGACGATCTTTCGGTTTCCATTCAGGAGCACCTGGAGGAAAAAACCGAAGAACTCATGGAGAGCGGGCTGCCGCGGGAGGAAGCCATGCGGCGGGCGCGGAGGGAATTCGGCAACGTGACGCTCATCGAGGAGCAGGGCCGGGAAGCGTGGCAATGGCCAGCGGTGGAATCGGTTTGGGCCGACGTAAGGTATGGTCTGCGCCAACTGCGCAAGGCGCCGGGCTTTGCCATCGCGGTGGCGGTGACGATGGCGTTGGGGATCGGCGCGAACACGGCGATTTTTACGCTGGTGCACGCAGTGTTGATGAAGTCGCTGCCGGTGGGCGATCCGCAATCGCTGTACCGGCTAGGGGATAAACAGGAAGGCAGCCTGACGGCGGGATTGCAGAACGAGAATGGCGATTTCGACGTGTTTTCGTACCGGCTGTACCGGCATCTTCGCGAGTCGACGCCGGAGTTCGTCGAGCTGGCCGCGATGCAGATCGGGCCGAACCCGATCGGCGTGCGCCGCGGCATCGACATCGCCGTGACGCAGCCGAGCGAGTTTGTCTCCGGCAACTATTTCCGCACGCTCGGGGTGGGGGCGTTCGCGGGGCGCACGCTTACCGACGATGACGACAGGCCTGGCGCTGCGCCGGCGGCGGTGATGAGCTATCGGGCGTGGCAGACGGAATATGCGGGCGACCCCGCAGTGATCGGCGCGACGTTTTATTTGCAGAGCCAGCCGGTGAGGATCGTGGGCGTGGCCGCGGCGGGGTTCTTCGGCGACCGGGTGAGCATGGATCCACCGGCATTTTGGATTCCGCTGGCAGCCGAGCCGCTGCTCCTGGGCGCCAATTCCACGCTGGAACATGCGGACGAGTGCTGGTTGTATGCCATCGGGCGGGTGCGGTCCGGGACAGCTGTGGGACCGGTGCAGCAGAAGGTCTCGGCGAATCTGCGGCAGTGGCTGCTGGCTCAGGATGCCTATACGCGCAATGGCATCGCGAGGATCGCGCCGAAGCTGCATGTGGTGTTGACGCCAGCGGGTGGAGGCATTCAGGATCTGCAACAGAATACCTCAAGGGAACTGTATCTGCTGCTGGCCATCTCCGGGTTCGTGCTGCTGGTGGCGTGCGCCAACGTGGCCAATCTGCTGCTGGCGCGGGGGGCAAAGAGGAAGACGGAGATTTCCATGCGGATCGCGCTGGGAGCGGCTCGGGGGCGATTGATCCGGCAGATGCTGACGGAAAGCGTGCTGCTGGGGTCCATGGGCGGGCTGGCGGGATTGGCGGTAGCGTATGGCGGCACGCGATTGATTCTGGCGCTGGCGTACCCCGGTTCGCCGCATGCCGCGATTGACACTACGCCATCGGCGGCGGTTCTGGGGTTCGCATTTTTGCTTTCGCTGCTGACCGGCGTGGTGTTCGGAATGGCGCCGGCGTGGATTATTTCGCATGGCGATCCGGCGGAAGCGCTGCGCAGCGGGGCTAGACTGGCCGGCGATCGGACGGGGGCGGCGCAGCGGTGGTCGATCGTGGTGCAGACGGCCCTTTCGCTGGCGCTGCTGGCGGGCGCGGGGATGCTGACCAGGAGCTTGCTGAATCTGGAGCAGCAGGATTTCGGCATACAAACAGCCCACCGGTACGTGATCCATCTCGATCCGCAAGCGGCGGGATACCGGCCGGAGCAACTGGGGCCGCTGCTCGGGGCCCTCGAACAGAGATTCGGCGCGATCCCGTGGGTGGAACGCGTGGGAGTGGCGCTGTACAGTCCGCTCGACCGGCAACCGTGGACCTTTCAGGTTGTCGTTCCGGGACGTCCCGATCCGGGGCCGAACACGCAGGAAGTGCTGATGGACCGGGTGAGCCCTGACTTCTTCTCTGCCGTGGGACAGCCGGTGATCCGGGGTCGCGGCTTTACGCATCACGATGCCGGCGACTCGCCTCCTGTGGCCGTGGTGAACCAGGCTTTCGTAAAGAAATATTTCCCGGGTGAGGACCCGATCGGCCGGCGCTTCGGGAACTACGGCCAGGAGGATCCGGGGGCTTGCGAGATTGTCGGGGTGGTGGCCGACGCGAAGTACGCGGATCCGCGAAAGCCCGCGCCGGCTATGTTCTTCCGGCCGATTCTGCAGTTCCAGAATACGTTGACGGATGCCACATCGATCAGCATCGAGAACCTGTCGCATTATTTCGGCGCCATAGTGTTGAGCGTTCGCGCGACACCGCGGGACCTGGAGAGCACGGTGAGGCGCAACTTGGCCGGCGTGAATCCGAACCTGTCCGTCATCGACCTGCATTCGTTGGAGTTCGCAGTGGCGGACAATCTCAATGCGGAGCGGCTGATTGCGAGGCTCACGGCGCTATTCGGACTGCTCACGCTGGCGGTGGCCGCGGTGGGGCTCTACGGCGCGACGTCGTACCAGGTGTCGCAGAGGGCGCGCGAGATCGGGCTGCGGATGGCGTTCGGCGCGGGCCGGGGGCGGGTGGTGAGGCTGGTGCTGCGCGGCGCATTGATGCCGGTGGCGCTCGGGTTGGCTGCCGGCGTTCCGGTGGTGCTGATTGGGGCGGGCTTCTTGAGGCACACGCTGTACCAGGTGGAATCGTACGACCCCGTGAGCCTGTTGGTGGCCGCGGGCGTGCTTGCGGCAGCGGCGGCGATTGCGGGTTTCATTCCGGCGCTCAGGGCTGCGGGGATCGATCCGGTGCGGGCGTTGGGAAGCGAATAGAGACGGGCTGTCGCCCAGCGTGCAGATCACCGCAGAGACGCGGAGACGCTGAGGAGAACAAAGTCAAAGTCGAAACAGGGAGAGCGCTGAGGTGGCGGAGAACGCGGAGGCCCGGCTGGCGCAACGTGGGCTGCTCGCGAAGCCGCGGGATGCGAAGAGTGGCCGCGAAAGACCGGCTGGCGGGGGTAAGGCCGGGGGGCGCGGCGCGCGATATACTGCCTTTCATGCGATTGCAGACGATTTGCTGCGCGGCGATTTGTGTCGTTGCGTCGAGTGCGGCGCAGAGGGGCATCACTGCCGAAGATTATTTCGCGTTCGAGAACATCTCGGACGCCCATATCGCGCCCGATGGCAGGCAGGTGGTCTATACGCTGACCACTGTCGACAAACAGAAGAATCGGCGGGATTCGTCGATTTGGGCGGTGGCGGTGGACGGCCGGCTGGCGCCGCGGCGGCTGACGGCGGAGGGTGTGAACTCGAGCTCGCCGCGGTGGAGTCCCGACGGCGCGCGGCTGGCGTTTGTTTCGACGCGTAGCACGGGCGCGGCGACGGCGACGGGGGACGATCCGCCGCGGGCGCAAATCTGGATTCTCACGCTTGGGGGCGGGGAGGCGCAGGTGCTCACCCATTTGAAGAATGGCGCGGGCGCGTTTCAATGGTCGCCGGATGGGAAACGGCTGCTGGTTGTGAGCCGGTCGGGGCCGAGCGATAACGTGAAGGCGTCGGACCGGAAGAGCGACGTTCGGCACTACACGCACATCTCCTATAAGTTCAACGATACCGGGTGGTATGACGATAAGCGGTCGCATCTTTGGGTGGTGGACGCGGGGAAGGGCGACGCGAAGCAGATCACCTCAGGGGAGGATTGGAACGATACCGATCCCCAGTGGTCGCCCGATTCGACGCGCATCGCGTTTGTTTCCGACCGGACGGGGAAAGAGTACGACGCCGGCGAGAACAAGGACGTATGGGTGATTCCGGCCGATGGCGGTCTACTTACTAAGATCTCGGACCACGATTTCGACGATACCATGCCGCGATGGTCCCCCGACGGAAGCCAGATTCTCTTCGCGGGTCAGACGGCGCGGCGGCAATTTCCGAAGTTATATATTGCATCGTCCGCGGGCGGGGGTAAATCGACCCTGGCGTGCGAAGATACGGACCTGATTCCAACCGCACTGGCGTGGGGTCCGGGCGCACGGGAAGCGCGCTTCGAGACGGGGTATCGCGGGACGACACAGGTGTTCCGGGTCGACCTGGCGGCCGGGAAGTTCGCGCCGGTGACGGCGGGCGAGCGCGGGTTCCATGGGTTCGACACCAATCGAGAGGCTGGGATCATGACTTACCTGGCGAATGACTTCCAGCATCCCGACGACTTATATGTGTCGGACCTGGCCGGTAAGGGCGAGCGGCAACTTACTCACCTGAACGCGGCGTTGTGGGCGGAGTTACAGCCGGCGAGCGTGGAACGGCTGCGGTATAAGAGCACCGACGGATGGGATATCGACGGATTCTTCGTGACGCCTTTGGGCTGGCAGGAAGGCAAGAAGTATCCGCTGGTAGTCAGTATTCATGGCGGTCCGGCGGGGCAGTACGGGGTGGACTGGTATCACGAATTTCAGGTTTACGCGGCGAAGGGGTGGGCCGTGTTTTTCTGCAATCCGCGCGGATCGACGGGGTATGGCCAGAAATTCGAGCGCGGGATCGTGAACAATTGGGGCGGGATGGATTATCAGGACCTGATGGCGGGGGTGGATGCGGCGATCAAGCAGTATCCGTGGATCGATACCGAGCGGATGGGCGTGACGGGCGGGAGCTACGGCGGATTCATGACGAACTGGGTGGTCGGCCACACCACGCGCTTCAAAGCGGCGGTGACGCTACGGAGCGTGTCGAACTTTATCAGCGACGATGGCACGCGCGACGGGGCCTACGGGCATGAAGATGACTTCCAGGGGTTCCTGTTCGACTATTTCGATCAGTACTGGAACGCGTCGCCGCTGAAATATGCCAAGAACGTGAAGACTCCGATTTTGATTTTGCATTCGGACAACGATTACCGCGTGCCCATCGAGCAGGGCGAGCAGTGGTTCCGGGCGTTGAAACATTACGGGGTGAACGCGGAGTTGGTGATTTTCCCGCGCGAGAATCATAATTTGACGCGCACGGGCGAGCCGAAGCACCTGGTGGAGAGTTTGAACTGGCAGTGCTACTGGTTCGACCGGTTTCTGAACGGAAACGCGTCGGCGAAGGCTCCGGATACGAATTAGGAATTGTCCACCACGGAGGCACAGAGACACGGAGAAAACAATGTCAAAGGCAAAACCCGAGAGCACCGAGATGGCGGAGGCCACGGAGGACGAAGGTTTACGGGTCAGCGTCGTAGTGGCTTCGGTTCGGGAGAATCTTCGCGAACCATGACGATTTCCCGGTAGGGGCTGCTCCTGAGCTGACGCCCACATTGCGCCAGCCTGGCGCCTCCGTGACCTCCGCCATCTCCGTGCTCTCGGGTTTTGCTTTTGCTTTTGTTTTTCTCCGTGTCTCCGTGGCTCCTAAGAAACAAAATGGAGGATTGTTGGAAACAAAGGGCTTGCCGTGCCCGCCGCGGGCCTCCATTTTGTTTCTTCCCCCACCAGACTGGCCCCCCAGTCTAAATGCTCTGTGGTGAATATAGTTTTCAGCTGTATTGCGCCGACGTCCACAAAGCGCCAGCCGCGCCCCCTCCGCGTCCTCTGCCCCCTCAGCGCCCTCCGGTTTTGACTTTGCCTTTCTTGTCTCTGCGTCTCAGCGTCTCTGCGGTGAAGATCCTCTTCCCTCGTTTACAATCTGATTTGAGCCAGATCTCCTTCGAACTAGTAGCCGAATGCCCCGAAACCGGCGCGCGCGCAGGACTCCTTCACACCCCGCATGGCGCCATCGAAACACCCGTATTCATGCCGGTTGGCACCCACGCCGCTGTCAAAGGACTCTCCCAGCGCGACCTCGCCGAAGATCTCGGCGTCAAAATCCTGCTGGCCAACACCTACCATCTCTTCCTCCGCCCCGGCCACGAGCTCATCCGCAAAATGGGCGGACTTCACCGCTTCATGTCGTGGCCCAACGCCATCCTCACCGATTCCGGCGGCTTCCAGGTCTTCAGCCTCAGCGGCCTCCGCAAAATTACCGACGAGGGCGTGATCTTCCAGTCCCACCTCGACGGCGATCTGCACACCTTCACCCCCGAATCGACGGTCGACGTGCAATTGGCCTTCGGCAGCGACATTTGCATGGTGCTCGACGAGTGTCCCGAATATCCGGTCACCCATGAGTACGCCCGCCAGAGCATGCACCGCACCGTCCGTTGGGCGCAACAGGCCGATCGCCACCATCGCATGCGCATGTCCGAAAGTGCCACGCGCCACGCCCTGTTCCCCATCGTGCAGGGTTCGATGTTCCCGGACCTCCGGGCCGTGTGCGCGCGCTCTCTCGTAGATCTCGATTCCGACGGCTACGCGGTCGGCGGTCTGTCGGTGGGCGAGCCGCGCGCGCTTAGCCTGGAAATGGTGGAAGCCACGCG
>Ga0182018_10002406_pt1 | contig 18827 bp, 14 predicted proteins | sample 812P2MmetaG_FD_120490 | JGI IMG/M metagenome (GOLD analysis project Ga0182018, IMG submission 120490) | Permafrost microbial communities from Stordalen Mire, Sweden - 812P2M metaG | ecosystem: Environmental > Terrestrial > Soil > Wetlands > Permafrost | place: Sweden: Stordalen | collected... | reverse complement strand
CTTGTACGTCGCGATCGCGGTGTCGCCATAAACCCGCACCTTGAGATCGCTGATCTGCTCGCTGGTCATTTTATTGTTGGCCGTATCTTTCGCATCCGCCAACAGTGATTCCTTCGTCTCCCATCTGCCACCGCTGAAGCCCCCCGTAAAGTCGTCGGCATAATTCTTCTCCACAAACGACGAATCCCCGGCCAGGTCAGCTTTTACGCTGTCATTTTCCATTTGCGTAATCGCCGCAACCACCTCCGCGTCGGATTGTTTCTTCATGGATGCAACCGAGCTCACTGCTGCAAGCATTACAGCCAAAGCAAAAATCGTTAGCATTAATTTCTTCATGTGGATGTGATCCTTTCACGCCGGTGGCATGACTAAGGTAGGACAACCTCAGATGTCTGACTTAGGTTCAGAGATCTGAAAGAGCGGAGGGACGGACTCGCCCGTCCACCACGCTAATATCCCCCACCGCGCTTGTCAAACGAGGAGCAGAAATTGTTCGTGTCACGGTACGGTTTTCAGATTACGATTTCTGCCGCGTGCATTCGAGTCTGCGCGTCACTCCTGCGATGGAAGCGGGATTAGCGAATCATGTCTGGAGCATAGGTGAACTCTTCGAACGCTGGACAATGAGTAAGCTATGGTTTGGTCAAGACTTGCAGCCGTTTCCAAGAAACGGCGAATGGAATCATCGGAAACACGGTGGAACCCAGCTGAACGAAAAAGAGCAGGCCGCATTCATCGAGAAAGTGAAAGCGCTCGCACCCGAGTACCGTACAGAACTACTTAGAGAGGCGTCAGCTGGTGAAGCTTCCATCGAATCGGGTCCATACGTGACCGCGCACCCAATCCAAGAATTCGGCTCGATGCCAGTGCGATCATTGAAGCTGTTTGCAGCCCCGGTAAGCGATTCACGCCCAGAACTTCCTGCTACTCCCTCGCGCTTCCTCCCTTTCCTCCTTGCCTGCAGTCATTAACTATGGTTAACTAGTGATAATCATCCGTGGTTAATAAATTAAAGCGGGAAGACATTGCCGCTTTACGACAAATGAGTGGGGAATCCATGGCGTCTGTAGTTCGCTTTACGCTTCTTGTGTTCAGTATCGCGTTTCTTCTTTCTGCGGAGGCACTGGCCCAAGGCGAAACCACGAGCGCCATCGTGGGGCAAGTTCGGGATACAACCAACGCCGTCGTGCCGAGTGCCACGGTGACGATTGCCAATCCCGAGACTGGACTGAGGCGTAGCGCCCAGACCGATGACGCAGGCCGGTTTAATTTCCCACAGTTAAAGCCTGGGATCTACCTGGTCAAGGCGGAAGCGCAAGGCTTCGAGCCGCAGCAAGATGACAACGTGATTGCGGGCCTGGGCCAAAAGCAAACAGTGGATTTCACGCTTAAAGTGGCCCGATCAAATGAGACAGTTGAGGTAAATAGCGAAGCGCCACTCATCAACCCGGGAAATGCAAACACGTCCACGACTCTGAATACTTCGGCGTTAGAGGACCTTCCGAATCCAGGCGGTGATCTAACCTACCCGCTGCAGTTTTCCCCCGGAGCGCTCATCAACACGGCCGGCAGCGGCAACGATTTCGTTGGCGGCACCAACGGCTATGGCAACGTGGAATTCAACGGGCTGCCCGCCCTCTCCAACGGCTACATCGTCGACGGGCTGGAAACGAACGACCCGCTCACCAATCTCAATAGCGGCCTCTCAACCAACCTTGTCCTGGGATTGAATTCGATCTCGGAAGTCACCGTCAACACGCTGTCTTATTCTGTTGATCAAGGGCGTTATGGGGCCTCCCAGGTCAATTACGTGACCAAGTCCGGCACAAATCAGTTTCATGGAAATCTCTACGAGCTATGGAATGGGTCGCTGCTGAATGCAGCGGACTACTTTACCAACGCGACACCGGGGAACCACAAGCCAGGGGCGAGCGTGAACCATTTTGGAGGTAGTGTCGGTGGGCCGATCGCTCACGACAAACTGTTCTTCTTCTTTGACAGCGAATGGGTGCGGATTGCACTGCCCATCGTCACGCCGACGATCGTTCCCAGTACGGCGTTCCAAGCATACGTCTTGCAACGACTGTCCGGGGGGCAAACAACCGGCTGCGGGTCCAGCGATCCGAACGAGAACTGTCTGTTCTATCAACAGATGTTCAACCTCTATGGAAATGTCAGCGGCACGCCCACTCCGATACTTGGCTGCCCGCTTGGCGCCGCCGGGGATGGTTGCGGCAACCGGCAGAGTGTCTCGCACTCCAGCGACGACCATGAACAGGTACAAACCGTCCGCGTCGACTACAACGTCGATCAGAAAGACACGGCCTGGTTTCGTTTTCAGTCGGACACCGGCCTGCAAGCCGCGTATACGGACCCCATCAACCCTGTGTTCAATGCGCTTTCGCCGCAGCCCCTTTATTCGTTTGCGGCAGGACACTCGCACGTCTTCTCGCAGAACCTGGTGAACTACTTCAATCCTGCATTCTCGTGGTACGAAAGCTTGTTTGGGCCGAGCAATTTTCAGAAGACTCTTTCGGCTTTCCCAATCGTGTTACAGGGCACCGGAGCGAACTCCTTCAGTCCCATCGGAGGGCTGGATAACACCTGGGTGCAAGGCAGACGCGCATCCCGGTTCTTTATCAACGACAACCTCGCCTGGAGCCGCGGCGCCCACGAACTACGGTTCGGAACGAATACCCGCATCTTGCGCCTGAACGACTACGACTTCGGAGAAGGCACGGTGCCCACCGTGACCTACGCGAACTTGCAGCAATTTATATCTGGAGTAGCGAACACCGCGTCGGAGACGTTCCCTTCGAACGTAAATGAGCCGTTCAACTTTCTCAATCTCGATGTCTATGCACAAGACACCTGGAAAGTGACTCGCACGTTGACCTGGACGTTCGGTGTGCGCGACACCTTCAACTCCAATCCGCTGAATCCGCATGATCAAATCGCTCGTCTTCGCGGTTCCTTCAGTTCCATCAAGCATGATGATCAGCCGCTGAACGCCGTTATCCAAACGCATCTCGGCAATCTGTTCTCGTCCACACCGGTGGCCATTCTGCAGCCGAGAACGGCGATTGCTTGGCAGCTCGAGCCGAAATCATTGCTCCGCGCCGGCTTCGGAGTTTTCAGCGATATCTTGCCAGGCACGGTGGCCGACTTGATCGGCACAAACCCTCCCTACGACAAGACGTTTCAGGGAGGAGTGCTGGGCAGCGTGGGCGGCACAGCCATAGCGCCGGGAGCACCCAACAGCGCAATCGGCGCAATCGTTGCCGCGAATCAGGCTTTTGCTTCAGGATTTCCCCTCGGCCAGCCTTCTCTTCCACCGGTTGCGATCACAGCCATTCCAGATGGCAAACTCCACGCTCCGTACTTCATGGAGTGGAGCCTGGGAATCGAACATCAATTCGGAACAACGGCTAGTTTGCAAGCGCAATACGTGGGCACGCGAGCCGTGAACCAGCCCTACTCAACACAAGTCAATGGCTACCAAACTGTGTGTCAGGGCTGTTTTGCACCATTCTCCTATCTGCAGCCTACCGATGCACGATTCGCCGCGGTTACGCAGCTATCCACCGGGGCCAGCAGCCACTATAACGGTCTTCAACTGACCGTAAGGAAGCGGCTCGGCCACGGTTTGCAAGGACAGGTCAACTACACCTGGAGCCGTTGCATGGATATGGTCTCCAACGGAGGCTTCCTTCCGTTCTCTGCGGGAGGGATTCTTTCACCTCTGCCGGGAGATCTGGCCCGCGACTATGGTCCTTGCGACTACGACATCCGGAACAATCTCAATGCGCAGTACGTCTATCACCTACCAGTTAAAGTGCGCAGTCATGCTCTGGGCTATGCGGTCAATGGGTGGCAGATTTCTGGCACCATGTTTTGGCACAGCGGAGTCCCGTTCTCGGTCTTGAGCACGCCGTATTCAGAAAACGGAAACGGCATTGTGCAGGGCAGTGGCCCACAGTTCGCAAGCGTTGTTCCCGGCGTCCCGCTATATGCACATCATTCCGTTGCTGGCGTAACGCAACCGGGCACGATCCAGTGGTTGAATCCAGAGGCGTTTGTGTCGGCCGTTGATCCGAGTACAGGGCAATGCTCGGGCGGCGACAATCCGCAGCATTGCCAATTCGGAAACCTCGGCCGCAATGCCCTGCGCGGTCCCGACTTCTTCTGGAATGATTTCTATCTTACAAAGTGGTTTCCGGTGACCGAGCGCGTGAAGCTCAGGATAGAAGCCCAATTCTTCAATGTCTTCAACCATCCGAATTTTGGGCTTCCGAGCATGGTGCTGGCTGGCATTCCGGGAAAGCCCTCCACGCAGACTGGGTTTGGAGCGCTCACCTACACAACTGCACCGCCAACCGGCTTGCTGGGCGTCGGTTTGGGAGGCGATAGCAGTCCACGAATGATCGCGTTTCAGGCGCGGCTGGAGTTCTAACGGTGATATATTTGCCCGCGCAAAACGCGTCTCGAAGGAACTAGCTGCTGAAAGGAGCGCTGTTTTAACTGTGTCAGTACGGTCCTCATTCCGGGTGGACCTGGCAGCCGAGCCCATCAAATACTCGCACCCATGTGACAGCGAATCATGAACTCGGGATACTCTTTGCCAATGACGGATCGGAGTCAGCGCGTGATTGCCGCTTTAGAAGTTGAGGCCGCAATGACCGAAGCTCCCACCAATCGACTTTCTAACGTTGCACCCAACCTAGCCGATCCGGGACGGCGTGTCTGCAGCCTGGTAGCCAGAATGGTCTTCAACGACCGACACCGACTTATACGGACAGACACGCGTGCAACTCATCATGGCCAGGAGAGCTGATCTCCATCAAAGGCCGAATACATTTGCGCACCCTTGTCTCCTCGCCCCTCAGTTTTCCCTTGCAGTCGTGCGGCGGACCATACATTCTGGCCCGCGCAGTTGAAAGTTTGCCCCGGGGCATACCTTCCGTGTAGCCCGTGATCCGCCAGGAATCCGGTTCTAGATGCCTCGCCGACTAAGTTCCCCTCAAATGCAACGGGTGGACAACTTCAGGCCATGCGCACTTACTCGCGATGCCCTTGCCTGAATCGGGGGAACGTGTCTGGGTTTCAACGGTGCTTTGTCGCGACGGGCAGCCGCGCGCCCGCCGCTTCAGCGGTGATGCTTGCCGCCGTGACCGCTGGAGTGACCTCCTCCGACGTGCGAGTGCCCCCCGCCGAAATTCTTCCCGCCGCCGCCGTGGAAGCTCTTCGGCGTATGCCCTCCGCCTCCCATGTGGAAGCCGCCCGAACCCCGGCTGCTAACGGTCCTGGGAGCGTGCCCGCCACCAAACAGATGGAAGCCACCCGAGTGCGGTGGTTTTCCGGCTGAGTGCGCAAAGTTGCTGCTCGCGAAAACCGCGGAAGACCGTCCCCCGAATTCGCCGCGCTGAAAACCTGAGGCCGGCGCGCGATAGGCCTGCATCGAACGGTCGTAGGATGGGCGCGCCCCGCTGCGGTAGCCTTCACCGGTCCCGCGGTTCCGGCTGGATCCGTAGCCACGTCGGTTAAACTGCTCCCTGCTTTCTGCGGCCTGCATATGGTTGTAGGCCTGGTCCGGTGCCCGGTCGTAGCCGCCTCCAAAGGCATGGAAGCCGGAGTTGGAGTTTCCTCGCCAGTTCTCGGCATATCTGCCCGTCGAGCGAGCGAATCCCTGTCCGCGGTTCCGGTTGTAGCCGCCGCCGAACGGGCGGAAACCTTCCGATGTGTGACCGTAGCTGTGCCCCGCAAACGCTCCCCTTCCGGCGTAGCCATGCAGCCCATCATGCCGGAATCCCCAATCGGCCACCGTGGTGCTGTGGGAATAGTAGTTCGACTGGTTGAAGAGCACGGACTGGGCAAACCAGTTCAAGCCCCACGCCAGCCAGCCCCAAGGCGTGTGGCTGAAGGCGTTCATCGCGATCCCGAGCCCATAACTGATCGGCGACGAGCCGAGCAATGATTGCACTCCACCCAGCAGCGAAAAACCGGGGTAGGGCGAAACTTGCTCTCCGTAGACGGTCCACGGGTTATACGTCGGCACGTACACGACTTGCGGATTCACCGGTGTCAGCTGGATGTAGCCCTGGTCGTAATCCACCGCCTGCTGCGGCGTGCTCTCCAGAGTTCCGGCGGTCTGAGCGCGACGGCGCATCACCTGCACTGCCTGGAGTACGTCTTGCGGCTGGTTGTAGTAGGCATTGCCCAAGTCGGTGGTCCATTGCTGATTGCGGTCCATCTGCGCCAACACCTGGGGAAACGCCGTCAACGCTTTTACGCTTGGGTCCCAGTTCTGCGCGTCGGCGCCGGCCACGATCTGGTCAGGGGAGGCGTAACCTTGCGTCTGCCGCCAGCGGTCGGCATCCGCGATCTGACCGGGGTAGGTCGACGCGGCCACGACTTGCGCCACAAGCGTGTCCAGATAAAGTGCGATCGGGGCCACGAGTTGTTCGAGTTGCACCGCATCGAGTGGCTGGGCCGGCGCCTGGCCATATCCTCCTTGTAGATACGCCTGACCGGAATCCGGATAAGGCCGTTGCGCGTCCGGCTGCTGTCCATAGTCCGACTGCTGCTCTGATTGCTCATGTGGCGCGTATTGTCCGGTGTCTTGATTGTTCTGCGACCATCCCTGATCGCCGGGCGCCGTTTGCTGCGCGAAAAGGTTCCCTGGTTCTATCAGAAAGAGGAGAACAACTGCCGCGAGCACAAGCGAACCGCTGAACTGTGCCGTGTTTTTCGGAGCGCTCGCGGCGGTCGCGGCACAGCACGGTGAATCATGCGGCAGACGAGAAAACCTGGCAGCGCGCGGGGCATATGGGTACATTTGGGGTTTCATATTTCCTTTCAGGTCCGACATAAGAACGCTCGCCCGAACAGAAACCGATATTCCAAACCGCCGCAGACTGATTCTCTTGCCCGCGGGCAATGCTGCCGAAGGACGGCTCCTCAACCTTGACCCTGACTTCCGCCCGTCGTTGCGGAGGGAATGAACTCGCTGATTTGCAGATAGTTCCGGTGAATCGATTCGGAAAGGCTGACATCATCACCTTACGAAGAAGGGGTGTGCGTTGCTGCCGAAAACATTGCCGTTACACTCGTTGCGCCGATTTTAGGGAAGACCCCCGCTACCCTCGGCGGAGGTCCCCCTCACTCCTAGAATTTGAACGAGCCAATCCCACAACAAGCCGAACATTGTCTCGTGGCTAGTTACAGGCTTTTGTTATTAGGCCAAGATTATTGAAATCAAGCAGGAGATCAATGCAGGGCGCATCAATTGAAGGTCAACAGCGAAGTGTCTGAAAACACAAGCGTTCTACTCTCAGATAAATTCCTCCCAATCACGTCAACGTGGTCAGGATGGTTCCATTTCGGCTTGCCGACGACAAATGCCTTGGTGACCGGTCCTACCTTTGCTCGGGCGAGTGCATCTAAGCCTTCGGAATTATGCAGAATCTCACTCGCCGAGAACTACTTAAAATCGGAACCGTGGCGGCGGCTGCAGAGCTGGTGTCCTTGGGCTTGCAGGGTTGCAGTATTTCCAACTTGGTTCCGTCCGTTTCCTCCGGTTGTGCCAAGTTGACTGACATCGAACATGTGGTGATCCTGATTCAAGAAAACCGCTCGTTCGATCACTACTTTGGAAGCTACCCGGGCGTCCGCGGATTTTCCGATCAAAGCACGGCATTCCAGCAACCCGATCCAGCGAACACCACGACCTCACCGGTGGGACAGCTCCTGCCGTTTCACCTGGACACCTCTCAGGCGAATGCGGCGTGCACGCACGACATTAGCCACGAGTGGGTGCCGCAACATCAGAGCTGGGACAACGGCAAGATGGACGGTTTTGTGAGTTCGCGTCTATCGATTGATTCCAACGACGCGGTATTGAGCATGGGTTATTACACCCGCGCAGACCTTCCTTATTACTACGCTCTGGCCAACGGCTTCACGATCTGCGACAACTATTTTTGCTCGGTAATCGGCCCGACCGACCCGAATCGCCTCTATACGATGGCGGCCTCGATCGATCCAGATGGGAAAAATGGCGGACCGATTTTGCAGACGATCGTCACAAATCGCTCGGCAATGTACGGCCGTCTGACCTATACGACCATGCCCGAGCAACTTCAGGCTCGGGGAATTTCCTGGAAGGTTTACTCGTCACCGGATGAGAATATTCTGGGCGGGATTCTGTCGGACAATGTGCTCTCCTATTTCAAGAATTTCCAGGATCCTGCATCGGTGCTGCATCAGAATGCATTTGGGCCACAGTTTCCCGTCGACTTCCTGTCCGATGCGGCGCTCGACAATCTGCCCCAAGTATCGTGGCTGATAGGGTCGATCCTGACTTCGGAACACCCGCCTGCGCCGTCGCTGTTCGGAGAGAATCTTATTTCCCTTATCGTCAGTGCTCTCAGCGCGAACCCCGCATTGTGGGCGAAGACGGTTTTGTTGGTTACCTACGATGAAAATGGTGGATTCTTTGATCATGTTCCACCGGTCACGGCGCCTCCGGGCACGCCAGGCGAATATGTGACCGCGCCCGCGGTTCCGGATCCGACCGTAGTTGGCAGTCCGGCGATCACCGGGCCGATCGGGTTAGGTTTTCGCGTGCCTTTGATGATTATCTCGCCGTTCAGTCGCGGCGGATTCGTGTCCTCGGACCTCTTCGATCACACTTCGGTCCTACGATTTCTCGAAACTCGATTCGGGGCCGAAGTGCCCAATTTGAGCGCCTGGCGCCGGGCGGCGGTCGGAGACTTAACGAGCGCGTTTAATTTCAAGAATCCTGACCAGTCGATTCCGAGTTTGCCGTTTACTCTGCAAGGCGATGCACAGGCGATCTTAGAATGCGCGGCCAACCTGGCTGGAACGACACCATTCATAGTGCCAGCCACGCAGACCCTTCCGACTCAGGAATCCGGGACAACCAGTCGTCCCAGCGGAACATGCTAGCCAGGATTATGACGAAGAACTGCCTTCCGGCCAGGCTGGCGTCAAATCTCTTCCTAAAGGTTCCCGCCCATTTTGGACCGTCGAGGAGTTAATCCGATTTTATGGGTCCAGTGGAAGTCGAGTTACCGGACAAGTGCACGCACGAGCCCTCGGGCTTGCAGTAGACCCTGTGCGCAGTTTGCCCAGAGTAGAATACCCGTCCCGATGTTGCTCCACGCCACCAGCGTATTGGAACGGAACAAAATCGCGCAGCCACTGCACCAGAGGGTTATCGCGATCCCCCAAACATAGTAACGTGCCTGCCGAAAAATCTTGCCGAGAGGCAGAAAATGGAGTCCGACGATGATAGCGGCCAAGACAGGAGCCAGGTCCGGACGGTGAAAGAAGTAAGCGGCCGTACTGAGAATTGCAATTGCCGTAAATTCCAGAATGACTATGACAATAAACTGCTTGTTGATCCTTTTTATCCGCGCATCGGGTGACGCAGAGTAGTTTCGGCGTAAAGACCTTCCCTTGCGGATGAAGTAGATGGACGATCCCAGCAAGAGGATTCCAAAGACATCGAAAAGCACAATAACCGCAGGCGTGAACGCATGGGCTATTCCGAGACCCGAGCCAAGCCAACCCATGCCAAACATCCCTGCTACCAGCGCTCCGAAGCCGGAACGGAGAACGACTTGCGCTTGAAAGGCAGGATCTTCGTCCATGATGAGAATGTTATGACGATACACTAAGTTTATCCAGAAACGGGCTTGGAGGAGATCAGCGGAGATCTCCTCGAAGCCGACATATCGGTACCGATTTCACACGACACTGAGCTGCAAATCATGGGCAGAGTGGCTCATCCTTCAATCTCTTCTACCTTTCTTCGGAATGCGTTCACACTGTCATGGGACTACTTACCGTTCGTTGGTCTGGCGGGCTCTGGGCCATAGATAAAGAGCAATCCCGCCGCAAAGCGTTTGCCAAACTCTGCGGTGCTGTGGTGGGCTCCCTCGGCGACGGTGAGCTGAACCTGCGGCGGCGTATAGGCAGCGGCTTTCAGGTTGTCGGCGAGACTGTGCATCATGCGAACCCATGCCGCATTGAGCGCCGCCGCATCGGGAAACTGAGACTCAAGAGCCTCCGCTGTACCAATGCCAAGGGCAATACGATGAGGGACATTGGTAAGAGAGACGCTGTCACGCAATAGTCGGCCATTTCCGACTTGAATCGACGGGCTTTCGATGATCATGCGGTCGAAGAGATCCGGTCGCTGGATGGCAATGTAAAGCGCGGCGGCACCGGACAAGGAGGCGCCCCAGAGAGCAGCATTCTTAGGGCCGTTGAGGACGCGATATTTCGACGCGACCGGGGGCATGACATCGTGCTCGAGAAATTCCGGGAGTTGCGCTCCGTGGACATCTCTAAGGGCGGGAGCTATAAACGTGTCGGGATATGGGAGATATTCGCGAGCACGGCCATTGCTTTTATCAGCATTCGGCCCGTCGCCGTTCTGTCCGATGATATCCGATCCGTTGTCGACACCAACGGCAATCAGGGGCGGAATCCTGCCGGACGTGATGAGCTCCGTCAGCGTCTCGTCGACGTGCATTTCTTCGTGGAGGTAGGCGGTGCAGGCGTCGAAGGCGCTGTTGCCGTCGAGGATATAGAGGACCGGGTATTTCATCGCGGCATTCGCAGGGTCGTTGTAGCCGGGTGGAAGCCACACGCGCAGGTTGCGAGTGTTGTGGAACGTTCCGCTGACGATTGGAAAGATTTCAAGGTGGCCAGTCACGGTGGACTTACAGGGTTTTTCCTGAGCCAAGATGCAGACAGATGTGAAGGCGAACAGTAGAGATACAAGGACAGGCGAGGTTTTCGAGGCTTGTCGCGTGCGACGGCGTACGAAGTCCGCGTCTCGCGTCTATTTGATTGGTCGCGAACCCGCGATGAGGATGTCCACGAGTCTCCTGGCGCTTTGCTGCCAGTCAGGACCGGACGCCACGTGGGAGACGCCGATTAGTGCGCGGAGCAGATCGAATGGCTCCAGATCCTTACGAATGTCGCAGTTCCTGATTGCGCGCTTCACCAACGAATCAATCGCTCCCTGGATCTGACCGCGTGAACCTTCATACAGCTTCGAGGGGCCACCGACGACCGAGTTCAGTGCAGGGGCGATGATCTGCTTGGCCGCAATGTGGTCGACGAACAACATCATCCAGGCTCGCAACGCTTCCAATGGGGGCATGGCGTCGGAGAATTTCCGCTCTGCTGCCGCCAGCTTTTCTACTTCAGTCCGATAGACCGCCTCGATCAGTGCGTCTCGCGTAGGAAAGTGGCGATACAGAGTTCCTGCTCCGACACCTGCCTCTTTGGCGATGTCATCGAGGCTGGCGTTCGCGCCGGACCGAGTAAACGCCTCCTTAGCCACCTCAAGAATGCGCTCGCGGTTCCGCTGTGCATCGGTGCGCGGTTTTCGCGGGGCAATTGTCTGATTCTTGGTGGGCATAAAAAAAGTTGCAACCGGAGGCGGTCTCCGGTTATCTTATATACTGATCCGGAGACACTCTCCGTTTTAGTCGAACGGGGCGCCCTTGTCAATAGTGGCCCTTGATTCTTTCGGCTTCGAGAGGTGAGGAATATGAATCCACTCGCTCGTTATAAACCGTCGAAGAATTTCAATCCTCCCTGCCCCGACCTCTCATGACGATGGCGGAGCGCGAGTTGTCGGCATTCTTCAACGCCGTCGCCCAGTTATTCGGGTCAGAACAGGCAGAGCTATCAGCAGAAAACTGGCTGCTGGAGTTGATCGAAATCGATGGCCTGCCCGCTTCAACCCGCGAATGGCGATTGATCACTGCGAAGGTTTCGACTCGGCTCGCGAGTCGAGTGAGCCCTTCGTCCCTATTGACTGAACCACAAATGGCTTAGGAGATAAAAGTATGCGTGTTTTTGTTACCGGTGCTACAGGCTTCATTGGTACGGCAGTCGTCCGAGAACTGATCGACGCTGGTCATCAGGTGCTCGGTCTCGCGCGCTCGGATGCGGGCGCCAAGTCGCTGGTCGCCACAGGCGCTACGGTCCATCGGGGGGACGTTGAAGATCTGGACAGCCTGCGGACTGGAGTCGCTGCCTCGGATGGCGTGATCCACACGGCTTTCGTCCATGATTTCGCCAGATTCAAGGAAGTCTGCGAGATCGACAGGCGCGCCATTGAGGCACTCGGTGCCGCGCTCGCTGGCTCTGACCGCCCCCTGATCGTCACCTCCGGGACCGGGGGCGCCTTCACGCCAGGCCGCCTCACGACCGAGGAAGATGAGCCCAATTCCCCAATTCCCCGCATAGCTTCGGAACAGGCAGCAGCTTCAGTGGCGGCGAAGGGCGCGCGCGTTTTGGTGATGCGCCTTCCGCAGGTGCACGACCCAGTCAAGCAAGGACTCATCACCTACATGATCGCCATAGCTCGCGAGAAGGGTGTCTCGGCGTATGTGGGCGACGGGCTCAACCGGTGGCCGGCGGTGCACCGACTCGATGCCGCCCATCTCTACAGACTGGCGCTGGAGAAGGGGGCCGAAAAAGGGGTTGGGGGAGCCCGTTATAACGCGGTCGCAGAAGAAGGCGTGCCGCTTCGAGAGATCGCTGAGGCAATCGGCCGGGGCCTGAAGGTGCCGGTCGTCTCCAAGTCTCCTGAGCAGGCAGGCGAGCACTTTGGTTGGCTCGCGGCGTTCGTGGGTTACGACGTTCCGGCTTCCAGTGCGCTGACGCAGGAACGGCTGGGATGGCGACCAACAGGTCCGGGGCTCATTGCCGATCTCAACGAGATGAAATATTTCGAACACACTGTGGACGCCGTCCCTTCGCACGGCTAGCACGTGTGCCATAGTAAACAGTTATTGAGAGGTACAAGGAGGTGAGAATGACGAACATACGTGAGGCAACTTCGTTTGGGGCAGCTTCGACCACAGACGACGTTTTGTCCGGCGTGAATCCGAAGGGCAAACGGATTCTCATAATGGGTGTTTCGACCGGCCTCGGAGGGGAAACGGCGCGCTCCCTGGTCCGTAAAACTGGATTGGCGCTGGCCGTGACTTCGCGGCGCTGTCCCTTCAGGCTTGGGCAGCTACACTCATCAGGAAGCCCCGGCAAAGCAGGACTAACTGCTTTCGCAGCAAACGCACCATCCTTGGCGAGGACCCAGCTTCGAGAACGGCTCGTGTTGCGCCCCCCATCGCTGAAAAAAGCATAAGACTTGTGAACGGCAGGTCGGCGAATTTGGTATTCGGGGCGGTTGCCAGCATCGAAGCCACGGCAACTCGTGCTCGTTTCCCCGCCTTGTTTACAAGTGCTCTTTCTTGCACGCCGACAGCAGTCGCGTAAAGAGCCATGGATATGTCAGAACGTTCCATCTTTGCGTCCACAAACGCTTCAACAACTGATTCAATCATGGTGGACACCGGTTGACCGTGATTACGGCGACAAGCGAGCTCCACTGCGCTGACGACCCGATCCAGATGTTTTTCCAGCGCCGACAAGAGCAGGGATTGTTTATTAGGAAAGTACTGATAAAGCGTGCCTACCGATACTCCAGCCCGCTCGGCAACACGCGTCGTCGTCAGGCGGTCGGGCCCCACCGCGAGTAAAACCTGAAAGGTGGCCTCATAAACGGCCTCCACGGTAACCGTGGATCGCGCCTGCACGGGCGTCTTTCTTGGTTCCAGCGGGATCTGAGGCTGTGTACCCATATGCGAATTGTAAACCTGAACAATCCTTCATATCATTGTCTATAGAAACCAGTACCTATTCAAGAGAGAAATAAAAAAACCGGCACAAATCAGGAACAGCAATCGAGGCCTGGTTTACGCCGGTACAGAAGCTGCACCTCATCGTGGCGATCAAGCAAGAATGAACCCATCAATTATCGAAATTCAAAGGAGTATCGAATGACTAGTAAAGTTTGGTTTATCACCGGCACCTCTCGGGGTTTTGGGCGCATCTGGGCCGAAGCCGCGCTCAAGCGAGGCGACAAGGTCGCCGCTACCTCCCGCAAATTTGCAGACGTTGCCGATCTGAAGGAACGCTTCGGTGACGCCGTGCTCCCTTTAGAGCTCGACGTGACCGATGCCGATCAGGTCCGGCAAGCCGTTCAGCAAGCTCACGCGCATTTCGGCAGGCTTGACGTCGTCCTCAACAACGCCGGTTACACCCTGGTCGGCACGGTTGAGGAAGCAAACGAGGCAGACGTCCGTGCTCTGTTTGACACGAACTACTTCGGTCAGCTCCGGGTCATTCAAGCTGCACTGCCTTTTCTACGGCAACAGGGCAGCGGGCACATACTCGGCGTCTCAAGCAGCCTCGGGATTGCGGCGATGCCGCTGATTGGCTTCTATTGCACCACTAAATGGGCTGTCGAAGCGCTCCACGAAAGCCTGGCGCAAGAGGTCAAAGACTTTGGCATCAAGGTGACGCTCCTTGAGCCTGGTGCCTATGCAACCGATTTTGGAAGCCCCACGTCGCTGAAGATCACACCGGGATTGGACGCCTATGCCAATCTTCGGAAGCGGGTTTCCGGGCGGCTATCGAGCGCAGAACGCGGCGATCCGGAAGCGACAGCAGAAGCCATCCTCAAGGTCGTGGACGCGGAGCAGCCGCCGCTGCGATTCATTTTCGGCAACACCAGCTTACCCATGGCGCGTGCCACTTATGCTGACCGACTAGCCACCTGGGAGGCGTGGGAGGATGTCTCGAACGCAGCGCAAGGCGAGCCGAAGAAAAAGAAGATTGCATCGTTCTAGCCACGCAGCCGACTAACTGAGTAAGGGGCCCTTACAAACGAACAGTTCCAGGAGAAACAGAATGATTGGACAGACTGATCTGGCCGGCAGCTTCACTCTGCATGGCACGTCGATGACCGTGAACCGCATGGGTTACGGTGCGATGCAACTCGCTGGGCGAGATGGTAACAAGTTGGTGTGGGGGCCTCCCCGCGATATCGATGCAGCGATTGCTGTTCTGCGAGAGTCCGTTGCAAGTGGCGTGAACCACATCGATACAGCCGATTTCTATGGTCCTCATGTCACGAACCAGATCATTCGAAAGGCGCTGTCTCCGTATCCAGACGATCTAGTGATCGTCACCAAAGTCAGCGTCCGGCGCGGTGAGGATGGATCATGGATTGCAGCTTTCTCACGCGAAGAGCTGACTGCGGCGATGCACAACAATCTCCGCAATCTGGGACTGGATGTGCTCGATGTCGTCAACCTGCGCAGTATGCTTAGCATCCATGAACCCGCCGAGGGGTCGATTGAGGCACCGCTCACAATTCTGGCCGAACTTCAGCAAAAGGGTTTGGTGCGTCATATCGGGCTTAGCAACGTCACGCCCGCGCAGATCGCGGAAGCCCGACGGATCGCTCCGATCGTTTGCGTACAGAACCACTACAACCTCGCGCATCGAACCGACGATGCACTCATAGCCGATCTTGCACGTGACGGCATCGCCTACGTGCCGTTCTTTCCACTCGGCGGGTTCACTCCACTCCAGTCGGGTGCCTTGTCTGAGGTCGCCGCGCGCCTCGGTGCCACGCCCATGCAGGTTGCGCTTGCTTGGCTTCTCCAGCGGTCGCCCAATATCCTGGTCATCCCCGGAACATCTTCCGTTGAGCATCTTCGCGAGAACCTCGAGGCTGCGAGGCTCCAGATTCCTCCTGAGCTCGTTTCCGATCTCGACACAATCGGCTGAGCCCCGCACAGTGAGAACCGCTCTCGCAAAGGTTGGATGAAACGCGGTGGCTAGATCTCAGGCAGTTCTGGATGGAAATCTTGCAGCCACGGAAGAGTGTTGTCCTTTGATTCATCGGCGAACCTTGTCATTGCTTCCAATTGAAGGATGTTCTGTGCGGAAAGGCAAGACAATTACTGGGCATTAACCGTTGTACCTTGTGTATGACACGCTAGCGGTATGGGCTTCACGCCCGCGCGGCGCCCGGGGAGGCGGACTCGCCGATCGGCTGTTGGTCAGGATTACTTACGGCATGGCGATATCAACACTTATCCGCGCCAACCTCGCTGCGCGACAACTTCCCAGTAGCCGGCGACTCAGCCGCTATAGGCCTTCTGAGCGTGGAGATTTTGTGACTCGCGGTATAATCCCGCCTGCTTCCCATGCCCCTAACTCCTGGAACGATCCTCGGGCAGTATGAAATTCGCTCACCGCTTGGCGCTGGCGGCATGGGCGAGGTATATCGCGCGCACGACAGACGGCTGGACCGCGAAGTCGCGATCAAGGTGCTGCCGGAGTCCCTGACTGCCGATCCCGATCGCTTGCGCCGCTTCGAGCAGGAAGCACGTGCTGCGGCGGCGCTGAATCATCCCAACATTCTTGCGGTTCACCAGATGGCGACGCACGAAGACGTGTCGTACATGGTGTCGGAGTTGCTGGACGGCGAGACGCTGCGCGAGCGACTGAAGCGCGGGCCGATACCGTTGCGGAAAGCGATCGATTATGCCGAGCAGATCGCACACGGCCTGGCGGCGGCACACGACAGAGGCATTGTCCATCGCGACCTGAAGCCCGACAACCTGTTCGTCACCAAAGATGGACGGGTCAAGATTCTGGACTTCGGCCTGGCCAAGCTGGCCCAACCAAGGGACGCCTCCGGAGCGGAAGCGACAATCGCCGAGGGAACTGAGTCCGGCATGGTGATGGGAACCGTGGGCTACATGTCTCCCGAGCAGGTTCGCGGAAAGATGGCAGACCACCGCTCCGACATCTTCGCCTTCGGCACGATTCTTTACGAGATGGTGACGGGGAAGCAGACGTTCCGCAAGCCCACCTCGGCGGAGACCATGACGGCAATTCTGAATGAGGATCCGCCGCCCATTTCGCAAGTCACGGCAGCTACGCCCCCAGGTTTGCAGCGGGTAGTGCACCGCTGCCTGGAGAAGAACCCGGAGCAACGCTTTCAATCGGCCTCCGATATGGCGTTTGCGCTGGAGGCGCTGTCGGATACGGGTATGACGCCTTCCACCGGCAGTCATGCACACCTGGGTGAGTCCACGAGTCGTCGGGGAATTGCGATCGCTGGAGCGACTCTGGCCGTGCTGCTTGGCGTCGGCGCGCTGGCATATTTCTGGATCAGACCCGCAGCAGTGCCCAAGGTTTCCAATTACGTTCAACTTACGCATGACGGCCAACCGAAGTACTTGGTGGGAACGGAAGGTTCGAGGCTCTTCCTGTACCTGGCATCCGGTGATAACCAAGGTATGGCCGAGATGTCCACCTCAGGCGGTGATCCCATAAAGATGCAACTTCCTCCGTTGAGTTTCAACTCGCCTCAGCCCTTGTCCCTGTCGCAGGACGGATCCGAATTTCTCGTGATGGACGGGCATGGTGTGCCACCTTCGGGACCACTATGGAGCGTGCCCGTGGTTGGCGGTTCGCCACGCAAGTTGGGAGACATCGCCGGGCAGGACGGCGCATGGTCGGCTGACGGTGAATTCATCGCCTACAGTAACGGTGACAACTTGTTCACGGCCAAGGCTGATGGGACTGATACAAGAAAGGTAATCGCGATTGGGGACTCGGGTTTTATCTTTAACCCAGTCTGGTCGCCCGATGGGAACCATTTGCGATTCATGTATCGTGCGACGATGGACGCCCCGGAATATTTCATGGAAGTTTCGCTGGACGGCACGGGCTTGCATCGCCTCCTGCCAGGGTGGACCAACCCGCCCGATGAGGAGTACGGCAACGGCGGGTGGACTGTCGATGGGAAGTACTTCGTCTTCATGACGCGCGGCCAAATTTGGGCGTTACCGCGAAAGGCGGGTTTTCTTCACTCGGAACCAAAACCTATTCAGTTGACTTCCAGCCCGATGCCATTGTCTCCACCGGTTCAAAGTACGGATGGTAAGAAGCTATTCGTGGTGGGGCGCACCTTCCGCGGCGAATTGACGCGCTATGACTTGAAGTCTGGCCGCTTCGAGTCCTACCTCGGAGGCATATCCGCTGAACACGTCTCCTTCTCGAAGGATGGCCAGTGGGTGGCCTACGTCTCTTTTCCGGAAGGCACTCTGTGGCGAAGCAAAATGGACGGCAGTGAGCGTTTGCAACTGACGTACCCGCCCTCGCAAGCCCTGATGCCTCGCTGGTCCCCTGACGGCAAGACCATCGTGTTCTTTGGGGTGGATGGCAATAAGCCTCCCAGAATCTATGAAGTTTCACTGGAGGGGGGAAGCCCGCGGCCACTGATGCCCGACAACCCTGACCCTCAAGCAGACCCGAACTGGTCGCCAGATGGAAGCAAGATCGTCTTCGCTGGCCGTTCCGCGGACGCTACATCCTCGATCCGGGTCTTTGATTTGGCAACCCGTCAGGTCTCCACGCTGCCCGGCTCGCAAGGGATGTACTCGCCCCGTTGGTCTCCAGACGGTCGATATATTCCCGCACTCTCGGTTGACGCAAAGAGACTTCTCCTATTTGATTTCCAGACCCAGCAGTGGACGGAACTTGCCCAGGGCACCATGGGCTGGCTGGAATGGTCAAAGGACGGCCAGTACCTTCAGGCAGACGATTTCAGTGGAACGGGTGCCATCATCAGGATTCGGCTGAGCGACCATAAAACGGAACGGGTTGTGGACCTCAAGAATTTTGTCACCGTGGGCTCTTACGGACAATGGTTTGCGGTCGCCCCCGACGATTCGCCTATCATGCTTCGCAACGCTGGGACCCAGGATGTTTACGCCCTCGACTGAGAAGAGCCGTAATCGGTTCACTAAGGTGCGGCGGCACAGGTACCGGCGACGAGACTGGCCAAAGTTCGGAACCCGAATTACGGGCACACCATAAGTCGGCTGTCCATAGACAGATGGCGAGAACAG
>Ga0182018_10002405_pt1 | contig 18834 bp, 24 predicted proteins | sample 812P2MmetaG_FD_120490 | JGI IMG/M metagenome (GOLD analysis project Ga0182018, IMG submission 120490) | Permafrost microbial communities from Stordalen Mire, Sweden - 812P2M metaG | ecosystem: Environmental > Terrestrial > Soil > Wetlands > Permafrost | place: Sweden: Stordalen | collected... | reverse complement strand
TCAGCTCAGCGGCGCGGGCCTCGACCTTCTTGCGTTGGGCGGGGCTCAGTTCCTTCATTTTGTCCTTCAGCGTGATTGGCATGGCTATGTCCCCTTCTTCTTCGTTCGTGACAGGTGCTCATCGAATCTTTCGTCGGCCTTTGCTATGAGCTGGCGATAAAATCTCTTCTCGCCGCCGCCCGACTTGTCTCCCGCGATCAGAAGGACCGCGTTACGTTTCGGGTCGAACGCGAAAGCGACGCGCCAGACACCGCCTGCCGCGTCAAAGCGCAACTCCTTCATATTCGCGTGGCGCGAACCTTTGAGCGTATCGACGCGGGGCCTGCCGAGCTGTGGGCCAAACTGCTCCAGCAACAGGGCATGAGCGCGTAATTCGCTCTGCACGTCATCCGGCAGCGCGTCGAATTCGGGATCGAAGTCCTTATGGAATTCAACTTCCCACTTCACTCTTATAATATGTCATACAGATAATATGTTGTAAAGAACATATTGTGCTCGCCTATTTCACCGAGCCGGTTGCCGAGGTCGGCGCACAGAAACGCGGCTCCCAGCGCCGCTTACCAGTTCCTCGCGGGCGTATCCTGTGTCTCCGAACCCGGAGGCGGCAACGTCGTGATCGACGATTGCTCCCACTCCGAACTCAACTGGCTGGATGCCGGCGACCTGCTCACCATCGGCCGCATCCACGACGACACGCGCTACCGGCGCCACGAAGAAGAGATCTAAGCGGTGCGCAGTTTCAACTTTTAAGCATTTAGATTTTCCTTGACACGACCCCAGTCCCGCCGTATTATCAAGATGTTTTAATTCTTTAAATGAGAGAGGTTTTAGGGTGAGAGTGGTTGCGTATGCTGTCTGTACGGCCGGACTGATCGCTCAAACTACGATTGCTCAAACTACGATTGCGCCGAAATTCGAAGTAGCCTCGGTCAAGCCCAGCACCAGTTGCGAAGGCAACGGGGCAAAGGGCGGAAGAGACGGTGGAGGCGGAGGCGGCGCGTCTCCAGGAAGGTTGGATCTGCGATGCCGGACGGTGATGAGCTTCATCCGGATGGCCTATCTTCAATTTCAGAATGGGAGGCGAACGCCCGCGGGCCGCGAGGCGCCGATTGAGGGAGGGCCGGCCTGGATCGATTCCGACCGCTACGATATCGACGCGAAAGCGGAGACCCCCGAAAGCCGGGAAACGATGAACGGACCCATGCTGCAAGCCCTTCTCGAAGAGCGATTCAAGCTCAAGGTCCATCGCGAGACCAGAGAGATTCCGGTCTATGCGCTGACTGTCGCCAAGGGCGGACCCAAACTGCAGGTGGCGCAGAAAGGCAAGTGTATTCCCAGGGACGCGCCCGCGCCGGCAGAGAGGCCGCCCGGTCTCCTGGGTTGTGGCGTCTTCGCTCCGTCCGCCGCGAAGGACGGAATCTACATGTACGGCACGACGTTGGCGAATTTTTGCGCGCAGCTCTCGATCGTAATGGACAGGGACGTCGTCGACAAGACCGGGATCGCGGGAGTATTCGACATCCATGTGGAATCGCCACCGGCCGATCCAGCTCCCGAGGCTCCGGCCGGCCCCATGCCTCGTGGCCCCATGCCTCGCGCAAGCCTGGCGGACCCGCTCGGATCGGCACTCTTGACGGCGGTCGAGAAGGTCGGGCTACGACTTGAACCGGCCAAGGGGTCCGGTGAAATCCTGGTAATCGATCACGTGGAGAAACCCTCCGGGAATTAAAGATTATGGCTAGAAAACCATCCTCGCACCTCACCGACGCCGAACTTCGCCTGATGGACGTATTGTGGACCAAAGGCGCGGCCACCGTCGCCGAAGTATTGGAAAGCCTGCCCGGCCAACCGCCGCTGGCCTATTCTTCGGTGATCACTATTCTGCGCATCCTGGAAACCAAAGGGTATGTCCGGCACAGTAAAGAGGGCCGCGCGTTCCACTATGAGCCTCTAGTGGCCCGGCAGCAGGCGCGGCGTAGCGCCATCGCCCAGGTATTGCAGCGGTTCTTCGATGGCTCCCCCGAACTCCTCATGGCCAGCCTGTTCGAAGACCGCGCCATCGATGCCCGGGAATTGCGGCGCCTCCGCAAGCTGATCGATCAGTCCAACCCGGAGAAACAGGCATGAACTCCACCTGGCCGGCCCTGGTCAATGGCGCCATTCTCAGCGTCCTTTTGGCGGCCGCGCTTGGGCTGGCGCTCCGCCTCACTCCGCGGCGCGTCCTCAATGCCGCTACCCGCTATATCGTCTGGTGGATTGCGCTCGGCATCACTCTCGGGCTGCCGGCCGTCTTCCTGAACATCCGCGCTTTCCATTCCGCCGCGACGCCTCCGTTTCGTGTCTTGGAACTGGCTCCGCAACCTGGCAACGCGCCCCCGCGCCAACCGGGAACCGGAGTCGTGCACCTCGCTCCGGGTCTCCGTATACCAGTCGAAATTCCATCCGGCGTGTGGATGCGCTGGCTCCTGGCGGCGTGGATCGTCACCACCGCCCTGCTGCTGTTGCGGCTCCTGCTCAGCCATCTGGCCGTGTGCCGCGCGGTCGCCCGAGCATCCGAGTTGCCGTGGCGGCGCCTGGCCGGCGCGGGACGCCGTACCATTCGCTTCGCCCGATCGGACGACGTTGCCGTCCCTGTAGCCACCGGCCCGTTCCGCCCATCGATACTCATCCCAACGGCGCTCTTCGATGCGTTACATGGAGACGATCTCGACCAGATCGGTCTGCACGAAGCCGCCCATCTGGCGCGACGCGACGACTATGCGCTGCTGGTGGAACGCGTCGTGGAAGCTCTATTTTCGCTGCACCCCGTGGTTCGCTGGATGGCGCGACAGATCGACCTGGAGCGCGAAATCGCCTGCGACGATCTGGTGGTGGAAGCTACCGGACAGCCCCGCCGCTATGCCGATTGCCTGACACGGATGGTCGCCTTGTGCGGCAGCGTCCGCGGATCGCTCGCCGTGGCCCACGCCTCCGGGAATCGGTCGCACTTCTCGCAAAGGGTGGAACTGCTGCTCGACCGCGCCCGCGATACGCGTTCTCGCGTGGCCGCCGTGCGCCTCACTGGATTCGCCGCCATGCTGATGGCGGTCACCTGCATTCTGGCGCGCATGCCCGGATTATTGGCTCTTGCCGAACCGCAAAAGGAGACTACCGTGACGTTCAAAACGAAACTCGCGATAGCGGCAGTCACTGCCGCAGTCGCCGCTCAACCGGCAATTCCGGCGCCCGCCGCCCCTCAGGCACAGGTTCAGGCTCAAGCGCAGCCGGGCCGCCTGTTGGTGCTGTTTTTCGACGGTTCACTTACCCCGGATGGCTTCGGGCGCGCCAGCGGGGCCGCCGGGAAGTTCGTCCAAAGCCAACTGAAGCCGGATGACAAGGCCGCAATCATGTCGGGCATGTCTGGAAGCGTCAAAGTCATGCAGGACTTCACGGACGACAAGAATCTGCTGTTGAGAACTATCCAACAAGCCGGCGCCGGCCAGGACAGCGCGATTTCCGAAGCGGTCACGCCCGATTCCGCCGCGGCCCAAGTCAATATTCAGTTGTCCACCTTGGAAACCCTGGCCCATATGCTCACCACCTTTCCGGAAAAGAAGGTGCTGATCTATTTTTCCGAGGGCATCGGCGCCGCCCCTTCCGCCACCCGGGCGCAGCTCCAAGCCGCCATCGACGCTGCCGTTCGCGCCAACATGGCCATCTACCCGGTCGACGTCCGGGCGATCGTCGCGAATCCGCCCCACTAGTTCCCACTTCCGGGAACCATCCGTTGCCCAGCCGCCGGCCGCACACGGAACCGCGACCGTTAGGGAGCGGCCCGGGTGAGGAGAACCGTGTCCACATTCCACGGCGTTCCCTGGCGGCAAAACTGCTGGGAGACCGTCGCGGCCGCTCCCTGCCGGTCGCGGTTCTATATCGCCTGCGCCGACGCGATCCCTTCGGATTGCAGCACCACCGCCATCTTCTTCAGTGCGGTCTTGTGAATCTGCGAGATGCGGCTTTCGTTCACCCCTAGCCTCTCGCCAATCTCCCGCATGGTCAGGTCGTTGGTGTAGTACAGGAAGACCACCTTCTGATACCGCTCCGGCAGGGTGCCGATGGCCCGCGCCAGAGTACTCTTGAGCTGGACCTGCTCGCACATCCGGTCGGGTTGGAAACTGGGAGCGGCCGGGAACTCCTGGGAAAGGTCGCGATCCTGGTCCACGCCGGCGCTGGCCGATACCACTCCCACCGTGCGCAGTTCCATCTGCATCTTGCGCCACCGTCCCTCGGAAAGCCCCATCTCGGATGCTACTTCACTCTCCGCCGGAGTTCGTCCCAGCTTTGAGGACAAGTCGCGCGTCACCGAATCCACCTGCTTCTGGCGCTTGCGCAGGTCGCGCGAGGCCCAATCCATCTCGCGCAGGCTGTCCAGAATCGCTCCCTTGACGCGGTGCTTGGCATAGCTATGAAATGCGACGCTCTTGGCTCCGTCGTATTTCGTAACCGCATCGAACAGGCCCATGACGCCGGCGTGGATGAGGTCGTCCAGGTCCACATGGACCGGAAGACTCTCGTGCACCCGTATGGCGATCGCCTTCACCAGTGGAAGATGATCGAGCACAATCTGGTCGCGGCGTTCCCGCGAAATCTTCTGCCTGCGTACAGTCACACTAGTCTCCCTCATCGCGTTTGTCCTCTTTTCCGGTTTCTTTCAGGAGCCGGACTTGCCGTCCGACGCGATCTAAGAGTGCAACCTTAGTTCCAGAAGGTATTAATATCTAAATAGCTTCTTTTCAGTACGAGGTGGGCGTTCGGCGTGTTCCGATTTGAAACGTGTTTCAATCTGGAACGGAGGGCTGTTCCGGAAACTTACAAGCCGGCTTTTCCGGCCTTGTAGGCGATGAGAGTCTTCAGGGCCAGCGCGCCCATGACGATCCAGATGGCGGTGCGCATCTTGCCATCCAGCGTGAAGGCCGCCAGAACCGCAAGCACTGCATACGTCGCCATGGCCGAAAGGAAGCGCCTGTTCATGGGAAACCGTGGTCTTACCATACCACTGCGAATGCGGACTACCGGTACTCGAAATTCAATTGCAGGACGATCTCGTTACCCCTGAAATCCCGAGGCAACGGCGCCACCGGATTCGACATGCTGATTCCGGCCACCGCCGCACGATCCAGTGGGTTGCTGCCCGACTGCGCAACATAGATTATTTTGTCGACGGTCCCATCCTTCAAGATCCTGAACTGCAACGACACCGTGACCCTGCCTCCGCGTCCCATCCGGGCGCTTTGGGGAATCACCGTCCTCCAGTTGCGCCTGACCGTTTCGATCAACTGCAGCAGGTATGGCTTAAAATCCACGCCTTCGGGATCGGTCTTGAGTTGTATGGCGTCCAGCGGGTTCCCCTGCGTCGGGGACTGCGATAACCCGTCGGATCCCGATCCGGGAGACAGTGTCCCGCCCCGCGCCGCCTGTTGCGCAAGCTCGTCGATAGAGGTCGAAGGCAACGGCACGCGCCGCTGGTCCGCGGGAACGGGTCCCTCCGGCGCCGGCGGCGGGCTATCGAAGGTCAGCTTCGGTTTGTCGGGTACCTGGATTTGCGGTGGCGGAGGAGGAGCCGCGGCTGGCTGCGCGGCGCGCGGCAATTCGGGAGGTGGGGTGGCGCGCGCGGCCTCCGCTTTGGGCGGATCGGGAAGGGCGGCGGGCGGCGGCGGTTTTAGAACCGGTGGAAGAACGGGCGCCGGTTTGGGGATCTCCGCGCGCTTCACCGGCGGAGGCGCCGGCGGCGTCAGAATCGCCTGCCGCGGCGCTACCGGCTCCCGAACCTCGAAATCCTTACTCACTTTGCCGTTGTTAGGATCCCGCTGGGTCAATTCCGGCGGCATCGTTAAAGGGGTGACCCGCTGAGGCGCTTCGGGCAGTTCTTCCGGCCGGAAACCTCCTTCCGGAAGAATGCACAACGTGAAGATAATCGCCATGTTCACTAACACGGCCCCGAGGGCAGCCTTACGGTGGCGCGACCTGGCGTCCGGATCGCTCCAGTCCGTCAGGAGGTGAAGTTCAGTTTCCGCCGGGGATTGTACTACCGGTTCCATCCGCCTTCCAATGACTTAGCGACGACGCACGAGTGCTCTTCGATTTTATCAAGAATTGCGAGCGCCACTCCTAGGCTTTGACGCGCCGTCTGCCCCGAGCATTTCGGCGATTTTCGAGTTTCTATCGAATTCAGGAAGGCTTCCATCTGTAATTTCAACGGTTCCGCCTGCTTGACCATGGCCTTTTCGAACCCGATCCGCAGGCCCTCGCTCACCGTGAACACCGTCAGATCCTGACGGGTATAATCCAGCGCAAGGTACTGGGTGGGCTGAAACAGCCGCAATTTCCGGACCCGCTCGGTGGAAACCCGGCTGGCCGTCAAATTGGCCACACACCCATTGGCAAACTGCATGCGTACATTGGCGATATCCACCTTTGGCGACAGGATGCTGACCCCCGCCGCGCGGATTTCGCTGGGCTCCATCTTGGTGAGCGCCAGCACGATGTCCACGTCGTGGATCATGAGGTCCAGCACTACGTCCACATCCAGGCTGCGCGGGCTGAACAGGTTCAAGCGATGGATCTCGAAGAACAACGGCAGCGTGGCCCGCCGTTCCAGTTCCACCACCCCCGGATTGAACCGCTCCAGGTGGCCCACCTGCAACATGCGGCCGTGCCGTTCCGCCGTGTCCACCAGCCGGCCGGCCGCTTCCAGGTCCGGAGCGAGGGGCTTTTCCACCAGGCAGTCGATGCCCGCCTCCATCAGCCAGCAGCCGATCTCCTCGTGCCGGGTGGTAGGCGCCGCCACAATGGCCGCGTCCACCTTGCCGCGCAGGTCGCGATAGCCGGTGAAGGCTTCCGCCCCGTATTGCGCCGCGGCCGCCGCCGCCCGGTCGCCATCGATGTCCACTACCGCGCACAGCCGGGCCGGTTCGCTTTCGTGGACCACGCGGCAATGGTTCTGTCCGAACTGTCCCGCCCCGATCACCGCCAGCCGTATCTGTGTCATCTCCTAAAGCCGACTCCTAGTGTAGATGTTTATGTGGGGCAGGTTGTTACCCCGCGGCGGGTTGGCAACCCGCCTGGCGACGTGCAAAACGCGGGCCGAATTTGACGTAAGCGGCCTGTGTGCACGCGGCGGAAGGCCGATTACCGGCCGCCCCGAGGGCGCCAGGCAGAATGCCATTCTGCCCCATAAATTCCGTGGACTGTTCTTCCTGGAAAAGGATATGGCCGTATCTCGTCACTCTTCCACTCCTACTATCGCAATTCCGGCCTGGTTGGCCGCATCGATCATCTCTTCCCGGTCGAGCATCAGCGTGCGGCCGGCTTCCACCGCCAGCGCCGTCGTCCCCGTTTCGCGCATCACCGGGATGGTGCTCAGCCCCACCACCGGCACGTCGAACAGCAAGTGCTCGCGGCGCCGCGCCACCTTCACCAGGGTCAGTTTGCGGCCATTCACCAGCCCGGCCGCGCGGCGCAACATGGCGTCGGTGCCTTCCATGGCCTCCACCGCCACCGCTGCGCGCTCGCAAATCGCCACGCTCTGCCCCACGTCGAATCCCGCCAGCGCGTTGGCCACCCTGAGCCCGTACGCGATGCCGGTTTGCTCTTCCTTACTGGGCTTGCGCCGCGTCATCGCGCCCGCGGTAGCCAGCAGCGGCTTCAGCAGCCAGGTGGAATCGCGAAGCTGGATGCCCTCATCCGCCAGGATTTTGACCACTCCTCCGATCAGCCCGTCGGTATTCTTCGAAGGCAGCGACGCCAGCAGCTTCACCAGCCGCCAGTCCGGCCGGATGGATGAGAAGATCTTGGCATGCTTCACCTGCCCGCACATCACCACTTCGGTGATGCCTTCCTCTTTCAGGATGTCGATCATCTTGCTGAGTTGCCCGAGCGAGATCCAGTGGCAGCGCGCCGCCAGCGAGGCCACCTCGTTCGAAGCCTCTTCCCTTATGGCGATCACCGTAACGTCGTGTCCCAACTGCTGTGCCGTCGTTAGTGCAAGAATCGGGAACCGTCCGTTGCCGGCGATCAGACCGTACCGCATTTACTTCGCATAGCCTCGCGTGGAAGCGCCGATGAATTCAATCAGCTCCTCCAGTTCGGCGCACGGCGGCACTTCCGCGCGGATGCGCTCGATGGCCTGAGTGGTGTTGAGCTTGGAGCGCGCCAGCAGGCGCAGCGCCGTCTGCAGCGACTCGATGACAGGCTTGGGAAATCCGCGGCGCTCCAGCCCGATGCTGTTAGCGCCGAAGACGCTGACTTCCGGTTTGTGGCTGGTGAGCGAATACGGCAGCACGTCCTGTTTGATCACGCTGTAGGGCCCCACAAACGCGTGACGTCCGATGCGGCAGAACTGGTGTACGCCCGAAAACGGGCTGACGTCCGCCCAGTCGTCGACCGTCACATGCCCCGCCAGGCCCACCGAATTCCCCAGAATCACGTGGCTGCCGATGCGTACGTCGTGCGCCACGTGGCTGTACACCATCAGCAGGTTGTCGTCGCCAATGGAGGTGACCAGCCCGCCACCCGCCGTCCCGCGGTGAATGGTGACGAACTCGCGGATGCGGTTGCGGCTGCCGATGCGCGTCTCGGCCCGCTCGCCCCGATACTTCAGGTCCTGCGAAGCCACGCCCACGGAGCTGTAGGGGAAGAATACATTGTCTTCGCCCACCCAGGTGGGGCCTTCCAGATAATTATTGGCCATCAAGCGGGTGCGCGGGCCGATTTCCACTTCCGCGCCGACAATCGAGTAGGGTCCGATCTCGGCCGTTTCCGCGATCCGCGCCAGGGGGTCCACGATGGCGGTCGGATGAATGGCCATTGGTTACGACGCCGCGGGCTGGGGGTCGGGCGACAGCGTCTCCGCCTTCTTATCTTCGAGCTTGCACATCACTTCCGCTTCGGCCACCACCACGCCATCCACCGTCGCCACGCCGGCCATCTTGGCGACGCTGGCCTTTCGTTTCAGGACCTTCATTTCCATGCGCAACACATCGCCCGGCACCACCGGCCGGCGGAATCGCGCGTTTTCGATAGCCACCAGCAGCACCAGCTTCTTCTCGCGATCCGGAATGGATTTCAGCACCAGCACGCCGGCGGTTTGAGCCATCGCTTCCACGATCAGCACCCCCGGCATCACCGGAAAATCGGGGAAATGGCCCGTGAAAAAAGGCTCGGTGTTGGTGACATTCTTGATTCCTACGATGCGATCCGGCTCCAGTTCGACAATCTTGTCCACCAGCAGGAACGGAAACCGATGGGGAAGAATCCCCCGGATATCGTTGATGTCCAGGATTGGCATGGAAGCCGCCATTGTAGCACCGGCGGCCTTGCGCCGCGCCCGGCAAATCAGGCTGCGCGGTAAGCTAGTCCTCAACCATGAGGAATTCGGCTGTTCTCCGGATCGACTGTCCCGACCGCAAAGGCCTGGTCGCGGCCGTCTCGAGCCTTCTGTATCGATACGGCGCCAACATCACCCATGCGGATCAACATCAGGACCATGAAGCCGGCCTGTTTTTCATGCGCGTCGAGTGGACCATCGAAGCCTTCGATCTGAGCGCGTTCCGGGCGGAGTTCCAGACCACGGCTGCCGATCTGCACATGCAGTGGCGCCTCAATCTGACGTCGGAAGCTCCCCGCGTGGCCATCTTCGTATCGCAGCACCTTCACTGCCTGGTGGACCTCCTCCACAGGCAACAGGCGGGAGAACTGCACTGCTCCATTCCCTTGATCGTCGGCAATCACCAGAACGCCGAAGCGCTCGCGCGATTCTATGGAGTTGAGTTCCGGCACATCCCCGTAAAGCCCGGTGCGAAGCAGGAAGCCGAAGACGAGCAGCGCCGGCTGTTGTTGGCCGCGGGAATTGACCTGGTGGTGCTGGCCCGGTATATGCAAATTCTGTCGCCTGCGTTCGTGCAGGAATATCCGGCGCGCATCATCAACGTACACCACTCCTTCTTGCCGGCCTTCATGGGCGCTCGTCCGTATCATGCGGCATTCCAGCGCGGCGTAAAATTGATCGGCGCCACCAGCCACTACGTGACCGCGGCATTGGATGACGGCCCCATTATCGAACAGGACGTGGTGCGAATTTCGCATCGGGATCAGGTGGAAGATCTCATCCAGAAAGGCCGCGATGTCGAGAAGGCCGCGTTGTCCCGTGCCGTTCGGTGGCATCTGGAGCATCGTATTCTGAGTTACGGGAACAAGACGGTCGTCTTCGATTAGCCGGTCCCCTTGCATTTGACGCCCGCGCCGGATATTATATCCGTAGCGGATATACACATGCTCACTCCCCCGGTGTTCCATATTCTGCTCTCGCTGTCCGGCGAAGACCGTCACGGCTATGGCATCATGCAGGACGTAGCCCAGCAGACCGGTGGTGCGCTGCAAATGGGCCCAGGCACGCTTTATGGATGTCTGAAACGGATGCTCGCGGCGGGCCTGGTCGAGGAATCCGGAGATCGTCCCGACCCTTCCTTAGGTCCGGGTTCCGGTGAGGAGCGGCGCCGTTACTATCGCATGACAGCCCTGGGCGGCCGCACCGTTCGTGCCGAGGCACAACGCCTCGCCGGAGCGCTGGAAGCCGCCAAATCGAAGCGGATCCCAATCCGAGGCGGCGTATGAAGCGGGAATCCGTCCGGACGGCCGTTTTGTGCCGCGTCTACGCGATTCTGCTCTACGCCTATCCCAAGGAATTCCGCAAACAGTTCGGCGGGGAGATGCGGCAGATCTTTCTGGATCGGTGGCGGGCAGCCTCCGCTCCCCGCATGCTCTTCTTCTCGGAGATGGCCAAGGATTGGATTCTGAGTTCCAGTAAGGAAAGGATGGCAAATATGAAGATGGCAAGTTTGAGGAGCCCGCTCCGGAACCTCGCCGTGGCGGCCGCGACCCTGCTGGTCTGCTTGTTCGTGAGCACGGCCTTTTTGCACGCGTATGTGATTTCGAGCGCGTCGATGGAGGGAAGTCTGCAGATAGGCGACCACATTCTGGTCGGCAAAGTCGGACCCGGCCGGGAAATCCGGAGGGACGGCCTGGTGACCTTCCGCTACCCCACGGACGAAAGCAAGATCTTTGTGAAGCGCGTGATCGGGCTGCCTGGCGACCATATTCGATTGGCAGGCAAACAGGTGATTCGCAACGGACGCCGCTTGTCGGAGCCCTACGTTCAGCACAACGCCTCGCGCGCGGACGCGTTTCGCGACAACTTTCCAGCCGATCCGCCAACCCTCATTCCCGCGCGCGGACTCGATATGCTGGCGCACCACGTCTCGGGAGGTGAGGTGATTGTTCCCGCCGGGTCGCTCTTCGTCCTGGGCGACAATCGCGACGATTCGGCCGACAGCCGCTATTGGGGCTTTGTCCCCAGAGAGAACGTCGTGGGCCGGCCGCTGCTGGTATATTTGTCGTACGCCGGAACTAGGATTCGATGGAATCGAACTCTGCACTTCCTCGGTTCGGCGCCCCCAACTGAATTGCAGCCCTAGCCGCCAGGCCGCGCGCTATCCTATCCAGCGTGGACCCCATCCTTGCTCATGTGCGTACCCTTCAGCCGGAAATCGTCTCCCTGATCCGCCAATTCGTCGAGTGCGAATCTCCCAGTGACGATCCCGCTGCCGTTAACCGCTTTGTCGATCTGGTGGCCGAAACCGTATCGCCTTTCGCGGCAGTGAAAACCGTCCGTGGCGGCCAGTTCGGCAAGCACCTGGTTTGCCGGATGCATCTCGCCGGACACCGCAAGACCGGCCAGGTTCTGGCGCTGGGCCATTCCGACACCGTCTGGCCCGCCGGCACGCTGCGCACCATGCCGTTCCGCGAAGCCGATGGCCGCCTCTGGGGGCCGGGTACGCTCGATATGAAGGCCGGCATCGCGTTCTTCTGCTTTGCGGTGCGCGCGCTGCGCGATCTGGACATTCCCGCGCCTTCCCACGTTCTGCTGCAGTTGAATTCCGACGAGGAGGTGGGCAGCCCGTCTTCGCGCGCTCTGACGGAAGCCAATGCGGCCAGGAGTAAAGCCGTGCTGGTGTTAGAGCCCGGTACCGGCCTGAGCGGGAAGCTGAAGACCGCGCGCAAGGGCGTCGGCGATTTCACCGTCACGGTACGCGGCCGCGCCGCCCACGCCGGCGTCGATTTTTCCGCCGGGGCCAGCGCCGTGCTGGAACTGGCGCACCAGATTACCAGCATCGCCGGCTTCACCGATCTTGCCCGCGGCATCACTGTCAACCCCGGAGTGATCTCGGGCGGCAGCCGTTCGAACGTGGTTGCCGCGGAGGCCACGGCGAAAGTCGATATCCGGGTGCCGCGCCTGCGTGATGCCCCGCGCCTGGAAAAGAGATTCCGCTCGCTCCGGCCCGTCGACAAACGGTGCACCCTCACGGTGGAAGGCGGTTTGAACCGGCCGCCGCTGGAGCGCTCCCCAGGGATCGTGAGCTTGTTCCGCGCGGCTCAGAAACTGGCGCGCGACCTGGGAGTAGAACTGGAGGAATCGTCCACCGGCGGCGGTTCGGACGGCAACTTCAGCGGCGCTCTGGGGATTCCGACGCTCGACGGCATCGGCGCGGCGGGCGAGGGCGCGCACGCCGCCCATGAGAGCATCCTGATCGACCGCATCGCGGACCGGACGGCCTTGATCGCGAAGTTGCTGGCAACGCTGTGAACCGTCTCGCCCGAGTTGCGAAGATCTGCCTGGCGCTCCCCGAGGCAGCGCGCCAAGACAGCGGAAGTCACGCGGCGTTCCTCGTGCGGAAGAGGATCTTCGCCTATTTCCTAAACGACCATCACGGCGACGGCATCGTCTCTGTCGCCTGCAAAGCGCTGCCCGGCGAAAACGCCTCGCTCGCGGCTGCTCAACCGGCCCGATTTTATCTACCCGCTTATATCGGGCCGAGGGGGTGGATCGCACTGCGCCTGGACGGGGGCAGAGTCGATTGGGATGAGGTCGCCGAACTCGTCGAGGGCAGCTACCGCTTGATCGCGCCCAAGAGTCTGGCCAAACTGGTGGGTCCCCCTACGAAGAATCAGTAACTTACGGATGGCAAGGGCCTGTTCACGCAACTACCGTGCTCGCAATGTGTTATCACAGATATAGAGCGGCTGACCGCTCGAAAGGTTTTTATGGGCGAAGGCTTACTACAACCGATCCATCTGATCATCATCGCGGGCGTCGCGCTGCTTTTCTTCGGGCCATCCAAATTGCCCGAGCTGGGAAAAGGGCTCGGCGACGGAATCCGCAACTTCAAAAAGGGAATGAGCGGAGCGGCGGAACCCGATCCCCCGGCCGCGTCCCTGTCCGAGCCTGAAAAATAGCCTACCCCTCCCAGCGCGGGCTTCTTTGGTACTCGGATTGCCAGCATAGAGGTGCATGAAGATAACTTGGTGTGTCTTGTTGCTGGCTGTTTGCGCGTTTGCCCGAACAAGCGTCGGACACGTACCCCACCTGCAGCAAATCGACGATCAAATCTATCGCGGGAATCAGCCCAAAGATGCAGAGTTTGCCGAACTGGCGCGAATGGGGATCAAGACTGTGGTCGACCTGCGCGGTGGGATTCTTCACGAGCCGAGGGAAAAGAGGCTGGTGGAAGCGGCTGGTATGCAGTATGTCAGCGTCAGGCTGTCGGGATTTTTCCCGCCAAAAGACCGGCAGATAGCCACGATCCTGGCGGTACTGGAAGACCCGGCGCGGGGGCCTGTTCTTGTGCATTGCAAGCGCGGCGGGGACCGGGTAGGACTGGTGATGGCCTGTTACCGGATTGCCCATGATCGCTGGACCAGCGATCGGGCGTACGCGGAGGCTCGCGGTTTCGGGTTCAGCCGCTGGGAACCGCTGATGCGGAAATATATACGCGGGTTTGATGCGAAGAGGGTGCAGTAGATGCCGGGTTCGCTGATCCGCGACTTGGCGGAAGTCTTCCCAACGGCCTGAAGGAGTTTCACGACCAGGCCGGATGCCGGAAGTGCGGCCTGACTTTCGTGAAGGACCCAGCGCACTTACGATATGGCGTCGCGGATTCTCAACGAACGCGATGGCAAGCCGATCCCTTCGAGCCACTTCCGCCGCGGCGAGCCGGGCAAGGCGCCGTACAGCAAGAACCGCGGATTCTATAACCCGTAGCGGCTAGACTCGGGACCCTCGGGGACGCCGCCCGCGGAACGGCATTCGCCTTCCGGCGATTTGTCACCAGGGCCGCTGTCTGACGTGCCCCGGCAAGCTGCTTGAAGGGGGCTGTGGAGCAGCCATCAACGGCACGAAATGCGGGACCAGCGGAGTCAACATGGCCTGCCGGCGCCGTACGCTTTTAATCCCCTACCAACTGCTGCAACTCCTGCACGGCATGCCGCATGGACGCCGCCTGGGCCGCCAGTTCATGGCTGGCGGCAGCACTTTGTTCGGATGAAGCGGCATTGCTTTGCATAACCCTCTCCATCTGGCTGACCGTTACGGAAATGGTCTCGGTTCTGGTAGCCTGTTCCTGGCTCTCCTGGTGCACCTTTTCAATCAGGCTGCGCACCTGCCCGCTGCTTTCCGTAATACTGCGAATCACCGATGTGACCCTTTGCAGTTTTCCGGCGCCCTCGTTGGATTTCGCGATGGAAGCTTCGATGAGGCCGGTGGTGTCCCGGGCTGCCTGGGAAGAACGCTGAGCCAGATTGCGGACTTCATCGGCGACCACGGCAAAGCCCAGACCCGATTCGCCCGCTCGGGCCGCCTCCACCGCGGCGTTCAGGGCCAGGATGTTGGTTTGAAATGCGATTTCATCGATGACCCGGATGATGCCGGAGATCTTGGAGCTTGAGGCAGTGATCTCGCTCATGGAGGCGACCATTTCATCCACGGTAAGATTGCCTTCGCCCACGCGCGCATCCATCCCCACCATGACTTCGGCGGCGGACCGCGCATTCTCAACGTTGCGCCGGCTGACGGAAGTGACGTCGACGCCGGTTCGGGCAGCTTCCTCCAGAGACGAGGACTGCTCGCCGACGCCCTGAGCCAGGGACTGGCTGGAGGAAGCAACCTGGCCGGCGGCGCTGGTAATCTGCGCGACGCTGTCCCCCAGAACCCGCAGGAAGCGGTGCAAGTGACGCTGTAGATTGCGGCCGATCGCAAGGGAAACCGAGAGCAACGCCAGCACCACCAGAGACGCGCCAAGCAAGGTCAGGTTGGCGAAATGCAGAGTCTCCCGGCCGGATTCGGCGCTGGCTGTCATCAGCTTCCTTTCGATGGCCATTAACTGCGACGCCTGGCGTTCCATCGTGGCGCCGGCTGGAGCGCCGGTCTGCTTATAGACGGTCTCGGCCTCCTGGATGTTGCCGCTCCGGCAAAGGCTGGCAACCTGCCGGAAACAGCTCATGTGAGCCTCGATCGCGGTCTCTAACGCCGCCATCACCGATTGTTCTTCAGCGGCGCCAAGAAGAGGTTTGAGGGTGGCCGCGAGGGCCAGCGCATTGTCGGAGTTCTTCCGGTAGTCCCGCCCGGTGGCGTCCGCACCCGCCGCATCGTGCTCCAATGCGTTGAGGAGGATGCCTCGCTGGCCGGTGCGCATGATGTTTGCGGCGCCCTTCAAGTCTCCCGCCAAGGCGAGCTTTTCGGCCGTCGAACCCGTGGAGCCGGCGAGTTCGTCGCCCTGGATTCGCATGGAACGCCAGGATGCGACCCCCTGCATAATCCCCGCCAGCACCAGAGCCCCCACCACCAGGTGCATTTGTTTCGTAATGGTCATATCAATCGCAGAACCCGCCCTGCTTGCATGTATCGGCAATTTGAAACTTTTCCTGTAGCCGGGATCGCCCTCCGCGTCGCTAACCTCCCTGGTTTCCGCTCGTCTACAATGAATCGCCATGTTCAAACCTTTGTGTCTCCTGCTCCTGGTTCCGGCACTTGCGCTGGCCCAACCCGCCGTCACGGGACGATGGTTCGCCGTCGCCGATTTCTACGGTACGCCCCTCAACTTCCCGATGGAACTTAGCCAAACGGGGGACAAGCTGACCGGCAACTTTGACGGAGACAAACTGGAAGGAACGCTCAACGGAAATTCCATCCACTTTCTGGCCAAAGACGAGCACGGCGGTACCGAGGAATTGACGGGCGCCGTCCGGGCCGGCGCCATTTCCGGGTCTGTCGTCTTTATCGATGGCGACGATCCGGGGCATCCCACTACCCACCAGTTCACGGCCACCCTGGTTCCGCAACGCCCGGCCGGAGCGCCCCAACGGCACGAATTTACGCCGTCCACGTTCTATCGCCAATTCTCGGCCGCGAATAAACCGGTGCTCACCGTCGCTCCCGGAGACACCATCCACACCACCACCGTGGACGCGGGCGGCACCGACGAGAAGGGCGTGACGCGCGTTTTGGGCGGCAATCCCGAAACCGGACCTTTCTATATCGAGACCGCCGCGCCCGGCGACACCTTGGCGGTCCATCTGACGCGGCTGCGTCTGAATCGCGACTGGGCCGTCAGCGACGACGCCATCGTGGGCCGGGGCCTGGACAGCAATCTTGCCGTGAAGATGAAGGACGGCGGTAAGACGGTCCGGTGGCATCTCGATCTACAGGGCGGGACGGCGGCTCCAGAGAAGCCGGGCGAGCACCTGACGCATTACTCGGCGCCGCTGCGGCCCATGTTGGGATGCGTCGCGGTGGCGCCCGGCTCCGCGCAAGCGCCTCCGGGTACGGGCGATTCCGGCCGCTACGGCGGCAACATGGACTTCAACGAGATAGTGGAAGGCGCCACCGTGTACCTGCCTGTGAGCGTCCCCGGCGCGCTTCTCTATGTCGGCGATGGGCACGCGGCGCAGGGCGATGGCGAACTCACGGGGAATGCGCTCGAAACATCCATGGATGTGGAGTTCATCGTGGAGGTGCTTTCGCGCAAATCCATCCGCGGCCCACGCGTGGAATCGGCCACCTACATCATGGCCATGGGCCTGGACGGCTCGCTCGACGATGCCTTCCGCGGCGCTACCGCCAACATGGCGCAGTGGCTCACCGACGACTATAAGCTGACCCCGTCCGAGATCGCGGAAGTGCTTGGCACCGCCGCCGAGTATAAAGTGAGCGAGGTCGCCGACCGCAATGCCGGCATCGTCCTCAAGATTAATAAGGACAGGCTGCGGTCCCTCGCTCCGGCAAAATAGGTCAGGGTGAGGCTCAGGCCAGGGCCAGATTGGCTTGCGCGGCGACGTCCAGACCGGCGAATTCGCCGCGCGCCAGCTTGGGAAAAGCGGCGGCGGCGATCATTGCGGCGTTGTCGGTGGAGAGCCCCGGCGATGGAAAGTACACCGGGTACGGCAGCCCCGCCGACCGGGCCGCCGACCGCAGGCCCGAGTTGCAAGCCACTCCGCCCGAAACGATCAGGCTCCGCGCCCCCATCTGTTCCGCCGATCGAGCGGCGCGCGTCAACAATTCAGCGATCACCGCCTGCTGGAAGGATGCCAGCAGATCGAGCGTGGCTTGCGGAGTGACCGCCAGCCACTGCTCCACTGCCGGCTGAGGATGCTCGCGCAGCAGGGCGCGGCGCACGGCAATCTCGGCGGCCATGCCGCGCGACTCCACCCATCGCAGGACGGCCGTCTTCAGCCCGCTGAAACTGAAATCCAGCGCATTGCCCTTCATCCTGGCGAAGGTGAAGCGCACTGCGCGGGAATCGCCGTAGGGTGCAAGGCGATCGATCACCGGCCCTCCCGGATACCCGTACCCGAGAAGCTTGCCGACCTTGTCGAAAGCTTCGCCGGCCGCATCGTCGCGAGTCTTCCCAAGAAGACGGTACGAAAATCCCTCTTGCACCTCGAACAGGTGTGTGTGGCCGCCGCTCACCACGAGCGCCAGCGCGGGATACGCCACCAGCACGCCATCGCGGCGAGTCTCCAGAACAACCGCATGGATGTGCCCCTCGATGTGATTGACCGCGATCAGCGGAACCCCGCTGGCGAAGCTCAGGGACTTGGCATACGTCAGGCCCACCAGCAGGGAGCCGACCAGGCCCGGACCCACGGTGGCAGCGATCGCGGATAGATCCGCCAGGCGCGTGCCCGATTGCTCCAGGGCTTCCCGCACCACCGGCACGATGGCGCGCAGGTGTTCGCGCGAGGCCAATTCGGGGACCACGCCGCCATACTTGCCGTGGGTGGACATCTGCGACGCCACCACCGAAGAAAGTATACTCTGCCCGTCTTCGACCACGGATGCCGCGGTTTCGTCGCAGGAGGATTCGATGCCGAGGATGCGCACTCACTCCATGGTAGCGGAGCCATGGGCGTCACTCCGACATCAGGTGGTCGAGCGAATCGCGAACCGGCATGATGCCCCGCCGGGAGCTGAAATTCAGCAGGCCGGAGGCTTTAAAGGCGCAGCGCTGGGCGGCGGCGCGGGCCTGGATGAGAAGCGGACGCGCGGGATGATCCGGTTTCAGTTCCGTCAGGGCGCCGCACACGCAACTGAGGATGACGGTCAACTCATTATTGAGGTCGTGTGCCGCCGCGGCGGTGACGGCGCACGCGCGTTCGGCTCGATTGAGATGTTCCACGACCGCATCGTACTCCCGCGTCCAGCCGATCCCGGCGGGGAATGGGGCTAAGGTGTTTCGAATGAGATCCAGAAATCTCAAAATAGTTGTGACTGAGGAAATGGTGTGTGACGAAACGAAGCCAAGAATCGAGAGAGGAGGTGAGAGACACTGCGGGCGTGACGTTAGGGGAATTCGGGGACGTTGCGGGCGGCCGGGCTCTCGGACTTATCGCCGTGCGTTTCGGCCGCCCAATGGTTTGAGGGGTTTCTGTGATGATCTAGGCTCGCCTTTATCGCGAGCATATCGT
>Ga0182018_10002404_pt1 | contig 18869 bp, 14 predicted proteins | sample 812P2MmetaG_FD_120490 | JGI IMG/M metagenome (GOLD analysis project Ga0182018, IMG submission 120490) | Permafrost microbial communities from Stordalen Mire, Sweden - 812P2M metaG | ecosystem: Environmental > Terrestrial > Soil > Wetlands > Permafrost | place: Sweden: Stordalen | collected... | reverse complement strand
TGGCGCAGCGCGAGGGGGACTTTGGGCAGAGGCTGTTGGGGGCCGCGGAGGACGTACTGGCGTGCGGGTTTGGGAGTGCGTGCCTGATCGACTCGGATTCGCCAACCGTGCCGCGGGCGGCGTATACGATGGCGGTGCGGGAGCTGGCGCGGGAGGGCGAGCGGATTGTGCTGGGGCCGGCGCAGGATGGCGGGTACTACCTGATTGGGATGAAGAGGATGCGGGCGGAGTTGTTTGCGGGGATTGCGTGGAGCACGGGGACGGTGTACGCGGAGACGTGTGCGAAGGCGTGGGCGGCAGGGATTGAGGTGGTGGAGCTGCCGCTGTGGTACGACGTGGACGATGCAGCGACGCTGGAGATTTTGAAAGCGGAACTGCCGGGGGGGGTGCGCCCAGGGTTTGCGTTGACGAAAGGGTATGACGCGCGGTGGACTCGGGAGTTTCTGATGGGGATGAGCGAGAGGGTATCTGAGGTGAGAGCGGGAGACTCTGAGATGCGGGAGCGGTTGGGTGAGGGGAGTTAGTTCGAAGGAGGCTGCGGCCGATCCCAAATCTCAGAATCGAGATGTGGGGCACCCGATTTGGGGACCGCGGGTGCGGCCTCGCGCGTGGCAGACGAATTCGGCGCTGGGGCTGATTGGGGTGGAGATGTGGTGGCTGGCGCGGCAGCTGGTCCGGGAGTATCACCACTTCTCGATTGGTTTTTCGGGAGTGTCGGGGTGGGGAGCGTGGCTGTATGTGTTAGCGGTGGTGCTGATTCTGACGCAGCCAGTGAATCGCTGGACGATGTGGATTGTTTTGGGCGTGGCGCTGGTGTGCCGGCTGGAGGTGGTGTTTGCGGAGCCGTATCTTTCGAGCGACATCTACCGGTATGTGTGGGACGGGGCGGTGCAGCACGCGGGGATCTCGCCGTACCGGTATGTGCCGGGGGATGCAGCGCTGAGTTTTCTGCGCGGAGTGAATGCGGAGGTGTTTGCGCACATCAATCGGCGGGACTATGCGCATACGATCTATCCGCCGTGCGCGCAGATGCTGTTCTATTTGGTGACGTGGGTCTCGCCGACGGTGACGGCGATGAAGCTAGCGATGGTGGGGTTCGAAGGCGTGACGGCGGCGGCGCTTATTGCTTTGCTCCGACGGATGGGGAAGAGACCGGCTCAGGTGCTTCTGTATGCATGGTGTCCGCTGCTGGTGTGGGAGGTTGCGGGGTCGGGGCATCTGGATTCGGCGGCGATGGCGTTTATCGCGCTGGCGCTGCTGGCGCGGATTCGGCGGCGGGCGTGGCTGACGGGGGTGTTGCTGGGAGTCGCGGTGATGCTGAAGTTTTATCCGCTGGTGCTGCTGCCGGCGCTGTGGTGGCGTGGGGACGAGAAGGGAAGTGCGTGGAAGATGCCGGCGGGGCTGGCGGCGGTAGTGGCGGTGGGGTATGCGTGCTATGCGGGTGTGGGGATGCGGGTATTTGGATTTATGAGCGGGTACGCGCAGGAGGAGGGGCTGGCGACGGGGGCGCGGTACTTTCTGCTGGATTTGGTGCGGCGGGCGCTGGGGATGGCGGCGATGCCGGTGTGGGCGTTTTATGGGCTTTGTGCGGCGGTGTTTGGGGGGTTGCTGGTTTGGGCATGGCGGGTCGCGAGTGCGGCGGGCGCAGCGGAGCATGGATTTCTGGGGCCGGCGTTTGGGGTTGCGATGGCGCTGATGCTGCTATATTCGCCGCACTACGCGTGGTATGTGATCTGGCTGATTCCGTTCTTTGCGCTACAGCCGAATCTGGCGGTGCTGGTTTACCTGATGGGGTTCTTCTATGGATACACGACGATGTGGGCGGTGCCTGGGCCTAAAATGTTTGTACTGAATGAGTGGCTGTATGCGGTGACGGCAGTTGGCTTCCTGGTGTGGATGGCGTGGCGCAAGTGGGCGGATCTATCGGCGATAAGCAGCGTTGCTTCAGGCTAGATCGCGAGTTGTAACAGTATTTGTTACGCAATGTAAAAGGCCGTTGTGATTTGTAACTTTTGGAGGTAATTGTGAGCGGGCTGCTCCCGATTCTGGCAAATCACGAGGCGATTGAGGGAGGCGGGCTGCCGGCGGCGGCGCGGGAGGCGGAGGAAGAGAAGAACCGGATGCGACGGTACTTCGAAAAGGGCGAGGAGCAGCTGGGGGCGACGGTGGAGCATGAGCCCGTGTGTCTATATCTGGAGACGACGAACCGGTGTAATTTGCTGTGCACGACGTGTCCGCGGACCTATGAACAACTTGAGCCCGAGGCGGACATGCCCTGGGAGCTGTTCAGCTCGATCATTGACCAGTACCCGAAGATAGCGCGCGTGGTGCTGCATGGGATCGGGGAGCCGATGCTGGTGAAGGACCTTGCCGCACGCGTGGCGTACCTGAAAGAGCGTGGGACCTATGTGCTTTTCAACACGAATGGGACGCTGCTGACGGAGGCGAATGGGAGGGCGCTGATTGAGGCGGGGCTGGATGAGTTGCGGGTATCGCTGGATGCGGCGGAGGCGGGCGTGTACGAAATGGTGCGGGGCAAGGACTTCTTCGCGAAGATTGTAACCAATGTTGGGAACTTTACTAGGATGCAGCGGGAGATGGGGGCGGTTCTGCCTCGCGTAAGTCTGTGGCTAACCGGGTTGCGGGAGACGGTGGACCAACTGCCGGAGTTTGTGCGGTTGGCGCATCGAGTGGGCGTGTATGAGGTGTACTTGCAGCGGCTGGTGTTTTTCGACGAGCCGATGAGCGGTGAGTCGCTGGCGCGGTCGGAGTCCGCGCTGTTCGAGCACACGACGGAGCGCGAGGAGGCGCTGATTGCGGAGGCGGGCAGGGTGGCGGCCGAGCTGAGCGTGATGTTTTCGGCGTCGGGAGCGGTCGATCCCGGTGAGTCGATAAAGAAGAAGCGGGACGATAGCCCGTGGAGTCTGTGCCGGCGGCCGTGGTCGCTGATGTATATCACGGCGAATGGGCGGGTGCTGCCGTGCTGCATTGCGCCGTTTTCGATGAAGGGGTATGGCGCGTTCACGCTGGGAGATGCGACGCAGGCCACCTTGAAGGATATATGGAATGGGGCTGAGTATCAGCGGTTTCGCGAGGGACTGCTGACGAGTGAGCCGCCGCCGGCTTGTTCGAATTGCGGTTTGCGGTGGAGTTTGTAACGACTCCAGTGACAATATCCATTATTATTCCGGCGTTGAATGAGGCGGAGTCGATTGGGCGGGTGGTGGGCGAGATGCCGTGGGGACGGATCGTCGAGTGCATTGTGGTGGACAACGGCAGCACGGACGGGACGGTGGAGATTGCGCGCGCGGCGGGGGCGCGGGTGGTTGAGTCGGCGCGAGGGTATGGGGCGGCGTGCAAGGCGGGCGCGGATGCGGCGGTGGGCGAGATTCTGGTGTGGATGGATGGGGATGGGTCGGACGTGATCGCTGGGCTAGATGCGCTGGTGGGGCCGATCGAGCGAGGCGAGGCGGACTTTGTGATTGGGTCGCGGCTGCGGGGGCGGCGGGAGTCGGGGTCGATGCTGGCGAGCCAAGTGTTTGCGGGGCGGATGGTGGGGATGGCGGTGTGGATGACCCAGGGGTTCCGGTACACGGATATGGGGCCGTTCCGGGCGATGAGGAAAGCGCAACTAGAACGGTTACATATGCAAGAGATGACGTACGGGTGGAATCTGGAGATGCAGATCAAGGCATGCGAGGCGGGGCTTCGGATCGTGGAGATTCCGGTAGACTATCGACGGAGGATTGGGGGGACGTCAAAGGTTTCGGGGAACCTGCGGGCGTCGTTTGTGGCGGCGACGCGGATTTTGCGGGTACTGCTGCGGGCGCGGTCGAAGCCGGGAGCGGGTTAAGCGGCTTCGCCGCCAGCGCGTAGGAGCAGTTTGCGCTGGCGGCGGCAGGTCTGGCGGCGTGGGTTAGGCGGCTTTGATGAACTGGATATCGAGGGTGATTGTGACTTCGTCGCCGATGAGCAGGCCGCCGGTCTCGAGGGTTGGGCTGTAGACGAGGCCGAAGTGCTTGCGGCTGATTTTGGTGGTGGCGGAGACGGCGACGCGAGTATTGCCATAGGGGTCCGTCATGGGGACGGTTGGACCCTCGACGGCAAATTCGACGCTGCGGGTGACGTCGCGGATGGTGAGTGCGCCGGTGACTGCGAGTTGGCCATCGCCGACCTGAGCGATGCTGCTGGACTTGAAGGACATGGTGGGGAACTTCTCGATGTCGAAGAAGTCCGGGCTCTTGAGGTGTCCATCGCGCTGGGCATCGCCGGTGTTGATGGAGGAGACGTCGATGACGGCGTCGACGTGGGATTTGGTGAGGGAGGACTCGTCGAGGGTGAGGGCGCCGCTGACCTTAGGGAAGGTCCCCTTTACGTTGGAGATCATCATGTGTTTGATCTTGAACTCGGCGACGGAGTGGGTGGGGTCGATGTTCCAGGTGGCGATAGCTACGGCTGCGGGGGTGGGCATTGGGGTGTGTTCCTTTCTTGGGTAGTTGCTGCCTTCGTGTATTTTGATGCAGTCCAATAAAAGTCGTTGCAACAAATAATATCGGGATATCAGGCGATTTGGGAGCGGGCGGATTGGAGGAGCCGGGTTAGCGCGGTCAGGCGGCGGGGGCCAAGGTGGCCGAGCTGGCGGCGATGGGCTTCGCGGACGGGGGCATCCATGCGGGCGAGCAGCTTCGCGCCGGCGGTGGAGATACGGGTCATGACCATGCGACGGTCTGAATTCTCGCGACAGCGGGAGATGAGGTGGCGCTTTTCGAGGCGGTCGAGCAGGCGGGTGATGTCGGGGTCACGGGTGATCATGCGGCTGGCGATCTCGCCGCAGGTGAGGCCCTCCGGTGCGCCGCGCAGGATGCGGAGGACGTTGTACTGGTTGGCGGAGATTTCTTCGGCTTTGAGGAGCTGTGCGACGCCGCGGGAGAGCAGGTCGGCGGTGCGCTGCAGTTCGAGGAAGGCCAGTTCTTCGGGGAGGGGTGCGGGGCGGCGCTTGGTCGCGGTGCGGCGCGCATTGCTCATATGTCACCAAGGATACTCGTTATAACGAATAACGTCAATACGGATGTCGGCGAACTATTTGGACTGAGACAGTATGTTGCGGCGGGTCAGGGCGTCATGTCATGCAGTGCGCGCTGGGAGGCGTAGTGGTCGGGGGCGGCCTGGAGGGCGAGGGAGAACTCCTGGCGGGCCTTGTCGGGGTTGTTGAGGCCGAGTTGGCCGAGGCCGGCGAGGTAGTGGGCGTCGGCGAGCTGGGTGCGGCGGGCGTCGGCGGAGGGTGCGCTGTTGAGGGTCTTATTGCCGGTGTCAATGAGCTGGGTGAAGATGGCGGTGGCGCGGTCGGTCTGGCCGAGTTTTTCGAGGGCGAGGGCCTGGTAGAAGGGAGCGGCCTGCTCGACGCGGACGCCGGGGTCGAGGCCGCCGATGCTGCCGCGGCGCGAGGGGCCGGTGGGTGGGGCGGCGGGGGCGGGATTGGCGGCTTCGGCCCAGGAGCCGCGGGCGGCGGCGGTGTCGCCGAGGGCCAGGTAGGCGATGCCGATCCAGTAGTTGATCTCCGCGTGGCGGGGGGTGATGTTGCCGGAGGCTTCCTGCAGGCTGGCGGGAATTTCGAGGGCGGTCTTGAAGTCGGCGAGGGCAGTGGGGTAATTTTTCGCGGCCATGTGCTGGCGGCCAAGGGCTAGATTTGCGTTGACCCATGAGTCGCCGAGGGAGAAGCTGCCGCCTCCCTCCCAGGCGCGGAAGAAGCGGGTCTTGAGGAGTTGGATGGCCGTGTCGGGTTTGCCGGCGAAGATGTAGAGGTTCACTTCGCGGGCGATGATCTCATCGCGGTTGACGACGGACTGGTGGGCCTCGATGACGGCGAGGCGTTTGGCGGGAGAGACGCCGTCTTCCTCGTAGATTTTGTCGAGGTCGGAGAGGACTTCTGCGTTGCCGCCGAATTGGACGGCCTTCTCGAGGGCGGCGCGGGCCTGGTCGCGTTGGTTGGCCCGGGTGTAGACGAGGGCGAGGTTGCGATAGACGACGGGGAAGTCGGCGCCGAGGGAGGCGGATTTTTCCCAGAGGGTTTGGGCCTGCTGGGGCTGCCAGTCGAAGAGGAGGTTGCCGAGGTAGTAGGGGGCGCGTGCGTCGGCGGGGTCGGCGAGCATGGCGTCGTTGAGGACGGGGAGCATCTCCATCTGGAAGGGGAAGGCATAATCGGTGGGCGCGGTGCGGGCGAGGCGGTAGTACTCGGCGGCTTTGGCGGGCTGGTTCATCTTGTTGGCGAAGTAGCCGAGGTAGTAGAGGGCGAGCGGGGAGACTTTGGGGCTGTAGTTCTTTGAGGTGGTGACCAGATGGGCGAGGAGGGTGGAGCCGTCCTGGTAGAGGCCGGCGTCCATGTAATCAGCGGCGGCTTCGAGGGCGGTGGTTGGGTGTTCGGCGACGGTGGTTTGGAGGGTCTGGGCGCTGGCGGGCGATTGCGTGGCGAGCCACTGCTCGGCGAGGCCCTGGACGTCGAGGGGGTCGATCTTCTGGAGGGCTGCGATGGTTGCAAGGGCTTCGGCGTGCTGGCCGGTGTGGCGCTCCAGCGCGGCCTTGAGTGCGAGGGCGCGAAGGCTTACCGAGTTCGCTTCGAGGGCGTCTTCATCATGGGTGAGGGCCGCGGTTAGGTCGCCGCGGGCGGTGTCGATCTCGGCGACGGCGAGGTAGCCGGGTGAGCGCCATGCGGCGCTCCATGTGGACTTGTAGAGGTTGGCGTAGGCGTCGTCGAGCTTGCCCTGGGCTTTGAGAGCGAGGCCGAGGTAGTAGAAGGGCTCACCGTCCTTGGGTGAGGTGTAGCTGGCGGTGGCGCGGTCGAGGGCCTTGCGGAGGTAGGCCTCGGCCTCGGTGTAGCGGCCGGCTTTGATGGCGTCAATGCCAAGAACGGTGTTGACCCGGATGTCGCCGGGATCGCGGCGGAGGGCTTCGTTCCAGTAGAGGTTGGGGTCGCCGGTGGCGGAGTGGAACTGCTCCATGCGCAGGCCGGTGAGGTAGAGCTCCTCGTTGGTCTTGATGTCGGCGGGCGGGGGCGGTTCGACGAAGTCGGCGGGGAGAGGCTTCTTCTCGAGGGTGATGGGGGTGTAGGCTACGAGCTCGCGGCCGTCGGCTGCGATGGAGGCGCGGAGGTCGTGCTCGTCGGCGCCGGTGGGCAGGGTGACTTGCTTGGTGAAGGGGTGGCCCGGGCTGATGGCGATCTTCTGGGTGAAGAGGACTTGATCTTTGAGCTTGAGTTGGACGGTGGCGGCGGTGCGGGCTTGGGTGGTGAAGAAGCCGACGGTGGCGGTGTTGTCCTTTACGTCGAGGTTGACGGCGGCGTCCAGATTCGCGTTCTTGACGCCATCGATGTCGCGGAAGGGATACCAGTACTGGTTCCACTGGCGGGTCTCGCCGGGTTCGAGCCAGCTGTAGTCGGGCTGGTTGTCGGAGTAGGCGCCGACCATGAGTTCGATGTAGGGGCCGTCGTTGTCGGTGAGGTAGTGGTCTTCGGCGAGGCCGCTGGGACCGTTGCCCCAGGTCCAGAACTTTTTGCCGGGGACGACGTTGTGGTCGGCGATGCTCATGATGCCGGCGTTCTTGCCGTGGTCGTATCCGGCCATGAAGTCGTCGGTGTAGTTCCAGGCGAACATGGAGCTGGCGGTGGCGTGGTTTTTGTACAGGCTGACGTCGACGCCGGCGGTGTAGTCGGCGCCCATGAATTTGGTAGTGGCGATGGGCCAGGTGGTGAAGTCGCGCTTGAAGTGGTAGGTGACGAACTGCGTGCTGGGCGGGTAGATGACCTGGTAGGAATCGTTGACGTGGACGGCGACGTTGGAGAAGCTGAGCATCGACGTGGGGACGGGGGTGCGGTTAGCAATGCGGAAAGAGGCCTGGAGGTAGCTCTTGCCGGGGTGGAGGGTGAGGCCGACGGTCCACTCCATACGGTCGCGGAGTTCGAGCTCGCCGACCCAGACGGTCTTGGAGCCGTCGGGGTTGGGTTCGACTTTGTACTGCATGGGGAGGAAGCTGGTGGCGCGGTGGTGGTGGGGGATGTCCCACTCGATGCCGCCGGAGATCCATGCGCCGAGGAGGCTGATGAGCGCGGGTTTGATGACGTGTTGGTGGTAGATGAAGTCGTAGTTGTTGGTTTTGTCGATCGCTTCGAAGACCTTGCCGCCGATCTCGGGCAGGATGCCGATTTTGACGTACTCATTTTCGAGATAGACGATGGTGTAGGTTTTGGACTGCTTCTCGGTGGTGAGGTTGTCGTAGGCGGGGTAGGGGTAGATGCGGTGCTGCGCGCCTTGGGACTGGCCGCCGAAGTAGAACTGGGGGTTGGGGTCGGGTTCGCCGAGGAGGTAGGTGGGGATGGAGATTTTTTCTTCCGATACCTTGACGGAGGAGGACGCGGGCTCGTTGGGGGTGCCGGCGGCGACGACGACTGAGGTGGTGGCGAGGGTCAGGGCGAAAAGGATAGAGCGGCGGGTGGTGCGGTGCATAGGCAATCTCCCAAACATCTTGACTTGATCTCCGGCGGGTGAAGACGCTTTGGGTCCCCGGCTGCTGCGCGTTGGCACACTGGGCGCGCGTTGGAATCCACGGATATGCGGACGTCGAGCGTCTTCGTGCGAATCGTCCGAATTGTATGCCAACGATGAGATTGTGCGCGACGGGGGGCGCTGGAGACGGGAGTGGGGCGTTGGAGCGGAGCGTGGGGTTGCCAATTGCGGCTTGCGCTGATCACGCCGGGCAGCGGCGCAGCTCCAATCGGGCCGGGGAGCAATCCGGAAATCTGAAAGGCGAACCGGCATTAACCGGGCCGCGAAGGCGGGTATTGAGATGAGGTGCTTGCCGTCTGGAAGGTTCGGCAAGCACCCGGGCAAATGCGGCTCTGCGTAGCCTCTTTCAGCGTCGCAGGGGCGTCTGGCGAAGTACATACCTCCCGGGAGTGTATTGCCAATAGGCAACAAGTGGCTCATCCAAGCGAAGTTAGGCACGGCGGGGCACAGCGCTTGCCGAGGTTGGGTGCACAGGTAGCTAGAAGACACCTGTAGACCGTTAGCTTTGCGTGCCTAGGTCGGGTCTGCGGTCGATCTCGATATGAATGCGGCGGCCGCTCCTGCGCGCGTCAACGTTCAAGATGGCCTCGAGCGCGCGGGCAGTTTGGCCGTTCTTTCCGATCAACCTGCCCACATCCGAGGGGGCGGCTTCGACGCGGAAGAGGGCGTTTTCCTCTCCGGAGATCAGTTCTACCTGGACCTGATCGGGGGAGTCGGCCAAGGAACGGACGACGGACAGAAGCATCTGGTGAATCTCGCGTTGACTTCCATTCATCATGGCGGAACCTCTCCGATCTTCGCGGATTGACGGAAAGCGGTGAACTCAAGGAGTTCGATCGCTTTGTTGCTTATAGGCAATCTGCATTGCGTACCAATTTACACGCTGGCTTTGCAGGATGGGGCAGTGGTGTGCAGGATTGCACGCGACGCCATTTCGTATACGCAACAAAATCTTTTAATTCAATGAGATACGGGATTTTTTCTCTAGTCTCCACGAACGCGCCTTGAGCGCGCAAAGGAGATGAACCGTGAAAATCCACGCCGTAGGTCCGTCGCTGCTTGTGCTTCTTGTGATGCTGTCGGTTGGTATCAGCAAGAGCTCCGTTGCAAAAACGCCCACGCTCCACTCGCCAATTCTGCGGGGCGACAACCCCGGGGGCGGAGATCCCGAGCCGCCACCGCCGTGCTGCTCGCTGGTGGCGGTACACTAAGGTTGTCTTCGGAACAGAGTATCGGCCCACCGCGGCCGCCCAGACGGAGCGCACGAGATGGAACTGTTGAGTTTCGATCGCTTCGCCTGGGCGGTCTCGTTCTTCGGGCACATCGCGCTGCTGCTGTTGCTGACAATGCGCGGCCGGGCGCGGTCGTTTCCGCTATTCACTACCTATATTGCATCGAACATCGCCAAGACTGTCATCCTCTATTTCATTCTGCACGATCGGCCGGGCGACTACTCTTCCGCTTACTGGTCGATGGGCGTGCTGGACGAGGCGCTGCAGTTTCTGGTGCTGTTGGAGCTAGCGCTGCATGTCTTCCGGCCGACGGGGGTATGGGCCCCAGACGTATGGAAGACCTTTGCTGGGCTGGCATGCGCGAGCGTGATTGTGGCGCTTCCGCTAACGTGGATGGCCGCGCCCCGGTCGGCGACGTTGGGGAGGGCATTTGTTCTGCGGGGAAACTTCTTTTCGGCGGCTTTGTTGAGCGAGTTGTTTGTGGCCATGCTGGCGCTGTCGGCAGTGGCGGGGTTGCCGTGGAAGACCCATGTGGCCCGGATCGCGCAGGGACTCGGCGTTTACTCGATGGTGTGTGTCGCGATTGACATCGTCTCGCGGTATCTTGGCAACGACGATCACGCCTATAAGGTCCTGTCGCATATTCGCATCGGGACCTATCTGGCGTGCGAAGGATATTGGATTGTGACGCTATGGCAGGAGGCGCCGGCGCCACGCGAGCTACCGGAGTCCATGCTGACGCAGATTTATGCTTTGCAGCGACAGGTCGAATATGATCTTGCGAAGATCCGCGACTGGAGAAGGTTTTGAATAAATTTTATTTTGTGGCGTTTGCGGTGGTTTTCTTGGCGGCCCTGATCGGGCTGGCGACGTATTACACCATGCGGGCACGTCGGTCGGCCGGCGCGACGTGGGAGGGGTTGCTGACTCGGCTTGTCTGGGTCGACCGTGAACGGATTGCGGCGATTGCGCTGGATGCTGTGGGGGAGTCCGGAGAGCCGCGGTCGGATGAGGAGGCGTTCCATCTGGACTCTTCCACGATCTGGACGCTGCTGGGGGGGCTGGAGGGGCTTGAGGCATTGGAACAGAATTGCGGGGTACTGATCGAGCTGGCCGCGTACCTACAGCGGTGGCACCCGGAGGCGCTTCCGGTTGCGGAGCAGTTGCGGCTGAGCGCGCGGGAGATCGAGTGGCATGTTGGCAGGCTGAAAGGGGCGGCGCAGACAGGGAAGCTACAGCCGGCGTTCGGTGATTACGCGCAACGCGCTGTGGTGACGTACTACCTGATGACGCGGCATGTGCTTGAACTGTACGATCGCGCCGGCTTCGCAGGACTGGCCGAGTTGCAACGGGCGCTGTAGGGGGTATCACATGATGCGGCGGGAGAAGACGGCCGCGACGGTGCCGACGACCTCAATCTCCTTGCGGAACCTCCAACGCCTGCTGGTCTCGTAGGACAAGGGGTGGGGAACGAGAGTGAGCCACTCGGACTGCCTGTCGAGCTCGCAGAAGCCTGAGACATAGCCGGTGCGGGTGATGAGGAAGTAGATGGGCCGGTCGAACTCGTGGGTCCAGTCCTTGCGACCGGCGATGGCGCGCTTCTGGGTGTCGATGAGGACGATGGACCCGGCGCGGATCATGGGCTCGAGCACGCGGTCGCGCTGCCCGATGACGCCCCTTCGGTAGTGGGAGGGGAGGGAGCCCTTGCCGGAGGGAAGCAGCGTGGTGATCTCGGGCGGGGTGTCGGCGAGGAAGGTATCTGGCAGCCAGTGCCGCGCGCTTTCTTCGAGTGGGCCGGGAGTGAGGAGGAGCGTTGCGTTGGGAGCCATGAGGCTGTCGAGCTCATGACGCGGCCGGTTGGACACCGGACACAGAGCGATCATCTGTTCAGCGGTGAGGCCGTAGATGACGGCGAGGACGATGAGTTTGGTTGCGGAGAGGCCACGATCTTCGCGCTCCACACGGTCCAGCCAGCTGGCGGAGATTTTATAAGCGGGGTTGTCCCATTGCTGGGCGAGACGAGAGCTGCGCTCTTCGACTTCCCTCAAGGTGAGTTGCCACTTGAGTCGAGCCTCGCGGAGCTTGCTGCCGATCCCTCCCATCCGGTCTCCTTGCGGTGTTCGATAGGTGCAGTATTCTGCCAGCTCGTAGGCGCTTCTCTTGACTGAGCGGCGGTGGAGACAAGTCTAGCGCAAACAGGCCTGCGGCGGGCAATTCCTTGCAGTTATGGAGGTTAGCAGGGAGCTTGCCATTTCTGACCCCGCTGGATTCGCGGGCGGTCCACTGCAGGGCGCTGTTTGCAATTGTGGGATTATCGACTGCTAGACTAGCTCCGCGAAAAGGGCGCTGAAAACGTAGGTTTGGCCGAATGCGCAAAAAACTCGTGGTTCTGTTCGCCGCGGGGCAGAACGACAAGAGAAAACAGATACAGCTTGCCACGTCCATCCAGTCGGCCTTCAACCATATGGGCATCTTCGACGCGCATTCCACGCTGCCGCCCTTGTCGGAGGCGCCGGGCGCCAGCAGCCAATCCGCCGCCCCCGCCGCGATCGCCCTGCCCATGCCCGCGCCCCAGCAGGCAATGGAAATCATCAGGCAGCATCTCAACGAGGTCGCCGGAGCGGAGATAAAAAGCGGCATGATCGCAGTGCATCAGTCGGACGACGGTCTCGTCGTCTCCCTCCAGGAAGCCGGGTTCTTCGATTCGGGGATGGCGGACATCCGCCCGTCCGCCCTGCCTGTGCTCGAACGAATCGCTGGCGCTCTGCCCGAGTCGGGGCTGCGCATCGAAGGCCATACCGACGAGGTCCCCATCGCTACCGGACAATTTGCCTCCAACTGGGAGCTTTCAAGCGCCCGCGCCAGCAGCATCGCGCGCCTGCTGCTGCGCCATCCCAACGTGCGCCCGCAACAGATGTCGGTAGCAGGGTATGCCGGGTATCATCCGGTTGCGAGCAATGCGACTCCAGAGGGTCGCGCGCGCAATCGCCGGGTTGACATCGTCATACTAGCCCTCGCTCGCTGACGATCTAACCGGCTTCGCCTCAAAGTGCCCAGGACTGGCCTTGGCCAGCCATGCAGGCGGGGCTGCGAAGCAGACTTCGTCGGGCGCGACGACGAGGGCTCTTTTGGGGATGTTCCTGAACTAGTAGGTGGCGGAGAGTGAGGGATTCGAACCCCCGATAGCCTTGCGGCTATGTCTGATTTCGAGTCAGGTGCATTCAACCGGGCTCTGCCAACTCTCCGTAAGGTCAGTATATCGTGAAGTGTTCTCGTACTTTGGGTAAAGCTCGGCGATCTCGCGGCAGGTTTCGGATGGTTCTGGGCATTCCGGATGGTCATGCGAAGAGCCTCGCGGGAGGAAGGATGCTCTTGGGGATGGCGGCGCCGATGGTGACCATCGGGGCGGCTGACTATGGTGCTTGGGCTGCCGTTGGTGTACTTGTGTTCTTGGGAGCTGGAATAAGTTGGGAAGGCGAGCTTTTCGCATCTGATATTCCATGCTTGAACGGACCTCCCCACTCAGCCAGATAAGGCGCGCGATTGCGAGCGGCAGCACGACGCTTGCGCAGATTGCGGGCGATGTGGCGGCACGCGCGGATTGGAACGCCTCGCGCAACAGCTATCTCTATTTCAACGAAGCGGAGTTGATGGAGCAGGCGCGGTCGCTGGTCGCGCGGTATGCGGTGCCCGCGTCGCGACCGGCGCTGTTTGGGGTGCCGATCTCGCTGAAGGACTGCTTCGATCTGGCGGGGACGGTGACGACGTGCGGGTCGCGGCGGTATGCGGAGCGGCACGGAGTGGCAGCGCGAGATTCGGCGATGGCTGGCCGGCTGCGAGCGGTGGGCGCGATCATCCCGGGCAAGACGCACCTGCATCCGCTGGCGTATGGGATCACGGGGGAGAACCCCGACTATGGCGACTGCCTGCAGCCGAGGGATGCGGCGCTACTGACAGGGGGATCGTCGAGCGGGGCGGCGGCGAGCGTGCAGGAGGGATCGGCGCTGGCGGCGATTGGCACGGATACGGGCGGGTCGGTGCGGGTGCCGGCGGTGTTGTGCGGGTTGGCGGGGTACCGGGCGTCACATGGGCTGGCGTATGGGGCGGGGCCGTGGCCGGCGAGCGCGGAGGGGTTGTGGGCGGGCGGGGCGCATCTGGCGCGGTCGTTCGATACGGTGGGTTTGTTGGTGCGCGATCCGCGCGACTTGGCGGCGCTGGGGCATGTACTGTTCGGGGTGGCGTTTGCGGAGATTCCGAGGACGCCGCGGGTAGGTTTCGTGGGTGCGGAGTTTGTGGGGGACTGCGAGGCGGACGTGCTGGCGGGGTTTGCGGCGTGGCGGGAGAGGATTGTGGGCCGGAGCGGTGCGGCAGGGGAGTTCGATGCGGCGAGTTGGGCCGATGCGGTGGGGGCGGTTGCGGGGATACAGGCGCACGAGGCCGCGGAGGTGCATCGTGGGCACTTCGACGAGGTTGGGCCGGCGATAGCGGAGCGGTTGCGGTGGGGAGCGGGCTTGAGCGCGGGGGAATTGGAGGAGATGGAGCGGGAGCTGGTGAGGCTGCGCGCGCAAATGGCGGGCCTGTTCGAGCGGTTCGATTTTGTGATGCTGCCATGTGCGCCGGTGAGCCGGCTGTGCGCGGGGGAGGACCATGGCGCGGTGCGGTCGCGGATCCTGCGGTATACGGCGCCGTTTTCAATGGCCGGGCTGCCGGTGGTTGCGCTGCCGGGGGAGATGATTGGCGCGGGGCTGGGGACGGGAGTGCAGATTGCCGCGGCCCCGGGGAAGGATGCGGAGCTGCTGGCGCACGTCGGCGCGGTGGCCCAGAGGATAGTGGACGAGCAGGGTTAGGGTGGGCGCGTGGCTGGGAAGTTGTGGCGTCGTCGGTGCAGGTATGGAAGAGCTAACTAGCGGACCCCGCAGGGTGAACCGGCAACTGGAACAACTGAATCCGGCGATGGGCGCGGAGCAGATGCAGTTCGGCATCGATACGCTGAAGCGGGACCGGTTCGTTGAGGCAGAAGGGACGGACGATTCGCGCCTGGGGCACTTCACGGCGGAGCGACGGAATGCGATCTACGGTCAACTTGTGGGGTCAAAGGCGATTGCCAAGCCGATCGGTCCAGTGAGCGCATGCATGACGAAGTACGCACCCTAAGGGTGCAAGGCAGTTTATTGCCGAAAACCCGTTTTAGCAGGATGAAATTCCCAGCAGATTTGTAAGGTTGCAGTTTGGAATGGCTAAAAAGAGGCGGTAATCGGCCCTAAGATAATATCTATAAGAAGGGACTTTTCTGTGTCGCGTTGCCCGAAAAGTTGCAACTAAACCGCAGGGTCGATTCGTCAACCCAGGGGTACACAAGGTTGCGTGGGCACGTTTGAACCCTCCGTGCTTTGTCAGGAGAATGCATTGCAATCCGATTCAAGTCAGCAGCCGTTTGTAAGCCCCGACCCTCAGCTTTCTTCCTCGACCGATCCTGAGCATCCCCGACATAAGGGACTGCGCGCCGTGGTCTGGATTGCAATCCTTATCTTTTTCGGGGCTGGTTTCTTTCTGGTCCTGCGACATCAAAACCAAGTAAAGCAGACGGGTGGGCGGCGCGGCGCTGCTGGAGGAACGGTGACGCTGACCTCTGCGACCGCGCAGAAGGGGGACATCGGCGTCTACGTGGATGCGATTGGTACGGTGGTGCCGACGTACACCTCGTCGATTACCAGCCAGGTGAACGGGATTGTGACCGCGGTGCATTTTACGGAGGGTCAGCTGATTCGCAAGGGCGATCCGCTGATTGAGATCGATGCGCGGCCGTACCAGGCGACGCTGATGCAGGCGCAGGGGACCCTGCAGCGGGACGAGGGTGTGTTGGCGCAGGCGCAGATGGACTTGGCGCGATATCAGGCAGCGTGGGCGAAGAATGCGATTCAAAAGCAGTTGCTGGACGACCAGGAAAAACTGGTGGAGCAGGACCAGGGGACGGTGAAGAACGACCAGGGCACGGTGCAGTACGACCAGATTCAGGTGGACTTCTGCCACATCGTGGCGCCGATTACGGGGCGGGTTGGATTGCGGCTGGTCGATCCCGGCAACGTGGTGCAGGCGAACGGGACTACAGTGCTGGCGGTGATTACGCAGATCCAGCCAATTACGATAGTGTTTACGGTTGCCGAGGACAGCCTTGGGCAGATCACGCCGAGGCTCCAGAAACGGGCCAAGCTGACGGTCGAAGCATACGACCGCTCCGACCAGCACAAGATTGCCGCTGGAACGCTGCTGACGCTGGACAACCAGATCGATACGACGACTGGAACGGTGAAGGCGCGGGCCTCGTTTCCGAACAAGGACTCCGCGCTGTTTCCCAATCAGTTTGTGAATACGCGACTACTGGTGAACACGCTGATGGGGGTGGCGCTGATTCCGACCGCGGCAGTGCAGCACAATGGGCAGGCGGCGTTTGTGTATGTGCTGAGCGACAACAAGGCGCATCTTCGTCCGATCACGGTGGGGGTGACGAACGGCAACACGGCGCAGGTGCAGGGGGTGAACCCGGGCGATGTGCTGGCCACGAGCAGCTTTGACAAGCTGCAGGACGGCACCGCGGTGGCGATCTCCGGGAAGCCGGCGCATGCCAGCCCGAGCGGGAGTAACGCTCCTTGAGTCCGTCGCGTCCCTTTATTCTGCGTCCGGTTGCGACGTCGCTGCTGATGGCGGCAATCATGTTGGTGGGCATTGTCGCTTATACGCAGCTGCCGGTCTCCGCGCTACCGGAGGTTGACTATCCGACGATCCAGATCCTGACGTTTTATCCGGGCGCGAGTCCCGACGTGATGGCGACGACGGTGACGGCGCCTCTGGAGCGCCAGTGCGGCGAGCTTCAGGGCCTGAGCCAGATGACCTCGACCAGCTCGGCGGGAAACTCGGTGATCGTACTGCAGTTCAACCTGAGTCTGAACATCGATGTCGCCGAGGAAGAGGTGCAGTCGGCGATCAATGCGGCGCAGAGCTTTCTGCCGGCGAACCTGCCGTCGCCGCCGATCTACAGCAAGACGAATCCCGCGGATGCGCCGGTGTTGACGCTGGCGGTGACGTCGAAGACGACTCCGCTCTCCCAGGTGGAGGATCTGGTCGATACGCGGCTGGCGCCGAAGATCTCGCAGCTGAGCGGAGTGGGACTGGTGAGCATCAGCGGGGGACAGAAGCCGGCGGTGCGGATCCAGGTGAATCCGACGGCCCTATCGTCGTATGGAATTGATCTCGAGAACCTGCGCACGGCGGTGAGCAACGCGAGCGTGAATGCCGCGAAGGGGAACTTCGACGGGCCGGCGCAGGACTATCAGATCGATGCGAACGACCAGTTGGTGACGAGCGCGGACTACAAGAAAGTGGTGATTGCGTACCGCGATGGCGCGCCGGTGATGTTGACCGATGTGTCGAAGATCGTGGATGGGGTGGAGAACAGCACGCAGGCGGCGTGGATGAATCAGACACCAGCAATCATCGTGAATGTGCAGCGGCAGCCAGGGGGCAACACGATCAGCGTGGTGAAGAGCATCAAGCTGCTGCTTCCACAACTGGAGGCGAACCTTCCGCAGGGCATTGAGGTCACTACGCTGACCGATCTGACGACCCCAATCCAGGCGTCGGTGAACGATGTGGAGTTTGAGCTGCTGCTGACGGTTGCGCTGGTAGTGATGGTGATCTTCCTCTTCCTGCGAAACCTCTACGCCACCATCATTCCGAGTGTGGCGGTGCCGCTGTCGCTGGTAGGGACGTTTGGCGCGATGTATGCGCTGGGCTACAGTCTGGACAACCTGTCGTTAATGGCGTTGACGATCTCGACTGGGTTTGTGGTGGACGACGCGATTGTGATGGTGGAGAACATCTCGCGCTATCTGGAAGAAGGCGACACGCCGATGGAGGCTGCGCTGAAGGGGGCGGAGCAGATCGGGTTCACGATTGTGTCGCTGACGGTGTCGCTGATCGCGGTGCTGATACCACTGCTGTTCATGGGTGATGTTGTGGGGCGGCTCTTCCGGGAGTTCGCGGTGACGCTTGCGGTGACGATCGTGATCTCGGCTGTGGTGTCGCTAACCCTGACTCCGATGATGGCATCGCGCATCCTGAAACACAATCCGAAGGCGCAGCAAGGCCGATTCTACAGGGCCTCGGAGCATGTGTTTGAATCGATGATCGCGTTTTACGGGCGGACGCTGAAGTTTGTTTTGCGCTTCCAAACGGTCACGCTCCTGGTGGCTCTGTGCACCCTTCTGCTGACAATTTTTCTATACATCATCATCCCGAAGGGATTTTTCCCGGTGCAGGACACGGGCGTGATTCAGGGCATCTCGCAGGCACCGCAGACGATTGGGTCGAAGGGAATGGCGGAGAAGCAGCAAGAGCTGGCGAAGACGATCCTGGACGATCCGGCCGTGGAGAGCATCTCGTCATTTATTGGTGCGGATGGGACGAATACCACGACGAACAGCGGAAGGATGTCCATCAACCTGAAGCCGCTGAACCAGCGCGACCTGAGCGCGGCGGATGTGATCCGCAGGCTCGAGCCGAAGCTGGACAAGATTGAGGGAGTTCAGTTGTACATGCAGCCGGTGCAGAACATCACTGTGGACGACCGCGTGAGCCGGACGCAGTACCAGTACACACTGGAAGACCCGGACCAGAGCGAGTTGAACTATTGGACAGACCAGTTCGTGACCAAGCTGAAGGACATGAAGGGGCTAGAGGATGTCGCGACAGACCAGCAGGTGGGCGGCCTGGCGGTGTCGCTGGTGATCGACCGGGTGACGGCGTCGCGGCTGGGGATTGCGCCGACGACGATCGACAATACGCTGTACGACGCGTTTGGGCAGCGGCAGATCAATACGATGTATACGCAACTGAATCAGTATCATGTGATTCTTGAGGCACAGCCGCAGTTCCAGCTCGATCCTGACAAGCTGAACCACATCTACATCCAGGCGGGCGCGGCGACGGGAACGAGTGGGGCGGGGGCCTCGAGTTCGTCAGGGAAGGGCTCTACCTCGGCGGGATCCAACGCGCTTACGGCAAGTGCGCTGTTTTCGCCCACGGC
>Ga0182018_10002403_pt1 | contig 18880 bp, 16 predicted proteins | sample 812P2MmetaG_FD_120490 | JGI IMG/M metagenome (GOLD analysis project Ga0182018, IMG submission 120490) | Permafrost microbial communities from Stordalen Mire, Sweden - 812P2M metaG | ecosystem: Environmental > Terrestrial > Soil > Wetlands > Permafrost | place: Sweden: Stordalen | collected... | reverse complement strand
TCTGCGGCAAGTCTCTTCGCTCGCGGAGCGTCCGCTTTGACCGCCCGCGGCGCTCGCACGAGGTCAGCGAAATATGCCGTTGTCACTTTCGTACAACCGCTTTCCTTTGTGCGACAGCCTCGCACGGATGGGTTGCCGCTCCGACAACGCCATGTCACGAGCTGGAGTTCGCCCGGCGCGGAGCCGCGCAGGAGTCAGCCGCTGCCTGTACGGGTGACTCGGCCGCCGCGCTCGAGCGCTCCGAGCGCGGCGCTGACAAGTGGGGCGCTGCGCGGCGACGAGCGCGGCGAGGACTGTCTGTGTGAGCCGTAGGGGTCACCGCCACTCCGTCCGGTCAGACCGTGCCCAGCGATCTGCGAGATGCCACATCTGAGGACGCGGAAGACGTCGAGAAGCCCGTCGCGAGCGGCTTTGGTAGGCTGGCGCCCGAGATTGTTGACATTCAACGATTAGCTTTCTTGGCGCGGGGTGGGCTCACGCGTCATGGCAGGTAGACCCATGCTTGACGTCGCGTGTTCGCTCGAGGAGCGGTGCCGTATTAGCAGAGATGCAGTCACGTCGGGGTAGCGAACCGCGCAGAACGTCGCTTTGCCGGTGGAACGTGCTCCCATGTAGTGGGTCCGCATCGCGACAGCCGCTGGAGAAAGGACAAGGTCCCACGTGACATCCATCACGCTGGAAAAGCTGACCAAGGTCTACGCGAACGGTTTCGAGGCGATCCATGAGCTCGATCTCGAGATCGCTCACGGCGAGTTCATGGTGATGGTCGGGCCGTCCGGATGCGGCAAGACCACCGCTCTCCGGATGGTGGCCGGTCTCGAGGACATCACCAGCGGGCTCGTGCGCATTGGGGACCGGATCGTGAACGACATCCCGGCAAAGCAGCGTGATATCGCGATGATCTTTCAGAACTATGCGCTCTATCCCAACATGACGGTCGCAAAGAACATCGGATTTGCGCTGAAAGTCCGCAAGGTTCCCAAGCAGGAGATTCAGCAGAAGGTGAGTGACGCGGCCACGATCCTCGGCCTCACGGAATGGCTCGACCGCAAGCCCGCCCAGCTCTCCGGGGGCCAGCGCCAGCGAGTGGCAATGGGACGCGCGATTCTACGAGAGCCGAGCGTCTTCCTGATGGACGAGCCTCTGTCGAATCTCGACGCGATGCTCCGCGTGCGAATGCGGGCCGAGGTCATGCAGATCCAGCGACGTCTCGGTGTCGCGACGCTCTACGTCACCCACGATCAGGTCGAGGCGATGACCATGGGTGACCGCGTGGCCGTTCTCCGTGCAGGGATCCTGCAGCAATGCGACACGCCGCAGGTGCTCTACGCTGCTCCGGTCAACCTCTTCGTAGCGGCGTTCATCGGCTCACCCGCGATGAACCTGCTCGCGGCGACGGTCGCCGAGGGTGCGAACGCGGTGCTCGTCGGCAGCCAGCGGATCGAGCTCGGTCCTGCAGTACTCGCAGCGCGCCCCGCGCTGCAGAGGTACGCGAACCACGAGATCGTCCTCGGCATACGCCCGGAAGACCTCGCCGTCAACGTGGCAGACCGGTCGACCGAAGTTCTCCAGGGCGACGTCGTTCTTATCGAGGCGCTCGGTTCGGACCAGCTCGTGCACTTCAGCACGGACGCTCGGCGCATCGAGGCCGAGGGCACCTTCGCGGAGGCGAACAGCCTCACCGAAGGAACGCTGATCCCGCGTGGTGAGGTCGTCGCCCGAGTCGACCCGAGGGCGACGCTCGTCCCGGGCAGACGAGGGCAGTTCGCGCTCGAGCCGCTTCGTCTGCAGTTCTTCGACAGGTCGACAGGCGAAGCGATCACCACCTGAACGGAACGAACCTCCGGCGGACTTGACTCCGCCGCCGCTATGCACGATCCTGGAGCACCAATGCTAACTGTCAACAATCGTGGGCGCCGGCCAGCCGTCACGGCATGCGGCGAGCGCCGGTCGGAGGCGTCGCGGGTCGATCTGCTCCGCGCCTCCAGCGCGATCGTCGTCCGAGCCGCGACGAAGCCGAGCGTGCCGCACGAGTCCTGGTATCCGGCGAGCTGACGTGCGACCCCGCCACCATGTCGCGTGCATCGGTAGTGCGAATCTCGATCACGTCCTCGAACTCGACGTTCTCCCGGCCGGCGAGGGCAAGCAGCTCGCCCGAGGGTCGAGGTGGAGCGGTGGTGGACTTGCGGCCACCGCCGCGGTCGCGGTCTCGTCGCTCGAGGGCCGGGCGACGTGGTGCGGACTGACCGGTGACGACCGCAACGGCCTCACGCTCACCCACATGCTGATGGAGGCCGGGGTGGAGCTCTGCGAAGAGGCTGTGGTGTCGGGTGCCCGGACACCCGTCGCGGCCGTCCTGGTCGACCCGGCCGGTCGGCGGTGGCTCGGCTGGCATGCAGGCGAGGGTCTCGAGACGACGGCCGTCTCGCCGCAACTGCCGGACTTCGCTGCCGTCGACGCCGTGCTCGCAGACGCCTGGTCCGTTTCGCTGAGCACCACGGCATTCCGACAAGCGCTTGCGCACGGCATACCCCGCGTGCTCGACTGGGAGCTGGCCGATCCGAGCACGGCTTTCGAGCTCGCCGAGCTCGCCGACCACGTCATCTTCTCAGCAGCCGGTCTCGTCACCTTCATCGGTATCGGCGACGTGGATGCCGCTCTCCGGGCGACCGCCGACCGCTTGCCGGAGACGGTGGTAGCCGTGTCGCTCGGGCCCGAGGGGAGTGCCTGGGTCACCGAGGATGGCGTCGTCCGCCTTCCGGCGCCGCGCGTGCCGGCCCATGACACGACCGGCTGTGGCGACGTCTTCCACGGCGCCTATGCGCTCGGCATCGGCGAGGGGATGCCGGTGCCGCAAGCCGCAACGTTTGCCACCGCCGCAGCCGCCCTCAAGGCCGAGCGCGGCAACGGCTGGAGCGGCATGCCGGATCGTTCGAGCACCGAGTCGTTGATGGCGAGGATACAGTGGGCGTGAAGATCTCTCCGGGCAAGCACTGGGGAATGCGCCGCCTGGCCGACGGCGGCGGGTTCTGGCGGATCGTCGCCACCGATCAGCGCGAGCTTCTCGCCAAGCCGATTGCGACGACTCTGGGCGTCGACGTGGCGCCCTACCAGGCCGTTGCCGGAGTGGTAACTGCCCTCGCGGGCGAGCTGTCGCCGGAGGCCTCAGCCGTCCTGATCGACCCCATCTATGGCTACCTGCCGGCGGTGGAGCGGCTCGATCCGTCCAAGGGCCTGCTGCTCAGCTACGAGAGCCTGCAGATGATTCACGAGCCTGGCGGGCTGAGGATGGAGCCGATCTCCGACTGGTCGGTGGCGAAGATCCGCGCCCTCGGAGCCGACGCTGTCAAGGTGCTCGTACTGTACCGGGCGGATGCGTCCGCCGAGGTGCGACGCCACCAGGAAGCGTTCGTCCAGACAGCCGGCGAGGCGTGCGAACGGTACGACATCCCGATGCTGCTGGAGATCCTCGTGTATCCCGCCGACGGTCAAAGCCCCGAGGAGTTCTCGGCGGCTCGGGAGCAGCTCGTCGTCGAGGCCGTCGAACCGTTCCGGGATCCTCGGTTCAAGGCTGACATCTTCAAGCTCGAGCCCCCCGGGCCGTTGACCGGCGTGCCGGCGCGGAACACCGAGGCGGGCGAGGCGCTGCTCGCCGCCTACCGTCGCCTGACGGACGGCCTGCCCCGACCGTGGGTGCTGCTGTCGGCCGGGATGAACAAGGAGGACTTCCGCACCTCGCTCGGCTACGCGTACGAATGCGACGCGAGCGGATACCTCGCCGGACGCGCCCTCTGGTCGCAGGCCCCGTTGCTCTTCCCCGATGCCGACGCCGTCGTCGCGTCGCTCCGTGAGGAGAGCCTGCCCTACATGCGCGAACTCAACGAAATCACCCGCGCCTCGGCGACACCGTGGTACGAGCACCCATCGTTCGCCGAGGGCGTCGAACGGGCCTACCCGCTCGACCGCGACTTCGCCACACGCTATCGACCGGGTGAAGGGGACGGTACGTGACCGTCGCGTCCCCGCTTCCCGTCGTATCCGCTGCTCGTCACTAGGAAAGGGGACCAACTGCGTATTTCCGTTTTCCCCAAGGGAGATATTCGGGCAATCGTTGAAACGCGCACCATGACGGTCTTCGACTGGATCAACAAGGCGCGAGCCCTGAGGATCGAGGGGCTCGAACTGTTCTCCGGCATGCTCGCGGAGACCGACGACGCGTCCGTCGACCGCGTGGCGGAGGCCCTCGCCGCGGCCGACTTCGAAATGCCGATGCTCTGTGTCTCGCCAGACTTCACGAATCCCGATGCCGACGTTCGCAGGCGCGACATCGATAGACAACACAGACTGGTCGAGATCGCCCGCCGGCTCGGAGGAGCCGGCGCCAGTTGTCGCGTCCTGAGCGGTCAACGCCATCCGGAGGTCTCGGTCGAACAGGGTCTCGACTGGGCGGCGGCCTCGATTCTCGAGGTCCTCCCCGTCGCGAAGTCTCTGGACGTCACGCTGGTCCTCGAGAACCACTACAAAGACGGGACGTGGCTGTATCCGGAGTTCGCCCAGAAGAAGGAGGTTTTCCTCGAGTTGCTCGATCGCATCGACGATCGGGCTCACTTCGGTGTGCAGTTCGATCCGTCGAACGCTCTCGTCGCGGGGGAGGACCCCGCAGACTTCCTCGAAGTGGTGATCGACCGGGTCGTGACGATGCAGGCGTCCGACCGCTACCTCAAGCCGGGCGTCGACATCCAGACGCTGCGTCAATCTGATGGAACGCTCGGTTACTCGCCCGACCTTCAGCACGGCGTGATCGGGAATGGGCTCATCGACTATCCGCGCATCTTCCGGTTGCTCGTCGCGGCGGGCTACGACGGCTGGATCTCCGTCGAGGACGGCGTGCAGGGCATGTGGGAGATGGAGGAGTCCGTCGAGTTCCTCCGCGCTGCACGCGACGAGTACTTCGGTGGCTCGACGGCGGCCGGCGTGGCCTCCCGACGGGCCGCGCGCGAGGCGGCCGGACTGCCCCCGCTGAGCGTCGATCGGGGCGCCGCAGATGATCGGACGATCCGTTGAGCGGCACCGCGATTCGCGGCCTGTCCCGCGAGGCGCTAGTCCGGCCCATCGTCCAGATCTCGCTCGACCTCAAGAGCACCGACGAGGCGCTCGCCAGGGCCTCCACGGCGCTCGAGGCCGGCGCGGATTGGCTTGAAGTGGGGACGCCGCTGATCCTCGCCGAAGGACTCCACGCCGTCCGGGCGCTCCGCCGGGCGTTTCCTGGCACACCTGTGATCGTCGATCTGAAGACGATGGACGGCGGGTACTACGAAGCAGAGATGATGGCGGACGCCGGAGCGGACGCCGTCGTCGTGTTGGGTCGCGCGCACGACGCGACCATCGAGAGGGTCTGCCGAGCCGGGGAGGACTATGACCTCCTCGTCATGGGTGACAACCTCGCCGCCGAAGACCCCGTCGCGGAGGCCGTCCGTCTCGAGCGGCTCGGCGTCGGCGTCGTCATCCACCACGTCGGCTTCGATCATCGAGGCGAGCATCCCGGTCTGTCTCCGATCACCGAGCTCCCCGCTGTCGTCGCCGCGACGACCGTGCCGATTCAGGCCGTCGGCGGTCTCAGCATCGACGACGCGACCAGGTGCCCCGGCTGGGGCGCCGCGATCGTCGTGTTCGGTGCCCCGCTTGCTGTCGACGGCGACTCGGGCACCGTCGACACCGAGGATCTGCCCCGTGTGCTGACCGAGGCCTGCGCCCGTGTGCACGAGGCACAGATCACCTACCCAGCGCCCGCCGGGCCGTCGCCACAATGACATCGAAGGCGGGCCGGCCGGAGGAGGACGGAATGGACGAGACCGAGGCACGCACAGCGGCAACCGAAACCGAACGGGTCAGGCTCGACAGCGGATGGCTTTTCGGCGGCGCGGTCCCATCGCCGGGCGTCGAGGACAGGCTCGATCCCGACATCGTTCGCGCCTACTCGCGGGCGGATCTCGACGACTCGCTCTGGGAGCGGGTCGTCCTTCCCCACACGGTCACGCCGCTCACCTGGAAGCTCTGGAATCCGGCCACGTGGGAGAAGGTGTGGATCTACCGCCGACACTTCGACCTGCCCGTCGAGTACGTCGGCAGGCGGATCTTCGTCGACTTCGACGGCGCGATGACCAACGCGACGGTGACGCTCAACGAGCTCTCGGTCGGCGAGCACCGCGGGGGATACCTTCCGTTCGGGTTCGAGATCACGGATGTCGCGACCGCCGAGGCGCGAAACACGCTCGCCGTGATGCTCGATTCGCGGTTCAACCTCAACGTGCCGCCGAACATCCCCGCACCGGCCAAGAGCACCTCGTTCGACTACTGGCAGCCAGGCGGGATCCACCGGCAGGTCTGGCTTCGGGCGGTGCCTCAAACGTTCATCGCGTCGATCCAAGTGACGCACGAGGACGTGCTGGACCCGGTCAAGCGTCGTTCGAGCGTCGTCGTACACGTGGACTCGGCTGTCGAACTGGCCGACGCCGCGATCGTGGTTGAGCTCGCCGATGCCGAAGGACGGAGCATCGCGACCGCCCGGTCCGGGCTAGCGGACATCGAACGCGGAGCGACCACACTCACGGTGGCGCTCCACGAGCTCGCCGACGTCCAGCTCTGGGACGTGACGTCTCCGACGCTATACGACATGGTGGTCTCGCTGGAATCAGCCGGCGAGGTCATTCACGTCGACGGGCTCCGCACCGGCTACCGCGAGGCACGCTTCGAGACCAACGGCTTCTTCCTCAACGGCACGCGACGCTACGTGATCGGGGTGAACCGGCACGGATACTTCCCGTTCGCCGGCTTCTCGATGCCCGACCGGGTCCAGCGTCGCGATGCCGAGATCATCAAGCACGACCTGAACTGCGTCATGGTGCGCTGCGCGCACTATCCGCAGACCGCGTCATTCCTCGACGCCTGCGACGAGCTCGGTCTACTTGTCTGGGAGGAGTCGCCCGGCTGGCAGTACGTCGGCGATTCGGACTGGCAGGACCAGGCTGCCGACGACATCGAGAAGATGATCGAGCGTGACCGGCATCGGCCTTCCATCGTCGTCTGGGGCGCGCGCCTGAACGAAACGCCTGACCGGCCGGACTTCTACGCGAGAACGGAAGCTCTCGTGAAGTCGCTGGACGCGACGACGGCGACGAGCGGCACGCTGCACGGCGCCTATGGGCACGACGCGATCTTCCAGCACGACGTCCTCAGCTACGACGACTACAACACCCGACGCGACGCAGACGGCGACCTCCGTCCGGACCTGCTTCCACCCGTGGAGGGTCGTCCGTATCTCATCAGCGAGGCCGTCGCCACGCTGAGCAGTCCCACGACGCTCTACAACCGGGTGCAATCGGCTCGCGTCCAGCAGCATCAGGCCCTCGACTACGCCAATGCTCACAACGACGCGATGGGGGACGAGCGCTACTGCGGTCTCCTCGCCTGGGTCGCATTCGACTACCAGGCGGGAATGGGCAACCACGTCCGCGGCGTCAGGGTGTCCGGGCTGGGAGACGTGTTCCGCATCCTGAAACCGGGTGCGGCGATCTTCAGGGCCCAGGTCGACCCGAGCGAGCGCATCGTGCTGGAACCGGCGTTCACGTGGGATCCGCCCGAGTTCGGACATTCGAACGCCTACAGCGGTCATGCCGAGGACCGAACGTGGGGGCCCGGCGAGAAAGCCATGATCTGCTCGAACTGCGATCGGCTCGAGGTCTTCGTGGGGGACGACCACGTCGCGGTCGCCCACCCGGATCGGGAGCGATTCCCGCACTTGCCGTATGCGCCGTCGTTCATCGATCTGACGCTCGAGAACCGCGTCTCGACGGACCTTCGAATCGACGGGTACCTCAAGGAGGAACTCGTCGTCACGCGCCGCTATTCGGGTGACCGGACAGGCGATTCGCTGCGACTGCTGCCCGACGACGTCTCACTCGTCGCGGACGGCGTCGACGCCACGCGGGTCGTGCTCATGGTGGTCGACCGTTTCGGCGAGCCGCGCGGCAGTTCGCACGCCGTCGTGAAGCTCAAGATCACCGGGCCGGGATCTCTCGTTGGGGATAACCCCTTCGACCTGGACGACACCGGCGCGGTCGGAGCGGTCTGGGTCCGCACCGCGGCGGATGAGCCCGGCAGCATCGTGCTCCGGGCTTTTACCCCCGAGCTTGGGATGCAGGCCGTGGAGCTCAGCAGTGTCCCCGCGCACCCTGGACGGCCGGTCTAGCGTGAGCGCGGCAGAACAGCTGACCGAGCCGCTCGCCTACCACGGCGAGGGAGCGGTCTGGTACTCCGGCTGGGGCGGGCTGAAATGGGTGGATATGCTCGCCGGCGACGTCCTCACGCTGCAGTTCGACACCGGTGCGGTCGACCGCCTGAGCGTCGGCTCCCCAATCGCGGCACTCGTGCGCCCCCGCGAGGCGGGTGGGCTCGTCGTCGTGACCGAGCGCGAGATCACGCTCTGGGAAGCCGGCGTCAAGCACTGGTCCACGCCCGCGCTCTGGTCCGAGGCACAGCGCCGCTTCAACGAAGGGGGGTGCGACCCACGCGGCGGAATCATCTGCGGCTCGAAGGGAAGCGACGATGAGCCGGGAGGCGGGGAGGTCTTTCGCATGGATGTCGATCGGACGGTCGAGCGCCTGTTCGGTGACGTCAGCATCTCGAACGGCCTGGGCTTTACCGCCGACGGCACGCGCATGTTCTACGTCGACACGCCGACGCGACGCATCGACGTGTTCGACGCGGACGGCGCCCGGCTCGTGAACCGCCGTCCGTTCGTGTCGATCGCGGAAGGCGCGGGCTATCCCGACGGCCTCTGGGTGGATGAGCACGACGGTGTGTGGGTCGCCCTGTACGCCGGCTCCGCCGTCCACCACTACGGCCCCGAGGGCACCCTGGAGGACGTGATCGAGGTTTCCGCGACGCAGGTGACGTCGTGCACGTTCGGCGGTCCCGACCTCGACACGCTCTTCATCACCACCTCGCGTGAGGGCCTCGCTCCTGACGAGCAACCGAGTGCCGGAGCCGTGTTCTCTGCGTCGGTTTCCGTCCGAGGACTGCCCGTCCTCACGTACCGCGGCTAAGCGATCGTCTCCGGCGTTCCGCTCACTGCGGCTGTTCCTCTGCACTCGCCAGCTCGTAGGCGACAGCCGGTATCTGGGTCGCCAGCTTGCCGCCGCTGACGTCGATGAGCGTGCCGGTGATGTAGCCTGCCTCGTCGGAGGCTAGGAAGCAGACGAGGTTCCCGATGTCGTCCGTCGAGCCCCACCGACGGAGGGTGAGGGTCCCGAGAAGCCGATTCTGTTCGTCTTGCGGCAGATCGGCAAAGTGGTTCATCTCCGTCGGAATCATGCCCGGCGCATAGGCGTTGACCGTGATGTCCCACGGGCCGAGCTCACCGGCCAGAGCTCGTGACAGATGGGCAACGGCCGCCTTCGAGGCGGCGTACGCGGCATGTCCGACCGATGGAACGACGGCGGCGAACGACGACGCGTTGATGATTCGGCCCGAGCGCTGACTCTTCATCACGGGAATCACGGCCCTGCACATGAGAAACGTCCCGGTGACGTTGACGTCGAAGCAAAGCCGCCAGCGGTCCGCCGACATGGTGTCGAGGGTCCCCGGCCCAATCACGCCGGCGTTGTTGACGAGGATGTCGATCCGGCCGTACAGCCGAACGACCTCGTCGACGACCTCTTCGATGCGTGTCAGGTCCGTGACGTCGCACACGAATTGACTCGCGGGCGGGCCGGCACTCGCCAGTTCAGCGCCGAGCGACTCGAGTTCCTGTTCGTTGATGTCGAGAGCGACGGTCGTGACGCTTTCGCGTGCCAATCGGAGGACGATCTCCCGCCCGATGCCGCGGCCGGCGCCCGTGACCACGGCGACGCGTCCTTCAAGGTTAATATGCATTAACGACCCTTAGACCAGGCGGCTCTAGCGCTGGATAGCCTTCGTTTCGAGGAACTCCTCGAGGCCGAACACGCCGCCCTCTCGGCCGATCCCGGACTGCTTGTAGCCGCCGAACGGGGCAGCCGGATTGAAGGCGCCGCCGTTGATCTCGACCTGCCCGGTCCGAAGCCGCTTCGCGACCCGCAAGGCTCGTTGTGGATCACCCGACCAGACGCCGCCGGACAGGCCGTACTCGGTCTCGTTGGCGATGCGCACGGCATCGTCCTCGCCCCGGTAGGCGATGATCGACAGGACCGGCCCAAAGATCTCCTCGCGTGCGATCGTCATCTCGGTGGTGACGCGCGAGAAGACCGTCGGCGCGACGAAGTAGCCGATGTCGTGGGCGGTCTCGATGCCGCCGGTCAGCAGCGTCGCGCCGTCGTCCAGCCCCGTCAGGATATAGCGCCGCACCTGGTCGAGCTGAGCAGCGCTGACGAGCGGGCCGAGCGTCGTCGTCGCCGCCGCCGGGTCGCCGGTCACGTACGCCTCCGCTGCCCGCTTGGCGATCTGCTCCGCCTCCTCGAGCCGCTCGATGGGAACGAGCATGCGCGTCAGCGCGCTGCACGTCTGGCCGGCGTTAAGGAAGCACTTATCGACGCCGTCCGCGACCGCCTGCTCGAAGTCGGCGTCGTCGAGGATCAGGTTCGCGGACTTTCCGCCGAGTTCCAGCGCGACACGCTTGACTGTCGCGGTCGCGACCTCGGCGACACGCTTGCCTGCCTCCGTCGACCCCGTGAAAGAGACCATGTCGATGTCCGGATGAGCTGCGATCGCCTCGCCGACGACCGAGCCGCTCCCGCTGACGAGATTGAAGACGCCGGCCGGGAGACCGACCTCGTCGAACACCTCGGCGAGCGCCCAGCCGCTCAGCGGCGCAACTTCTGCCGGCTTCAGAACGACGGTGCATCCCGCCGCGAGCGCGGCAGCGACCTTGAGGACAGCCTGGTGGAGCGGGAAGTTCCAGGGGGTGATGCAGCCGACGACTCCGACCGGCTCACGGACGATCAGCGAGTTGCCGATCTCCGCTCCTTCGAACTCGAAGGTGCGTGCGAGCTCTGCGAACTTGGCGAAGTTGACGATCGGGAGTCCAACCTGGACTGCCCGCGCGAATTCCACAGGCGTCCCGACCTCCGCCGACACCAGGCGGGCGAGCTCGTCCTCGCGGGCAGCCAGCGCCTCTGAGGTCTTCAGCAGGTAGTCGGCCCGCTCGGCCCCCGAGAGCACGGACCACCCGGCAAATGCCGTGCGCGCGGCGTGCACTGCGAGGTCGACGTCCGAAGCGGTCCCCGCCGCCACGAATGCGATCGTCTGCTCGGTAGCCGGATTCACGACCTCGATCCGGTTCTGTCCCTCCGACGCAACCCACTTGCCGCCGATGTAGAGCCGGGTGCGGTCGAGCGGCTCTTCGTCGCGCGTCGCGTCCTTCATCGTCGCCTTCTCCATCGTCTGTACTCCATTCTCCGGGTGCTCCGGGAACCGGCGCACCGCTCGATGACGCGCACGTGGGGCGCGGCGCCCCTAACGATGATGCACGATCGATTGTAAACAGTCAACTGCCGAGTTGTGGCTCCCCGCCCGATGGGAGATGCGGGCTGGCCTCGGACCCCGTCTCAGCGAGCGCGCTCAACGCTGCCGTCAAAGCCGTTCACCGGGCCGCCGGCGGCCTTCTCCGAGGGCTCGGACTCGTCGACCAGCTCCTCCAGCAGCTCATACGGCACCTGCACGTGCTCGCCGATGAGCTGTCGATAGACGGTGGCGTCCCGTTCGCGCAAGGTCTTCAGCAGACGCCGGTGCTCCGGTTCCCACGTCTCGTCGAAGTCCGGGCACAGGACCATCCGCGTCGTCAGGAAGTAGCGCACCTGCGAGCGCAGAACCGACCACGCCCGGTTCAGCGGCTCGTTGTGGGCGGCGACAAAGACCGAGTCATGGAACCTGATGTCCCAATCGGCGGCGGCCGCGGGCGTCCTTTCGTTCTGGGTCGAGCGGGCGAACGCCTCCAGGACGCGGGCCGTCCGCTCGAAATCCTCCTCCTTGCCGTGGATACAGGCGTACTCGCCGGCGAGCTCCTCGAGCGCCCGCCGGACGCTGTAGATCTTCGTGCAGTCCTCGCGGGACAGGGCGGCGACTCGTGCGCCGCGGTGCCGCTCGAGGACGACGAGTCCCTCCTGCTCGAGCCGGACGAGCGCCTCCCGCACAGGCCCGCGGCTGAGACCCATCTGGTCGGCGAGCTCGTTTTCGCGTAACCGGTCTCCGGCTTGGAGCCGACCCGAGACGATCACCGCGCGAAGCTCGTCGAGCACATCGTCTGCAAGGACGCGCCGAGTTGCCCGAGCGAGGGCCGGGACATGATCGACCATTGGCTCATTGTATGCCGACGACGCACGAGAGGTCGGAGCGGAGAGCCTCGGGTGGCGAGCAAACCCGTTTGCTGCGCACCTGTCCGGCTCGTTGGTTTGGGCTTGACAATCGCCTGCCCCAGTGGTAGAGACTAGCGGCGCGTGTTAACGGTCAACAATCATGGCGTCGGTCCGGGCTGGCCCGGGGCCGTTCACGGGCGACCAATCGCCCAGCGCTCCAAGGTTCGGCCGGGGCCGTGACCGACGCTTCGGCATCGGTACGAGTCAGGGGGTCACGGATGCCGAAGTCCCCACTCCCGCTCGCTCGTCCCGGCAAGATCATCGCCGTCGGCCTCAACTACCGGGAGCACGCGGACGAGGGCGGAGTGGCCACCCCCGCAACGCCGGTGCTCTTCACGAAGTGGCCAAACTGCCTCATCGCCGACGGTGACGCCATCGTCATCCCCGACGGCGTACGTCAGGTCGACTGGGAAGCGGAGCTCGCGGTTGTCATCGGCCGCACCGCCCGCGGCGTCACCGTCGAGGAGGCGCTCGAGTATGTCGGGGGCTACACGGTGCTTAACGACGTGACCGATCGCGAGGCTCAGTTCGCGGAGGGCCAGTGGTCGCGGGCGAAGTCCTACGACACGTTCGGTCCCGTCGGCCCGCGCGTCGTGCCGGCTGCCGAGATCGGCGATCCGCAACTGCTCGCGATCTCCGCTCGGCTGAACGGCGAGATCATGCAGTCGAGCAACACCTCGCACATGATCCACTCGGTCGCGTCCCTCGTGGCGTTCATCAGCTCCAGAATCACTCTCGACCCCGGGGACCTGATCGCGACCGGAACCCCGGCGGGAGTGGGCGCCTTTCGCGAGACGCCGAGATTCCTCCAACCCGGTGACACGATCTGCGTCGAGGTCGAGCAGATCGGCGCGCTGACGAACCCCGTGGCTGCGGAATCGAATGTCGAGACAGCCGCGCACTGACACTCGGGTCGTACGTCGCTCGCCTGAGAGGGTGGCCGCAGTGGCCGTGAGGATCGCCATGGCGCAGGGTTCGCTGCCCGACTTCCCAGCACTCGAGGCGCGCCACCTCGGAGAGGTCAAGTTCGTCCCGGGGCCGATCGACACACCGGCCCAAATCCGTGAGCTGACCGCCGGCGCAGACGGTCTCGTGGTCGGGTTTCATCCGCTCGACGAGCCACGCCTCGCCGCGCTCGATGCGTCCGTGAAGGTGATCGGACGTACAGGAGTGGGGCTCGACGCGATCGACCTCGATGCCGCCGAGCGACACGGCATCGCGGTCGTGCACCAGCCTTCCTATGCCACGGCGGAGGTTGCCACACACGCTGTCGCCATGCTGCTCGCGCTGCAGCGCAGGCTCCTCCCCGCAGACGCTGCCGTGCGCTCGGGGTGGGGCACGATCGCTGACATCGGACGGATCTGGAACCTCGAGGGAGCATCGATCGGCGTCCTCGGGTGCGGCCGCATCGGCCGCGCGGTGATCGAACGAATGCTGCCGTTCGCCGGGGAGGTCCGGGTCTTCGACCCGCTCGTCAACGAGGATGTCCCAGGCGTGCGTGTTGTCGCGGATCTCGACGAGCTGCTGTCCGATATCGACGCACTGACGCTGCACCTGCCGCTCGCCGAACAGACCCGTCACGTGATCGGACGGTCCGAGATCCGGCGGATGCGACCAGGATCGATCTTGATCAACGTCTCGCGTGGGGGGTTGATCGACGAGGAGGAGTTGGCGCTTGCGCTCGCCGACGGCCACTTGGGCGGTGCCGGGCTCGATGTCTTCGACCAGGAGCCGCTGCCAGACTCGTCACCGCTGCGATCGGCGCCCAATCTGCTGCTGTCGCCCCATGTGGCGTGGTATTCGGACGCCGCACTCAGCCGGCTCGGCGAATGGACTGTCGCCGACGTCGTCTCGTACGCGATCGCGGGGAGCGTGCGTCACGGCCGCTTGGCCGTCGACCCGGTTGGTCCGCGAGTCGCAGGTAACGCATGACGGGGGACCAGGAGACGGCGCGAGGCGAGCGAACGACTCGACCCGTGGTGGGGACGGAGTCGGATCCGCGTCGTACCCACGGGCATGGACATCACGATGCTCGGCCGTAACTCGAGCGCGGCGGCGGCCGCGCTCGGTCCTCGCGCGCGGTTCGGTCGGCGCTCGCGGAAGGCTAAGCCCAGCTGGGTGGGCTGGTGCTTCATCGGGCCGTTCCTGCTCGTCTTTCTCTTGACGCTGGTCGCTCCGGTGCTCTACGCGATCTACCTGAGCCTCTATCAGACCAAGTTGATCGGGGGCACCTCGTTCGTCGGTCTCGCCAACTACGTGGCGGCTTTCCACGATCCACAGTTTCACACCGCCCTCTGGCATGTCGTGCTCCTGTTCTTGGTCCAGGTGCCGATCATGCTTGCGGTCTCGACCGCCGCCGCGCTTGCCCTCGACAGCGCGCGGCTCCATTTCTCGCGGTTGTTCCGCATCTCGTTGTTCGTTCCGTACGCTGTGCCGTCGGTCGTCGCGGCGCTCATGTGGGGCTTTATATACGGAGTCAACTTCGGCCTGGTTCACGACCTCAATTCACTCCTCGGAACCGATCTGCCTGATCCCCTGACCAGCAGCTACATCCTCGCGGCGCTGGGCAACATCATCACGTGGGAGTTCATCGGCTTCAACATGATCATCCTGTATTCGGCCCTGACGACGGTCCCGAGACACCGCTACGACGCCGCCCAGATCGACGGTGCCGGAACCTTTCAGATCATCCGTGCAATCAAGCTGCCGGCGATGCGACACGCATTTGTGGTCACGCTCATCTTTGCGTTGATCGGAAGCTTCCAGCTCTTCAGTGAGCCCAATGTCCTGAAGTCGCTCGCGCCCAACTCGATCACCTCTGGATTCACGCCGAACATGTACGTGTACAACCTGTCGTTCAGCGGTCAGGAATTCAATTACGCATCGGCGATCGCGATCGCCATGGGCATCATCACGATGATCGCGGCATTTGTGGTCCAGGTGCTGGGCATGCGCAGGCAGCGAGCATGAATCCTGGAACCGGGCAGCGAGTCGCCATCCTCGGTGTGCGCAACCCACGCAAGCGCTCGCTCACCACGCCGCGGAAATCGCCCTTGCTCACGGGTGTCATGTGCTTGGCGCTCCTCTACACACTGCTGCCCATCGTTTGGCTGCTGATCAGCGCGACGAAGACGCAACAGGCCCTGTCAACGTCGCCCGGCCTATGGTTCTCCGGTCCCTTCTCGCTCTGGCAAAACATCTCTGCGACGTTTACGTACGGGAACGGCGAGTTCTGGCACTGGGCGCTCAACACGATCCTATACGTGGTCGCCGGCGGAGGGGGTGCCACGGTTCTGGCGACACTTGGCGGGTACGGCCTCGCGCACTTCGACATGCCCGGGAAACGCCCCGTCCTCGCGGTGGTCATCGGAGCAGTCGCGATCCCAGGCACCGCTCTGGCCGTACCGGCGTTTCTCCTATTCAGCAGGCTCGGACTCACAAATACACCGTGGTCCGTGATCGTCCCGTCGCTCATCAGCCCGATCGGTCTCTACCTCATCTGGACGTACGCGACCGACGCCATACCGACCGGCTTGATCGAGGCCGCACGCATCGACGGTGCCGGTGAGTTCCACATCTTTCGCAGCATCGCGCTCAGGCTGCTCGCTCCCGGGATCGTCACGGTAATGCTTCTGTCGTTCGTGGCGACATGGAACAACTACTTCTTGCCTCTAATCATGCTCAGCGACCCGAAATGGTTTCCCCTCACCGTCGGGCTCAGCAGCTGGAGCAACCAGGCGCCTTCGGCGGGCGGGCACCTGATCGACAACCTGGTCGTCACAGGCTCCCTGCTGGCGATCCTGCCGACGATGGTCGTGTTCCTGCTGCTGCAGCGCTACTGGCAGACCGGAATCACGGAGGGAGGCATCAAGGAATGACTTTCACGAGGAGGGGGGGCGTTGACTGCCCCCGCGCACATCCAATCCGAAAGGGAGATCATGAGGGCTACTAGAAAAACGGTGGGGCGTCGCCCCCGCAGGACACTGCTCGTCGTCGGTGTAGCCGCCGGCGCCCTACTACTGGCCGGCCTGTCGATTAGTGGCGCGACTGCGAGCACCGATCGAGCCAAGACCTCGCCGAGCAACGAACAAAGCCGGATCCAAGCCGCGCTTCAGAAGCCTACAACTCTCACCTTCTGGGGCTGGGCCCCGCAGACCGCTCCGGTGGTTGCGGCGTTCGAGAAGGCGTATCCCATGGTGAAAGTCAACTACATCGACATGCAGACAAACTACAACGAATACGCGAAGCTGCAGACCGCGCTGAAGGCGAACTCGGGAATCCCGGACGTCGTCCAGTTCGACTACCACGCACTGCCGCAATTCGTGCTCAGCAAAGCCGTGCTCAACCTGAAGAACTACGGCTTCGCATCGTTTTCCAAGACCTTCACGAAGATAGCGTGGTCACAGATCAACGTCCACGGTGGCCTCTACGGTGTGCCACAGGACACGGGACCGCTGGCTCTCTTCTACAACCAGACGATCTTCAACAAGTACGGCCTTGCGGTTCCAAAGACCTGGAGTCAGTACGTGGCCGACGCGGTGAAGCTGCACCAGGCGGACCCGACGGAGTACATCACCGCCGATTCGGGCGACCCGACCGTCGAAGAGCCGTTGATTTGGCAGGCCGGCGGGAGGCCGTTCCAGTTCAAGGGGACAGTCGGGACCGTCAACCTCGCCGACGCCGGCACCTCGAAGTGGGCGTCCATGTACGGCCAACTCCTCCAGAAACATCTGGTCCTAACAACTACTCCGCTGTACTCGCCCAACTGGGTGACGGCTCTTCAGAACGGGACGATCGCCTCGATGATCTTTGGCGGCTGGGGCGTCGGCACACTCGAGTACTTCGTGCCCAACATGGCGGGTCAGTGGCGAGTTGCGCCAATTCCGCAGTACACCGCAGGTGCCGACGCAAGTGCCCAGATGGGCGGGTCTTCGACCTCCGTGATGGCCGCGAGCCAGAACAAGCTGGCTGCGATCGGCTTCGCGGAGTTCTTTAGCACCAATCCCGCGGCGCTCGCCGCCTGGGCGCAAAACGGCGGCTTCCCGAGCCAGAGGTCGGTCATCAATTCGTCGGCCTGGCTCAACGAGCCGATCGCGGAATTCGGGGGTCAGCAGGCCAACCAGATCCTGGCCAATTCTGAGAAGCACTCGCTGAACGGCTGGCAGTACCTCCCGTTCGACGTCTACGCGGACAGCGTCTTTAGCGACGCGGTCGGTCCGGCCTTCGCGGGGACGATCAGCCTCAAACAGGGCCTTCTGGCCTGGCAGAAGCTGATTGTCAGCTTCGGCAACAGCGAGGGATTCACGGTCAACAAACACAAATGAGCGTGCCCGTCGTGGTGAGCGACCGCAGTAGATGAGAGCGTTCCTCGTCACGAGCCCGGGGGTCGGCGGCGTGCAAGATGTCGCGCCGCCGACACCCAGCAGTGAACTCGTCGTCGTCGACGTGGCGTACGCGGGCATCTGCGGAACCGACGTGTCGCTCTTCAACGCCGGCCCGGACTTGCTCCGGCACATGCGAAGCAGCTACCCCCTCCGTCTCGGGCACGAGTGGAGCGGAAAGGTCAGCGCCCTCGGCGAGGGGGTCGCCAGATCGTGGCTGGGTCAGCGGGTGACCGGCGACACGATGCTCGGCTGCGGGCACTGCCAGCGCTGCCTCGACGGTCGCCACTTCGTGTGCGAGGAGCGCTACGAGATCGGGGTGCGGCGCGATTGGCCGGGTGCCCTCGCAGAGAAGCTCCTCGTACCGGTCTCGGCCCTCTGCCGCCTGCCCGCCGCGGTCACCGACGAGATGGGCGCTCTCGTCGAGCCGGGCGCGAACGCCTATCGCGCGGTTGCCGCGAGCGGCGCTGCGCCGGACCGGCGCGTGCTCGTGATCGGCGCCGGGACGATCGGCATCCTCTGTGCCCAGTTCGCGCTCGCCGCCGGAAGCGAGACGCACGTCCTGGTCGACACGCCCGCCTCGCTCGAACGCGCTCGGGCCTTCGACGTGCACGGCGCATGGATGTCCGACGAGCTGCCGGCGCTGGCTTGGGACGCCGTCATCGACGCGACGGACGCTCCTTCGGTGCCTCAGCAGGCGGTCGACCTCGTCGAGCCGGGGCGGCGCGTTGTGTTCATCGGGATCTCGAAGGTCCCCAGCAATGTCGACTCGCGCGACCTCGCGCTGAAGGACGTGACGGCCGTGGGGATACTCGGCGGCTCGCTGGGCCTTGAAGCCACGATCGACGCGTATGCCTCGGGCGCCGTTGATCCAAGACCCCTTATCGGCGCCAAGATCGGCCTAGAAGGGGTCGCCTCGGCGCTCGCGGACGGGATTCCAAAATCGGCGCATGCCGGGCCTAAGATCCTGGTCGATCCGCGCGCCTCGTAGTGGTCGAATGACCGGTCGCGGGAGATTCGCCGTTACGTCCACGGCGCCTCCATCACTCCTCCTCCTCCTCCTCCTCCTCCTCCTCCTCCTCCCACTCCCCCCCCACCCCCGCACCCCCC
>Ga0182018_10002402_pt1 | contig 18887 bp, 15 predicted proteins | sample 812P2MmetaG_FD_120490 | JGI IMG/M metagenome (GOLD analysis project Ga0182018, IMG submission 120490) | Permafrost microbial communities from Stordalen Mire, Sweden - 812P2M metaG | ecosystem: Environmental > Terrestrial > Soil > Wetlands > Permafrost | place: Sweden: Stordalen | collected... | reverse complement strand
GCTGATGCGCGCGCGGCCGGGTGCGAGTATGGTGACGGGATCATGAATACCATCGATTCGCCGCTACTGGGTCTGTCGCAACGCCTGCCGCCCTCCAACCTGCAGGCGGAGCAGGCGCTGCTTGGCGCCTTGCTGGCCAATAACCGCGCTTATGAACGGGTGTCGGAGTACCTGGCGCCGGTGCATTTCGCCGACCCGATCCATGGCCGCATCTTTCAGGCCATCGCGCGGCGGATCGAGGCCGGACAACTCGCCGACGCCGTCACCCTGAAGGGTGAGTTCGAGCATTCCGGCATCCTGGAGGAAGTCGGCGGCACCGCTTACCTGGCGCAGTTGCTGTCGTCGATGGTCGGCATCATCAACGCCGCCGAGTACGGCCGCGCCATCCACGACTCCTGGTTGCGGCGGCAGTTGATCGACATCGGCGAAGTCGTGGTCAACAACGCGTTCGGCGCCGACGCCGAGTTGGACGGCCCGGCGCAGATCGAAGCCGCGGAACAGTCGCTGTTTCAACTGGCGACCGAAGGCGGCGATGGCGGCGGCGGGCTGGTTTCCTTTGAAATCGCCCTGAGCGAGGCGATCAAAAGCGCCGAAACCGCGTTCCATCAGACCGGGCACGTCATCGGCCTCACCACTGGCCTGCGCGACGTTGACGCGAAACTTGGCGGGCTGCATCCTTCCGATCTGGTGATCCTCGCGGGTCGTCCCGGCATGGGTAAATCCGCGCTGGCCACCAAGATCGCGTTCGGCGCGGCGAAATCGTTGATGGAGCAGGCGCGCGCCGACGGCCCCAACGTGCAGCCGAAGAAACAGGTGGCGATCTTCTCGCTGGAAATGAGCGCCGAACAGCTCGCCACGCGGTTGTTGAGCGAGGAGTCGCGGATCTCCGGCGACCGCATCCGCCGCGGCGATATCGGTCAGAGGGATTTTGACAAGTTCGTGGAGGTGTCCCGCGAAATCGGCTCGTTGCCGTTACAAATCGACGACACGGCGGCGATCAGCATGTCGATGCTGCGCACCCGCTGCCGGCGGTTGCAGCGGACCAAAGGCCTGGCGATGGTGGTGGTGGATTATTTGCAACTGATGCGGCCCTCGGCGGGCACGCGGCCGGAGAACCGGGTGCTGGAAATCAGCCAGATCACCCAGGGGTTGAAGGCGCTGGCCAAGGAACTCGAAATCCCGGTGCTGGCGTTGTCGCAGTTGTCCCGCCAGGTCGAAAGCCGGGAGGACAAGCGGCCGCAATTGTCCGATCTGCGCGAGTCCGGCTCGATCGAGCAGGACGCCGACGTGGTGATGTTCATCTATCGTGACGAATACTACCTGGAACAGCGCATGCCGAAGGAAGCGGCGTTCGAGGGCGGCACCGAAAAGTTCCACGCCGCGATGGACGAGTGGACGCGGAAGATGGAGCAGGTGCACCACAAGGCGGACCTGATCGTCGCCAAGCAGCGGCATGGGCCGACCGGCTCCATTCCGCTGTACTTTGAAGGTGTCTACACGCGGTTCGCCGATCTCGACATGGTACATTCCGGCCATGCGCCCTGACACCGCGCGCCGTTATGCGTCATGGCCCTCCCACCTCTCGTCATCCCCGGGATCGACCCACTTCAGTCCGGTTAAATATCGTGTTGACGACTCGTGCTTTTCGCACGTCATGGCCGGGCGTGGCCCGGCCATCCACGACTTGGCTGACCGAGCCAAAGACGTGGATGGCCGCCACAAGGACGGCCATGACGAGATGCGTCAGCCGGCCGTTAGTGCGTCGAGTATTCGACCGGTGCTCAACCGGACAGAAGTGGGCCTGGCCCGGCCATCTGTCCAGGCGCGTGCGGCGATTGATGGCCGGGTCAGGCCCGGCCGTGACGAGTACACGGATCCCGGTCATGCGCCCTGACACCGCGCTCGCGGTTTTGACGATCGACCTGGCGGCGATCGTCGCCAACTGGCGATTGTTGCGATTGAAACGTACGTCCCGCGCGACCGGTGCGGTGGTCAAGGCGGACGGGTATGGCCTCGGTGCGCGGCCCGTCGCGGCGGCGCTGGCGGTGGCGGGCTGCCGCGACTTCTTCGTCGCCACCTCGGATGAGGCCCTGTCGTTGCGCGATACAATTCCGGACGCCGCGCTGGTGGTATTGGGCGGATTGTTGCCCGGAGCCGAACAGGACTTCGCCGCACACGGAATCACACCCGCTCTGGGCTCGTTGGCGGAGATCGACGCATGGTCCTGTCTCGCCCGCCGGCTTGAACGCCCGCTGCCGGCGTTTCTGCATTTCGATACCGGAATGTCACGGCTTGGCCTGGATGCCCGGGAATGCGCCGTGCTGGCCCAGGATCATGCCCGGCTGGAAGGGATCGAGGTGCGGTACGTGATGTCGCATTTGGCATCGTCTGAGGTCCCGGACGATCCATTGAACGCGGTCCAACTCGACCGGTTCATCGCCGGCCGGGCTCTTTTGCCTCCGGCGCCCGCCAGCCTCGTCAACTCCTCCGGCATGTTCCTGGGCGACGCATTTGGTTTCGATCTCGCACGGCCGGGATGCGCGCTTTATGGGATCAACCCGACGCCGGGTCGAAGCAATCCGATGCGGCCGGTGGCGAGCCTGTCGGCGAAGGTGCTGTCGGTGCGGGACATCCCGGCGGGCGCCACGGTCGGCTACAGCGCGACCTGGACGGCGGCGCGGCCAAGCCGGATCGCGACGGCGGGGGTGGGGTACGCGGATGGATGGCATCGCAGCCACTCCAACGCCGGCGCGGCGTATTTTGACGGCAACCCAGTACCACTGGTAGGCCGTGTCTCCATGGACCTGACAACATTCGATGTGACCGATCATCCCGCCGTTCAACGGGGGAGTTGGCTGGAATTCCTTGGGCCGCACCGCTCGGTCGATGACGCCGCGCGCGACGCGGGCACCATCGGCTATGACGTGCTGACCGCTTTGGGACGGCGCTACCACCGGGTCTATTCGCCCGCGTGAACCGGTTTTCTTCAATTCTCGCCGCGGTGGGGCGCGCGGTCATCGTCGCATGCACGCGCACCGGCAAAGTGGCGCTGTTCGCCGGCGCCGGCCTGTCACACATCGTGCGGCCGCCGTTTTACGGGCGGTTGTTTCTGCGAGCCTTGCTGGACATCGGCTATTTCAGCCTGCCGGTGGTGGCGCTGACCGCGATCTTCACCGGCATGGTGCTGGCGTTGCAGTCCTACACGGGGTTTTCCCGATTTTCCGCGCAGGGAGCCGTGGCCAATCTGGTCGTGCTGTCGGTCACCCGCGAACTGGGTCCGGTGCTCGCCGGCCTCATGGTCGCCGGCCGCGTCGGCGCCGCCATGGCCGCCGAACTGGGCACCATGCGAGTCACCGATCAGATCGACGCGCTGACGACTCTGTCGACCAACCCGATGAAATACCTGGTCGCTCCGCGGTTGCTCGCCGGCATCATCGCCCTGCCGTTGCTCGTGCTGATCGCCGACATCCTGGGCGTCATGGGCGGCTTCATTGTTTCGACATTCAAACTTGGTTTCAACGTGACCGCTTATCTGACCAATACGTTGAATTTCGTGCAAACCCAGGACGTTCTGTCAGGCCTGACCAAAGCCGGCGTGTTTGGCTTCCTGATCGCGCTGATGGGTTGTTATCAAGGCTACAACAGCAAAGGCGGTGCGCAGGGCGTCGGCGCCGCCACCACCGCGGCGGTGGTCAGCGCCTCTATCCTGATCCTGGCGTTCGACTACGTGCTGACCGAGATGTTCTTCAGTCAGTCATAGGTGCGTTCGTCATGGCCCTCCCCCGGCTTGTCCGGAAGATTGTCCGGGCCACCGGCGCCATCGCGGTGCCACTAAAGGTGGCCGGCACAGCGCGCGCGCAGCTCAACCACGGTCAGCGGGATAATTCAAATTCGCGTGAGAGTGACCTTGTCTTTGTGAAACGTACGGACCTCATGTCGTGGCAGTGAGGCAATCAAGTAAGCAAGATTTTACACGGAGAACACCGAGAACCACGGAGGGCCACGGAGCAGGAACGCACTAAGCGCTTCGCGCGGAGCATGATCATACACCGCGCGAAGCGCCTTATTTTCTTACTGCTCCGTGGCCCTCCGTGGTTCTCGGTGTTCTCCGTGTAAAATCTTGCTTACTTGCCATCGTCCGGGTGCCTGCCTCGATCATCGGGCCGCGAACATCCTCGGCCGGATGTGCGCATCCTGACGGGACAAGCCGGGCCTTGATGGTATGGTGCCATTACGAAGTGGCAACCTCACCCCATCCCCGCCGGCGGATCGCACGGCACGGTGTCCATCTTCGCCGGCACCGAGATCTCCAGCAGTTCCAGCTCATCCGCCGTGCCGGTTTCGTTGTGCCGCACGCCGCCCGGGATCATCAGCGAATCCCCCGCGTTGAGGCGGATCTTGCGGCCGTCCTCGAACTCCAGATCGACCCAGCCCTTCATCATGTAAACCAACTGCTGATCGCAAACGTGGTAGTGCCAGCCTGTCGGTTTCCCAAGTCCCTGGGTCGCCTTGGTTACCTGCGCCCGCATCGCGCCGTTCGACGCATCGGTTACGCCAAGATCGAGATAGGTGAAGAACGAGCGGCGGCCCGGGACCTGTTTCGCGGTCTGGGGCGTCGCATGGGCGATGGTCTGCACGGGTTTGACGTTATCGTTCATCGGGCGGTCCTCCTGCCTTGTCCGGCGATCTGACCACTGTTCCGACCCAAGGTAAACCGGCGCCTCAGCCCTCGCCGCCCAGACCGCCGACGAAATCCTCGAAATCCTTCGCCTCGCGAAAGTTGCGATAAACGCTGGCGAACCGCACATACGCCACCTTATCCAGTTCCTTAAGCGTATCCATCACCAGTTCGCCAATCTGCTTGCTCGGCACATCGCTTTCGCCCGATGCCTCCAGTTGCCGCACGATCGAGTTGACGATGCGCTCGATGCGTTCCTCCTGGATCGGCCGCTTGCGCATCGCGGTGCGGATCGAGCGGGCCAATTTGTCGCGATCGAACGGCACTCGGCGGCCGTCGTTCTTCACCACGGTCAGTTCGCGCAACTGCACCCGCTCGACGGTGGTGAAGCGCTGGCCGCAGGTGCCGCAGAAGCGGCGGCGGCGGATCGCGCCGTTATCCTCGGTCGGACGGCTGTCCTTCACCTGAGTGTCGTCCGAACCGCAGAACGGGCAGCGCATGATCTGTTACCGCCCAGGATAGATCGGGAACCGGGCGCACAGCGCGCGCACCCGGGCGCCGACCGCCGCCTCGGCCGCCGCGTTGGTGCCGTCGTTGGAGCGGCCCAAAGGTTCGAGCACGTCGTTGATCATCAGCCCGATCTCGCGGAATTCGGCGGCGCCAAAGCCGCGTGTCGTCGCGGCGGGAGAGCCCAGCCGCACGCCTGAGGTAATCGTCGGCTTCTCCGGATCGTACGGGATGGCGTTCTTGTTGGCGGTGATCAGGGCGCGCTCCAGACTGGCTTCCGCCGCCTTGCCGGTGACATGTTTCGGTCGCAGATCGACCAGCAACAGATGACAATCGGTGCCCCCAGACACGATGTCCAGGCCTTGCTCTTTCAACGTCTCGGCCAATATCCGCGCGTTGTCGCGCACCGCCTTCTGGTAAGCGCGGAACTCGGGACGCAAGGCTTCTCCGAACGCCGCCGCCTTGCCGGCGATGACATGCATCAGCGGGCCGCCCTGCAAACCGGGGAACACCGCGCTGTTGATCTTCTTCCCCAGTTCCGGGTCGTTGGAAAGGATCATGCCGCCGCGCGGACCGCGTAACGTTTTGTGGGTCGTTGTCGTCACGACGTGCGCGTGCGGCAGAGGCGACGGGAACTGGTCCGCGGCGACCAGCCCGGCGAAGTGTGCCATATCGACCATGAAGTAAGCGCCGATCTCGTCCGCCACGCGGCGTATCCGGCAAAAATCGATGACCCGCGGATAGGCCGATCCGCCGGCGATGATCAGCTTCGGCCGCGAGGTCCGTGCGAGTTGCTCCAGTTCCTCATAATCCAGAATCCCGTCCTCGTGCCGCACGCCGTATTGCACCGCGTGGAACCACTTGCCGGACAGGTTCGGCGCCGCGCCATGCGTCAGGTGCCCGCCCGCCGCGAGGCTCATGCCGAGCACCGTGTCGCCCGGCTTGCACAGCGCCAGGAACACCGCCTGATTGGCCTGCGCGCCGGAGTGCGGCTGCACGTTGGCGAATTCACAGCCGAATAATTGTTTCGCTCGCGCGATGGCCAGTTCCTCGGCCATGTCGACGTAAACGCAGCCGCCGTAGTAGCGGCGGCCAGGGTAGCCCTCGGCGTATTTGTTGGTCAGGACGGAGCCCTGCGCTTCCAGCACCGCCGCCGACACGAGGTTCTCCGAGGCGATCAGTTCGATCCCGTCTCGCTGACGGTCAAGCTCCAGGCCGAGAACGGCGGCCAACTCGGGGTCGGTCTCGGCGAGGGGGGCGGAGAAGAAGCGGTCCACGCTGGCGGCGGGGGATTGCTCGTTCATTGGCGTCCTGACGGAAAGGGGAGGGATCGCCGTCGTCTAGCACGCGATGCCGGGCGTGCAAGGTATCCCCGGAACCACCATCGCCGACCTTACCGCGAAGCGACCGGGCCCGCCGGATCATTGGTCCCGGTCTTAGGCGGTCCCTGGCGGCCGCGGCCCGAATCGCGAGTTTGGCCCGTGGCGAACCGAAGGCCTCGGCGACGCGATTGCGCACTCATGAATCCAGATTTTTTAGACGAAAATCATTTCTTGAGCCATAATTTGCCGAATCTGCACTGTCGGCCCCCGCTGGCGCCTGAAAGAATGGACGATACGCGGGGAGTTCCAGGCCGGGTGCCATTCCAGGCTGTCCGCCAACATCCCGGCACAAACAAAACGGATCGGAAGGGGTACGTGATCATGTCGATCGCCAGAGTAGCCGTACTGCTGTCGGCTCTTTTTCTCTCAAACAGCGTTTGGGCCGCCAGCCTGACGATCACCGAGGGATCCAGCGGTGTCGGTTTCCTCTGCGACGCCTTCAGCGACGGGGGCTTCACCGCGAATGGAACCGCGGCGGGCTGCACCGGGTTGAACGCGTCCGGCGGTGTGTCAATCGACGACTCCGCCGGCGATGTCAGTTTCGACGGAGCATGGTACTATGGTCCGGGCCTGGTTTACACGACGGGTTCAAGCACCGTCTATTTCGTGGATGTGAATAACGAAATCACCAGCATTCTCAGCTACACGTTTACCAACGATGCCACCAACGACGACGGCTTCACCACCGGGACGTTGCAATTCGACAATTCAGGCGCCGAGAGCCTCGGACTCCCCCCCGTGGACGCGACCATCGTCCAGGACGGCACCGAGTACAACATGGCCGGCAACCCCTACTTCGCCGGTCAGGTGGACACGTCGGTCGATCCCACGGAGACCCCGGAGCCCGCTTCTCTGGCGATCCTTGGGGCGGGTGTGGCTGGAATTGGCTGGGTCAGGCGGCGCCGGCGTCTCCTTGCCTGACACCGTCTGGTGTATGGATTCAATCGGTTAGCGCCGTCAGAGTCACCATTTCGCGGCCAAAACCGAAACTCGATTCAACACGCCAGTTCACGGCTGCGTGAGCCTTCCCGTCTCCAGCCACCCCGGCACCCGACGCAGCACGTCCTGCCGAGCCGGCTCATTGGTCCCGGTCGTCGCCGTTCCGCTCGGAGTCGTCGCGGCGGTGCGAACCTTCAGCGGCCGGTTCGGCGCGTCGAAGTCGTGATAAGCGCCAGGGTAGCCAACCAGCGTGATGTCCTTCGGATCGCGGGCCGCGAGTTCGTGGCAGGGCGCCGCCGGCGTCCAGTCGTCGCTTTCGCCGATCAGGATCAGTACAGGCGCGCTCGCCGTCCAGGCTTCCCGGGTGAACGACTTGCAGCCGGGGTAGAACGCCGCGAACCGGAGAAACAGGCCGGCGGGCAGATCGGTCGCGGCGCGCGCCGTTGCCAGCACGGTGCTGGCGCCATTCGACCAGCCCATGAGCACGAGCCCTCCCGGTGGCTTCCCCGGCCGCGCGGCGAGCCACCGTGCCGCGGCGATCGCGTCCTGACGGCGCAAACCCTCGGGGGTCACCGAACGATGACGGGTGTTGCATTGCGATCCAAGCCCGCGCGAGCCGAAACTGTCCGGCAGCAGAACCACATGGCCCGCCTTCGCCATCGTCACCGCCCACTGCCCGTCGCGCACCGGGAACGGACCGCCGCAACCATGCAGCGCGACGATCGCCGGTGCCTTCGGCGGCCCGTCAGGCAGGGCCAGGGCGGCGTCCAGATTAACCCCATCGGGACCGGGCACGCTGACCCGCTCCACGTGAAGTCCGGCGGTTTGCAGCAACGCCAGCAAGGCGAGAAACGGTCCCATCAATCACCCTTGGTCAGTGACATCGCCCAGCTGCGACGCCATGTGGATCTCGTCGTAGTACCGGCCATCGACCTTCAGAGCGCGCCGCTCGATCCCGAATGGCTCAAAGCCCGCTGACTCGTAAAGCCGGCGCGCCGCGGTGCTGGTGGCGACCACGCTCAACTGGATCAGTTCGACCCGCTGCCGCGCATGATCCAGCACCGCCCGCACCAGGTCCCGCGCCAGCCCGGTCCCGCGCGCGGCCTGGCGGACATACATGCCCCACAGATGCCCTTTATGCGCTCGTTTCAGACCGGTCTCGGCCATGAACCCGGCGGTGCCGAGCACATCCTGGCCCTGGAACCCGCCAAAGATCACATTGCCGGTCACCCGGGCGGTGAAGAACGGCAACGGTTCCAGCGACTCCTGCTCGAACGCGGCGCCCAGAGCGTCAGGGTGCAGGCGCAGACCTTCAAGCCTTATGTCTCGGTACAGAGCGGCCTCATCGGGGCGGAACGGGCGGATGGTAAAGCTCATGCCGCGAACCCTGTCGCGTCTGGTGGCCGGGCGCAACATCTGCTTGAACCCGGCGCATGCGTTTCCGATCCTTGCTTCGCCTGCTGTCGCTTTTCCCGCTGTTCCTCGCCGCCTGCGGCGATCTGCCGGAGCCCTTTCTGGGCAATCCTGGCGCCACGGCGCGACGGCTGGCGGTGCCGGATACGCCGATGCTCGCGGTGCAGCCGACGTCCAACGCGCTGCTGTCCCCCCAGGGCGACGCGGATTTCCGGGCGCGTCTGGCCGAGGGCTTGCAGAACGCGGAAATCCCGACCCTGGCGCGCAAGCCGGAGAGGACCGACTGGCGGCTGGCGGTGACCGCTTCCCAGGCCGGCGACCAGGTGGTGCCGCATTACGCGATCGTCGATCCGTCGGGCCATCAGCAAGGCACGATCGACGGTCCGGGCGTCGCCGCTCCTGGCTGGAGCGCCGGCGCGCCCTGGGTTCTGACGCAGGCCGCGAAGGACGCGGTGCCAAAGGTGCTGTCGCTGATGATGAGCATCCGGGCAACCCGAGACCGGGCCGATCCGAACAGCCTGATGCACCGGGTGGCCAAGGTGTACGTGCCCGAGGTCTCCGGCGCGCCGGGCGACGGCGACACAATGCTGTCGAAGCAGATCCGCGCCCAGTTGGCGCAGTTAGGGCCTCTGGTGCAACTGACGCCGGAGGGCGCGGACTTCACGGCGAAGGGCGAAGTGCTGATGACCGCCGTGCCCAAGGGCCAGCAGCGGGTCGAGGTGACCTGGACGGTAACCAGACCGAGTGGCGCGTTTGTCGGGAAGGTGTCGCAGTTGAACAGCGTGCCGGCCGGGTCGCTGAACCTGTATTGGGGCGATGTCGCGGTCGTGGTGGCGCAGGAAGCCGCCGGCGGGATCGACACCGTGGTCGAGCGATTCATCGGCCGGGACGCACCCGCTCCTGGAGCCGCGACGACCGCCGGTTCGCCTTCGGGCACGCCGGCCGCTCGGACCGCCGGTTCGCCGACGGCTCAATCCGCCACCACCCCTGTCGCGCGGCCCGGCGCTCCTCCGGTGCCGGCGAAATAGCGCGTGGTGGACCCTCTCGCCGCCGTCATTCTGCCGCCGCGCGAGGGTTTTGGGCCTGGTGGGGCCGGTGCCCTCGGGTTGTTGGCGAGGCGGTACGCGACCGCGCCCGGGTTCCGCACCCTGGTGATCGGCGGCGAGCAGCAGAGCCCGCCGTTCCCGGAGGTGCCGTTTCAGGCGGTGCGGCCGGCCTTTTGGTGTCCGGGGAACGTCAACCTGCGTTACGCGGCGGGGATTCTGGGCACGCTGCGCCGCGTCAGACCGGCGCTGATCGAGGTGCATAACCGGCCGGAAATCGCTTTGGTGCTGGCTCGGTTGTTCCGGCGCATTCCGGTGGGATTGCTGCTGAACAACGACCCGCGGGACATGCGCGCCGCCAGATCGCCCGCCGCGCGAGCCCGACTGCTGCGGCGGCTGCGGCCGGTGATGGCGTCGTCGGACTGGCTGCGCCGCCGGTTCATGGAGGGGGTCGATCCCGCCGCCGGCACCGTCGAAGTGTTACTCAACTGTATCGATCTTGACGCGATACCGGCACCGGTCGAGCGTGAGAAGCTGATCCTGTTCGCCGGCCGCGTCGTGCCGGACAAAGGTGTCGACAGTTTTATCCATGCGTGCGCCCAGGTGTTGCCGTCACTGGCGGGGTGGCGGGCGGAGATCATCGGGGCGGACGGCATGAGCGCCTACAGCCGGGAGACGGATTACGTCCGCTCGATCCGCGAGCTGGCGGCGCGGTCCGGGGTGGGGATGATCGGCTACCGCGATCATCCGCTGGTGCTGGAGGCGATGGCCCGCGCCGCGATGGTGATCGTGCCGAGCCGCTGGAACGAACCCTTCGGGCTGACGGCGCTGGAGGCGATCGCCTGTGGGGCGCCGCTGATCGTGTCGCCTCGGGGTGCACTGCCCGAGGTGGCGGGCGAGGCCGCGGTCTATGCCAACCCGGACGACCCGGCCGAGATCGCGGCGGCGATTGTCGCGCTGGCCGCGGATCCGGAGCGTCGGGCGATGCTGTCGGCTTTGGGCCGGGAGCGAGCGAAAGCGTTCGACACGCCGATCGCCGCCGCGCGACTGGCCGCGCTTCGGCACGCGGCTTTAAGGTATTGAGCAGAGGCGTTTGAGGAGGACTTCGATGTCTCCGATCGGTTTGCTGACGACGCGGCGTCTGGGCTGGCTGACGCTGGCGCAGTCCTGCGGCGCGCTGAACGACAACCTGATGAAGAACGCCATGGTCGTGCTGGCGTTGTTTCAGTTGGGTATCGGTGGCGCGGGACTTTCCGCACTTGCCGGAGCGCTGTTCATCGCGCCCTACGCGCTGCTGTCGGCGACGTCCGGAAAGCTCGCCGACCGGTTCGAAAAACCGTTGCTGATTCGTGTGTATAAGGCGATGGAGGCCGGGCTGATGGTCCTGGCCGCGCTGGCGTTCTGGTCCGGTAGCGTCGTGGCCTTGCTCGCGGTCCTGGTCGGACTGGGCGTGCAGGCGACGCTGTTCGGGCCAGTGAAATACGGCGTGCTGCCGGAGTTGCTGGCGGAGGACGAACTTATCGCCGGCAATGGCGCGATCGAGGCGACCACGTTTCTGTCCATCGTCGTCGGCACCGTGGCCGGCGGCGGATTGATCCTGCTTGACCGCGGCACCGCGATCGTCGGCGCGGTTGGCGTGCTGCTGGCGCTGTTGGGACTGTTCGGCGCGTGGCGCGTGCCGCCGGCCGCGGCAGCCGATCCGGCGTTGCGGATACGCTGGAATCCGTTGACGGAGACTGGCGATTTGCTGCGTCTGGCGTTCGGACAGCACGGCATCTGGTTGTGCATCCTCGGCCTGTCGTGGTTCTGGACCGTCGGCGCCACGCTGCTGACCGAGTTCCCGGTGATCGCGCGCGATACGCTGCACGGCGACGGCACGGTGATGACGCTGCTGCTGTCGGTGTTCGCGATCGGAGTCGGCGCCGGCTCGATCGGCTGCGCGCGGTTGTTGCATGGCGAGGTCTCGCCGCGCTTCGTGCCGTTCGCCGCGCTGGGGATCTCGCTGTTCTGCTGGGACTTCGCGCGCGCCGCGGCGTCTGCTGGTGTGTTGGAGAACGCGGCGGCGGTGGCGAGTTCTTTGCAAGGATGGCGGATCGGGATCGATCTGTTCCTGCTGGCGGGGTGCGGCGGGGTGTTCTCGGTGCCGCTTTACGCGATCATCCAGGACGCCGCCCGGCCGGCCGAGCGGTCGCGCATGGTGGCGGCGAACAATGTCATGAACGCGTTGTTCATGGTGCTTGGCGCGGCCGCGGCCGCGTTGCTGGCGGGGTTCGGGTTCAGCGCGCCTTCCGTTCTGATTGTCACCGCGTCGGCGAACCTTGCTGTTGCCGTCTGGATCGTTCGTATCCTTCCGCATGAGGTGTTTCGCGCGCTGTTTCGTTGGTATTTCCGCACGTTCCACGGGGTGACGGTGCGCGGGCTGGAGAATTACGGGGCGGCGGGGCCTCGTGTGGTGATCGTATCGAATCACCAATCGTATTTCGACGCCTGCCTGATCGCGGCGTTCCTGCCGGACAATCCGACTTTCGCCGTCAACACGGCACAGACACGGAACTGGTGGGCGAAACCATTCCTGAAGGCGGTCGATACGTTTCCGGTCGATCCGCAATCGCCTTACGCTCTGAAGCGCATGGTCGAGGCGGTGCGCGATCATGGCCGCAAACTGATGATCTTTCCGGAGGGCCGGCTGACGCGCACCGGCGCGCTGATGAAGGTATACGAGGGTGCCGGACTGGTCGCCGATAAGGCGCATGCGCGCGTGCTGCCGATATCGATCGATGGGCCGCGGTTCTCGCATCTTGGCCGGATGGCAGGCCGCATTCATCAACGTTGGTTCCCGCCGTTGACGGTGCATCTCTGGCCCTCGGTCGATCTGACGCCGGAAGATGCGGAGGTTCTGTCGCCGCGCGACCGCAGGATGGCGATCGGGCGCGGATTGCAGGACGTGATGGTGGACGCGGTGTTTCGCTCGAAGACCATCGACCGGACCTTGTTCGGTGCGATTCTGGAGGCCGCGCATGTGCATGGCGGGTCGACCGTGATCGCCGAGGATATCGCGCGCGTTCCGGTGTCGTACCGGCGGCTGGTACTGGGCGCGGTCGCGTTGGGGCGGGCTCTGGCGCGCGAAGTGCCGGAGGGTGGGCGCGTTGGGTTGCTGCTGCCGAACGCGGCCGGTTCGGTCGTTACGTTCGCGGGGGCGCAGGCGTTTGGGATCGTGCCGTGCCTGCTGAACCCGTCCGCGGGGGCGGCGAACGTGCTGGCGACTTGCCACACGGCGTTGCTCGGCACGGTGATTTCCAGCCGCGATTTCGTGGCGCGCGCGAAGCTTTCCGGATTGGTGGAACGGATGGCGGCGGAGGTGCGGTTCATCTGGCTGGAGGATGTCCGTGCCGGGATCGGCATGCGGGAGAAGTTACGCGCGAAGATCGATGCGTGGCTGCCGTGGCGGTTGCCTGGTGCCCGGCTGGATCCTGGCACTCCGGCGGTCGTGCTATTTACCAGCGGTTCCGAAGGTAACCCAAAGGGCGTGGTGCTCAGCCACCGCAACATTCTGGCGAATTGCGCGCAGTTGTCGTCGGTGATCGACTTTCATGGCGGCGACACCGTGTTCAACGCGATGCCGATGTTTCACTCGTTCGGGTTGACCGGGGGGACGATCCTGCCGCTGGTGTCCGGAGTACGTACATTCCACTACCCCAGCCCGCTGCATTACCGGATCATTCCAGGATTGATTTACGATACCGACGCGACGATCTGTTTTGGTACGGATACGTTTCTGAATGGTTGGGCTCGGTATGCGCATCCATACGATTTCTATGCCATGCGCTATATCTTCGCGGGCGCGGAAAAGGTCCGCGAGGAAACCAAACGCCTGTTCGCCGAGCGGTTCGGCGTGCGCATCCTGGAGGGCTACGGCGCCACCGAAACCGCGCCGGTGATCGCGTTGAACACCGCGATGCATTGCCGGCCCAACACGGTCGGACGCCTGTTGCCGGGCATCGAGCACCGCGTGGAACCGGTGCAAGGCATCGAAGGCGGCGGCCGGCTGCATGTGCGCGGCCCCAATGTGATGCTGGGGTATTTCAATGCCGACGAGCCGGGGGCACTGCGTCCCTTGGCGGACGGGTGGTACGACACCGGCGATATCGTTTCGATCGCGGGGGACGGATTCGTCACGATCCTGGGACGAGCCAAACGCTTCGCCAAGATCGGCGGCGAGATGGTGTCGCTGACAGCGGCCGAAGCGCTAGTGTTCTCTCTGTGGCCGGAGGATCAACACGCGGTCGTGCAAGTGCCGGACGCCCGCAAGGGAGAACGCCTGGTGCTGGTATCGACCCGGTCCGGCGCCGATATGAATGCTCTGCTGGCACACGCGCGCGATCGTGGCGTGCCGGAGATCATGGTGCCTCGGGCGTTGCTGCCGGTGGCGGCGATTCCGTTGCTGCCGGCCGGAAAGGTGGATTACCCGGCGGTGGAACACCTGGCGCGCGCGGCGGAGCAGCCGGTGGCGGCGTGATGAATAGTTCTTTTACGTAACGTTAGCGCTTTATTTTCTTTGTCTTTGGCAAAATTCTTGCTTAGTACATGACTGCTTCAAGTTGAAGCCATCATGCTCTGGCGCGCCTTTGTTTGAGGGCGTGATTCACGCTTTCCGACTGTCAGCCTCAAGCGATCACACTTGTCTTCCCGTGCCTGTTCTCGAAATACTTCTTGCTCCGCACCTTGGCCTCACTATCAGGGATGGATCGCTGGCTCCGTGGGGTTCCGACATCGCCTCGCGGCCGCAGGACGTCGCGCCGTGAAGCAACCCGCGTGGCAAGATTGTTAATGGCGGCCGCGGACCGCCGGTTCGCCATGGCTCCAACTATCCTCCATCTTCGAGCGCCTACCGATTATCTCGCGCCAGTTGGCATGGACATCCAGGCGAAAACAGGACCGGGAGGCAACAACCTTCTACAACTCTCGGTTGCCATTGTATGCTGAAGTGGAATGAACCTCGAGGCGCGACGGGGCGACCAAAAATGTCGTGACCAGAATTCCACGCCACCTACCCGCGTCCCCCCTTTACACGCCCAGGCCGCTCCTCAATCCTTCGCCCGCCCAAAACGGGAATTCCGGACCATATGCTGTTCCTCGTCATCAGCGAACCTCGCCCCGAGCCGCCCGCCGCGGTCACCGAGCAACGCAAGCATTATTGGGATTGGATCGCGCCGCCGTGGGCGTCGGGCGAGGTCCGCTCGGTCCACGCCAAGGTCGGGCGTGGCGCTGTTCGACGTCCCGTCCAACGAACAACTGCATCAGCGCCTGAACGAATGGGCTAACATCATCCCGGCCCGCTTCGAGATCCACGCGTTGATCGATCCCGGCGCGGCGCGAGCCTACCTCAACAAAACCTGAGCGAGACAATCAACCATGGCGACTGGCCCTCTGGACGGCATGCGGGTGTTGGATTTCACCACCACCATCGCTGGTCCGTACTGCACTCGAATGATGGCCGACCTCGGCGCCGAGGTGATCAAGATCGAGAACGATGAGGGTGACATGATGCGCACCCGTCCGCCACTGCGCGACGGAGCATCCTCCTCGTTCGGCCAGTTGAACGCCGGCAAGCACAGCATCGTGCTCGACCTGAAACGGCCGGAGGCCCAGGAGGTGGTGCGCCGGCTGCTGACGACGTGCGATTTCCTGGTGGAGAATTTCCGGCCCGGCGTGATGCAACGCTTCGGCCTGGATTACGAGGCGGTGTCGAAGCGGCACCAGGAGCTGATTTACTGCTCGATCTCGGGTTACGGGCAGACCGGCCCGTCCTCCGGGCTCGCCGCGTATGCTCCGGCGATCCACGCGGCGTCGGGCTTCGATCTGGCGCATATGGCGTATCAGCCCGGTCGCGACCGGCCGGACAACTGCGGCATCTACATCGCCGACATCGTCAGCGGCACCTATGCGTTCGGCGCCATCATGGCGGCCCTGGCGCAACGCCACCACACCGGGTTGGGGCAGCATGTCGACGTCTCCATGCTGGAGACGATGCTGACCCTGATGGTCGGTGAGGTGCAGGCGGCGCAGTTCCCGGTGGCCCCGCCCGGCCGGCCAATGTTCGGGCCGGTGCGGACCCAGGACGGCTTCATCATGCCCGCCGTGGCCAGCGAGAAGTCCTTCCAGAGCACCTGCCAGGCCGCCGGCCACCCAGAGTGGATCACGGACCCGCGATTTGCCCGCTATGCCGACCGGCGCGGCAACTGGGGGGCGTTCATCGATCTGCTGGAGACCTGGTCCGCCACCCTGCCGACCGCGGACTGCCAGGCCGCGTTCGACGCCGCCGGGGTGCCAAGCTCGCCGTACCGGTCCGTGAAGGATGTTCTGGAGGATCCGCAGCTCGCCCATCGCGGTGCACTGGCCGAGGTCGCCGACAAAGGCGGCTCGTTCAAAGTGGTGAATCCGCCGTTCAGATTGTCCGGCTCGGCGATTCAGGTCGCGCGATTCTCGGCTTCGTTGGGTCAGCACACCCGCGAAATCCTTGAAATGGCGGGTTACGCTCCGGAGGAAATTGAAAAAATGTCGGCCGCCGGAATCGTTGGACTTGAGAAATGAGCAGGCAACTGTGTGCCGGGGGACACAACCGTCTCACATGGTCGTGTTATTTGGACGCCTACACGCGACGTGTGTCAAAACGTGGCGTTACGCGCGGGCACCAGGTTTTGGGACGATCGGCGGAATTGAGGGATCCGCTGTGGATAACCAGAGCCTGTAGCAGTTTCGCCGAGGTCGCTGTGGTTTTCGAGTGACACTCGAGTTCGATCAGTCAATGAAATTTCGAGGGTCCGCCATGCATTTTTTCCGGGTTAGTGGGTTGTCCTGTTAACTTTCCTCGGTTAACCGGAGTCCATGCGAACACTTGCACTCCTCCTCACCATCCTCGCTGTTCCGGCCCAGGCGGCCGATTTTTGCGGGACAATGGTGATGCCGGCGGGCGCCCTGTCGTCAATCTCGAGGGGCTTCTCGTCCTATCATTCGGGCATCGACCTGGCCGCGCCGCTTGGCTCGACCATCCGAGCCGCCGCCGCCGGAACGGTTATCTATGCCGGGTGGTACTCGGGCTATGGCAACATGGTCGATATCCAGCACGCTGACGGCCTGGTGACCCGCTACGCTCATATGTCGGGGTATGCCCCCGGCATCGGCAATGGCACGCCGGTCCAGGCCGGGCAGATCATCGGCCTCGTGGGACAGACCGGTCATGCGACCGGTAATCACATCCACTTCGAGGTCAGAGTGAACGGCTATGCCGTTGATCCCGCACCCTATATCGGACTGGGCCGCTGCATCGTTCAGCCGCCGAAGGTGCCGCTTGAGGAAGCCTACGCGCCGGCCAACGCGGCCCGCCATTAATCCCACTCACGCCTGACCGCCGCGGGGGCCGAAAGGCTCCCGCGGCTCTTGTTCGCCCCCGCCACGGCGGGCAGCCGCGAACACGCAAACCCTCCCCAACGCGCGACCTGGCGGGAAGTTCCCTGGCGTGTCGCGCGGCCCAGTTGGCGTGCGGCGAGTGCCCCGACGGCGAAGGGAACCGTTTCAGGGTACGATTGAATTATTCGCCAGGTAGGGACGGCGGTGTCATTTTCACCGACCGAACCCGCCGCGATGCCAATGTCGAAGACGCCGTGGCGGCGGCCGGACGTCGTCAGCGCCAGGACGAAGGGCGCCACGTCATGGCCTCGGCGACGGCGGGGCGACATTCGCCGCGGGCGCCGTTCCGCATACCTGGGACCATGATCGGTCGAACGTGTACCGGCTCATTTCCGCCGGCTCCATGGCGCTGATCGCCTTGCAGGGCGCGTGCGCGATCATCCGCGCCTCGGTCGCGCGCCCTTCGTCGAAGACAATCGCGGCAAGTTGAAAGTTCAGCATCGTCGTGAACGAGTCCCCCATCAGACCTTCAAAACCAGAGGTGAGAGCCAGAGCCTGGCGAAGCTCGCGTTCGGCGCGCTGGAGGTCGCCGCGGTCCCGCGAGGCCTCAGCCCAGTAGAGATGAGCCCGGGGATCGTCCGGATATTGGGCGACGAGCGCCTCGCCCCGCGCAAGCAACGTCGGCATGTCATCGGGCAACTGCCGCAGTTCGTCGAAAGGGATCAGATTCGCGGCGGCCTGTCGATAATGCGGGAATTTTAGCGCGACGGCGGCCGAGGAGACCAGCAACGCGCAGGTCAGGCCCGCGGCGAGGCGTCGCGAGAGACCGCGCATGGGCACACAAGCGGGTTCCGCGGGCCACGCGCGGCACAGGCGCCATCCGATCGCCAGTCCCGTGACCCAGCCAGCGAAATGCGCGCCGTTATCGATCTCGTTGTCCCAGGGCGGCGTGAGCGAGACCGCCGCGTCAGCCAGCAACAGCACGCGCATGATCAGCCGTTCGCGGGACGGCTTCTGCTGGAACGAGACGACAAAAGCGGCGGCCTCCACCGTCATGATCGCGGCCGACGCACCGGCCGAGACGGTGTCCGGCGTGAACAGCATCGAGCCGGCCGAGCAGCCGACCGCCCCCAGACCCAATACGCAGCCGAGCCAGGCGTGTCCGGCCATTTGTTCCAGGTACCAGCCCGCCACCGCGAGTACGACGCAGTTGCCGATGAGATGGTCCGTGCCCGTGTGCAGCAGCGACGCAACGAGCAAGCGCTGGACCTCGCCACCAAGCACGAGCGGACGAAGGAACGCGCCGAACGCGATCAATGTTTCCATGGAGACGTCGTCATCGTGCCGATCGGGCGTCATGGTTCTCTCGGCCATGAACACGCCGATCAGGACCAGGATGACGGCGAGGGTCACCCAAGGAAGCCGGGCCCGGACGACCGCGGCGGGCGGAGCTTCCATCGGGGGCGGCGAAAAGCCACGCCGCCGACGGAACGTGCCGCGTTCGGTCAGCGCGGAGCG